>JGI25317J35169_1000454_pt1 | contig 43010 bp, 39 predicted proteins | sample AutmiccommunBRH5_FD_35169 | JGI IMG/M metagenome (IMG submission 35169) | reverse complement strand
TGCGGGATCCCGCGTGAGAAGGTGCTGGAGGTGCTTTCGCAGGGAGGCAAGGTGCCACTGCGTGATTTGCTGCGCTGCCGTCTGCGCTACATGACCGAGGGGGTGGCGCTGGGCTCGCGAGCATTTGTGGAGGGCCTTGCGGATGCACAGCGCGCGCGCGACGGGACCAGTCGAAAAACCCACCCGCAGTCCCTGCCGGCAACGGATGTGTCCGTGCTCAGTCTTCGCAACCTGCAGAAGACCCCTGTCCGTTAGGGACACAATTTTCAATCATTCGATGGTCATCGCAAAGTGAATGAAGGCCGGGGCTCATGCTATTCAGCTTTTCGAATCTGGAGAAGAGATGCGGCCGAAAACCTTTTTGAGCTTCAGAACAGCCGTTCAAATGGGTTGGGTTGCTCTTGAGCCTGTCATATTTTTTGCGCACACACCAATGCCGTTAGGATGGGGTCGTAGAATGGGGCTGTCCACGCCTAGCGCCTCCAGTCGCACCCACACTTATTTAGCACGGCTGCAACTCCACGGGCATTGAGCACATCAGATTGTCGATCAACTTACTGATGGCGCACCTAGGTGAATGGGTAAGATTCCTCTTGATGTTGAGGTGGTGAGTGTGTGCCGGCGGTGGCCGCGGGGCTGCTGAGGCCATGAGGAGATCACTGGCGAAGATCTGTTTTTGTAGCGCCGTCTTGTCCTGAAAGGTCAGGGTGTCATTACCACTTTAACGCAGTGATCCTTCTTCTTTTTAAAGATGTCATAGCCATGAGAGACCTCTGAGAGCGGAATGCGGTGGCTGATGATATCATCCAAGACGATTTTTCCCTGTTCGAGGTATTGGATCAGCTCATCAATGTAGTGATGCACGGGAGCTTGTCCGTGAGCCATTCGAAGCCCTTTGTCAAAAATCTGTCCGATTGGGAAGTTGTCGTAGGACATCCCATACACCCCGACCACACTGACAAATCCGCCGCGCCGCGCCGCGCTGTAACACATCCTCAGCGCGTTCACTGTGCCCATCTGCAGGTGGATCATGTTGCCCAGTTTTTCCAAGACGGATCGATCTGCTTCCAATCCGACGGCATCCACACACACATCGGCTCCACGCCCATGGGTCATCCCGCGGATCGCTTCGATGGCATCGGTTTCTTCGAAGTTGATCGTCTCGGAATTCGCCGTGCGGCGTGCTGTCTCCAGTCGATATTGCTCTTTATCCACGCCAATGACCCTTCCGGCCCCTTTGAGCCAAGCAGCTTTTTGCGCCATCAGTCCGACCGGGCCGCAGCCAAAAACGGCGACGGTTTCACCACCTTTGAGGTTTGCCCAATCGATGGCAGCGTAACCAGTGGGAAAAATATCGGTCAAAAAGAGTAACTGCTCATCGGTAAAGTCCGGGTTTACCTTACGAGGCCCAAAGTTGGCATAGGGGACCCGGACAAACTCTGCCTGTCCGCCATCGTAACCTCCGTAGAGATCTGTGTAGCCAAACAAGCCCGCGCCTTTTTGTTTCAGCAGTCCCCCTTCGGGTCCGTAATTATTGTTGGAGTGCTCACAGTGCACGGGCAGCGCGTGGTCACAAAACCAACACCCACCGCAGGCGACAGGGAAAGGAACCACAATTCGATCGCCCACGCTGACTGACTGTACTTCAGGGCCAGCCTCCTCCACGATTCCCATGAACTCGTGTCCCATCACCATGTTCTTCAACTGGGGAATCAATCCGTCGTAAATGTGGAGGTCGGACCCGCAAATTGCTGTTGAGGTAACCCGCACGATAATATCGTCCGGTTGTTGCAGAACGGGATCCGGTACTGTGTCGCAAGTGATTTTTCCGGGACGGTGGTATACAGCTGCTTTCATCGGCTCTTAGGGGTTGTTCGTGTAGCTTCGAGTAGCGGGGGTGATGGGTGCTGGGTTTGGCGCAACTGGCATGCCATTGAATAGCCTTTTCCTGTATTTGCGTTTCATTTTACAGACCAAGGGGCAGGGGCTTTAGGGCCGCTCTCCTCCTTGGGTAAAAAACCTGAACAAAAAACCGGTAGACATGGCGATGAAGATGGGCTGTGTATGGTTGGCCAAGTAAGGATTTTGCCCCCGAGAACTAACGTAGGCGTCTTCCGGGCCTTTTCTGGAGCTGGTTTCGGGTTAATTGGAATACGCAAACATTTTTCAGCTCGGGCGTTTATCCTTCTTGCCCGAGCTGGGAGAGACCCTCATGGTGCTTAAAAATCCTCTCTTTCCTTCTCGGAGGGAGAGACGGGTGCCGACTCTTTTTGATCAACTGCGCTCTTCAAGAATTGCGATGCGAACGCCTCAAATTTCGTCATGGGTTAACGGTGCAAAAACGCGCCACCGGCCGATCCCTTTTTCCTATATTCCATTAAGGGGTGTGTGTGCCATGGTCGCGACTGGCCAGGGTGCCTGCTCGTCGGGACAATTTAACACTCAGGAACTGCGGAGACAGTGGAAATGATCGATAATAATGCTGATACGTCGTCCAACGATGTTATTCGTGTATTCATTGTAGAGGATCACGCGAATCTCCGGGAACTGCTTGGCATGTATTGTCGCATGCAGGACGACATCACCCTCAGTGGGGAAGCGGCTTCTGCCGAAGAAGCTTTGGAAATCCTGGCAGAACTGGGGGATGAGTTGCCTACAGTCGGACTGATTGATTTATCACTCCCGGGGATGAACGGGATTGAGCTGATCACCGAGCTTCGGCTCCGCTATCCCAACATGACCTGCTTGATCCTCTCGGGGCACAAGGAGCGCGCCTACAGCCAGCAGGCGCTGAAAGCGGGTGCCTGCGGGTATTTGTTGAAGGGGAAACCCGATGAGATTGCGGCTGCGGTTCGGCGCGCGGTAGCTGGAGAGCAAGTATTTTCGCCCGAGCTGGAGTTCTCACAGTAGTCTATGGGGGGAGCGCTGGGCGTATGATTTGCCACGCCCAGACATTGGACAACTCGCCAAAGAGGACCATCGTAGGGACATGGCCAATCATCCACCCGAAAAGATTTCGCATCCTGAGCGTCTTTCCATGCGTGACTGGCAGGATCGGCTGACTCCTGAGCAGTTCCGCATCTTACGGGAAGCGGCAACGGAGCGTCCATTTGGACCCGTTTACGACGCCTTCGAAAAGCATGACGCGGGAGCCTATTATTGTGCCGGTTGCGGTGAACTGCTCTTCACCTCGCGGGAAAAGTTTGATTCGCACTGTGGATGGCCCTCGTTTTTCGATGCGGCGACGATTGACAGTGTCGAGGAGCGTCCAGACGAGAGTGGAAGCATGATGCGCACTGAAGTAGTCTGCGCCCACTGCGGTGGTCACCTCGGACACGTCTTTGCCGGCGAAGGTTTTGATACCCCCACAGACCAGCGTTATTGCATCAACGGATCGGTGCTGGTTTTTGTTCCCGGAAAATCGTCTGCGGACGAAAGCTAAACGACATCCACAAACGGATCATAGGGGACGGGATGATCGTCTTCGTCGGCCGGTATCCGTGTCAGTTCCTGCGCGGATTGTTGCACGCGGGCTAACCCTTGAGCCGGATCGACGATCGGGGCTATGTGAAAAAGTGCGTCGCCTTCGTCCGCCAGGCCTTCGTCGGTGCGGCCAATTAGAATGCCTGCCTTGGGTGCGAGCACGGGCTGCTCTTTATCGCCGAAAGGATCCGAGACAAATCCCAGCACATCGTTTTCCCGAACGGCCCGACCGAGAGGCTGCAAGGGAGTAAACAGCCCGCCAACGGGTGCACGTGCCCAAATACTTTTGTGGCATTTTAAGCTGTGGGCGCGAGGCTTGATCCCATCTTTCTGCGGTTTGGGCAGCAGCCCCAAATGGCGCATGGCGGCGAAAATGCCTCGAACGCCGATGCGAATCGATGCGGAGTCGAGCCGCAAGGCTTCACCGCTTTCGAACAGGATGATGGGCGTTCGTTGTTTCATGCAGATGGAGCGCAACGAAGAATCCCGCAATGCGGCCAAAAGAGTCACCGGTGCATCAAATGCCTCGGCCAAGGCGAGCGACCCCGGATCGTCGGGCGTGACCCGGACCTGCGGATAATTGGGGCGGTTAACGGCTCCAGTGTGCAAATCGATTACGGCGTCAGCCCGGGGGAGCAATTCACTGCTGATGACGTGAGCAATGCGCGCTCCGAGTGAGCCGCTCGGCGAGCCAGGAAACAGGCGGTTGAGGTCGCGCCGGTCCGGGAGGTAGCGAGATCGGTTTTGGAAAGCCGGAACATTGACGATCGGTACCGCGATCAGCATTCCGCGCAGGCGCTGGAGGGCCTTGGACTTGAGCACGCGCCGGAGAATTTCAGTGCCATTCACCTCATCGCCGTGCAGACAGCCCAAGAGGAGCAGGGTGGGGCCCGGGTGCTTTCCCCGGACAATCACGGTGCGCATCTCCACCACTTCATGGGTCGTCGCCAACCCGACCAAAAGTGGAATGATCCGCCGCTCGCCGGGAGCGATTTTCTCCCCTTGGAGGACGAATGGCTGTTCTGTCATCCGTTCGGTATTATCCTTTTCCACGGGTCTTCGTTCGTCCGGTTTTGGCGTTTTTTTCGATGAAATCGATGATTTGACCGGCGATATCCTTTTTGGTTGCTGTCTCGATGCCTTCCAGTCCCGGCGAAGAGTTCACTTCCATAATCACCGGGCCGTGATTCGAGCGGAGCAGGTCGACACCGGCGACATTCAAGCCCATCACATTGGCCGCCCGGACGGCGGTCATCCGTTCCTCGGGTGTGATCTTGACGACTTGTGCGGTGCCTCCCCGGTGCAAATTGGAGCGAAATTCGCCTTCCTTGCTCTGGCGCATCATGGCTGCCACCACCTTGTCTCCGACGACAAAACAGCGGATATCCGCCCCTTTGGCTTCTTTGATGAACTCCTGAACGAGAATGTTGGCGTTGAGTCCTCGAAACGCCTCCACCACGGATTCGGCGGCTTGCGCTGTTTCGGCAAGGACCACACCCACTCCCTGCGTTCCTTCCAGCAGTTTGATGACAACAGGCGCACCCCCGCAGATTTCAATGATCGAATTGGTGGCCTTGGTGTCCTTGGCAAATGCAGTGACCGGTAGACCCACACCTTTTCGCGCCAACAGCTGGAGACTGCGTAACTTGTCACGTGCCCGCGAAATCGCCACCGACTCGTTGACGGAATACACGTTCATCATCTCAAACTGTCGCACGACAGCCGTCCCGAAAAAGGTCTGCGATGCCCCGATGCGGGGGATAATGGCTTGAAAGCCGGAGAGTTCTTCCTCGTTGAGAAAAATCGTGGGTCGGTGCGCAGTGATATTCATGTGGCAGCGCACGTAGTCGATGACCCGCATGTCGTGACCCCGGGCGGCACCTGCTTCGAACAGGCGGCGGGTCGAGTAGAGTTTCTTGTTGCGCGATAGGATCGCAATTTTCATCGCGCACCTATTTCAGATCAACTGCCAAAAAGCGAGGGACAAGAAAGATTCCCACGGGGAAATGCACGATCGTCGGCAGGGGCTGATTTCGGGATCCACTTAAACGGAACGATTGGGTCAAAGCCATTTGCGGCGGTGTTCCCGGAAGTGAAAGGCAGTGCACGTTGCGTGGTCCACCTTGTGATTGAAAAGAAAGCAAAGCCGTCCGCCAAAAGTAACCTGCCTCGCGCCAGTTGACATCGCAGCGCCTGCCCGGTTTCTTCGACTGTTTATCTTACCGAACCGATGAAATGACGATGGGGGCCTACACGAGATGGTTACGGATTCTGATGCTCGCGAGCGCAACGATTTCTGCGCTTTCCGCACAAATGGTGCCCGATGCGCCTTTGCGTAACTTTCGTTTTCCCGTCTTTGGTGAGGACGGCTACAAAGTATGGGAGCTTCAGGGCGTCGAGGGCCGTTACATCAGTGAGTCAGAAAGCGTGATCTTCGGCCTCGATCTAAAAACCTTCTCTGCGGACGAAGCGATGGTTCTTGAAAATCGCTTACGGAGCCCTCGGGCTCACGTCTTCTTGGACGAAACGCGGGCTGAAGGGGACTCTTCCATCTTTTTCAGCGGTCCCAATTTTATCCTGCAGGGCGAGGGCTGGACGTGGAATGGTCAGACGCGCACCATGCATGTTTTCCGTCGCGCTCGCGTGATCTTTAACGACGAAATCAAGATTTTAAAATGAGAGCTTTGCTTTGTCTGGCATGTATCGCTTGGGGTATTGGCTTGTCGCTTGCCGCCCAGCAGGCCGAAGGGCCGCGGACCGTGATCGACGCGGACACCCTGGAGATGCAGGGGACCGACGAGCACAATTACTTTTATTTCAGGGGTAATGTGCATGTGAGCGGCGACCAATTGGACATCCGCTGTCGAGAGCTGGTCATTACCGCCGGACGGGGGGGCGAGGCCGAAGACACGGTCGGCGAAATCGGCGCGATTGAGCGCATTGTCGCATCCGGGGACGTTCACATCTCCCAAGCGGGTCGCCAAGCCATCGCGGGGCGCGCCGAAGTTGACCCCCGTGCAGGCACCGTGACGCTTTCCGATAACCCGAAAATTATTGACGATGAAGTGGAGGTTGAGGGCTACCAATTCGTTTTTCACACAGAGGATCGACGGATCGAAACCATCGCCGATCCGGATGCTCCGGCCGACCAGCCCTCCCGATCGCGCGTAACCTTGTCGTCGCTGCCTCCGATCGGTTTCAGCCAGCCGCGCGAAGCGATCCGCGTCCTCGATCGGCTTCCCCCGCCTCCCGAACCGGTGGAGGAATCGAATCATGAATCTTCGGAAGCTGGCACTCCCGATTCAGAAAACCCGGAAGAATCTGCCAGTGAGTGACGCATCCCCACCTGTATCCCGTCCTTCGATTGAAGCCAAAGGCCTCGTCAAGGTTTTTGGTAAACGCCGTGTCGTCGACGGTGTCGATATGCGCGTCAACGCAGGAGAAATTGTGGGGTTGCTCGGACCCAATGGTGCCGGGAAGACAACCTCCTTCTACATGATTGTCGGGTTGGTGGGCGCGTCTGCCGGTGCCGTGTATTTCAATGACACGGACATCACCCAGGTGCCGATGTACCGCCGGGCACGTCTTGGCATCGGCTATCTGCCCCAGGAAGCTTCCGTTTTCCGAACCCTGACCGTCGAGGAGAACATCCGAGCCATCGCCGAAACGGTTAAAATCTCCCGCGCCGAACGCAAAGACCTGATCGAGCGATCACTTGCAGATCTTGGCCTTACCAGCTTGGCCCGTCAAAAAGCCTATACCCTCAGCGGCGGCGAACGGCGGCGTCTGGAAATTTCCCGCGCATTGGTAACGTCCCCGCATTTCCTGCTGATGGATGAACCTTTCAGCGGCGTGGATCCGATTAGTGTGGCGGAGGTTCAGGACATTGTTCTGGGGCTTTCCAAAAAGGGTATCGGGGTGCTCATCACCGATCATAATGTGCGGGAAACCTTGAGGATTGTTGACCGCGCCTACCTCTTGCATGCCGGAAAAATCCTCGTGGAAGGGGAGAGCGCGGTTTTGGTTCAGGATGCCAACGCCCGGAAGTTTTATCTCGGCGAATCCTTTGATATGTAGATCACGGGAGACGTAGTAGCCGCTACTTCCGGATTGCGCCGAGGTTCGGCAAAGGCTCTTCTGGATGTCATGCCGCTCCGCCCCCAGCCCAAAGTGGTCGACCATGTTTTGGTCGAGTCGTTTTTCAAGGAAGGTAAGGACTCGCTCAGACTTGTGCTGACAGCGGGAGAATCAGGACTCAAGCACCCCATCCGGGACAAATCGATCAATCGGCCCGCATTGGCGGTAACGGGTTATTTTAAGAGTTTTGCCTACCGTCGGGTGCAGATTTTCGGAGCCGGCGAAATGGCCTACCTCAAGGACCAATCGCTCGAGCATCAGCGGGCGGTTTTGGCCAAGATCGTCGAGAAGCAGGTGCCGTGTTTCATCGTCTCGCGAAATCTGGTTCCGCTGCCAGCGATTGTGGAAGCTGCCGAACGTTCAGGAACTCCTCTTTTCCGATCCTCCCTGACCACTCGGGATCTGGCCAATGCCGCCACTTTGATTTTGGAGGAACTCTTCGCCCCCCGGATTTCAGAGCATGGCACGCTTCTCGACATCAAGGGGATTGGGACGCTGATTCGCGGGAAGAGCGGGGTGGGCAAAAGTGAGTGTGCTCTGGCCCTGATCGAGCGCGGGCACAGCTTGGTTGCCGACGATCTTGTTTACATTCACATGGTGAAGGATCACGAGCTGCAGGGACGCAGCAGCGACCTTAACCGCGGCTACATGGAGTGCCGGGGAATTGGCATCGTCAATATTGCCGATCTTTTTGGGGTTCGGGCCGTCCGGATGGAGAAAAACATCAACCTTGTGGTGACCTTTGAAGAGTGGAAGCCTGGCATGGATGAGGAACGCACCGGTTTGGAGCAGGAGTATTTCTCTATTCTGGGGGTAAACGTCCCTCATATTGTGCTGCCGGTTCGCCCCGGAAGAGACTTAGCGCGGCTGGTGGAAGTGGCTTCCATGGTCCACGCCCTCAAAAGAATCGGGCATGACACTGCCCGAGAATTTAACGAAAGATTGATTCAGTTCATGACGGAACCCTAAGCGGCTGATCCCGCGCAGGTTCCGTACGAGCCTCTCCAACGGTTCGCAATTCAGGTTTTTGGAAGAGAGCGATACCCTTTCCAGCAACTGAAATGTAACAAAAACTTATTGGAGTACCATTGTGAATAAAATGTGGGAAAGTTGATCTTGAGTCCTCCCCGGCGCTGGGAATAACTTCCGACCCAGCGTTTTCTTGTATCTTTCTCCGCCCCGTTGCTCTCCCTTCCCGACTCCCGGCGGTTTTCGGCAAACGCCGTTTGATTGTCAGTTAAGGAGTTGTTAAACAATATGTTACGAATTTCGAGCCTTCCTTCGATGCACCTTTCCCTTCCGCTACAGAACCTTTTCCGCCTTTCAATTTCCATGACCTCCTCTCCGCAGGTCAAACTGGCTCATGCTTGCGCCGGTTTGTTCGGCAATTGTGAATAACTTTTGCTGCGCGGAACCATTATGGAACAACCAGTTGTGACACTTCAGGTGTGGGATACGATTCGCGGTGAACTGCAGCGAATGTTTCCATCGGACGTTTTTCGAACGTGGTTTGAGGGGCTACGAGCGCGCTGTGAAAATGAGGACACACTCGTTCTGACGGCCCCTAACGAGTTCGCTTCCATTTGGTTGGAAGATAATTACTTAGACCTCATAAGGGAAAAAGTACGGCAAACCGCGGGGCATGACATGGAGGTTGTTCTGGCGGTCGCTCCTTCGGATCCGCAGCCCTCACGTTTTGCGGCACCGCCAGCTGCCCCCTCCCGAAGCGTGGACCGGTCGAGCAATAGCCGTGCGTCGCGCAAGCCCAAGATTTACCTGAACCCGCGGAACACCTTCGAAAATTTTATTGTCGGCTCCAGCAATCAGCTCGCGCATGCCGCTTCCACCGCAGTGGCGGCCGAACCGGGAAATGCTTATAACCCGCTCTTCCTGTATGGAGATACCGGTTTGGGCAAAACCCACCTCATGCATGCCATTGCTCACACCATTCAGGAGAATGATCCGAGTGCGGTGGTGGTCTACCTGTCTTGCGAGAAGTTCACCAACAAGTTCCTCAAGGCGATCCGCGAAAATTCACTCGATGAATTTCGCCGCTTTTTTCGCAAGGTGGATGTGCTTCTGATCGATGATATTCAGTTTCTCGAAAACAAGGAGCGCACGCAGGAGGAATTTTTCCACACCTTCAATGAGCTGTTTGAATCGCAGCGGCAGATCTGCCTGTCCAGCGATCGTCCAGCCAGTGAAATCTCCAAACTCGAGAGCCGTTTGGTTTCACGGTTCCAATGGGGAATGGTTACGGATATTCAGGCACCCGACTTGGAAACCCGCGTCGCCATTCTCAAGAAGAAGGCCTTGGCCATGGGGTCGCAAAATGTCCCCGACACGGTCTTTGAGTTTCTTGCTGCGCGTATCACCCGCAATGTCCGGCGGATGGAAGGGGCCCTCATCAAGGTCATTTCCTACGCCCGCCTGATCAATCGTCCGCTCGACATCCCCACCACGGAAAATCTCGTGCGCGATATCCTGCAGGAGGAAGCGCAGAACCAGATCACTATCGAAAAAATCCAACGCAAAGTGGTGGATTACTTCGATCTCCGAATGTCGGATATGTCGAGCAAGCGCCGGCCCAACAATATCGCCTTTCCCCGCCAAATTGCGATGTACCTCAGCCGCCTCCTCACGCATCTTCCGCTCAAAGAGATCGGGAAAGAGTTTGGCGGGCGGGATCATGGCACCGTGATTCATGCCTGCAAAACGGTTGAGAACATTATGGAACAAGACGATTCCGTCCGCCGTAACGTCGATTACCTCGTTAAGCAGCTCAACGGACATTCCGGCTAGCCGCCCCGCGTCGCGGTGGGGGCCTCTTATCCACCGTTGATGCCTACAGCTCAATCCAGAGCAGGCTGCCCTCTGGCACAGCGTCAAACAGCGCAATGAGATCCCCGTCGAGCAGGATGATGCAGCCTGCGCTTAGGTTCTCCGGAAATCGTTCGGGATGGCAGGTTCCGTGGATGTAAACGAAGCGGTCAAAAGTATCCACGCCGGGCCCGGCATTGCGGCCCGCCTCCAATCCGCGCAGCCTGAGAATACGGGTGGTGACATACATCCGCTGCTCCGGCCCCGCATCTGCGCGCTCCCAATAGCATTGCCCCGTGGATTCGCGGCCAATGAACACCATTCCCGCGGGTGCTCCGTCGCCAATCTTTTCTACCACCTTGTGGAGGCCGAGAGGCGTGCCGTAGGAGTTCTCCCGGCAGGAAGGAGGCCGGAGGCTGGACGAACATGGATAGGAATTGACCAACGCTCCCCGGTGAAGATGCCTGAGTTTTTTCTCGCCAAGCGAAATCAGCAAAACATCGTCCGGAGGTTCGATCCCGCACTGCCTGACGGCCCTTTGAAGCGCGGGATTTCCTAACTCGTTAAGATATGGCATACCGTGTAGGCATATTTGGTGCGACGGGCGCAGTGGGTCAAGAGCTGCTGCGGCTGCTGCATGAACGTCATTTTCCGGCAGACTCGATTCGTCTGTTTGCCTCCGCCCGTTCGGCTGGCAAAACCGTCGAATTGGGCGATGTCCGCTACACGATTGAAGAAGCCGTTGCCGAAGCTTTTGACGAGCTGGATGTGGCCCTTTTTTCCGTCAGCGGCGGTTTCAGCACTGAAATGGCACCCGAAGCCGTTCGTCGCGGTTGCGTCGTGGTGGATAATTCCAGCGCGTTTCGAATGGATCCGAAAGTGCCGCTGGTGGTTCCCGAAATCAATGCGCATGCGCTCGAGGAACATCAGGGCATCGTGGCTAATCCCAACTGCTCCACCGCGATTGCGCTGATGGGGCTTTACCCGCTGCACCGGACCTTCAATCTGCGCCGTTTCACTGCGGCTACGTATCAGGCCGTTTCTGGTTCGGGCGTGAAAGGGATGCAGGAACTGGAAAATCAGGTTCGCGCCTGGTCGGCGGGAGAACCGCTGAAGGTCTCTGCCTATCCGCACCAGATTGCCTTCAACGTGATCCCTCAGGTCGACGTGTTTTACCCGGATGGTTATACGAAGGAAGAGCACAAGATGGCCAATGAGAGCCGCAAGATCATGGGGCACGGCGAGCTGGCAGTCTCCACCACCTGCGTTCGGGTGCCCGTGCTCCGTGCCCATTCCGTGGCAATCAATGCGGAATTTTGGAGCCCGGTGGATCTGGAGCAGGCGCGTGAGGCGATTCGGGCTTTTCCGGGTGTTGACCTGATCGATGAACCCGAAAAACAGCGCTACCCCATGCCTTTCGGAATCGCCGGGACTGATAACTGTGCTGTTGGTCGTTTGCGTCGGGACACGGCCTTCGAAAATGGGTTGGCATTTTGGGTGACGGGAGACCAGTTGCTCAAGGGCGCGGCGCTCAATGCGGTGCAGATCGCTGAAGGCTTGCACGAACGGGGTTTAATCAGGATCGGGTAGGCACTCCGCCCTCGCACCTTTCTCCTCGACCCGCGGATGCGGGGCTATTCTCTCTTTGTAATGATTGATCGCGAAGGCATCCAAGCACTGATCCCCCACCGGGCACCGTTTCTTTTCGTCGATGAAATTGTCTCCTGCACGCCCGAGAAACTCATCGGGCGCTATGCGGTGACGGGTAGGGAACCCTTTTTTGAGGGGCATTATCCCGGCAATCCCATCATGCCAGGCGTGCTCATCAGCGAAGCGATCTTTCAAGCCGCGGCGGTTTACATGGCAAAACGCTTGGCGGTCGATGTCGACAGTGCGCCCAACGCGACCCCTATTCTCGCCCGAATCTCCGATGCCCGCTTCAAACAAATGGTCAAGCCCGGCGACGTGCTTGAACTCGAAGTAACTTACAAGGAACAGCTTGCACGCTTTCATTTCCTCCGGGGAACTGCGCGCAAGGCGGGCAAGCCCGTCGCCACGGTGGAGTTTGCCCTTGCGTTGCTGACGGAATCTTAAGCCAATTTGTCCATGAATTTTCTCCAGTTGGAGGGGAAGCAGTTTCTCATCCTCGGAGTCTCCAATCGCAAAAGTGTTGCGTGGTCGATCGCTCAGACGCTCGAACAACTGGGGGCGCGGGTCGTTTACAGCGTTCGCAATTCCCAACGACGTGAGGCATTGGAGAAACTGTTGAAAGATCGTCCCTGCGTGACCTGCGACGTCGAAGAGGAAGGCGCAGCGGAACGTCTGGCGGAAGCGGTTGCGCCGATGGGACCGTTTGATGGCTTGGTCCACTCGATTGCCTTCGCCAATTACAGTGATGGCTTTGTGCCGTTTCACGAGACGGCGCGAAAGGACTTTCTCCAGGCCATGCAGATTTCGACCTTTTCCCTGGTCGAAATTGCTCGGGCGCTGAAGAACCAGCTCACTCCGACTGCTTCGGTCGTGGCGATCGGCATCTCCTCCTATGTCACCGCAGCCAGTTATGGCTACATGTCGCCGATCAAAAGCGCGCTCGAAGGCTGCACCCGCTACCTCGCGAAAGCTTTTTCCAAGGATAGTGACATCCGCTTCAACACCGTAAATGCCGGCCCGCTCAAAACAAAATCTTCCGCGGGGATTCCGGGCTACCTCGACAATTACATTTTTGCGGAAAAGCTCACCATGCGTAAGCGGGCTTTGACCACCCAGGAAGTCGCCAACACGGCGGTTTTCCTCCTCAGCCCCGCCAGCAGTGGCATCAATGCGCAAGGGGTGATCGTTAACGCGGGAATGGATTGGAACTATTTCGACGAAGAAGTGGTCCATCTCGCGACCCGGACGACGTAATGCGCCCCCGTGGTATGCAGTTTCAGTCCGTTGCTATCGAGGCGATGGGCACCGTGATCCCGCCCAAGGCGTGGACGTCTGAGTCCATTGAAGCGCGGTTGGAACCGCTCTACCAACGCCTCAAACTCCCGACCGGCCGTCTCGAACTGATGACGGGCATTCGCGAGCGCCACTTCTGGGAAAGCGATAAACTGCCCTCTGAGGCCTCGGCAGAGGCCGGTGAAGCTGCGTTGGCCCGTTCGCGGTGTTCCAGAGATTCCATGGACGTCCTCGTCCACTGCGGTGTCTGCCGCGATCGGCTCGAACCCGCAACTGCCGCTTATGTGCACCGGGCTCTGGGGCTTTCCAGCACCTGCCAGATCTTTGATGTTTCCAATGCGTGTCTCGGCTTTCTCAATGGACTGACCCTCGTCGCCAGCATGATCGAAAGCGGGCAGATTCGGCGGGCGCTGGTGGTCTCGGGAGAGAATGGCCGGCCGCTACTCGAACGCACGCTCAAGACCTTGCTGACGGGCAACTTCTCCCGGCGAACCATCAAACCCTACTTTGCCAATCTCACCATCGGGGCCGGAGCGGTTGCTTACGTCGTGACTCATATCGAGGACGCGCCTCCATTCGCGCCGCAGATCCGAGGAGGCGTGGTCGAGACGGACTCGGCTGCCAGCCTGCTCTGCCAAGGCGACAGCGCAACTGGCGGCGAGTTGGAAATGTTGACGGAGGCTGAAGAACTGCTCGAGGCAGGGTTGAAAGTTGCGGGCCGCGGATGGACGCGTTTTCAACAACACCTCGGATGGAACCCCGAGAACATCGATCGGGTTATTTGCCACCAAGTCGGCCGCGTTCACCAACGGCGCTTGCTTGAGACCCTGGCAATCGACGCCTCCAAAGACTTTATCACCTACGACACCTTGGGAAATGTCGGTTCGGTTTCCCTCCCGCTTACCTTGGCTCGGGCGATTGAAGCCGGGGCCGTCCGCCATGACCATCGTGTGGCTTTGCTCGGAATCGGAAGTGGGCTCAGTGCCATGATGTTGGGAGTGGAAGTGTGAGGGGAAAGATGAGGTCGAGGCGATGAAAACAGGGGAACTTCCTGAGACATTACGAGCGCTGTATCCATTCGCTTCTCATCGCTGCACGCAGCCCGGAGGCCGCCAGCATTATCTCGACGAAGGTTCGGGGGAGGCGGTCATCATGGTGCACGGTAATCCCACCTGGTCGTTCTATTACAGGGAAGTCATCAAATACCTGCAGCCTCGCGGATATCGTTGTCTCGTTCCTGATCACCTCGGTTGTGGACTCTCTGACAAACCTCAGAACTGGCCCTATCGGCTGGCAGATCATATCGAGAATCTGGAGCGTTGGGTCGATGAGCTGGGGCTGGAACGCTTTCACCTGATTGTGCATGATTGGGGAGGGGCGATTGGAATGGGATTGGCCACGCGACAGCCTCAACGCGTTGGCAAAATCGTAGTCCTCAACACTGCGGCCTTTCGCGGCCCGAACATCCCCTGGCGCATCGCCCTTTGTCGGTTTCCTTATTTGGGTGGATGGCTCGTTCGCCGCCTGAACGCTTTTGCCGGACCGGCGACCTTCATGACCACGACAAAGCCATTGTCGCCGGAGGTAAAAAACGGGTATTTGTGGCCCTATCGGAATGGGCGGGACCGGATCGCCATCGCCCGTTTTGTGCAGGATATCCCCATGGAGCGGGACCACCCAAGCGCTGCCACGCTGGACACGATTGATCAAGGACTGAGCCAGCTTAAAACCTGCCCGATGTTAATAGCGTGGGGTGGCCGTGACTGGTGTTTTCATGACTGGTACTTCAAAGAATGGCAAAAGCGCTTTCCCCGGGCGCAAACCCTGCACTATCCAGATGCCGGCCATTACGTCCTCGAAGATGCCCGGAGCGAGCTTCTGCCGGAGCTCCTGAACTTCCTCACGCGCTAGCGTTCGTTTGCCCGATAGTCGCCAAGCCCGCTGGAATGCTTTGAACCAAGGTCAGCTTTGAGTTATTCGAAAAAAAGCGCCAATCGCTTTTCACGATTGGCGCACAAGTTAAACAGGGATTGGCCTTGGTTGTTTAAAAGGCCAACGTCGAGGAGGTGTTGAAATCCCAGTAATAACCGTTCCAGTCACTCGACGACCAAATCCAACCTACGTTGCCGTAATGCCAGGCATAGAAGGAAACGGGCGAAGCGTTGGTGGGATCGATGTAGAGCCAGTTGCCTGCGTCATGCGACCACACGTAGGGATACTCTGCATCATAAATCCAACCCAAACCGGAAGGAGGGATGAAGCTTGTATTCTTCCAACCGAACTCTCCGGGATAATCGGCAAAGATACTGGGTGGGGGCGGCGCATCAGCCACGCGGAAGTTATCAAAGAAAAGGGTGACTGAACCTTCAGAGCCGGGCGCTGCTTTTACCCCGATAAACAAGTTGAGGCCTTCGGAATAGTCCACGTCAGGGATTTCAAACGATACAGTAGTCGTGAAATCCTCGTCGAGAATAGTGCCACTGGGAAGCAAACCAAAGTTATCACTCCAGCCCCCGTCTGCCGGCGTCTGCACCACTGATGCAAGCTCCCAGGATTCGTTATAACCCGAGTTGAATGCCTGGATGTTCGTCACATCAAAATAGATGTATTTGCCGACATTTTCTGCAATCAACGTGGCTTGGTCAGTTTGGCTGGGAAGGTCGACCCGGAAGGCCCAGGCGAAGGGGTTGTCGTTCGCGGTCACCGTGAATCCCACTTCCAAGGAATCATCGCCTGAGGTCGCGCCGACATTGGGGGAATGAAAGACTTCAACCACGACTGGTGGGCTGGTGCTGAAGGGATACCAGCTCTGGTGGTCCTCTTCGAAGTCGAAGAGCATTTGAGCGGAAACCGCGGTTGTTCCGAAGAGGCTTGCGCTGGTGAAAGCGCCCCAGCTGAGCATCTTTAACTTTTTTAGCTTATTATGGATCATAGGAGTAGGTGATTTACGTTTCGTAACACGCTATGGAGCACCCAGAGTGGATGCTCATTCTTGCTTGGGATTGGGTAATTGAACATAAATGAGCATCGGGGGGCCATAGCCAGCAAAAAATTTAAGATGGTTTTAGAAAGAAGGAGATTTTATCCGCATTTGACAAAGTTAGAGCCTGGAGGGCTCTTCTATCTAGGGTGATCTCTTTAGCTGCGCCGTCTTTTCCCTTGCTGAGCCTGTGATGGCCTCTTGAATGGCGCTTTCTTTGCCCGCCGCCCATGTACCTCAAGGAACTTCGGATCAATGGCTTCAAGAGCTTTGCCAATCCCACCCGGCTGGATCTGCAGCGCGGGGTGACGGCGATCGTGGGACCAAACGGCTGTGGCAAGAGTAACATTGCCGATGCCATTCGCTGGGTACTGGGCGAACAGAGCGCGAAGAGCCTGCGGGCGGGGGCGATGCAGGACGTGATCTTTCAGGGCACCGATTCGCGCAAACCGGTCAATTTGTGCGAGGTTTCGCTGGTATTTACGGACTGCGAAGAACAGCTGGGAACCGCGTTTGCCGAGGTCGAAGTCACGCGGCGGGTGCTGCGCGACGGCGGCGGGCAGTATTACATCAACGGCAAACAATGCCGGCTCCGCGACATCCAGCGACTCTTCCTCGATACAGGGGTGGGGCAGGTCAGTTACTCCTTCATGCTGCAAGGGCAGATCGACCAGATCCTCTCGTCCAATCCCGCCGAGCGCCGGACCATCTTTGAAGAGGCCGCGGGCATTTCACGTTATAAAGCCCAGCGGCGGGAAGCGCTCAGCAAGTTGAGCCATGTCGATGCCAATCTCGCCCGCGTGACCGACGTAATCGAGGAGATTGGGCGCCAGATTGGGTCTCTCAAACGCCAGGCGGCCAAGGCGCTGCGTTACAAGCGGATCAAGTTCCGCCTGACTCATCTCGACCTGGCGCAGAGCGCTTACCGTCTGGCGGGGCTGCGGCGTGAGTTGGAGGAAAGTGAGCGCAAGTCCACCTTTCTTCGCGCGGAATCGGAGAAGCTGAAAGCGCGGCTCGAAAGCGAAGAGGGTGGCCTTTCAACCAAGCGGGAACGCCGCAATACCCTCAACGAAGCCTTTCAGGAGGCCCAGCAAGCCGTCTTCGAACTGCGCAGCCAAAAGGAAACTGCGGAGGCTCAGGCCGAGTTTGCCGCCGTGCGGCTGGCCGACAATCAACGGCGGCTGGACGAAATCGAAACCGATCTGGAGAAACTCGACGCGCGGCAGCAGGAATTGACGGAACGGGCTGCCGGCGAGAGTCGGACCAAGAATGAGCAGCTCTCCCTCTTTGGCGGCACGGACGACCTCTTCAAGCGCAAGAGCGAAGAGCTCGCCGTCATCCAGACCCGCTTGAGCGAGGCGGAAACCCAGCTTTCCCGCGACAAACAGGCCCTGTTGGTCAAGGAGGGCGCGGTAACCCGATTGCGGTCCAATTGCACCACGCTGGAAGTCGACCTCAAGTCCTATCAGGTGCGTCACGCCAATCTCGCTGACGAAATCAAGACGCTGAAGGACGAAGCAGAAGTGCTCGCTCACGATCTGGAGCAAATCGAACGCACCTTTGAAGTCCGGCAACAGCAGCGGGAGATTGAGGAAACGCGGGTCGATGAACGGCGCCAGCAGGTCTCCGCCCTCACGGCAGAATTTCGGGAAATCCAAGTGGGCATCTCCGAAAACGATCGTCGGCTCGCGGCGGTAGTCGCCCAGATCAATGTGCTCGAAGGCCTGCAGGCCAAGCTTGAAGGCTTTTCGGAGGGAGCGAAAGCCGTGCTTCAGGGGAAACTCGAAAGTGTGGTTGATCCGTCCGGCTGCGATTTGTTGCTCAAAAACGTTTCGGTTGATGCGGCCTATGCACCGTCTCTCGAGACCTTGCTTGGAGCGCTGGCCGAGGGAGTTGTCATCAAGGATCGTCGTCGGGTGGCTCCGGTGGCGGAGGCGTTGCGGGAGAAAAAACTGGGCCGCGCTTATTTGAAATTTGCGGCCCCTCCGCGCCCGGCCACGACATCAGGCAACCCGCCCGCGGACCTCATTCCGGCCCTCTCCGTGGTGTCTGCCACCAGCCCGGATTTCGCTCCGCTGCTCGAGAACCTTTTAAGCGGTTGTTATTTCACCGAGGCACTCACCGGCTTTCTGGCGTGGTGGGAAGCACATCCCGAGTTCGCATTCGACTACGTGGCGACTCCGGAGGGCGATCTGGTCGACCGCCGCGGCTGGGTCTTGAGCGGGTCACAGAAAAAGGGCAACGACCGCAGCTTTCTTTCGCGGGCCAATGAGATCAAAAAGTTCACGCAGGAACGGCGCGAACTCGAGGCATCGCTGGAGGAACGCCGCCAGCGGGCGGAAGTCCTCCAGGAAAAAATCGAAAAGGCCGAACGGGCGGTGGAAGATCAGCGCCGCCGCGTGATGGAGCTTGCGCAAGAAGTGGCCACACTCGAAACGCAGGACCGCAACGCCCGCAAGAACGTCGAACAGAACGCCCGGCTGCTGGAACAAAAGCTCAAGGAATTGGAACGGCAGGATACTCAAAAAGCGGAATCCACCCGCCGCCTGGAGAGCGCCCGGGAGCAGCTGGCGGAATCGGAGCAGGGCATCGAATCGCAAAAGAAGGCCATCGTGGAAGGTGAAGAACGGGTCACCCAAATCCGCGAGCAACGGGAGGCCCAACGCGAAAGTTTCAATGACGCGCGGCTGGAAATCGCGGAAAAGAAACAGCGTCTGGAATTGCTCGAGCGCGGGCTGCAGGAACTTCAGGCGCAAACGCGCGAAGTCGAAATCCAGCGCGCCCGGCGGCTGCAGGAACGTGGTCAATTGCGTTCCCAAAACGGCGATCTTCAGGCCGGACAGGAACAGCAGCGCAAGATGGCGAGCGAGTACGAGACGCGCCTGAAACGCACGATGGAAGACCTCGACCGCGCCCGTTCGACGCTCAAAGCGGTCGAAGAGGAGATCGATGTGGTGGAGAAGGGCTTGGGCGCTCAGCGGGAGGCTTACGAAAAGGTTTCCCGCGAGCTCAATACCGTCGATGTCGCGCTCGCCCGGCAGCAGGCCCAAGCCCAACACCTCGCGGAGGAGATGCGTCGCGAATACGAGCTCGAGCTCAAGACCATCAACTGGAAGCAGGAGCTTTGGACCGCAGGAGAAGCCTTGCCCGAGCGGATTCGGGTCGAGATCGACGACGATTCACTCGATGAACCGGAACCCGAAGAACGCGGCGATCCCACCGCCGAAGACCTCGCCGCGCTCGATCAAACCGACTGGGGAGAGATCGAATTCGAGATCAAACAGCTTCGCCAACGCCTGCAGGCGATTGGGGCGGTCAACCTCGTCGCGATCGAGGAATACAAGGAGCTCAACGAGCGTTATACCTTTCTCAAAGCTCAGAGCGACGACCTCTGGGCCTCGAAGGACGAATTGCTCAAGGCGATCGACGAGATCAACACCACCAGCAAGGAGCTCTTTTCCAACACCTTTGATCAGATCCGGAAGAACTTCGTCTTTACCTTCGACGCGCTCTTTGGAGGCGGTCACGCAGATCTGACTCTGGTCGACAACGAGGACGTGCTTGAATCCGGGATCGACATCATCGCCCAGCCGCCCGGCACCCGGCTAAAGACTCTGGCATTGCTCTCCGGGGGGCAGAAAACGATGACCGCGGTGGCGCTCCTGTTCGCCGTTTACATGGTCAAACCCAGCCCCTTTTGCGTGCTCGATGAGCTCGATGCGCCATTGGACGACGCCAACATCGGCCGCTTCTGCAAGATGCTGGAACGATTCCTCGAGTATTCCCAGTTCCTCATCATCACGCATAACAAACGGACCATCAGCGTCGCAGACACCATCTACGGCGTCACCATGCAGGAAAAGGGCGTTTCCCGCCTCCTCTCCATGCGCTTCGACAAGGAAAAAGGCACCGCCGAGGAGGTCGCCGTCGTCACCAGCTGACCACCGCGTCACATCGCCGTATCCGAACGATAAAAACGGTGAACCCGACGGGTAATCGCGCAAAAGGCTTCCCACGGGATCTGGTTGCTCTGCAGGGCAAACTCGGCCGCCGTCAGCGTCAGGTCTTCTTGCCGACCAATCAGAGTGGCGGTGTCGCCCGGTGCGGCTTCCGGAACTTCGGACAAATCGATCACTGTCTGATCCATCGTCACGCGCCCCAAAATCGGACACATCCGGCCGCGCAGGAGCACATGGCCCACATTGCTCAGCGCCGTTGGAATACCGTCGCCATAACCGGCCGCGAGGATCCCGACCCGCGTCTGGCGCTCCAGCCGATAGGTCAGCCCGTAACTGATCCCGGTCGCGGCGGGAAGTTCTTTGATCAACGAAATCCGGGTGTGAAAACTGAGCACGGGCTCGACATCCACCGCCGCCAGTAACGACCGCGGATGACGCCGCACCCCGAATTGCAGAAGTCCCACCCGCGCTCCATTAAACGGCCCCTGACGCGAAAAGCTGTGCAGGCCCGCGCTGTTGTCCGCATGAATCAGCCGCGGAGCGTCATCCCAGCCCGGCAACCCTCGAAGCACGCTCAAAAAGGTCTCCCGTTGCCGGGCCGTAAATTCCGGATCGCTGTCGGCGCAGGCAAAATGGGTAAAAATGCCCGCGAGCTTCAAACTGCGGGAAGCCCGCAACCGGTCATAGACACGCCGCGTATCAGGATACCAGACTCCGAGCCGTCCCATGCCCGTATCGATCTTGAGATGAACCTGAAGCACCCGCCGGGCGCGATCTGCCGCCCGTTCGAGACGGTCGATTTCATCGAGACTCGAAACCGTCGGCATCACGTCCAGCGCCACCGCCTGTCCCTCCTCGCCCGGCAGCAATGCGCTCAAAACAAGAATCGGCCAGCCACGCCCCACCTCCCGGATCGCCGCCGCTTCTCCCAGATTGGCCACGGCAAACACATCCGCCCCCGCACGCATCAACCGCCCCACGATCGGCTCCAGCCCGTGCCCGTAGGCATCCGCCTTGACCACTGCAATGTAGCTGAGGTGATTGGGCAGCGCGGCGCGCACATTGGCCACGTTCAGTTCCAGGCGTCCGAGGTCGATTTCCACCCAAGCCCGAATATGCGGAGGGACACGAGTCATCGCGGGGCAGGGTGTACGAAGAGCCCCCTGCTGTCACGCCCTCAGCAGGGATTCCACGCGCTCAACGCAGTCCGGATTCCCAGCCAGAACCGCCATCCCGCCATTCCGCCGTGATTCGCGGTGGCTGAGACGATTCCCGCGGCACGCCAGTCCGGCCGAAAACGCCGCCCGAAGAGAAACCGAACCCGCCTCAACCCATCCGCGGGGGCGAAGAAACGTCCCAAAAGCCCCCCGAACCTGAGCCGCACCGCTGCAGAACACCCCGCGCGGCCATGCAGAATTCCTCCGCGCGTGCCTCGCAGGGGTTCTGTCGCGGTGCGAACCATTTCTGCAGCGGTGCGAGTGACTTCTGTCACGGTGCGAACCATTTCTGCCGTGGTGCGAATGAGTTCTGCCGCCGTGCGGCTCGATTTTGTCACGGTGCGAACCCTTTCTGCAACCGTGCGAACGACTTCTGTCGCGGTACGAACCATTTCCGCAGTGGTACGAATCATTTCTGCAGCCGTACGAGTGACTTCTGTCACGGTGCGAACGACTTCTGTCGTGGTGCGGCTGCTTTCGGACCTTGCCCCGGGATAAGGGGTGGCGGCATCTTGATTCCCTCCGTTATCGCTCCGGATACGAGAGCCAAAGATATGACGCCGCGGGGATTCGCAGGAGGATCGATGGAATGGGAGGAGGCCGGAGAAAGGGCGCGAATCAGGTGCGACGGACTCCCAAAAGCGTGGGTTTAGGGTGGGTGGTTAATGTACGTGACTGCTAAACGGTAGCGGGTAAATGAGGGGAAGAGGCCGTGGGTTTCCTGATGGCCTTGACTTGAGGAATTACGCATGAAGAGTAGGTTTCGGTCAAAATACAAGTGTTTTGACTATGTGAACAGCGGCATGAAGCCGTTTGGTTGTGCACCTTTTTCTATGTACTTCTTCAAAAAACCTCCTTCCCTTTCGTTGCTTGTATTCACATCCGTTCTCGCTTGGGGAACGGCTCCGTTGCATAGCGCGACACCTTCCCTGGCCGGGGTGGAACGCCTTTTCCACCTCGACTTGGATCACAGTTTTAATGCGGTCGAAGCGGCCGGACGGGCGGAAGCGCTGGACGTGGGCCAAGCTCCGCCGCGGGTAGAGGGCATTGCCGGCCAAGCCGCCTTGTTTGAAAAGGGCAGGGTGTTGGCTTATTCTGCCGCGGATAACCTGAACAAAACCGAGGGCACGTTGAGTTTCTGGTTTCAGGCGCCGTCCGCCAGTTACTCCACGGGCGGACCTTGGACCCTTTTTCGGGAGGATGGCCCGGATCGAGCGGGAAGCACTGCCCTGAAAGTCGAACTTTTTCCGGGGCGTTTCTTGCGGGTGAGCATTCAGGATCCGAAGAACGCGCAGATGTTTTTCCGGGAAGTGAAGGCGTGGACTGAGAAAGATTGGCATCATGTCGCGGTGACTTGGAACGCCAACAAGGGTTCGTTCCTCTACGTGGATGGAGAACCGGTGGCGACGGGCTGGATGCCTGCATGGAAACCGCAGCATTTTGAGCGCTTTCTGGTCGGCGCGGGGAGCAGTGACGGAAAGAACGCCGCGCGGGTGGCGCTTGACGAGCTGTCGATTTACGATCGGGAGCTGACGGCCAGCGAAGTGCGCGAAACTTACGCTGCCCACCGTACGTTCCGTGCGGATGTGCGAGTGCTCGATCCTTTTGTCCCTGCGGGTGAAACAAATTCCCTCAAGGTGGCGGTGCACAACCCCGGCGATGAGGCCATGGAGATCGCCGATGTGCGCTTTGTGCTCCGCGACGAGGCGGGTGCGGAAGTACAGACGGGTCAACTATCGGATCAATCGGTGCAAGGGCAGGCCGTTGAATGGGTGAACGTTTCGTTGGAAGCGGCCCCGGCGGGTGATTATCAGTTGCAGGTGAGCTATCTTGAGGGCGGAGAGCGCCGTGACGTGCAGAGCACAGTCGTATTCTTCGAAAAACGCGAATCGCCGGAGCCGCGGGATGCCGAAATGACGTTGCTGTTGGAAGTGAATGCGGCCACGCAGGAACCGGTGGCGGAGGTCGGCGGAACGCAGGTTGTGGATTCTCCGTTGGGAGCTTATCGCGAGGGTGGTGACCGGGCGACCAATCGCTTTGCGATGGATTTCATGGTTGAGGATGTGAACGAACCTCACGTTGCGGTGATCCGCTATCCCGACGACAAGTCGCGGAGCATGGAGATCATGCTTCAGGACTTTGGCGACCCGCTCGATTTTCAGGTGCACTCAGGGGTATTTACCGGTGAAGAATATCCGACAACCTGTGGGATGCAGGAATACCGGGCCGTCTTCTGGCCGCGCACGGCACGTCAGGCATTTACTTTCATGACGGCGGAGGACGGGTATCCTGCCGCAGTCCACGACATCAAGATCTATCGCTTGCACTCCTTCGGAGTGAGCTCGCGCCAAGGCGAATACACGGGCAGCGAGCAAGCGCGTAGCAGCGGACTTTATTATGAAGACCCCGTGCTCTTCCACAGTTTCGGGACAGGCCAGGACCGGGACAGCTTTATGTTGGCCACGGATCGGCTGGTGCATTACATGCGTTCCTTTGGTCAGACGGAGTTTGAGTACCCATTGGTCTGGTACGGTGGTGCCCTTTACGGCACGACGGTGGAGGCCTTTGAGCCGGACATCGACGGTGGCCAAGGCGGTGTCCGCCCGCATCCCCCCGGGTTCCCGGTATATCTGCTTAAGCGGCTGGCGGAAAACGGCATCAAGTTCACCGCCGGGCTGCATTCGCACACGTTTCCCAGCCTCAATCCCTATGCCATCACGGATTGGGAGCGTATCGGCCAAGGGGAGGACACCGTCATCAATATCAATAAAGAGGGTAAGCTGCGCTACGGCTACTGGCATGGCGCTGACCCGAACTACAATGCGGCTGATCCACGAGTGATGGAAGCTGTCAACCAGACGGTCGATGAAATCGCTCAACGTTACGGTCACGAGCCGGCGTTTGACGGGATTTCCTTGGTGATCGCCAAACCCAAACTCTACAGTTTCGGTTCGATCGCCTCGGGGTACAACGACAGTAATCTTGAGCGTTTCCAAAAGACTTCGGGAATCGAAATCCCGGTTTACAACCGGGGGGATCCCGAGCGTTTCCGACGGAGTTATGAATGGCTGATGGCCAACCCCGAGGCAAAAAAGGCCTGGATCGACTGGCGTTGCGAAGTGCTCTACGCGCATTACGCGGCGATGGCGGACCGCTTGGCGGAGGTGCGTTCCGACCTCAAGTTGAAGATCAACCTCTTCGTCCACCTCACTCACAACGACCGGCTGGCTGATTACCTGAATGAGCCCCCGGTAGAAGTGATGCGGGAGATGGGAATCGACCCGGCGCTCTATGGCGATCACCCCAACATTGTTTTTAATTACACCAGCGTTCCTGCGGAGCTTCGTTGGGCTCGAAATCACGGATACGCCATCCCTGATTTGGACTTCCGGACCGTAATGACCGCACCCGAGGTCATGGAATCTTTTGCGGACCAGGGAAATCTCCGCATGACGATCCATGACCGCTATTTCGAGAGCGCGATTGGCCGGGAAGAACCGTTGGAAGGACTGACAAAACTCGGGGTCGAGGAAATGGTCTGGCGCGCTTCCACCCTCAATCCCTGGGGCTTTCACGCGCTTGAGCCCTATATGTTTGCGGTCAATTACCTTGACGCGACCAGTGTGGTGAAGGGTGGCTATGTCATTGGAACCTTTGGCATGGAAACGGAGCTGGAGGAGTTTGGTCGGGCGTTCCACGCGCTTCCGGCCGTCCGCTTTGACGATGTGGCGGGGGCTTCGGATCCGTTGCGAGTCCGGCAGCAAGTCGTCGATGGCAAGCTCTACGTTTACCTCCTCAACACCTTGCCGGTGCCGGTGGAAGCCTCTGTGACGGTGAACGGCCCTGGAACCTTGAAAGAACCGGCCACGGGTGAGCAGCATCAAATCGGCGCGGACGGATGGCACGTGTCCCTCGCGCCTTATGCCTTGCGGACCTTTGTCAGCGACTTGGGCGAGCAGCGTGTGACCGGTGCTGATGTGAATGTGCCCGAATACTGGCTGAATGGCTTGAAGGCAGATTACAACCGTCTCATGCAGGCGGCGGAGCGCCAAAGCTCGAAGGCCACCGCTTATGCTCCCTACCTTGCGCTGGCCCAACGTTCCTGGGATGCGGGACACTATTCCCGCTTGTATTTCCTCCTTCAGGAGCACTGGGCGAGCGACCTGCTGGAAAAGTAGGCGACCGAGTCATTCTTGTGTCTGCTTTCAGACCCCGGGGCACGCGTTGCTCCGGGGTTTTTGCGTGTGCGCCCGGCACGGCTGGAGGGCGACGCTCCTGCGGCGCTGGACCCTCCATGGCACGGGTTGGAGGGCGACGCTCCTGCGGCGCTTGTTGGTTTTCGGCCTTCCGCGAATTACAGGGCGGAAAGATGCAACCCAACGCAACGGAGGTCCAGCCGGAGCTGTCCCCTCCATGGCATGGTTGGAGGGCGACGCTCCTGCGGCGCTTGATTGGTTCGGCCTTCCGCGAATTACCGGGCGAAAAGATGCAACCAACGCAACGGAGGTCCAGCTGGAGCTGGACCTTCCATGGTATGGTTGGAGGGCGACGCTCCTGCGGCGCTTGATTGGTTTTCGGCCTTCCGCGAATTACCGGGCGGAAAGATGCAACCAACGCAACGGAGGTCCAGCCGGAGCTGTCCCCTCCATGGCACAGGCTGGAGGGCGACGCTCCTGCGGCGCTTGTTGGTTTTCGGCCGTCCGCGGATTACGAGGCGGAAAGATGCAAGGATCGGGAAATGGATCTGAGGGACACTCGAGCCCTCGATGAGGTGGTTATGAAAAAAAGGTGCTTTTTCGCGCAAAAACCGCGGCTCCTGATTTGCGATTCTAAAAAAATGACGAAAGTAATCCGAACCGCTTAAAGGGGGGTGTGCTTCAGTCGTTCCCCGCGGTTGATCACGCTTCTAATTCCCTTATTATGAGACTCTTCTCCGTTCTTCTTATCCTTGTTGGCCTTGTTCTACTCATGTGGGGCGCGAGCACGTCGGAATCCCTCACGGCCAGTGTGGTCGAGTTTTTCAAGGAGGTCCCTCACCAGCACGGCATGTGGCTGATTGTTGGTGGTCTGGGTGCCACTGTCGCCGGCGCTTTTGGTCTTTTCCAGCGCCGCGGCCAGTTCCGTGCTTGAGCCGGTTCTTTTTACCGGGGAGCCCATCTCCCCGCGAGGAGGGTGGCCTCCTGCCATAGCTCCTGTTCACCCGCGAGCCCGAAGGTCTCCAGACGCTGAGAGACCGCCGCCCGATCGGGTGGAAAGACCGCATGCGACGCATCTCCCGGCAGGTCGGGACGGACGATTCGGATCAGGTGCCAAACGGCCCACGCCCGGGCCGCTTTTTGCGGTGCCCGTGTCCCTTTAACCCGCTCGGCTTGATGCTGAAAACTGACCCGGGGATTTCCCATGAAGGTATCGTCTGGGTGGTGAGCGACCAACCAAGCAAGTGCCGCATAAGGAAGAGGCCAATCCTTAAGCGGAAGAGCATCGTTTCCCACATCCGCATAAAGTCCGCGGGTTACCGCTAACAAGGCGCGGGCGGTCAGGCCTGCATGCCATAGCGTATGGCCATAGGTGAGCGCCCGCAGGTAAAACAGACTGTCGCGGGCCGGCCCCAGTTCGCGCAGGTAACGATAATCGAGCGCCGGCAATGCGGGTGGCAAATAGGGACAAGCGGGTCGGGAAAAATAGGGGGAGGTCATCGATGGCTGGAGATCGCGAAAAGCACGCAGAATGGGCGACGTTACCCTCGCGTCGCTGATGGGTGCAAGCGAGCGCTGCGTTGCCGGTTTCCCTACGAATCTCGTTGCCCGGTCGTTTCCTCCGTACACAGTGGCAAGGAATGAATTTTCGCCTGCCGGTTCGCGATTTGAGGTCCACCTTGCCCAGCGCCGAAGCGCATGGGGCTTGGGATGGAGAGATAACGGGGGTGGCCAGTCTCAGTAATGCGGGTCCCGGAGATATCAGCTTTCTGGGTAACCCGCGTTACGCACGGGAGGTGGCCGACTCGCGTGCCAGCGTATTGCTGCTTCCCCGTAATCACCCGGGCAGACCGCGGAAAGACCAGTTGTTTCTGCTGGTGGACAACCCTTCGATGGCCTTGGCCCTGACTTGTGAGCGGATTGAAGCTTTGTTGCGGCGTCGCCCGTCGCCCGGCATCCATCCCTCTGCAGTGGTGGCCGACTCTGCTTTTGTCGACCCGACTGCTTCCGTCGGCCCCTTTTGCACCGTGGAGGAAGGAGCCCGCATCGAGGCGGGCAGTGTGTTGCGCAGCCACGTCTACATTGGACGTGAAGCAATTGTCGGGGCGGATTCGTGGCTTTATCCCCAAGTGACCGTTTACCGCTATTGCCGCCTGGGCCAACGAACCATTCTCCATGCCGGCGTCGTCGTTGGCTCTGATGGATTTGGATACGAGTCCGGCCGGGAGGGCCATCAAAAGGTGCCGCAGATCGGGGTGGTCGTGATTGAAGACGACGTGGAAGTCGGGGCCAATTCCACCATTGACCGCGCGCGTCTGGAGGAGACGCGGATCGGGCAGGGCACCAAGATTGATAATCTGGTCCAGATCGGGCACAACGTGCGGGTCGGCCGCCATTGTTTTCTCTGTTCCGGCGCGGGCGTATCGGGTTCTGCGCGCCTGGGCGATTTTGTGGTGGTGGCGGGACAAGTGGGCATTGCCGGCCATATCGAGATCGGAGACCGCGTCCAGATCGGAGGCCAGGCGGGGGTTGCCAAAAACCTGCCGGCGGGTTCGGTCGTCACCGGCACACCGGCGACCGAGTTTCAACGGGAACGCCGCATCCAAGCCCTCACCCGGCGATTGCCTCAACTTTTTGAGCGGGTCAACGAATTGGAAAAGCTCCTCTCTTCGGCCGCTCTTTCCGGCGACCGTGAGGATTGATCCAGATTGCTGTTGCCTCCCACGCTTGATGCACCGTTTTATTCCGCACCGTCACCTGACCGCGAGCTGCTATGCAAATTGGAGAAATGAAAATCCTTATCGGCAGCGCCAATCCGGCGCTTGGCCAAGCTATTTGTGACTTTATCGGGTCCACCCCCGGATCCGTCACAATGAAGCGGTTTCCCGATCAGGAAGTGTTTGTGAAGATCGATGAAAACGTCCGGGGCAAGGACCTTTTTATCATGCAACCGAGCAGCCCTCCGGCTAATGACAACCTGATGGAGCTGCTCATTACGATCGACGCGGCTCGCCGGGCTTCGGCTCAACGGATCACGGCGGTGTTACCGTTTTATGGCTACGCGCGTCAGGATCGCAAAGATCAGCCCCGGGTTCCGATCACCGCCAAACTTGTGGCAAACCTGCTTACGACTGCGGGCGCAAATCGGATCCTGACGATGGATCTCCACGCGCCGCAGATTCAGGGATTTTTCGACATTCCGGTCGATCACCTCTATGCGTCGTCTGTTTTCTACGACTATCTGAAAACGCTGAAGAAGGAGGACCTAATTGTGATTTCGCCCGACGTGGGTGGGATCAAAATGGCTTCGGCTTACGCCAACATGCTCGGGGTGGACTTTGGGTTTGTCGCAAAACGGCGGGTGGACGCCACTCGGGTCGAAGCCATGAGCATTGTCGGAGAAGTGGCCGGAAAATCCGTCCTCCTCGTCGACGATCTCACGGAATCCGCCGGTACGTTGAAAGAAGCGGCCCGGATCGCCCGTGAAAACGGAGCGCTCAAGGTGCGTGCGGCCGTCAGTCATGCGGTGCTTAATGACACTGGCTACGAACGGATGAAAGAGGGCTTTCTTGACGAATTGATCACCACTAATTCGACGCCGATCCAGTCACGTGGGCTCAGCAATATCACTATCCTGAGTGTGGCCCCGCTCTTGGGAGAGGCGATCCTGCGTATCAATAATCACCAAAGCGTTACCAGCCTCTTTCGCATTAAGGGCGTTTAAGGACAGTCAGGAAGACTGGACAGAAATTGCGCCAAGTTTGAGTAAATTCGGCGGAAGTGCAGTCTGTAAGGACTGTGAATAGACCGTATGTATCGATCTCTCAAACGGGTTGGCTTGCGCTAACCGGATTTTTTATTGCCACAAGCCTGTCCTGTGCGCGCGCAGAAACGGCGGAACGGGAAGAATTATTTCCCGTGGATAGCCGTCAACTGCAGGCGGTTGCCGGAGGCAGGATGGCGAGCTACGCGGACATGCTCGATCCCGTACGTCCCGCGGTGGTGTCAGTGACCTCGGAAAGCATTGTCGAGACCCTCCGTGGCGGCAGTCCCGCGGAAGAATTTTTGCGCCGCTTTTTTGGCGAGCCGATGCCCGGCCCCCGCGGGCAGCAACCGCCGGAATCCCGGGGTGCCCCCAACCAGGAGCCCGAGGAACGGCGTGTACCTAATGGTTTGGGCTCCGGCGTTATCGTCTCGCCGGATGGATACATTCTCACCAATAATCACGTCGTTTCCACCTCCCGAGGCGGTGCCGCCGACCGGATCATGGTGCAGTTGAACGACCTCCGTGAGGTCGAGGCCGAGTTGATTGGCCGCGACGAGAGGACAGACATCGCGCTCCTCAAAATCGATGAAACTCATCTGCCCTACGTGCGTATGGCAGACAGTGAAAATCTGCGGGTAGGGGATCTCGTGTTTGCGATTGGGAATCCCTTGGGCGTAGGGCAAACCACAACGATGGGGATCGTTTCGGCCACCGGACGAACCAACCTCGGGATTCTGGGCGCGGATGGCTACGAAAGCTTTATTCAAACCGATGCCGCGATCAACCGTGGTAACTCGGGTGGGGCGCTGGTCGATGCCGAAGGCCGCTTGGTCGGGATTAATTCCGCCATCATTTCTCCAATCGGTGCGAACATCGGTATTGGGTTTGCCATTCCCAGTCGTATCGCCAAGCAGGTTGCCGATTCCCTCGTCGAGACCGGCTCTGTCCAGAGAGGTTATGTCGGTGTCTCAATCGGAGATTTGTCGCCGGATCTCGCTGCCGCTTTTGATTTCGACTCGACCCGTGGTGTCCTCGTCCAAGGGGTGCAAGAAGGATCTCCGGCTGAAGCGGCCGATCTGCGCCGCGGAGACATCATTACTGCGCTCAATGGCCGCCCGGTGAAAAACGCATCAGAGCTCAGATTCGAAGTAGCCGGTATGCGCCCCGGTACGGAGGTGACCTTGGCATTTGTCCGCGAAGGGAAACAAATGGCGGCTGAACTTACGCTGGGAAGCCTCGACGACGTCGGAGGGACAGGAACGGCTCGTGAAGTTTTGGAAGGCGTCACCCTGCGGCGCGTCGATGAGGAAATGCAGCAGGCATGGAACTTGTCTGAACAGGTAGGTGTGGTGATTACCGATATCAACGCCCGCTCACCCTATAGCGGAGCGCTTCAACCGGGGATGGTCATTCTGGAGGTAAATGGTGTGACCGTGAACAGCGTCAGTGACTTCAGCGATGCCATCCGCACGGGGGCCATCAATCGATTGTGGGTCAGCTATCGGGGCACCAGTGTCTATCTTGCGCTCCGGGTTCGCGAACCTGCCGGCACTCCGGAAACACCCACGCCGCGTCGGTAGCGTTTAGCCAGATTCAATCGCACCTTCTGATTCTGCGGGCAGACTGATTTGATTACAGCCCGGCGATCCCACCGGTCGTCGGGCTTTTTCGAATCCATCCGAAATCCAAGTACGTATCCAGATTTTCGATCCGCCAAAGCAGACTACAAAAAAGTGACATTTTTGAGAGAAACATCTTGCAAGGCATCCCTGCATCGGCAGGATCTGAACCTTCATTGCAATTTTTGATGCAGGGTGGAGCAGTCCGGTAGCTCGTCAGGCTCATAACCTGAAGGTCCTCGGTTCAAATCCGAGCCCTGCACCCACTTTTAGCCCGCTAAGTCCCTGATTTAGCGGGCTTTTTGTTGCCCGAGTCTCGACCTCACTTCGGCCGTGACTTTGGCCAGAAAACACGGGTAAGCACCCCAAAACACCGGTGGCCAAAGTCAAAGAAACGGCCAAAGTCAAAGCTGGGTGACGAGGAAAGCCAAAGTGATGCATGGGCGTGTGCCATCCGGGAATGGACAAAGATATGGACGGGCTCCAGATTCACGCGGTGTGATAACCTCCTGACCGTCCGATGTCTCCCGATTCTAGTAGCGACTATTTGATGCACGACCCTCGGCTCTTGGGCCGCGACGAAGATTTCTTCTTTCCGTGGAAGCGATATTGGGCACCCGAGAATCAGGCGATCCAGTTGGAGACTTCCTTCTGGCGGCCGGAAACGGACGCTTACCTCGCGGATCCTGAAGAGACTTTCCTTGGAAAAGCTTACAATGGCCACCTGAAGGAAACGGCGGATTTACTTCGATGCCGGGCGGGATGTCTCGTCCTCTGCGGCGATCCCGGAATGGGAAAGTCTCGAGCGCTCACCCAACACTTCTCAGGTAATTTCCGGGAGGTGCTGTTCGTCGAATTTCGTCATATCGCCGACTGGAGCCATTTCGTTAATACGACAGTGGGCACTACGCGATGGGCACAATGGCGCGAGGGGAAAGGCAATTTGGCTCTTGTGGTCGATGGCGTCGATGAGGGCCTGATCAAAATAGATGGATTTGTCGATGCCCTGAATAGGCTACTTCGAGTCCCTCTGAATCAATTCGAGGATAAAGGAGAGATCGACAGGATGTCCATAGTTGCAGGACGATTGGGAACGGAGGTAAGCGTCTGCCTCTTTGCTCCGTCCCTGCTCAACGTCGAACTCTCTTCGGTAGCCCTTAAGTCGCCCGTCTTCCGCAACCGCCCGAAGATTTTTGCAAATCACGCGCCGGCAGTCACCAGCGCCAACACGACGCAGTGGTGCGGTTACTCGCGCTGCCCGTGCTCCACTCGCTCCCAGACTGTCTAGTTCAGGTCCATTGCAGCCGGTCTCGTTCTCCTAGTTGGTCCAGCAGGCTGTTTCATTACGACCTAATATCGAACAGTTTGGCGTGTCACGCGTGACCGCGAGTATCAGGCTTCGCCTGCAACAGCAAACTGGATAAAGTCGGCATCGCGGCTGGTGAAAGGCAAAAACATGCCAATCGAGTGTTCCTTTGGGAGATATCGCTCGGTCCAAAGGTTTACAGCTTGTCCTCCTACCAATACCAAGTCCCTTCCGAGCAGCGGAAGGTAGTCGTTAACTGCGAGCTTTCTTTCCAAAGGCTAGAGACTCCCAGTCAATTTCCACTTCTTGCCAGAAGTTTTCTGGAAGAAGGGAGTTACGCCTCTGAAGATCCTCTGGAGTTACGGCTCCACGATCCAGCGCCTTTTGGTCATCTTGCCGTGCGCGGACACGGCGACGGACGAAAAGTTCGTCGAGGCTGGGGCTGGATTTAGAGTATTCCATTGGAGAATAAAATAGGCGAGTATGGTTACGCCGCAATATTTTTTGAGTTCTTGCAGGTTGAGGAGTTTCAGCCGCCTGACAGTGGAAATCGACTGGCCATCACTGGCCTCTGGAGAATCCAAACGACCGGAGCGGTTATCTGCTGGCAGACCGCCTACACTGGCATCGAAAGGAGAGGGTAGTGCAAAGACCGGAACGCCGCATCACTGCCGCATCATTGCCCCATTTCCCCCTCGCGCACCGCCGCCATCACGGCGGCCTCCACCTCACCGCGGCGGAGCAGGTCCAGCGGTCTTTCTTGGTTGATCGTGTCGCGGGGCAATAGAAAGAACCATGCGAGGCTGAGCGGATCAGTTCGCTTCTCGGCCAGGATTGTAAGGACTTTCTGGAGACCTGGGAGCAAGGCGCTTTGGTGAATTTGCCAAGCTGGATAGACGAACCTGTCGCCTTCCTGTGATGGCAGCTGGAGGATCTTGAGTTCCCGAGCGAGCTCGTCGAGCGTTGCAGCTTCGACGGCGAGCCGTTTCGCGAACTCTGGAGCATCCAATTCGCCGCCTTCCAGCGCCCGCATTTCTTCTTCAATGCCCGCCGATCTGCGCATGACCTCTCGATACGCCTTCATTGCGGCTTCAATGTCTTTCTTGTTCATTTTTTCTCTAGCTCCCTTTCCGGAGGCGAGGACGGAGGTTTGTGGCGGAATCTGGTGATCTTTGCAGGTCAGAGTGCGGAATTTGCAGGAGTGCCGTCGAATGAAGCTAAAAGCGGTTCTGAGCGCGCGGTCGGTACTAGCGTTCCGCTGAACGCACGGGTTTGACTGGAATCATTTCAAACTGACGTGCCCTTTCAATCCTCTGATGCAGGCGCGCCTCGCCGACGAACCTTCGCGTCTCATCACAACCTCCTCTTGGAGGAGGTCCTGTTCGAGTTCGTTTGTTGCCTTCACGTCTTGTAGTAGGTCCAGTTTTTAAGTTGATGGTACTCGCTGGGTGCTGGGGGACTAACGTGTCGACTCCAGCGTAGGCGTTGGCGAGCAGTTCAGTTGCCGGCGCGCATCCCGTCCGCGTCAGGAATATTAAGACGCGCTGAAAGCGCTCTGCGACTCGGGAAGCGCTGCAGATCCGCTGCTCCATTCTTCCAGATACTTCGGGCATGAAGGAGAGATCGAGAGGATGTCCATAGTTGCAGGACGATTGGGAACGGGGGGTAAGCGTCTACCTCTTTGCTCCGTCCCTGCTCAACGTCGAACGCTCTTCGGCAGCCCTTAAGTCGCCCGTCTTCCGCAACCGCCCGAGGATTCTTGCAACTCACGCGCTGGCAGTCACCAGCGCATGCTAATGCAAAGCAGTGGTTGCAGCTACTCGCGCTGCCCGTAATCCACCCGCTCCCAGATCTTCTAACTCAGGTCCTTTGCGGCCGGTCTCCTTCTCCTAGTTGGTCCAGCAGGCTGTTTCATTAGAGCCTAATCTCGAACATCTTAGGTGTGACGCACGACCCCGAGCATCAGGCTTCGCCTGCAACACCAAACTGTGGTGTATGGATATAAATACAATTGAATCCGCTATTACTAACGACACGGAGCATCACGCGGAAATCATGGCCGCGTGCCTCTATTTAAAACGGAGGGATCGGCACTCCCACCCAGAGGGTCGATTTGATTCGGGTGGACGCTGGCATGCGAAAGGTCGGGATTTTGAAGTCATTGGCCGGTGTAGGCCACCGTCACGCAGATGGCCTTATTCGGAGATGAAGGCCTGCCGTTCCCTTGCACATTGTGCACGCTATTGGGACGCAGATGCACTCGTCACTAGGAGGATAGCGTCCGCAATCGAGCACATTGTTTCAGGAACGAATCTAACTAAACCCGCAGAGCAATACTTTCACCTGATTCAAGCGCTTACTACCAGAACGATCTAGCGATCTCACCTAGGCAGCCGCTCGGTTTCTGAGCGGCTTTTTCTTCAACGGCACTGGCTTCGCCAGTAACTGCAGGCGTTGACGAAGGCTCTGCAATCGAAAGCGAGGCCACCTAACCAAGAGCGAAGGAAATAGAATACCATGAAAAAGAACTCCACTCCCAAAAACACGAACGAGACTTCAACCGATGGTCAAAAGGTGCAAGAAGCTCGGCTCCCCAAAACCATCCGTGAGCAAGCTATCGCCAAGGCCGGCATCAGGTCTGAGGTGATCCAGAAATCAGTCGCGAAATACAACGCACGGCTTGCCGCGAGCACCACCCGGATGATGTCGCCCCAAGAACTCGCCAACCTCAAGGTCGCCGACGATTACCAGCGCGAGGAAAAGAAAAATCACATTGTCCGACTGACAAAAGTGCTCCTTGAAGGAGGCGAGTTTCTTCCTCCAATCCTTGTCGCCGTTCGTAAGAACGAGCACGGCAGTTCTGAACGCTATATCGTGGATGGGCAGCAACGCCGTCGTGCCCTTGTTGAGGCCGACCTCCCCCACATAGTTGTAGAGGTTCCCTTCGAGTCTATTTCCGAGGAGAAAGATCACTTTCTAGGAATCCAGCGTGGCATGACCGTGAATACCAGTCACATCGTCGCTGTTTCAGACGGAGACGTTGCGGATGAAATCCGCCGACTGGCTCGCCTGAAGGGGCATCCTGCTATGGGGCGCATCTTTCTTGGCAAAGGGCGGCGCCTGAAGTCTCAGGTTCCCGCAAAGGCCGTGGAAAACTTGGTAACCCGCTTCGGCATGCCCCTTGAAAAACTCGAGGACGGACTGAGAGTTTTATTTGCAGCCTTCAAGGATCGCGACATCCCCGCATCTGCAGTCACCTCTGCAATGCTCAGGGGGTTTGTCGGGTTCTTTTCCAACCTCGAAGCCGAGCTTGATCCTAGCGACGAGGCGCAGATGACCTCGCTCTACGGGATCCTGACTGCGGCGCAGAAGTTCCCGCGCCGCGGCGACAACAGTAGGTCGGGCGGTCGAAGCTGTCAGACGATCATCACGCAGGAGTTCAAGCGCTGCATTTCGGCTTAGCCCCTTCAGATTTCATAGGAAACGCTAAAGGCGGCCTCTCGAAAGGGAGGGCCGTCTTTCTGCGTCCGCTTTGCGGCGTCCGCTTTGCGGCGCGCCAAACAAAAGCTGTTTCAAGCGAAGCTTGTCGGTTTTGCTTCGCAAACAACTCCTTTAGGAGTTAGCGGAATCAACGATATGAGAAATCTTTATCTTGTTAACCACCAATGCCTTATAGTTTGATCTTTCGCATTTTGGCAAATCTAGACATATTTACAACACTCTGATTATCAGACACATATGTAAAAGTTGATTTGTTTTTGAAAAAACGATAAACCGTTGATTGCGATATTCCTGTGTCTGCCGTGATCTGCTTTACGATGAAGGCGAGAGGCTTCCCATCGAGTTCCTTCTTTTTCCTCTTCAGATAGCTGACGATCTTTGGGTCATTCTTTCGCGAACGGCCCCGCGGTTGCTTGGCGGCGGTCACCGTGTGCTCAACCTTTTCGATGGCTGCCTTCTGGGGCAGCCATTTAAAGATGCATGTATCCGCGTTGAAGAGTAGTCGCTTTTCTTCGGGCGCGCGCAAGTGGCGAACCGTGAAGTCAAGGCTATAGACATTTTTCATCTCCTTCTGATCGGCTTTCGACTTACCGTCCGCCAGGCGGCTCAGCGTTAGCACGACATCAGGATACCGCGTAAATACGCCAGAGCCCGCAATATGGTCTGTGGTCGACGAAGAACGGAAATCACGAACTCCCTTTCGGAAATGCGCATTGATCAGGATCGCGGCACCCGTTGCTTGCTGAAGACTGCGGACGGTATTGAACACATCAACCATCTCGGTGGCGTTGTTTTCGTCTTGCCCTTCCAGAAACATGTAGAGTGGGTCGAGGATGATCAGATCATACCGTCCATAGAACTCACCGTGGGTCTCGTTCAGAATACGCAGTATCAATTCGATTTGGGTTTCATTCTTTACCTTTGAAACCGCGCGCATGATAAGGAACTCAGGTCCATGGATCGGTGTCTCGTCTGGCTTTTCCACCCCATGAGCCTTGTAGAGCTTGCTCAGTCGATTCTGCAGAGAGTGCTGGGACAGTTCATGGTCAACATAGAGCACTCGGCCTGCTTTTGAATGGAACCCGAGCCAGGACCAACCGTTACTGACCGCAACCGCCAGCTGCAGCGCCAGCCAGCTTTTGTTTGATTTCGACGCACCTGCCAAAAGCGCAATCCAGCCCCTACAGAGCAGTTTGTCCACGACGACCTTCGGGCCCTCGCCACGGTGCCCGAGTAGCTCGTTGGCGCCTACAGTGTACTGCAAACAGGCCTGCTGTGGGTTTAATTCCCTGATTTCTTGGAGTCCAGCAAGCCACAAAGCATTCAAGCGCTCGATTTGGGCCATTATGTATTCGCTGCGCTGCTTGACCGCTTCCTCCAAAGCAGCGTTGGCCTTGCCGGCCAATTCCATCCGCCGTTTAAGGTCACGACCGACTACTTCCTCCTCACCGTCATCAATGAACGTTGACTCGGTCGTATGAAAGTCGACGTGGGTATAACGCGGCCTTCTCAGGAATTGCCAGCGTCCGCCGCTGTAGACGACTTCGCCGAGCTCGGGCTCGATGTCGAAGTCAGCTTGCTCGCGGATCCGCTTGCGCAATTTGTGCAGTCTTACTCTTGGATCTGGTTCAGTTGGTGGGAGTGTCTCAGCCTTAGTCATGGGCGCTTTTTCTCATATCGGACATGAGAACGATCCATGAATTGAGAAATGACCGTTTTCTCGTTTTTCCCTCTCCTGACAAATCCCCCCGGTGCCTAGAACTCGGGCTTAGAAGCAAAAACGGCAAATGTTGCCATGATGCAGCCATACAGGATGTTCAGGGCTGGAGCTTTCGAAAGATTTACCATCCATGCCCGCCTCGCTACGGCGGACCTTTGCGTTGTGTTTCGCAATCTCCTCCTGGAGGAGGTCGATCAGCATGACCGCGCGATTGCTATGTTCCGAGTGCACTTCTGGGCAGTTGCTGGAGTGCGTCGGGTTCCCGCCTGGGCAATTCGTGACGGATGTCCTTGTCCCAGAGTTCGTTGAGCTCCTGTTCAAGTTCTCTCCTCGTTTTCATCTTCTAACAGTACGTCCAGTTTTTGAGTTGATGATTCGCAGCTCAGTAGCCGTTGAATCTCGACCCGGATCTCCCTCCAATTGTTTTCGTCCATGCTCGCAAGGAGTTGGATGACTTCGGCGGAAGGCAGGTTCCGCGGAGCGGGGCGATCAGCGCCTCCGGCAATCAGTCCCGGCATTTTCTGCTGAATGAGCTGGCGGTGCTGCGCGAGATCGGGATGAAAATAATGCTCCAAGATCACCTCCACCGTGGCGTGGCCTGTGACTTTTCGAATGACCTCGATGGGGATGCCTGCGCTCAGGCCGAGCGTAACCCAGGTTGCCCGGAACGAGTGGAAGCCGCGTATGGAGGCTCTTCGTCCGCCGTTCGGTCGCTTTAGGCGGATGGTCGTGTCCGGGTTGTCGTCGTCGGTGAATCCTGAAGCCAGCAGTATTTTCTCAAATCGCCCATTGAGTACGTCCAGCCGTTTTGACTTGTGTAGCAGAGCCGCGCGTGGAAAGACAAATTTTGAGTCGTTGCTTTCTTTTTTCGCTTTTTCCAGTACGCCGCGGAGGAGCGTGAAGAACGGGATGGACAGCGGCTTCTCGGTCTTGCGACAAGCCGGAACCTGAATTTGCCAGAGATCAAAATTGATACTCGACCACTCAAGGCAGCAGCAGTCTCCAAGTCGCATTGCCGTGGACATACCCGTCACGATTAGTGGGTACATCAGTAGATCGTCGCTGGCTTCGGCGAGAATGCGCTCCAATTGCTCTACCGTATACGGTCGGCGGTGCTCAGAGCGCTCTTGAAGATCGGGTATATCCGCGAATGGATTGGCGAAGATGCGCCCATATTTTAAAGCAGTACTGAAGAGACCTTGCAGCGCGTATTTGTGGTTATTCACCGTCTTTGCGACGACGGTGCCGCGATCCAGTTCTTGCCTAAGGAAGGCTTCGGCCATCTCTCGCGTGACTTGGTGAGCGAAGGCAACTTTAGGGTGACTCGCGCGAAGGTAGGCTAAGAAATCGGCAGCTTCTCGGTCCACGTCCGCAGCGTATTCTTCCGATTGCTTTCGAACCGCGACTAGCTTGGTCAGCTCCGATAGCGGTAGCTCGTGCAGGCTCTGACCGGCCTGCACTTCATGAATACGTTTGAGCGTCGCCACCTTGCTCCGCTTCTGAGCGAGCTCTTCCCGGAGGCGTTTTTCCTCTTCTTCGGCCCGGATCCGAGATCGTTCAAAAGCGGCATCGCCTTGTCCGCGCATGCGAAGGCCTGGCGGAGGCGTGCCTTCGTAAGTTGTCTCCAGCGGAAACACCTTCCGCGATCCATTGAGTTGGAGCTTGGAGTAGAATTTTCGACTGCCTTTTCGGAGTTCGAGGCTCATTGATAGATCAGTGTTTTGGGTTAAAAGGGTTGATTTTTGTGTTCCCGCGTTGCTGACCGCCCCTGCCGTGAGGATTTCTTGAGGCGGGTGAAGGTTTCCGATATTGGATAACCTGCTCTACGACTTCGGGCGGCAGTTTGCCCGCCGCATCTCTTGCCGTCCCGGGGTCAATCTCGAGTTCTCCGAGTACTTTATAAATTGTTCCTCGGCTCCAGCCCAGCAGGCTGGCGAGTTCTGAGATCGAATAAGAACGGCTGGGCGGAACAGGGCTTTTGTAGGAGTCTTCATCACTATCAGGCCAACTCCGCAGGAAGGCCGTAAGATCGTCGGCGAACCCGTCGGGGAGTCGGTCCGCAAAGCAGCGGGCTACCGTCAGTATTCCTTCGGCGACTTCGGGCTGTAGTGGGTGGGCTTTGCGTTTTCTCATCTGATTTCGCGTCTGTGCCCGTAAGCTTAATGATTTTATGTTGCGGTGATAAGTTAGCGTTTCGCCAAAACCATGTCGTTTCGGCGAAGCCGTGAATGGAGTGGTCGAGACACGAAAAATGCCGCGTACCCCGAAGTCGGGGATACGCGGCAACAAGTTGCGGATCCGCTTCTCAGGCCTCGCGATTTTTGGCAACTTCGCCAGCGAGCCCTACATAAGTGTAGCGTCTCTCTTCTGACGTGGTGATCCACAAGGTCACCCAAGCCGCCTCGTGTACTGTTCGGATTAGGCCGTCGAACAGCATCGCCATCGTGTTTTCCGCGCGCGTCTCGGGATCGGTTTGTTTCCAATCGCCGATCTGGTGGCGGCGAAGAAAGCCGTTTCGCTCGTCCTCGGAGGTCAAATCGCGTGCTCGGGGGGAAATCGTCACTTCGCCCAACGGGAAAAGCAGGTAGTCGTCATTCTCGTTCATGACTTTCTTCTCCCACGATGGAGTGCGCGGTGATGGCTTTGATGGAGGAGGACACACTTGGCGAGCTCTTCCGCGATCGTCTGAGGCGATCGGTCATACATTTTGCTGATTTTACGAGTCTTTTGTGTCGGGTCGCGGTGGTGCCAATCGAGCTTTTGCGGATTGGATTCCCAATACCCAGTTTGTTGGAAGTAGAGAATCTGCTTCATCTGCTGCATCAGCGGAATCATGGCCGCTTTGCGCTCTGCTTTTCTAACCCGTTCCCGTTCGCGTTTTGCTTTTGACGTGCTCACTGCCGACCTCCTTCTGTCGCCAATGCCGCGTTAAAATGAGCTCGGATGCGCTGCTTCCGTGCAGGCTCCACCAGCGCATTCTCAATGCCAACAACTTGTGTTACACGCCATTCGCCCTGGAACTCCAACAGGACACAAACAGCGTCTTCGTCCAGTTGGGTACTGTAATAGAGGGATGCCATACCCGACGAGATGGCGAACTGGAGGTCTCGCGCGCAGTTGCGAAATTGCTCCGCCACCTCTTGGAGTTCGTGAGAGTCAGCGACGGCCGTCCACTCCAGATCGGGATTCACAGGTGGCGCTGGGTATGTCTTCTTCAGGTCGATCCCGGCCAGGGTTGCTGCTCGATGCATTCCTGCGGCAGCCAAGGAAAGGTCCCGCGGTAACTTCCGATAAGGCCAAAAAGGCCGTTTTCCGATCGCGCGCCGCGCGGTGACGATCGCATCGACTTGCTGATAGACGGGCGTGGCCAGTGCCCAGTCATTCGTGGCCGCGCGCGCCAATAGCTCCGGACTGTCAACGACTATACGAAAATGCTCCACCGCCAGCATCAGCACGTCGCCATTGATTTCAGCCACGTGGGACAGAAGTCGTGCCATGTGGGGCTTACGCAGCGCCACCTGCAGTAGTTGGATGTAAGTGTGAGACATTAGCAGCTCGCTGCGGACTTTGCGCAGCAGTCGCCACCAATGCGGCGGGTAGCCCAGCCGCCGCAGGATTTTCCGCTGGGGAAGCCGAAGTATTTCCCGGTATCGACCGATTCCCCACAGCGGATCTTGAGCGTAAGTCGACGCAATCAATACAAGCAGCGCCGGATTCGACAATCGCAGTTGCAGCCACGCCTCTTCGTCCTGAGCCGCCAGTTCCAGGAGCTCGATCGGGAAGTGAATCATCCGTCGCATCGTATCCCTGATGAAAGGGGGGACGGAGGACCGAATTGCCAGAAGCGGATCATCGGGATCGTCCGATGGCGCAGCATGCAGAATGGGCAGCAGACCTTTCGACAACTTCGCCCCGCTTGCGGGATCTCGGGCGCATCCAAAAACGCCGAACCCAAGAGGATGCTTCCACGGCCTCCAGGTTTCGATGTCAGCGTGACCTTGGATCGAGACGCTGCCGTCGTGGTTTTTTCGGGGAGTAGTACAATGGCTTTTCATGCCATTTTAAGTTCCCAATCGGGAGACACAGCAGATTGGAAACATGGCGCATCGTTCCCCCTTCGGCAGCACGCTAAGGTGTCATCAACCGAGCCCCAACAATTCGGTAGGAATCGGAGTGCAGGTGAGCCTGCAGGAAGTCACTTGCGCGGCTTGGATGACGGGATGTACCTTTCGCCAATCCATGCGACGATCGATCAACGGGCGGCCTAAAGTCTGACAGATTTCTAGCGGTGAGCACCATGCGGTTTCCGTCTGAAATCGTTCCCAACTCCATCCAGCGTACTTGCTATAAGAGGCGTGCCGAACCCAGATGGTCGCGAGGCGTCCTGGAAACACAGCCATGCATTCTCTCAAATCGTCGAGCAAGACGTCTGTGGGCTGATCACTCGCTATGCCTAAGAAGTAATGCGTTTCTTCTCTGCTCATCATTTCCGCCGCAAGGAGGTGCCATCGGGTATACCCGAACTTCTCGTTTGTTGGTCTAGATCGTGGATCAAGTCGGTAGGTGAAAGGACCATGAGCTTTGTTCATAATTTCTAGTTTCCAAACTGCTTATGGTCTCACTAATCACCAAGCTGGTGCATTTTGCGGCTGGGCAGTAGGTCCAGTCAGGCGTACAGAGGGGGCCTGCTGAGGCCGTCTTTGCACCAATAGAGTGCCAGTGGATGCTCGGGCTCTCCGCTTTGCACCAGCGGAGGGTGAGGATTTGTCATGGGCGAAGCCATCTTTGCACCAGAAAAGGGACAGAGACCTGATGAAATGCGGAGTGCGAACGGAGCATACTCTGCCATTTGCACCAGGCAAATGGCTATCTTGCGTGAGTTGAACTCCCCGGGGGGGGCGGGCCTTTTCGTCACGACCACGTTGCGGCGTTCGCTTCGCGAACCACTCTAGACGCTAAAGAAGCAAGTAGACGTCTTCGTGTATCCAACTAGGAAACGCCCAGGAATAGACCCCTGTAAGATGTGTATTACAGGGATTGCATGCAGATATATAGGGCTTCGCCTTCTTACGTATAAAAAGGATAAGGCGTTTTAGTGAATCTGCTATTATGATAGGCCTTCGACTTTATGCTTCAGAATATATGGGATGCGATAGGAGCGCGACGGTTCTTCCAGAATCGCTCGACACTCGAGGATCGGCATTCTGTTCTTCCTGCGGCTTGGAGGGATTCGCCGCAGGAGCACTAATGAACCCCAGCGAACAGGGTAACCGAATATCGGCCAAGAGATTAGCGATATATTCGTAAAACAATGACCATCAATCGGATATAGATTCAATTTGGACTGTACTTTGGCCTCGATG
>JGI25317J35169_1000449_pt1 | contig 43625 bp, 44 predicted proteins | sample AutmiccommunBRH5_FD_35169 | JGI IMG/M metagenome (IMG submission 35169) | reverse complement strand
CCGGTCTTCACCAGCACATAGACGATGACCATCAGCGCGAAGGCGACCAGCAGGCCGGGGATGGCCCCGCCCAGAAACAACCGGCCGACGCTTTCCTCGGCTAGGAAACCGTAGACGACGAGCGTGATCGAGGGCGGAATGATCGGCCCGATGGTGGCGGAGGCGGCGGTGATCGCGGCCGAGAAGGGACCGCTGTAGCCGGCCTGCTTCATCGCCTTGATCTCTACCGCGCCGAGCCCGCCTGCATCGGCCACGGCCGATCCGGACATTCCGGCGAAGATGACCGACGCCAGTACGTTGACGTGGCCAAGCCCGCCGGTGATGTGCCGCACCAGCACCCCCGCAAAGGCGAAGATGCGCTCGGTGACACCCATTCCATTCATGAGGTTGCCGGCCAGCAGGAACATCGGGATTGCAAGCAGCGAGAAGCTTTCGATACCGCCAGAGGCGCGCATGGTCAGCTGCACCTCCGGCAGGCCAGCCGCGAGGATATAGACGGCCGACGCGATTAGCATCGTGTAGGCCACCGGCATTCCAAGCAGAAGCAGGCCAAAGAAGAGGATGGCGAAGACGAGCGGCGTCATGTCAGATGATCTCCTGCGCATCGTGGCGCTGTAGGCGGCGGCCGGTCAGCTCGAGCCAGATCGCTTCAAGGGCAAAGAGGATCGTCAATGCCGCCCCGATCGCGAAGGGCAGCAACACGAGAACGAATTTCGACGTCCAGGGTCCGCGCGGCAGCGTGCCGAACTGGACCCGCTCCATGAGCGGCTGCAGCTTGCCAACCTGGCCGAGCATGTAGAGCAGCACCGCGATCACCATCACGTGGATGGCAATGGCAATGATCCGGCGGACCATCGGCGGAGCCTTCATCTCCACCAGATCGACTGCGATGTGGCCCCGCTCGCGGTAGACCATGGCGGCGCCGAGAAATGTTATCCAGATCAACGCGCCCTCCGCCACGGCGTCTGTCATATGGATTGGCGCGTTGAACACGTAGCGAGAGATGACCTGCGTAGACAGGGCGATGAAGATCGCCCCGCAGAGCACCACGCACAGGACGAGGATAGACCGGCTTAACGTGTCGAGAACACGGGTCATGGGATCACCTTGCGGACTGGGAAACGTCTGGCTTTATGCGCTCCTGCCGGCCCGGCCGAGCGGTGATGCGTCAGCGAGCAAGAGCCTGGATCTGATCCCACCAGCCTGCGGGGATCAAGCCTCCCTCCTCAAACTTTTCCTTGTTCGCCGCGACCAGATCGACGAAGGCGCTGCGATCCTCGGGCGTCATCTCGCAGAAGGTCACGGATGCGCTCTCCATCGCCACGCGGTTCGGCGCCTCCTCGTCCTCGACAAGCTTGGTGAAGTAGTCCCCTGCCTCCTCGGCTGCCGCCACGACGATCTCCTGATCCTCGGCGCTCAGCGCCTGGAAGGCCGCGTCCGAAACATAGACCGAGTTCTGGGGATACATCATCTCCGCATCGGTCACGTAGGGAAGCACTTCGTAGAGCTTCGAAGAATAGACCTGCTCGCCAGCGGACTCCGTCATGTCGGCCACGCCCTGCTTCAGGCCCATATAGGTCTCGCCATATGCGATGGTCACCGGCACCGTTCCCAGTGCTTCCCAGCCGGCGATGAACATCGGAAGGTTGGGCGAGCGGGTGCGCTTNCCNGCGATGTCTTCGGGCGNGGTCACGCAGCTTTCCCGCGTCATGAAGACGCGCGGCAGGCGGAACCAGTTGGTGGCAAGCACGCGGACGTTGAACTCGGCGGCGAGACGCTCATCCAGCTCATCCGCCATGTCCGACGCCATGAAATCCAGAAAATGGTCTTGGCTCTGGAAGACGAACGGCATGTCGATGACGCCGTATTCGGGCACGAGGTTGGAGGCATTCGAGCCCGAGGATATGTAGCCCTCCTGGGCACCGGCGGCCATGGCCTCGATCTGCGCGGGGCCGGACCCGAGTTGCGAGCCTTCGTAGAAGTTGACCTTCACCCGGCCGTCGGTGCGCTCTGTCACCAGTTCTGCGAACTTCTTCGATGCGATGGTGACGGGGGCGTTGGGTGGGTTGATACCCCCGAATGTCCAGGTCACATCAGCCAAGGCGGCGCTGGCCGTGAACGACGCGGCAAGAGCCACGAAGATCGGCAGTCCAGCGGAACGTGAGAGCATCATTTTCATTTGTCTTTCCCTGTCTTGTGCTTTTTTTGCTTGGTCTAACTTGTGCGCTCAGGCGAAGCGCGCCGCCCCGAAGGCGGCAAATTCCGGGGGCTTCTGGCCTTGAAGGATCCACTGTGCCAGCGGACCTCGATGCGCCGGCGCGAGCGTGACGCCGCTATGGGTGGTCGCAACGAAGATCCCCGGATGCGTTGGCGACTCGTCATAAACCGGATCCCCGTCGGGTGTCAGCACCCGCAGGGCGGCCCAGGCCCGGACGATCCGCGCGCGTGCGATGGCCGGAAAGGCCCGCACTGCGCGACGTGCAAGATAGGACATTCCGGCCGAGGTTGTGCGGTCGTGCTGGCCTTCCTCCTTGGTGTCCCCGATCAGCACCGTGCCCTCGGGCAGTTGGCGCAGACCCGATGTCACGACCGGAAGGAACGGAGCCAGGCGTTCGGTCACCAGGATCTGCCCGCGTTGCCCGATGACTACGTCGGGGAAGCCGAAAGGGCGTGCCAGCGCGTTGGTGCCAAGGCCAGCGGCGATCAGCACGCGCCCTGCCCCGGCTGACGCAGCCCCGGTGGCCACCTTGTAGCCCGCGCCGTCGGGCAGGATTTGATCGACGCGGTGCCCGGTGCGGATGATGCCGCCGGCCTTGGCATAGGCCTCGGCCAAGGCGCGGTAGAGGGCAAGCGAATGGCAGTCGCCATCTTGCGAGGAGAAGGACGCACCGACGACATCGGGGCCGATACCGGGCAACAGCGCCTCGGTTTCCGCCCGGTCGATCATCCGGACATCGCAGCCGGGAAGCTTGTAGCCTGCGATTTTGTCGATCAGCGCACTGCGGGTTTCGAACTCCTGCCCGGACAGGCACAGCTGCAAGCCTGCCCCCGTGCGCAGACCGGTGTCGATCCCGGTCTGCTCCCGAAGGTCGCGTTGCATCTGGGGCCAGTCGGCCACTGCGCGCCGCGTCCAAAGCGCGTAGTCGCGGCCCCGGGCGCCCTTGCTCTGTGCCCAGACGAGCCCGAAGTTCCCCCTCGACGCCCGCAGGCTCAGATCTTCGGCATCCAGAATCAGCACCGATGCTCCCAGCGTCAGAGCACCGTATCCCGTGGCCAGACCCACGAGTCCGCCGCCGACGATCACCAGATCGAATGTGCCAAGATGTTCCATGAAGGGCAGGTCGCTCCGAGTCCGGTCATGACGTGTTCATGACATTTGAGGGAAGGCCCGAACATAATGCAAATAACAATAACACTCGGCTTGATCCGATTATGTTATGCCGCGCTGATGCAGCGGCACTTGCCTCACAGCGCGGCGGTCACGGTGATCTCGACCAGCGTATCCCTCTCGAGGACGGCGCCCACGCAGGTGCGGGTAGGAAAGTGCTCTGGCGGCAGCCACGCGCACCAAGCCTCGTTCATCGCCGATTTGCCGGCGAAGTCGGACAGGTGGACCATCGCCGTCAGCAGGTTGTGCTTTGACGAGCCAAGATCGGTCAGCAACTTCTCGATCTTGGCGCAGATCTGTTCGGTCTGGCCCTTCGCATCCAGCGTCTTGTCGTCGGCCACGACGCCGCCGAGGTGAACGACGCCGTTGTGAACGACGGCGCGGTGATTGATCTTGCTCTGCATGTGACGCTGAATCATGGGATCTCTCCTTGGTTGGGGATGGACGGGGCGCCGTGCGCGAAGCGGGCGATGGAAAAGGCGTCGAGGGGTATGGGGCTGGCCCCGGTGTCGATCAGGGCGGCCATGACTTCCCCGGCGGCTGGGCCAAGTTGGAAGCCATGTGCCGAGAAGCCGAAGCTGTGAAAGGCATTCGGCGCGGACAGCGCGGCGCCCATGACGGGGATCTGGTCGGGCATCCGGCCCTCGATCCCGCTCCAGGCCCGCACGATGACGGCGGAGCGCATGATGGGGAAGATCTCCGTAGCCGTCGCCGCGCTGCGGGCAAGCTCTGCCATGCGCAGGTCGGTGCGATTGTGGGCCGGCTCGGCCCGTCCAAGCCGCGCCCCACCGATCACGACAGTGCCGTTCGGCATTTGCTTGAAGGACAATGGCCGTCCAGCCGCGCCCACCACCGCCTTGCAGAAGGCCGGCAGGCGAGATGTGACCAGCATCATCGGGGCAATCGGTTCCACCGGGGCATGATCGCCAATCATCGCTGCAATCGCGCCACCCCAGGCTCCCGCCGCGTTGAGGATGCGGCGGGCGAGGTAAACCCGCTCGCCCGACGCTACGTGCCAAGCCGATCCGCTCCAGGCAAGATCGGACACGGCCTGCCCCTCCAGCGCCCGCACGCCAGCCCGGCGCGCGGCCTGTGCGAATGCCAGAGTCGTGCCGTGGGGATGCGCGAAGCCGTCATCGAAAGAGGCAAGCGCGCCGCAGCAATGCTCCGCGACCGCGGGAAGATGCGCGCGCATTTCCCGCTCGGTCAGCATGACCTCGTTGGAGTAACCCAGTTCCCGCACCAAAGCCGCACGCCCTTCCAGCCGGTTCATATCCTCGGCAGATTCGGCGACTCGGATCTGCGGCGCCTGCTGAAAGCCGCAGTCGTGGCCGGTGATCTGGTCGATCCGGCGCCACAGCCGCATCGACAGGTGCGAAAGCTCCAGTTCGGCGGGATGACGATTGAGACGGCGCAGGCCGCCGGCATTGCTGCCGGACGCATGGCGCGCAATCGTGTCCTTCTCCAGCAAGGTCACCGACAGTCCCCGCCGCGCCGCCGCCAGCGCCGTTGCACAGCCATGCAGGCCGCCGCCGATCACCAGCAGATCGGCCATGGCGGCGGGATCGGGGCGCAGTGTCATTCCTCGGCGATGGCCGCGAGTTCGGACAGCGGCAGCGGCTTGAGAGGCGGGCGGATGCGGAAATAGCCCGCCTCGCCTTCGGAAATGCCCCGGGCCCGTGCCACCAGTGCAGAAACGGCGGGGCCGCAGGTGCGGCCCTGGCAAGGCCCCATGCCGCAGCGCAGGAAGGCCTTGAGCTGGTTCGGCCCCGGCGCGCCGTCCTTCAGCGACGCGCGGATCGTTCCGGCCGTTACCTCCTCGCATCTGCAGATGACGGTGGTATCGGCAGGTGCCAGCACCTCTTCGGCCGGGGCATACAGCGCCTCAAGGAACGGCCGCACGGCCCGGTCCCGCGCAAGCGCCGCCCGAAGCGCCGCCAATTCGGAGGCGGGGACATCTCGTCCTGCATGCAGAGCAATGGTCAGGGCGACGAAACGCCCCTGCAGCGCTGCTGCGGCGGCCCCGCCGATACCGCCCCCATCCCCGGCAACGTAGACGCCGGGCTCGGTCGTGGCGCAGGTCGCTTCGATGCGGGGCACAAAGGCTTGTTGGCTTGGATGCCAGTCATGCTCGCAGCGCAGCATCCGCGTCAGCTGCTGGTTCGGAACCACGCCCATGTGCAAGGCGACATGCTCGGTAGCAATCTCCACGACCTTGCCGCCAGAGGTGAAGCGCACTCCGCGCGCCGCCGCCTCGCCCAATATTTCGAAGCCACCTGCCCCCTTGTGGATCGGCACCCCCGCGCGCCGGATCGTCGCCAGCAGCTTCGCGCCCTTGGCCAGATAGCGCCAGCCGCGCAGCGGGCCCGCCAAGTGTGGCAAGGCCCGGCCAAGCCGGTTCGCCGGCCCGATCTCGACCACCGCACGGGGCGGTGCGCCCGCGGCGACCATCTGCTGCGCGAGCAGCAGCAGCAGCGGTCCTGCGCCCGCCAGCACTGCCCCTTCGGCCACGCTGCCATGCGCCTTGAGCATGATCTGCAGCGCGCCCGCCGTGGTGACGCCGGGAAGAGTCCAGCCGGGCACGGGCACCGGGCGCTCCACCGCGCCCGTGGCCACGAGAAGGTTTGCCGCGGGGATGCGGCGACTGCCCGAGGATGTGGACACATCCAGCAAAAGCGGCCCGGCCCCCTCCCGCTCCACGTTCCACAGCAGGGCGCCCGGAAGATACTCCGCGCCGCAGCCCTGGAATGCCGAGACCAGTTCGGCACCCTTGGCATAGTCATGCCCCAGCACATGCAGCCGGGAAGCATCCGCCCGGCCGATGGCGCGGAAGATCTGGCCGCCGGGTTGCGGCTGTTCATCCACCACCAGCACGCGAAGACCGACCTGGCGCGCGGCGATTGCGGCGGACATACCGGCCGGACCGGCCCCGATGATGGCCAGATCGACCGGGCTCATGCCGTTTGCTCCGCTTGACCGGCTGCGGCAGGCGCGGCGGTCGCTACACCGAGCAATGCTGCGCCGGCCTGGCGGCGCACTGTCATGCCCTCGGTCACCTCGACCATGCAGGCCTGTCGGTTGGGGATGCCGTCGATCTCGACAAGGCAGTCGAAGCAACTGCCCATCAGGCAGAACGGCCCGCGCGGGCTGCCACTGACCGGCGTGTCGCGCAGCGAGGTCACGCCGGCGATCATGAGCGCCGCTGCCACCGTATCGCCGTGCCGCGCATCGATGAGATGGCCGTCCATGCTGAAGGTCAGGCCCTGCGTGGCATCGCGATCCATGGGCCCGGCCGGGCTGGTCTGCAGACGTTTGAACATCGCTTATTCCGTTATTGCTTGCCCCGATATGTCTTGTAGACGGAGCCATAATTCAAATAACATTATCCAGACCATTCATCCGGTAATGTTATATGCTCAGCCAACGCGGCCTCGAAGCCTTCCACGCCACGATGATTTCCGGTTCCATCTCGGCGGCGGCAGACATGCTGCATGTCTCGCAGCCCGCGGTCAGCCGGCTGATCCGCGATCTGGAGGAGACGCTGGGCTTTTCGCTGTTCCTGCGGATGGGCGGAAAGATCGTGCCAACACACGAGGCGCGGGAACTGTCGGCAGAGGTCGAGCGGGCCTTCATCGGCTTGTCGACGATCGAGAGGGCCGCAGCAGAGATACGCCGCGGACGAAGGGCGGCCATTTCCGTTGCAGCGATGCCGGCGCTCGCGCTAGGTGCCCTGCCTGACGTAATCGTCCGGCTTCGGGCGTCGCTGCCGGAGGTGCGGATCGAGTTGCTGTCGATGCAAACCCACAATGTCATCCGTCAGGTAGCCTCGCGCCAGTGTCAGATCGGATTCACCGCCCCAATGCGGCAACAGGTGGAGGTGGATCTCGTCAAGAGCTACAGCCTGCCATACCACTGCATCTTCCCCGCCGGTCATCCCCTGGAAGCGAGGGCAGAGGTGGCAATCCAGGATCTGGACGGGCAGAACTTTGTCGCATTTACCGCAGGCACAGCGACGGGGCAGACATTCGAGCAGGTCTTCGCCGCGCGGCGGACACCGCCGCTTATCACCGTCCGATCCCATCTCTCCCAGATCATAGCGAAGCTGGTCGGGCGCGGGATGGGCGCGGCAATTGTTGATCCGTTCACCGCGCGGGCCTTCGTGGCCGAGGGCGGCTGCTCACGGCCGGTCGCATTGCCCGATCGCTTCGCCTGTGCCGCAATCCGGCCGCTCGGCCAGAAGGTCACCCTCGAAATACAGGCCCTGCTTGACGGGTTCGACGCCGAAGTCGCTTCTCTTGCGGATTAGCATGGCGTCTGGGCGCAAGCCCCAAGCCCCAAGCAGCGTGGTCACCCCGGGCGATTCCTCGTCGCCCCTATGGCGGCCCGCCGCCCCGGATATTCCACACGGCGAGCGAGCTTGCTGCCTGGCCAAGTCTGGTCCCCGGCCGCGCTCCAGCAGTGGCAATCAGCGTCTGGGAGCCACAAACAGGACAGCCGCCGCGTGTACTGAGCAGTTGCTGGTTGCGGGCCGTCGCCGCCTGGCGGACCGGGCTGGAGGTGAGGCGGCCGGAAGGGAACGAGCGGTTTGGCAGGTCCGCAGCCGCCGAGGCCCTGCCTCGCAGCGGGGCAAAGCGAGCGCCATGAGCCCTCGTTCGATGTCCAAAGGGCCTGTCCCGATTGACCGGCGGCAGGCTGCCCACTCACGAAGGCTGCGGGGCCTGACCGGCATTGGACGAGCGTTGCTCCGAGATGCGCCGCTTTATATGCCGCGGAAGGTGGCGAACTCGTCCAGCGGTGCGCGCAGGCTTTGCAGCGCATTGACGGGGGCGTCGGGGTCGCGGTAGCCGATGGCGACACCGCAAAACAGCATGTGTCCGGGCGCGGGCGTGACGGCGGCATCCACCTCGGGGTGATATCTGGCCCAGGCTTCCTGGAAGCAGCAATCAAGCCCGGCCTCGCGCAGCAGCAGGGCCAGCGTCGCCAGATACATCCCCAGGTCGGACCACTGCGCCGCCCCCATCTCGCGGTCGACATAGCAGAACATCCCGACCGGCGCGCCAAAGAACGCGTAGTTGTTCTCAAGCCAGGCAAGCCGCGCCGCCTTGTCTTCATAGGCGATGGCCATGCGGTCATACATCTGCTTGCCCACGTCAAAGCGCCGGCTGCGGTAGGGCTCCTTCAGGCTGGGCGGATAGATCGGAAACTCCGTCGTGCCCGGCTCTCCGGTGGCCAAGCGCAGCTTCATCCCGGTCAGGAAGTCACGCAGCGGGTCCCCGGCAAGAACATGCAGGGCCCAAGGCTGCAGGTTGCCACCCGAGGCGGCCCGTGCGGCCTTGGCGATGGTCTGGCGCAGCAGGGCGCCGTCCACGGGCGTATCCAGGAAAGCCCGGACGGACATCCGGCTTGCAACCGCCTCCGAAACATTCATCTGCACCCCTTCATGGTCATTCACGCCCCTCGCCCGCACCCGCTGCCCGACCTTCCACAAGCTGAGCACGAAGACTGGTCTTGAGCACCTTGCCATAGCTGTTCTTCGGCAGCTCGGGCACGAAGATATAGCGCTTGGGCTTCTTGAACGACGCGATCTGCGTCTTGCACCAGTCGTCAAGCTCAGCCGTCGCCAGTCCCTCGCCGGTCAGCACGATGAAGGCCACCACTTCCTCTCCCCATTCTGGATGGGGATGGCCGATGACCGACGCCTCGAACACCTGCGGATGCGTCAGCAGCGCCTCCTCCACCTCGCGAGGGTAGATGTTGGTGCCACCCGAGATGATCACATCCTTGCTGCGGTCGGTCAGGGTCAGGAAGCCATCGGCATCGAACCGGCCGAGATCGCCGGTCTTCAGCCAGCCCCCCACGATCGCGGCCGCCGTTGCCTCGGGGTTGCGCCAGTAGCCTCTCATGACGGTGTCGCCCTTGACGACCACCTCGCCGACCTCGCCCGTCGCAACCTCCTGCATCTGCGCGTCCACCACCCGCACCTCGACACAGGACTGCGCGATGCCGACAGAGGCGCGGCGGCTGGCCGCGTTCGGCTGATCGCTCGCGCCGACCAGATGGCGGTTCATCGCGGTGATGGTCATGGGGCTTTCGCCCTGCCCGTAGATCTGGGCGAACTTCGGGCCGAGCACCCGCAGGGCCTCGTCCAGATCGGCGGCATACATCGGTCCGCCGCCATAGATGATGGTGCGGATCCCTTCCCCGCCATAGCCGGCCTGCAGCGCATGGCTGACCAGCCGTTTCACCATCGTCGGCGCGGCAAAGAACACGAGGTCCCCCAGCTCTTCGCCCAAGGCCCGGATCTCGGCCGGATCGAAGCCGCGGGACTCGGGGATCACGTGGCAGGCGCCGGCGCGGACGAACTGGAAGTTATAGAGGCCAGCCCCGTGCGACATCGGCGCGGCATAGAGCGAATGGTCCTGCGGCAGGACCGTGTCCACATCGAGCGCGTAGGTGGTCGCCATCATCCGCAGGTTGCGGTGGGTCAGGATCACGCCCTTCGGCCGGCCCGTGGTGCCGGAGGTGTAGAACAGCCACGCCAGGTCGTCGTCCGTCGCCAAAGCCGGCGCGCGGTAGTCCTCGGGCCGCGCACTGGCGACGGCCTCGACGATGCCCGCCCCATCGATCGCAATCTCGCGGCAGGGATCCGGCAGATCGCCCGGCTTGAAGACCCGGCCGGTCTCGGTGATGACCAGTTTCGCCTCGGCATTCTGGATGATCCAGCCAGCCTCGAGCGGGTGCAGCTTGTGGTTGATCGGCACCACCGACGCCCCGACCCAGAGCACCGCGTAGAGCAGCTCGAGATATTCCGGGCAGTTCCTGGCAAAGAGGGCAACGCGGTCACCCTTGCCGATGCCGTGCTCCTCGCCCAGCCAGGCGCCGATGGCCCAGCTGCGCAGCGCGAACTGGGCGTAGGTGGCGTGCAGCCGGGTGCCCGATCGGAGGGCGGAGGCGTCGGGCCGCACGAGCCCGGTCTGATGAAGCCAGTTTGCGAGGTTCATGCGCTAGGCTCTCTGTGTTTCCAGGATCGAGACGTAGTTGGCCACCGCAGATCCGCCCATGTTGAAGACCATCCCCATGTCGGCCCCCGCCTTTTGCATCCCGCCGGCTTGCCCGGTCAATTGCCGGTAGGCGACCGCGTGCATCGAGACGCCCGTCGCGCCGACCGGGTGCCCCTTGGCCTTGAGCCCGCCCGACAGGTTCACCGGCAGCGCCCCGTCGCGGTAGACCGTGCCCTCCTCCAGCGCCCGGGCGCCCTCGCCCTTCGGCGTCAGCCCCATCGCCTCGTAGGTCAGCAACTCGGCAATGGTGAAGCAATCATGCACCTCGGCAAACTGCAGGTCGCCAAGCGAGACCCCCGCCTCGGCATAGGCCATGCGGAACGCCCGCTCTGGCCCCTCGAAGGTAAGGAAATCGCGCGCCGACATCGGAAGGAAATCGCTGACATGCACGGCGGCGCGAAAGCGGGCGACCTTGGCGAAGCCTGCGGCAGCCTCCTCGGTGGTCAGGACCACCGCCGCGGCGCCGTCGGTCACCAGCGAGCAATCGGTCAGGCGCAGCGGCGGGGCGATCTCGGGGTTCTTGTTGGTGACCTGGCTCGCCTCTTCAAAGCTGAACCGCCGCTGCATATGCGCCAGCGGGTTGAGCATGGCGTTGTCGTGGTTCTTGACGGCGATCCGCGCCATCGCGTCCAGCGGACTGCCATGGCGGTCGGTATAGTCGCGCGCGGCAAGGCCGAAGACCTGCGGAAAGCTCAGGCTGCGCTCGGCCTCGTCGTTCTGGTAGCCGGCGCCCGCCAGGGCGGTCGTCACGTCTTCCGTCGTGCGGTGCGTCATCGTCTCGGCGCCCACGACCAGCACGGTTCGGGCGTTGCCGGCCTTCAGCGTGTTGATCCCTGCATGGATCGCCGCCGACCCGGAGGCGCAGGCATTCTCGGCGCGCATCGCCGGGGTGAAGCGCATCTCGGGATAGGCCTGAAGGATCAGGGACGAGGCGAAACCGTCCGAGACCAGGCCGGAATTGAAATGCCCCAGAAACACCGCGTCGATGTCGCCGGGCGCAATGCCGGCCTCGTCCACCGCTTCCCGCGTGACCTCGACGATCAGCTGTTCAAGGCTCTTGTCCAGCCGCCCGAACTTGCTGTGACCCGACCCGACGATGCAGATAGTCCCGGTCATGGCCCCTATGCCTCGCTCTGACTGCGCCCTGCCATCAGGCGCAGCGGCGTGTAGGTGATGACGCACTCGCCGCGCTGGTTGACGATGCGGTTGCGCGTGCGCACCAGCCCGCGGTTGTCCTTCTTGGCGGCACGGGCTTCAATCACCTCGATCTCGACATGGATGGTGTCGCCCTGCATCACCGGGCCCTCGACGTTCAACTCCATATGCAGGAAGGCGAGCCCCGTGCCCTGCCCCGTCGCGTTGAGCGTCAGGCCCTCCGCAAGCGCATAGACCAGTGCCGCCGGCGCCGGGCGCCCGGCAATCGCCGAATGGGCGGCGCGATATTCGGCATCGAGGAACAGCGATTCCAGCATGCCCACGGCCGATACGAAGCCGACGATGTCCGTCTCTGTCACCGTGCGCCCGAAGGTGCGGAAGCGGTCGCCGACCGTCAACTCATCCCAGTGAAAGCCTTCGCCAAGAAGTTTCATGGAGTCTCTCCCCTCATGTTGGCGCCGGCGGCCAGGGCAAAGGCCCCGGATCGCGCAGACGCTTGGAATACCAGAACGGCGACACGGCGCCGACCACGCTTGCCGCCGAGAACAGAAAGGCGGCGCGGTAGTCGCCCGTCAGATCATGCAAGAACCCGGTGATCCAGGCGCCGAACGCCGAACCAAAGGACATGGTCATGAAGATCGCGCCAAAGATCGCGCCCACCTGTCCCCGCGCGAAGATCCGGGCCGACAGGGTCGAGATCACCGGGCCGCGCGCCCCTTGGCTGACGCCGAAGGCGAGCACGTAGACCAGTACCAGACCGCCCGCGGGCAAGTACGAAAAGCTGAGCAGCGCGAGGATCCCGACCAAGGTGGCGGCAAAGGACAACGTCACAGTGAAGCGGAACCCCTTGCGGGCCGCAAGCCAGCCCGATGTCAGGACCCCGACGATGGACAGCATCCCCGAGGCGCCGAAGGCGAAAGCCGCCTCCAGCGGAGGATAGCCCTTGTCCACAAGGAAGGTCACCGTCTGGACCACCACGCTGTAGGTGGAACAGGCGGTGAAGAAAAAGCACTGCACCAGCAACCAGAATTCAGGCGTGCGCATCGCAGAAGCGATGGTCCAGCCCTTCGTGGGCGCACCCGACAGGGGCGGCGCGACCGAGCCTACGGCATCGGGCGGCAGTTGCCCGCGCGCCGCCATCAACGTGGGGTCACCGCGCGCGATCCGACCCCAGGGCAGGATCAGCAGCACCGGCAGTAGCGCGACCAGCGCGAGGGACATCGTCCTGTAGGCCGCGCGCCAGCCATCCGCGTCGATCAACCCCTGCGCCAGCGGCACGATCACCAGAATCCCGGACCCGAACCCGGCATAGGCGAAGGCGATGGCGAGGCTCAGGTTGCGGTCGAACCAACGCCCGATCAGCGCCGCAGCGGGCACGATGCCCAGACAGGCGGCGGCAATGCCCCCGCAGACACCGTGGAACAGATAGATCTGCCACAGCGCGCTGGTCATCGAGGCGGCGCCCATCCCGCCCGCCAGAACCGCCAGACCAAGGCCATAGGTCCAGCGCGGCCCCCATCGGTCCAGCAAGGTGCCGGCAAGCGGGGACATCAGCCCCGCAACCACGAGATACACCGAGTAGACGCCGGTAAGGGTGGAACGGCTCCACGCGAACTCGGCCTCCAGCGGCAGGATGAACACCATGTAGGTGTCGATGACCCCACGCGCGACAAAGTTAAACAGGAACCCCGTCGCCACGACGATCCCCGCCATGACAGCTACCGAGCGGCCGGGCGACGTTTCAGGATGGGCATTCTGTTTCAAGACAGGCCTGCTCGCTGCAAAGGGGGCGCCGCCCGGCCGGTAGCCGGACGGCGAAGTTGGGACGGCGGCTTACTCGGCCGCGGCGCCGGCCTGCTGCTCCAACGCCTCGCGGAAGGCAGTGAGGATCTCGGTGCCGGCAAGGCCGCGGCCGTCAAGGTCGGCGGCCCACTGCTCGCCGATGCCGGCAAGGTCAGCCTCGATCTTCTCCTTGTCGGCATCGGGCAGCGACACGAAGGTCACGCCCTCGTCGACCATCTTCTGCTTGTCCTGAAGGTCGAGATCCTCGGCAATGGCGCAAGCCGAGGGGATCGCCTCCTCTGCCGCGTCGGTCATCGCCTTCTGAACCTCGGGCGAAAGCTGCTGCCAGCGCTGCTCGCTGATGACGTAGCTTGCCACGAACGAGCCGAAGTTGATGTCCTGCGTGCCCCATTTCAGTTCGGGCGCAAGGCCGTAGGGCAAGGCGCTGGAATGCGGGAACAGCACGCCGTCGATGGTGCCGCGCGACAGGGCCTCGCGGGTTTCGGGCGCGGGGATCGCAATGGGCGTGGCGCCGATCAGTTCGACCGCGATCTCCTTGGTGCCGCCCGTTGCGCGCAGCTTCATACCGCGAAAGCTCTCGACGCCGGTGATCTCCTTGCTGGCCGTCATCACCTGGTAGGGCGGCAGAACCATCACGAACAGCATGCGCACCCCCTGGGGGGCAAGCTCCGCCTGATCGAGGGGGCCGCCGGGCTTGGCGATGCTCCAGAAGGCGCTGGTCCCGTGGCAGGCCTGGGTGAACGCTTCCGGCAGTTCGCCCACGCCCGCAAGCGGCAGCTTGTCGGCCAGATAGGACACGCCGGCATAGCCGATGTCGACCACGCCGGTCTGGGCCAGCGACATCAGGTCCTTCGATTTTCCCATCTGCTCGGCAGGGTAATACTCGAAGTCGATCTCGCCGTTGGTGAGCTCGGTGACCCGGTCCATCCAGACCTTGGTCAGGTTCTCGGCGATGTAGTGGCCGACCGGAAAGCTGTCGGCAACGCGCAGGGTCTCTGCGGCAGCGGTTCCGGCGGTCAGCGCTGCAACGCTGCAGACTGCGGCGGCGAAGGGCATATTCAGGTGACGTTTCATTTCTCTCTCCCTGGTTGGTTGGTCTTGGGCGGTATCGTCACATCGTCGAGGGCAGCCACAGGACAAGGGCCGGGAATGCCAGCAACAAGGCGATGACGATCAGGTGCGCGAAGACATGGGGCATGACCCCGCGGAACAGTTCTCCAAGCGGTCTTCGCGTATATCGGGCCACGACGAATACGTTCATCCCCATCGGCGGCGTGACCATCCCCACCTCTGCGGTGACGACGACCATGACGCCGAACCAGACCGGATCGTAGCCAAGCTGCATCACGACCGGCAGCATCACCGGCACAGTCAGGATCAGAATGGCGATCTGGTCCATGAAGAAGCCAAGGATCAGATAGCCGATCAGGATGACGATCATGATCATCGTCGCCGACATCTCGAGCGCGCCGATCCACGCGCTCAGGTCATTGGTCACGCGCGAAAGGGTCAGGAAATAGCCGAAGACATGCGCGCCAAGGATGATGAACAGGATCATGCAGCTGGTCTGCGCGGTGGACCGCAGCGCGAGCCAGAACCCCGCCAGCGTCAGCTTGCGCGACCAAAGGGCGATCAGCATGGCGACGAAGGCGCCAAGCCCCGCCGCCTCGGTGGGGGTCGCCAGGCCCGAATAGATCGACCCGCTGACCGCCAGAAGCAGCAGCAGCATCGGCCCGACCGTCTTCAGCGAGGCAAGCTTTTCGCGCATCGGATAGGCCCGCCCGGCCGGCGCGGCCGAGGGGTCGATCTGCAGGATGGCGACGACCGTCAGGACAATCGCCAGCGTCACGATCAGGCCGGGGATCACGCCGCCGATCAGCAGATCGCCAATCGCCACATCGGCGATAATGCCATAGAGGATCAGCGCGATCGACGGCGGGATCAGCATTGCCAGCGTGCCCGAGATCGCCACCACGCCGCCCGCCAGCTTGGGATCATACCCCTCGCGCAGCATCGCTGGCATCGAGGTGGACGCCAGCGTTGCAGCCGCGGCGGTGGAGGAGCCCGAGATCGCGCCAAAGCCGGCCCCTGCGAACGCCGTCGCAATCGCCAGCCCGCCGCGCAGCCGCCCCACCCAGATGCTGGCAGAGCGGAAGAGGTCATTGGCAACGCCCGAGATGATGACGAACTCTGCCATCAGGATGAACATCGGAATCGTGATGATCTCATAGCTGTTGGCGGTGGACAGCGGCGAGGTGCGCAAGATGCCGGTCAGGAACTGCATCCCGCCCAGCATATAAAGGCCCGTTGCGCCCGAGATTGCCATCGACAGCGCGACGGGCAGCCCGACGACCAGAAAGAAGGTGAGGATCAGAAGGACGATCAGGACGGTCATTCGCCATGCTCCGTGTCGCTGGCGCCCGTGTTGGGCGGCGGCGGCATGTTGGCGATCTCGCGCCCGGTGACGCATGAGGCGGCGTGGGCGACGGTCCGCAGGGCGCAGCGCAGGGTGATCAGTGCCGATCCCAGGCAAAGCATGAAATAGGAGGGCCAGGTCGGCCAGGGCACCGTGGCACTGATCAGGTTGTTCGCCGAAAAGGCGGCCGATGTCCGATACCACGCCTGCCAGGCGATCATCGCCAGCAGCGCGGAAGACAGGGCGTAGCCCAGTGCCAGCGAGGCATGGGTAAACCGGCGCGGCAGCGCATGGGCGAAGATGTCGATGGAGATGTGGCCGTGCTGGTGCAGCGTGTCCGACAGCGCGAAGAAGAACACGCAGACCATCAGGTAGGTGCCGATCAGGTCATAGCTCCAGCCCAGCGGGCTTCGCAGGACATAGCGCATGGTGACGTCGGTGACGACGACGACCATGATCACCGCCAGCGAAATTCCTGACAGGAAGACCAGCGCCGTTTCTGCACGTGCAACGATAGCAGAGATGCCCGTGTCGGGTCTGTCATTGGTGATTGTCTGCATCAGTTCGGGCCTCCCCTCCCGTATCGTCCGTCCTCGGCGCCGCTCTGGCTTAGCGCCCCAGCGCCGCGAGGATCTTTTGCGCCGCGCGTTCGTGCGGCTTGTCGATCATTTTGCCGTCTATGGTCACGACGCCGGCCTGCGGATCCTCTTGGAACGCCGCAACCACCCGTTCGGCCCAAGCCGCTTCGGCTTCGGTAGGCGTGAAGGCGCGGTTGACGATGTCGACATGGCTGGGATGGATCACCGCCTTGGCACCAAAGCCATCGCGCCGCGCCGCCCGCGCCTCCGCCTCGACCAGTTCGAGATCCTTGATGCGGGTGCTGACCGTGTCGATCGCCAAGATCCCGGCCGCCGCCGCCCCCATCAGGCACAGGTTGCGCGCCAGGACGAAGGGGCCGGTAAAGACGCCCTCCACGTTGTTTTCGGTGGAGCCAAGCGAGGCAGCCAGATCCTCGCCGCCCCACATGATGCCCAGCAGGCGCGGGCTGGAGCCCTGATAGCTGCCCAGACCAAAGATCGACTGCGCCGTCTCTGTCGCCACCCCGATGATCCGCGCCGCGCCGACCTCATGGCCCGCCGCCGCCTCGAACGCATCAAGGTACTGCGCGAGCCGCGCGACATCGGCCGCGCCGGAGCATTTGGGCAGCACGATACCATCGGGCCGATGCGGCATGACCGCCGCGAGATCGCCCAGCGTGCGGCCGCTGTCAAAGGCGTTGACCCGCACATACAGCGCCTGCGCGCCGCGCTCTGCCGACAGCATCTCGCACGTGATCCCGCGCGCCGCATCCTTTTGGGCAGCGGCAACGGAATCCTCAAGGTCGAGGATCAGCGCATCGGCTGCCCCCTCGCGGGCACGGGCGAACTTGCGGGCGCTGTCGCCGGGAACAAACAGAAGCGACCGCATCATCCGTCCTTCCGCTTCCACATCATCGCGGTGCGGCGGCAACGTGCCACCAGATCGCCATGCTGATTGAAGCAGCTGTGCTCGAACTCCACGATCCCGACATCGGGGCGCGAGCGGCTTTCACGGGCAGCGACCACCCGCGTCTCGCTGCGCAGCGTGTCGCCGTGGAAGACGGGCTTGGGAAACTGCACGTCGGTCATGCCGAGGTTGCCGACCGTCGTGCCCATCGTCGTGTCCTGCACCGACATGCCGATCATGATCGCCAGCGTCATCAGCGAGTTGAACAGCCGCTGGCCCCATTCGGTGCCTTCCGAGAAATGGGCGTCGATGTGCAGCGGTTGCGGGTTCATCGTCATCAGACTGAACGTCGTGTTGTCGGCCTCGCTCACCGTCCGCGTCAGCGGATGGCGGAAGTGCCGGTCTACGGTGAGCTCCTCGAAATACTGACCTGCCATGCGTGCTACTCCTGCGGTCGCGGCGCGCCGAGGGCGCCGGTTTCGATCAAATCTGCGATGCGCTCGGAGGCAATGCCCCAGTCCTCCAGAACTGCGGCGCCCTCGGTCCCCGGGCGCTCTTCCGGCGCGGCGGGCGTCGATGCGGGCGTCTTGTCAAAGCGCGGGGCGGGCGCCGGTTGCACGATGTCACCGACCTGGACATGCATGCTGCGGGCGGCGTTGTGCGGGTGGTGCGGGGCCTCCTGCGGGGTCAGCACCGGGGTAACGCAGGCATCGCTGCCGTCGAACAGGGCGCACCAGTCGTCACGGCTGCGTTCGGCAAGGCGAGCCGCGATCAGGCGCCGCGCCTCGGGCCACGCGGCCCGGTCGTCAAGATCGGGAAAGCCCACGGGGTCAAAGCCGAGGATCTTCAGAAACGCCGAACGGAACTTGGGCTCGATAGGCGCCACCGAAAGGTGGGCCCCATCGGCGCAGGCATAGACGTCATAGTAGGGCGCGCCGCCGTCCAGGATGTTGGTGCCGCGAGGGCCGTTGTGCAGGCCCGCCGCGCGCAGCCCGGCCATCGCCGTGCCCAGCAGGGCAACGCCGTCCACCATCGCGGCATCCACCACCTGCCCTTCGCCGCCACGCTGCACGTTGACCAGCGCCGCAAGAAGACCCGCCACCAGCATCAGGCTGCCCCCCGCATAATCGGCGACAAGGTTCAGCGGCGGCACCGGCGCCTCGCCCTCACGCCCGATCATGTCAAGAATGCCGGTCAGCCCGAGGTAGTTGAGGTCGTGCCCCGGAACTTGCGCCAGTGGCCCGGTCTGGCCCCAGCCGGTCAGGCGGCCATAGACCAGCCGCGGGTTCCGGGCGTGGCAGGCATTGGGGCCCAAGCCCAACCGCTCCATCACGCCGGGGCGGAAGCCTTCGATCAGCGCATCGGCGCCGGCCACAAGGTCGAGCGCGCAGGCGACGGCCTCGGGGCGCTTCAGATCGAGGATCACCGACCGGCGCCCCCGCGCAACCAGATCGAACCGAGCGGCGCGCACGATGCCGTTGCCCGAGGGAGTCGGCCGGTCGATGCGGATCACCTCGGCCCCGAGGTCGGCAAGCATCATCGCGGCGAAAGGCGCCGGCCCGATCCCGACCATCTCGACAATCCTGATGCCCTGAAGCGGCCCGCCCTCAGCCATGACGCGCCCTCCCCTCGTCGTGCCAGGAGCGCGACAGGCCTTCGCGGAACTGCGGGGCGGCGATGTCGATCATGCGCCGCGCGCGCTCATCCAGCGGGCAGCCCGCAAGCTCGGCGACGCCCCATTCGGTGACGACCGTGTCGGCATCGGTGCGCGCGATGGTGACATGCGACACGCGCGGCACGATGCGTGAGACGGCACCGGCCCGCGCGGTGGCAGGCATCGCCACGATGGCGCGCCCGCCCGCGGAGCCCTGTGCGCCCCGCGTGAAATCCACCTGCCCGCCGGTGCCGCCAACACGGCGCCCGCCGGCGGACTCGGCATTGATGTGGCCGGTCAGGTCGACCTCGATGGCGGAATTGATGGCGTGGAAGCGCGAAAGCCTGGCGAGGGTCGCGGCGGCATGGGTGTAGCCGGTGGGCCGCGCCTCGAGTGCCGGGTCCAGCCGAACATGGTTCAGACAGTCTGGCCCGCCAAATATGACGCCCGCGACCGAAAGGCCGGCATCGATCTCCTTCGCGGCGTTGGTCAGCGCGCCGACTTGGATCAGTGCGGCGACGCCATCGGTCAGTGTGCCAGAATGCAGCCCCAGATCACGGTGGCCTTTCAGGGCCCTTGCAACCGTATCCGGCAGGCGGCCGATGCCAAGCTGAAGCACCGCCCGGTCGGGCACGAGGCCGGCAACATGCGCCGCGATGGCACGGTCTTCGGCTGTTGCCTCGCCCAAGAGGGGCGCAAGCGGCGCGCCTGCCGCCGTGACCGCCACATGCACCGGCACATCGTCCGGCCACTGAGTGCCGGACATGCGGGGCGTGTGCGGGTTGATTTCGGCGCACACCACACGGGCGCGGCGGGCGGCGTCGATCAGATGCAGATCGCCCATGCCCAAGAAGACCCGGCCCTGGTCGTCGGGCGCCGAAAGCTGCACGCAGACCACGTCGCACGGTAGCCGACCATCGACGATCCGCGCGATGAACTGCGCGTAGTGCAGAGGCAGGATCGTCAAAGCCGTCTCGGGCACCTGCGCGGCCGTGCCGAGGGCACCGCAGCTTTCGAACGTCAGCCCGTCCTCTGTCCCGCCGAGCGGTCCAAGCGTGGCGCCGATGATCACCGTCAGCCGGGCACGCTCGCTCGCGGCAGCGGCCAGCAGGCGCATCAGCACCGCAGGCTCCCCCGACCCTTGGCCCACAAGGATCCGGTCCCCGTCCCGCAGCCAGCGGGCGAGGTGGACGTATGTGGCAGGGGCCGGGTCCGGCAGTTTCAGCATTGCAAGCCTCCTCCCAAAGGCTGTCGCGCGGTCAGTAGGATTTCGGCAAACCTAGGACCCGTTCGGCCAGATAGGACAGGCAGAGCTGCGGGCTGATCGGGGCGATGCGCGGGATGAAAGCCTCGCGCAGATAGCGCTCGACATGGTATTCCTTGGCATAGCCAAAGCCGCCATGCGCCATCACCGCCGTCTCGCAGGCCGTGAAACCGGCCTCGCCGGCCAGGTATTTCGCCGCGTTTGCCGCCGCGCCGCAGGGCAGCCCGCGGTCGTAGCGCGAGGCCGCGGCCAGCACCATCATCCATGCCGCCTCCAGCTCTGCCCAGCATTTGGCGAGCGGGTGTTGGATGCCCTGGTTCTGGCCGATGGGGCGGCTGAAGACGATCCGTTCCTTGGCATACTCGGCAGCGCGCGTGATGGCGAGCATCCCCAGCCCGACGGCTTCGGCGGCGATCAGCACGCGTTCGGGATTCATCCCGTGCAGGATGTATTCGAAACCGCGCCCCTCCTCCCCGATCAGGTCGGCTTCGGGGATTTCGAAGTCGTCAAAGAACAACTCGTTGGAATCGACGCATTTGCGGCCCATCTTCTCGATCTCCTGCACCCGGATCCGGCTGCGGTCGAAATGGGTGTAGAACAGGCTCAGGCCGCGGGCCGGCTTGTCGACCTCGTCGATCGGCGTGGTGCGCGCCAGCAGCAGGATGCGGTCNGCCTCNTGNGCGGTCGAGATCCACACCTTCTGGCCGTTCACCACATAGCGGTCGCCGGTCTTGACGGCCCGCAGCTTCANCTGCGTGGTGTTGAGCCCGGTGCTGGGTTCNGTGACGGCAAAGCAGGCCTTCTCGCGCCCCTCGGCCATCGGGCGCATCATGCGGGCCTTTTGTTCCTCGGTCCCGAACACAGAGACCGGGTTCAGCCCGAAGATGTTGATATGGACGGCCGANGCCCCNCTCATCCCCGCGCCGGANTCGGCNATGGTGCGCATGACAAGGGCGGCTTCGGTGATGCCAAGCCCCGCCCCGCCATAGGCTTCGGGCGTGCAGACCCCAAGCCAGCCGTCCCGCGCCAGCGCATCGTAGAAATCGTGCGGAAAGCCGCCCTCGCGGTCGCGCGTCAGCCAATAACTGTCGTCGAAACGAGCGCAGACCGCTGCAACGGCATCGCGGATGGCTTCCTGTTCGTGAGTAAGCTCAAAATCCATCGGTCTCTCCCTAAACCCTGACGGCAGCAGGCGGCACGGCCGCTTCGGGCGTCTGCGCTGCGCCGAGTGCGGCGATCTCCGCCTCTGAAAACCCGGCCTCGCGCAGGATTTCGGCCCCATGTTCTCCCTGACGCGGGGCCAGCCGGTCCGGCACCGCCGGCGTGCGCGACCACTGCGCGGGAACGTCCATCTGCCGGATGGTGCCTTCGCTGGGATGCTCGACCATCTGGAAGAAATTGGTCGCCACCAGATGCGGATCCGTCAGCACGCCCTGAAAGTCATACATCGGCATCGCCGGCACATCGGCAGCGCCCAGAAGCTCCATCCACTCGGCGGTCGTGCGGGTCAGGAAGACCTCTGCAAGCTCGCCATAGACCTCGTCGATATGCGCCATGCGCGAGCCGAAATTGCGGTAGCGGGGGTCCGTCTGCGGCACGTCGGGGCGGCCAATGGCGGCAAAGAACCGGCGCCAGTGCCCGTCGTTGTAGATCAGCGCGCAGATATGCCCGTCCTTGGTCTGGTAGGGGCGGCGATCCACCGACAACTGCCGCACATAGCCGCCGTTATCCAGCGGCGGATCGAAGGTCAGCCCGCCCATGTGGTCGCCCATCACGAAGGACACCATCGTCTCGAACATCGGCACGTCCAGTCGCTGCCCTTGCCCGCTGCTGTTGCGCTCCACCACCGAGGCGAGGATGGCGCTGGCGGCCACCAGCCCCACGACGCGGTCCGCGACGGCGGTGGGCACATAGCGCGGCTTGCCCTCGTTCACCCGCGAGAACAGGTAGGGAAGGGTCGATGCGCCCTGGATCAGGTCGTCATAGGCCGGACGGTCGGCATAGGGGCCGCTCTGCGAATAGCCGAACATGCCGGCATAGATGATCCGGGGGTTGGCCTTCGCGACCTCTTCGTAGGACAGGCCAAGCCGCGCCATCGCCTTGGGCCGCACGTTGTAGACGAGGATGTCCGCCCCTTCGCATAGCCTCAGTAGCGCATCCCGGCATGCGGGCCGCTTCAGGTCCAGCGTGATCGAGCGTTTGGACCGGTTCGCGTTCAGGAACAGCGGCCCCATGCTGGCATGACGGCCGGGCCCGATCTGGCGAACAAGGTCCCCCTCTGGCGCCTCGACCTTGATCACATCGGCGCCGTAGTCGCCCAGCATCTGGGTGGCGTAAGGCCCCATCAGGACCGAAGACATGTCGATGATGCGCAAGCCCGATAGGGGACCCATGACGCCTCCTCCTGCGTGGCGCGCTCCTCCGTCAGCACGGTAGCGCCATTGTCCATATATAGAGATTTATTATCTCTGCTGGTGTACATACTCAATGCATTCGTCATCGAGTCAACCGCAGATTCAAAAACCGCTCGCTTTTGGCCAACGCCTGTCCATATATATGGAGCTGAGTGCGAAGGGGTGATAGTCATGCTGGTGAAGCAAGCTGCCAACGTGTTGGAACTGCTGGAATATTTCGCGCGGGAACAAAAAACCGCGAGCCTTGCTGAGCTCTGCGCCCATTTCGGCTGGCCCAGGTCCAGCACCTTCAACCTGATCCAGACACTGGTGGAGCGCGGCTTTCTCTATGAACCCAAGGCGCGGGGCGGCTTCTATCCGACCGGCCGCTGGCTGGCTCTGGCCCAGGAGGTTGCCAGCGCCGAACCCTTGCCGAAGGCCGCGCTTGCCCTGCTGCGGGATTTAGCCGAAGCCACAGGCGAGACGATCTGGATCGCGGCGCAGAGTGGCCAACACGCCGTCCTGTTGTCGGTGATCCAGTCGGCGCAAGCGGTGCGCTACACCGCCGAGCCCGGGAAACGGGTGCCGATACATGGCACCGCGTCCGGGCAGGCGATTATGAGTCAGATGAGCGCAGCGCAGACCGCGGCGATCCTGCGAAAGGCGGTGTTCGAGCGCTTTGGCCCCGGCACCCCCATGAGCGTCGAGCAGGTGGAGGAGAGCATCGCGGAGTCGCTGCGGCGCGGGTCGTTCCGCAGCGCTTCGGCCTTCAGCCGCGATCTTGGCGGCATCTCTGTCCCGCTTGTTCTTGGCGGACGGCTCTTCTCGGTCACCGTTGCAGGGCCGCTGTTCCGCATCGAAAGCCGCATGGAAGATACCGCCATCGAAATTCACAGGGCAATCGCCCGACAGCTTGGCGACGAGTATCTTCGCAAGAATGTGCCCAACCTTCACCGACTTCTGGAGTGAAGTTGAGGCGCTCCCCGGCGCAGAGTGCGCAGCCTTCTTGGGAATCTGGGCTGAACCGCGACAGGCTTTATACCTCGTCCGGCACTGCTGGCATTTGGAGCGCCGGTTTCGCCTCACATGTCAACAGCGGTGCAAAAAACCGGCCACGGGGCGGCGCAAAATCAGGCCAGTGGCGGGGTGCCACACGTCATGGCGCGCGCTGGTCACATAGCTGGCGCGTGCCATGGCGCATTGGCCCGCAGGGCCAATCCTGTGACTGACGATCAGCTCGGGGTTTCGAGCTTTCGGGCGCCGCTTTGGCCGAGCCGATAGCTATCGCCGTTCAACTCAAGGATGTTGACGTGGTGTGTCAGCCCCCGGCAGTGTCCGAGGTGTCGGCAGCGATTTCTCTCGTGCGACCAGGTCGCAACGGCCAACATCAGCAAGACGTTCCCACCTTGTCAGGCCAAAGCTGAGCGTGACGGCAGCGCCTCCGTCGGCACTGCGGCCGTTCGGCGACCGCGACTGCGGTATCCAGGTTGGCGTCGTTCAGGATCAGCGCAAACTCCTCACCGCCATAGCGGAACACGAGGTCGCTGGCGCGGGCCTCGGCCTGCAAGACCTGCGCCACCCGGCGCAGCACCGCATCGCCTTCGACATGGCCACGGGTGTCATTGATCCGCTTGAAATGATCGACATTGCCAAGCAGCAGGGCAAAGCCCGGCGCGCCCTCGGTCAGGCTGAGGATCCGCTGTGTCAGCGCGCTGTCGAACTCTCCCCGGTTCAGCAGCGAGGTAAGACCGTCGCGCCGCGCATAGTCCGACAGCTGCTCCCGCTGCTCCAGGATCGCGCGGGTCATGCTGTTGAAGGCATCGGCGACGGCCGCAAGCTCGGGTGGTGCTTCTTCAGCACGCCGATGATCTGCTCTTCCGTGAACCTGCTGCGCTTCATGTCTCTCTCCTCCGCTGGAGAACATACTATTTTTTTCAGAGTGCGGACGTTTCAGGGGAGCAGGTCAGCGGTGATGCCCTTGGCCGAGCAAAAGCCCCCTCAGGGGGCTCGTCCAACGTTGACTCAGCGTTGACTGGAATTGGACATGCGAAAGCCCCGCGGTTGGGCGGGGCTGCATGTCTTTGATATTGTTTTGTAATATGGTTGCGGGAGGGAGATTCCAGAAATACTGCAACTTGCACCCAGCAGAACGGCTCCCTCCGCTTGCTGCGTGAAGGACGGCATACCCCACTCTGTTGGGGCTGTTGAACAAGGCAAGAATCGCCTTTTATCGGAGCGATCGTGCGCGATGTAGGGCAGGGCGACCCTACCGGCACATGCGCCGACCTGAACACGCTCTATGTCGGCCTTGCCCAGGCGATCGGGTATTCCATCACCGCGGAAGAGATGACGGGCTGAACCTGGCGCCATGCCTTGACCGGTCAAGTGATGTTGCGCCCAAAGAGCATCCAAACGGCCGCGTCCCCTAACGGGCACAGCGGCCCCCGTCATCATATTTAATACATGTGTGTTGACGGCGCCTTCCAACACGGCCATGCATCGATGTAATACATGGGATGATGCAGCGATGGGCGCCAAGACAAACGACCGCGAACCGAATACGGACATGGTGTCTTTCCGACTGGAACCGTCGGTGCGCCGCGCCCTTGCAGCTTTGGCTGCTGAAGCCGGTTTCGAAGTGAACAGCTACATGCAGCGATTGTTGCGTCTCCATGCCCTCACTTGGACACAGAGAGATTGCGGTGATGAGCATCAACCCTTTCCGACCGCAGAGCGAGAGTTGATCTTCTGGTCCCAATGGCTGATCGATGCGGCCGTCCGCAAGGCCCGAGAGATGGACGCTGCCGGTGAATTCACGGCGCATTTCACACTGGCAGTCATCCGCGCGCTTTTCCTGGATCCCGAGTTCGTCGCGAATTACGCCAAGGTCGAGGGCAGCGAAGCCAGGAAAAGCGGCGTGTCTGCCAAGTCGGCCCTCAACATGGCGCTTGGCTTCCATATCAAGAACGCCGTCGGCGCCGAACCGCTGCTGGATGAGGGAGGAAAGCCGCGCCGCATGCAAATCAAGAACGAACCAATCCAAAGCTACACGCTGTTGAGAAAGCCGGCAGATCCTGTTTAGCATCTGCCACCGAAAGCCCGGATCATTACTCACAAAAGGAAAAAGCGTTGAAGACCTTCACGCGCCATTTGGACACCCGCCTCCTGACCCCCGAAGCTCTTGCATCTCACCCATGGTTTCGCGACCTTTTGCAGCTCTGGCGGCCGGCCGGCACACCGACCGAAGAAGTGAATGATGAGATCGCCATGCTGCGCCTCGCGATCCGCGGTGGCTATGTCAACTTCTATTGTGGGGGTCAGTCGGTAGCCAAGGTCAAATTCGGCAAGGAACGCTTTGTCGGAGAGATCCATCATAAATACTTGCCAGGCAGCACGCCATCCGATCCAAGCTATGTAAAGACGACACAGCCTCAATGGAACGGAACACGTGGCAATGTCGCCGATTGGATGGAGGCGACCGCAAAGCATCAGGGCGACGAGAAGAAGTTCGTCGAACGCATCGTCGCGGCAAATGCCAATGTCATCGATCTGGAGATGGCCCTGCCCGCGCAGGAGGGAAGCAGATCCGCCACGCGCATGGACATCGTCGCACTGGAAAGGCTCGGCGATGGTTGGCAGGTCGTGTTCTGGGAGGCGAAGATGGTGAGCAATCCCGAAGCGCGTTCGACGGGCATCCCGAGGGTGATCGCGCATCAGCGCAAAAACTATCTCGACTGGCTGGCCAAAGATGGAGCTATAGAATGCGTTCTGGAGGCTTATCGCAACACCTGCTGCCTGCTGGTAGAGCTGCACAAGTTCGTCAAGAATCAGGGTTGGCCGATCGCACCTCTGGGTGATGGCATCGTGGCCGTTGCCGCGAAGCGGGAGCTTCTGACAGGCGTGGACTGCGGAATTCGCTTGGTCATCGACAATGAAGCGGCCGACAAGAACTTTGAAGCAAAGCATCTGCCCCGACTGCTCGGCATCGGAGAAACAGCGTTCGACTGGATGCCCGTTTTCATGGTCGACAAGGGCGTTGTTCCCGAATTGCCCCCGCTGGAAAGGCTCGTCGAATTCAAGCACGGCTTCCACGCTTGAGCCTCACCCTCACGGTTCATCGCGGCACCAGGCAGATCGGCGGCACCTGCATCGAACTCCGCCATCCCGGCGGCGAGCGGTTGATCCTAGATGCGGGGCGTCCACTCGACGCCCCGCGCGGCGAGGAAGGGCTGCTTCCCGCCACCTTGGATCTGGAGGGTATGGCGACGGTCCTCGTCTGCCACCCGCATCAAGATCACTGGGGCCTGATCGGCGAGTTGCCGCGCTCCTGGCCGGTCTGGACCGGCCGCGCCTCGGCTGCACTTATTGCGATCACGGCCCGGTTTGCCCGCCAGCCAGTGCGGGTTGACTTGCAGACTTGGACGGCCGGACAAGCGCTCCAGTTCGGTGACTTCCGAGTGACGCCAATCCTGACCGACCATTCCGCGTTCGATGCCAATATGTTGCTGATCGAAGGAGGCGGAAAGCGCCTGCTCTATTCCGGGGACTTCCGCCGTCACGGCCGCAAGTCGGTGCTGGTGGACCGGATCATGCGCTCTCCGCCCGCAGATCTCGACCTGCTGATCGTCGAAGGCACGAACCTCGGCACCGACAAGCCCGCCTATCCGGAAACCCTGCTGGAGGAGGAGTTTCTTGCCCTGCTCCGCCGCACCGAGGGACGGGTCTTCGTCAACTGGTCCGGACAGAACATCGACCGGACAGTGACACTGTATCGCGCGGCGTTGCGCGAAGGACGGACCTTGGTCATCGACCTCTACACGGCAGAGGTTCTTGAAGCCGTGGCAGACGGCACGCGCTTGCCGCGCCCCGGCTTTCCCGGCCTGAAGGTCGTGATCACATCAGGACTGCGCAAGCACTACCGGGACGCCGGGCGCGAGGAATTCGTCGCGCGCATGGCTGCTTATGGCATCTCGGCCGACAAGATCCAAGGTCGCCGGGATGTAGTCATGCTGCGCGACGGCCTGCTGTCGGACTACCGGGCGAAAGGCGTGGTTCCAACGGCCCGGGACGCGTTCAACTATTCGCAATGGCGCGGTTATCTTGACAAGCCTTGTGAAGCGCTGGAGTGGTGCCGCGCCGCAGGGGCAGAGATTGCTTATCTGCACACCAGTGGCCATGCCTCATCCGCAGACCTGCGTGCCTTCGCTGCGGCGATGAACGCGCGCAACATCGTCCCGGTCCATGGCACGAACTGGGAGACGCAATCCACGGGTTTCGGAGCGATCCGGCGAATGACGGATGGAGTTCCAACCCATGTCTGATCCAGAGCTGGTCGATACGATCATCATTGGCGACACGCACGCCGACCTCGACACATACCACCGGCTCCTGCGGCGCGAGGAGGCTTCACACGGTCGGAAGTTGCCTTCGATCCAGCTGGGCGACTACGGATTCGGATACTTTTCGCCGCGGGAGGCTGAGGCAGTCCAGCGCTTCCACAGCACGCACCGACGCCACAGGTTCATCCGGGGCAACCACGACAAGCCGGATGAGGCAAGGGAAGCGCCGGGCTTCCTGGCAGATGGCGCTCTGTCAGGCTCGATCCTGTTTCTTGGCGGGGCGGATGGCGGACTCCAAGGGTGGGACACCGAACTCGATCAGGGAAGGATGCGCTCGATCCTGGCCGCGCTTTCCAGGATGAAGGCGAAACCATCGGTCGTGATCAGCCATGACGCCCCGCAGGAGGTCGCTCAGGCGTTGAACGATGACAAGATGGGCCAGCGGCAGCGGCTGGCTACCAGCCGAACGAGAGAGTTCCTGTCCGCCGTTCATGCCGCGGTTCGCCCCCATCTGTGGATCTTCGGACATTGGCATTTCAGCTGGGAGGGCGCCGTGGGTGACACGCACTTCCGCTGCCTGGACCTGGCGGAGTGCTTCACAATGCCGCTCGCGTGGAATCCGGGAGCGATTACGTCACTCGGCGAAGAAGACGGATACTAGCAGGCGGTCGATCCGGTCGCGGAGCCATGGCGCTGCGCGCGAAGGACTGGCCGGAGGCATGTGGACACTCTACCCTCCGTGTTCGGCGGGCAGAGCGACAAGGTTAAACTTCAGGTTGATCCGGTCTGACATTCGGCGGCCGGCAAAGATGCGGCTCAATATTTTTGAGGATGTCTTTCGGGTTCTGTGGGTCACTTCCCTGCAGGATTTCGTGGAGCGGCCCTGCAATAAGTCTACGCACGGCTGCCGTGCTCGTCATCTGATCCAGAGGGACGGCGTAAAACCAGCTGATAGCACCCCTTCCCTCATCGAGCCTCCAGTGAGTCTCGTCTATCTCGCACCCCTCTAGGCACCCTGCAGAGTTCGGTGATTCGACGTCGAACTCCCAAGCGTCATCGAAAGACGGCATCGGACAGTAGCCCACCAGAACCTTCGCGCGCTTGCCGAAATTCCAATCTGCCGCGACGCCTTCATTGCAGGTCATCTGGATGGCCAAAGTGACCCAAGCCACGACTTTAGCGTTTCTTCTGCTTGATCGCTTTACTGAATAATAGGTATTCCATACCGGCTGGATGAACTCGCCATCGCCCCCGTCTGAATCGTCATACTCGATCGCCAGATTTGGAAACTGGCACTTGACCAGATCAAACGCCTCAAGCAGCTTGTTTAAGTTCGCCTGCGCCTGCAGTATATTGCCTGCGGATTGCCAGACGGATGCATCTATGGTCATCATATCTCCTGCATAAGCTAAACCGGCATTGCAAACAAAGGCACTACCAAAAGTCTGAAACTACTCGTCAGCTGAAAACGCGAAGCTGCAGGGTGATGGCATTTGCAGCGCCGGCCAATCGCCAAGAACTTTGCCCTCCGGCTCACCACCGAAGAAAGCAGCGGCCAGCTGTGACCACGCAAGAAGGCCAAGATCGTCTGTGTTGCTTTTGGCCAGCACTCGCAACCTTTCTGTCACATCCAGCCAGCGAAGCGCAAACGTGGTGACTCCAAACGCGACTTCAGGCCGCGCGCCATCCATTGCAAGCATGTGCTTATCCAGCGCTCCGAGCAGCGTATAGCCAACCACCTTTCGGTTTGCTTCTGGTAGCCCACCTCGGCGGCACTCGCCCGCTCTAACTGTGCGTATCTCTCGTCCGACCTGATCTGCGCCGAGGCCCGCCCCCCACTTTACCTCGACGATCCAGTAGGAGTCTTCCCCGAACTTTATGACAACATCCGGCTCTGAATTTTCCCCATTGCCTCGAAAATACGGCCAAAGGTGGATCTCCACTGGGCCAGGAATCTTCGCGCCCACAAGCGCCTCTAGCGCTATTTCCTGACCTTCCGGTGTGAGAAACCTGAGAGTCCCAAACAAGGCGGAAGTCACCAAGTCTTCTCGCGGCTGCTTCCCCAAGCCATCAATGACCATGTCCATTCGCGCCTTTCGGGCGACAACTGCGTCAAACACCGACCACCATCCTTCTCAGTCTCACGCAAACCACTTCGGTCATCAGCGGACCTCAGGCAGCGAGGGCGCCCTAACTTGGACTTTATCCCCCCACCTCGCCAGATACCAAGCCATTTCTTGCCGCCCACCTGCGTGAAATCGGACAACCAAAGACCCATCGGGAAGTCGCTCGCTTTCCTGCCGCGGATGGAATAAATAGCTCGCGGCCTCGTCCGCGGCTTCGGGAACGAAGCGCCATTCAACGTCCTGCGGCTCTTCGCGCCAGATACCGAAGCTTTCGGCCAGCCAGTCCTGCAGGTCGAACTCCTCGGGACGCTCAAACACCTCATCCTCCAAGTCGATCCGCTCGAACCCGGCCAGCGCAAACAGGCGCAGGTCGTCCTGGTATTCGCTCCATGCGAGGAGATATTGCCGCCCTTCGCCGAACAGCATGGCTATGGGCCCGAGACGCGTATTGCGCGAGAGCTTGCCAGAACTGCGGGCGCGGTGGTCGGCCGAGATCATCACCCCGGCGAGGATTGCCTCGCGCAGTTTGCGCAGGATTTGGGGTTCGATGCGTTCGCGCGGGCCGGGGCGGAAGGCGACGCCGTCGGCCATCAGCTGCGCCTCGAGATCGGCGGCGACACGACGACGGCGGTCCTCGCGGAACATCGCCTGGACCTTGGACAGCAGACGTTCAAGCGTTTCGGCGGTGTGGGTGTCGCCCTCGCGCCGCGCGATGCTGGCCGCGCGATGCCCGGCGGTCAGTTCATCGATGGTCGGTTCCACCATCTTTCCGAGGGTGCCGGGTGGGAAACGCCAATATTTCTGGCCATTCAGGCCGGGACGCTCCTCGAGTTGGGGATAAGCGCGCAGCACGGCATCGCGCATCCGCTCTGCCGTGCGCCGGGACACGCCGAAGGTCTGCTCGATGTCGGAGATGGAGACGCCCTCGGCCGAGCCCTGCATCATCACGGCCAGCCGCAGCAGATCTTCCTGACGGGAATAGCGCATGTTGCCTCCGTTGCCGCTCACCCGACCTTGGCCTTCCCGGGCGTGCCAGGTCAACGGCCGAAGCCGATGGGCCGTGCAGCGCCCTCCTTCGCCTCGGACTCGCGGCGCAGTTCGGCCAGGATGGTGGACGCATCGTCCTGTCCGAGGGCGCGTATCCTGCGGGCGACATTGGCGAAGTCGCCCGGAGCCAGCCGGTCCAGCGCCGTGGCCCCTCGCGCAACTGGTGCCCTGAAGTGCGCGCGCAAGGCGAGCGGCACCTGATCCGGACGCAGCCAGTCGAACCGGATCCTGAACGTGAAGCGCCGCTGTGTCGCAGGGTCGAGGTTTTCAGCGAGGTTGGTGGTGCAGACGAAGGGAAGCGGATGGCTCTCCATCCAGGTCAGCATCTCGTTGACTTGGCTCACCTCCCACTGACGCGTGGCCTCGCGCCGGTCGGCGAGCAGGCTGTCTGCCTCGTCGAAGATCAGCAGCGCACCTTCCGCCCGCGCATCCGCGAAGGCGCGGGCAATGGCCTTTTCGGTGCCTCCGACCCACATCGACAGCAGGTCGGAGGCCCGCTTCTCGATGACCTGCAGGCCCAGCTGCCGCGCGAGGTGGCGCGCCCAGGCGCTTTTCCCGGTTCCGGCCGGGCCGTCGAGACAGAAGGACAGCTTGGGTGGTTCCGCTGCGCCACACAGCCGCGCCTCCAACAGGGAGAGGCTGGTATTGGTGTTGGCCAGTGCTGGGTCCCATGGGGCCTCGGAATGATGGCGGGGCGGCGGCGCGATGCCGCCATTGGTCAGCTTGGCCGACGCCCCGAGGACATGCTCGAAGGTGTCGATGCCACCACCGCAGGCCCGCGCAACCCGCATCGCATCTGCCACCAGCGCCGGGGGCTGATCGTGAGACTCCGCCAGAGCCGAGATCAGCGTTCCATCCTCGCGCGATGCATGCCGATCCGCGAGCCGTTGCCAGATCCGTGCGCGGATGCACCCCGCAGGCGGACGCATCTCGGCCGAGAAGGTCATCCTGCGCAGGAAGGCCGGGTCGCAGGTGGCGATGGAATTGGTCGTCCAGAGGGTCGGGACGAGATTGGTTTCCAGCAGCCGATTGGCAAAGACCTTCGACGTCCGCTCCTGACGGGAGAAGAGCGACACAGGACCGCCTCCGAACAGGTCCTCCATCTCGTCAAGCAGCAGCACGGTATCGCGCCTCGCCGCCAGCATCCGCCCCGCGATGCCGAGTTCGGCCAGCCGCTCGCCGCGCGATGGTTCTTCGCCGCTGCTGTCAGCCTCGCCGACCGCGCGCAGGCTTGCGCCGAGTTCGCGGGCGAGAACCTTGCAGAACTCGGTCTTGCCTGTCCCGGGCGGCCCGTAGAGCAGGATGTTCACCCCGGGCGTTCCCTGATCCAGCGCGCTCCGCAGGAGTTTGCGCATGATGTCTGCGCTGTCGCCCATTCCCGTGAAGTCGCTCCATTCCGCTTCGGGAGGCGGGGCCGGCGGAAACAGCAGCGCGACGAGTTCCTCGATGTTGCCGAAGTCAGCCAACAGCGCCCCGGCGAGGCGATCCGACACCGTGTAGGGGATGGATTAGCGCGACCAGTTGCGCCCGTCCTTCTGCAGCAGACCCGAGGCCCGCAACCGGGCATCCGCCCGAAGAGCCTCCCGAACGGCGGTGTGATCAGCACCCGCGAACTGGGCGATCAGGAACGGAAGGGTCACGTCCTGCGTCTGCAGGGCCCGGTCTACGACATGTTCGAACAGGTCGAAGCTGTGGTAGCTGGCAAAGAATTCGAGGATCCTTGCATCCAGGTCTGACAGGCCGAAGTGGTGCCCAATGCGCGCGGCATTTACTTTGACGACATTCTCCTCGCGTGCTTTGTGTTCAGCGCGCAGTTCATCCAGCAGGCTGCGCACCTTGCCCCACCATGCGGACCCTGGCCGGGTTCTCGGGCGCTCGGGACATTCGGCATCGGTCAGATACTCGATCCAGCTTGGCACCTCCTTGGCAACCTTGCTCCCCGCGCCGAACCGATCGGCGAGGATCGCGACGAGGTCGAGGGCGAGACGTTGTTCGGTGGTCATTTTCTATCTCCGTTGATGAGGAGAGTGTGCAGCGCGCCTACGTCAGAAACGGACATGGCGTGACCTTTGCTGCTTCACTAATCTAGGTTCGAGAGAGATTCTGGCCCGAGCGAAAGGGTTTGAGATGAAGCGCAGCAGGTTTCGCAAGATCAGGTATTCGAGATTCCGAGCACGAGGCAGCTAATCCGTCGCCGATCTGTGCCGCAAGCAAGGCGCCCCCTATGCGACACGCCACAAATGGCAGGTCATCTATGGCGGAACGGATTTGCGCGAGGCCACGCGTCTGAAAGGCACACGCAGGACGCCCTTATCGAGAGCATAACGGTCGCCTGCACGACCATCTGCCAATGAAACCCTCCCCCCTCCTGGCACCATGCCCACCTCACGCTGGAGGCTTGGCACACGGGCAAAATAACTGGCACTTCCACTCGCGCCTCGGCTGGCAGACCCCGGCCGAGTTCGGCCGGACCTTCACCCAGCAGCGGGGCCTGACGCTGCACCTTCCGCGAAGCTCCGCGCAAGTCCCCGTTGCCCACCCGCCCCAAAGGGCAAACTCAACCCGGAATCTCGCTCACCCTGGATGAGACCCGGGGGCAAGCGATTTCTAATCGGCCAGATGCCGGGCCTGAACATCTGGGGACCCGCGATCCAACCGGTAGGCTTCGGTCCATGCCCGGGTCAGTTCTGGCTGGAAATCAGGATCTTCGCTTTTTCCGGATGTCGTCATAGCGCTCGAGGAGGAGCGGAATGCCCCGTTCCTCCCAAAATCTCGGTGAGATCATCCCGCCCGACATGCCACCATTGTTGAAGCGAGGGATAGCGATCTCGTGAGGGTTGCTGATGTCCTGCGTGGTCGATTCGCGGTAGGCATCACAGAGCAACTCGCCCAGCTTGCTGCGCGTGCGGGGTAATGGATCCGCGGCGAGCTTTTCTCCGAGCTCATTCCACAATCCGCGATCACCCCTGAGACCCATGGAGTGGGGCTCCTCGACGAAAAGGGAGCCCACCGTCTGATGTTCTTTCGATTTCCCGACGGTGATTTCAATCTGGCCGCCGGCCCTGACCTTAAAGGCAACCGGATTTCCACGTTGCCAGAAACCGAAGCTGGCCTCGAACAGCACGTTCTTAAAGCATTTTTGCAAGAGGGCCTCGAGCACATCGGGTTCCGGGTTGACCGGCTCGAAGCGCCAAAGCCTGCCCTTCTTGCCGTTCTTGGGAACTTCGGTCCAATCGCGGGCCAGATAGACGCCGCGTGAGACGCCGCCCGATATGCCGATGGCAAGGGTCTCGATCTTGCGATTGGCCACGTTGATTGACCAGTTTCCACTTGTTGCAATGCGGAAGCGATCCTCTCCGGACACACCGTCTTTCAGGAGTCTTACGGCTTGGTTGTGCACCGGGAATAGAAAGATCGGAGTTCCCGCGAGACGGTCTGGCACGTTCTGAGGATCAAAGAGCGGTGCGGCATGCGCGTAGATTTCATTGCCGAAGATCAGGCCGCGCTCGCTTCGCCCGTGTCCGCCAGTCGCGTTGGTGAGATCGTGTCCTGCCAGCAATAGCGCATCCATCAAGGCGCATTCCACCTCGAAGGCAGCCGCCTCGTTTTCCAATCCATAACGGATGATCGTCCATTCGACATCCTGGCTCTGTTTCCAGATATCATGAATGCGCGCGATCTTGTCGCTGCGGTCCGCCTGGGCCGGATCGGTCTGACGCGCTTCCTTGAAGTGGTCGAGCACGCGCTGGTTGCCTGCATGGGTCTTGCCGCCACCCTTGCCGACGTGGAAGGGCGCCCTGTCGCGGGGATCGATCAACAGGTAGACGTAGTTACCCAGCCGTTCCGTCAAAAGCTGGTCGAAGTCTGGATGCCGGTTACGCCCCTGATGGGCCGCTTGTGTCAGGCTCGGCGCTTGAGACATGTTCGTTTTCCACTCATTGAAGATGAAAACTGATCGCACGAATTAAACTCGACCATGGTCTAAGCGAAAATATTGGCAAGTCTGGCGGCGGCAATGCCTTCGGCTACCGCGTCCTGCGCCCCATCGGCGAGGATGGCGAGATCCGCCGCGGCGAGCGCGAGATCGATCAGGAGCAGGCCGCCGTCGTGCTGCGCATCTTCGAGGCCTATTGCGACGGTCACTCGCCGGGGCGCATCGCTGACATGCTCAACCGGGAGGGCGTCCTCGGGCCGCGCGGTGGTGCCTGGGACAAGTCGGCGATCCATGGCAACCCGAGGCGCGGCACCGGGGTGCTCAACAACGAGATGTATGTGGGGCGCCGCGTCTGGGCCCGGCAGACCTTCGTGACCGACCCGCTGACGGGAAAGCGGCAGGCGCGGCCGAACCCGGAGGACAAGGTGATCACCACCGAGGTTCCGGAGCTGCGGATCATCCCGGACGATCTGTGGGAGAAGGTGAAGGCACGCCAGGAGGATCGGAAGATCGAGCATACCGAGGTGGAAGCATGGGAACGGCGGGCGCCGCGCTTCCTGCTGACGGGGTTGATGAAGTGCGGCTGCTGTGGTGGCGGGTTCTCGACGGTCGCAAAGGACCGTTTCGGCTGCTCGAATGCCCGCAACAAGGGCAAGAGCTATTGCCAGAACATCACAACGGTGACGCGCGCCGACACGGAAGGCCGGATCCTGGCCGCACTCTCGACCCGGCTGATGGATCCGGAGCTGACCCGCGCCTTCGCGGAGGAATACATCGCCGAGCGCGATCGGCTCGCGGCCAGCCATGGCGATGACCGGGCGGTGAAGGAGCGGGAGCTGGCAAAGGTCGTCCGCGATCAGGACACGCTGGTGAACGCCCTGCTCGCCGGCACCCCGGCCGAGCGCATCCGCGACCGGATGTCCCAACTCGAGACGCGCGAGAAGCAGCTGGAGGCAGAACTGGCCACGACTAGGCCGGGCCCCTCCCCCACCCGGCTGCACCCGCGGATGGCCGAGACCTACCACGCCCGGATCACGGCCCTGATTGCCGGCCTGACCGAGCCTGGGCAGGAAGGCGCGGCGAAGGACGCGATCCGCGGCCTGATCGACCGGATCATCGTCACGCCGGAGCCTGGTCCGGGCAAGCGGATGATCCCGCGGATCGACCTTCAGGGCTCGCTGGCGGCGATCCTGGCGCTGTCGCTGGGCGCCGACCGAGTTTCCGGACAGCAAAAAACCGCCTGCGAACAGACGGTTGTGCAAAGTGTAGAATTTATGGTTGCGGGAGTAGGATTTGAACCTACGACCTTCAGGTTATGAGCCCATCCCGCCGCGACCTGGGGCACGCAGGGAAATCAATGGGTTAGGACGCAGGTGTTTGAAAACGCGGAATTTCTATTAGGCGCTCGCCAGCTCTCGCCGCGTTTCAGCCGCACCATCCGCGCTAAGCCGGCGTACACGGGTTGAGGTGGCGTTGAGGTGCCTTCATGCGGGATCATCTGCACCAATTTCCTCCGATAGCTCCGGCAAAGCCGGATTTCTACCGGTTCAACGCAACGGGGCGGATGGCCCTTGCGACGGTGTTGTTGTCGTGCTCGATCCGGCCATCGGACAAGAACATATAGTGGGCGTCCCGTAACTTTACGATACAGGCCAACGCTTCCCTGAGTGGCAACCTCCTTGCGCTACGAGCGTTATGCTGGACGACCCTCAGCTCCACTCGGCATCAGCTTCCGATGCAACTCTCGGTGCTCCATCAGCGACATATCTTGCCGGAAATGAACAAACGCGGCCCATGTTCCGGATGCCTGGCGGGTCTTTACTGTCACCAGATCCAATTCCTTCAGAGCCAAATACACTCTCTCCCAATCCGGATGCGCGATGATCTTTCGGCCGGGTGGGTCCGTATCATTGACATTCGTCCGCAACCAGAATGTGCGATAGCGATCAATCCGACCAAGGAGTTCAGAAAGGCTCCCCGACCAGGCAAGTCTGTCAAGACCATTGACGACTTCTGTTGGGGACAAAGCCCTTCTGATAACTTCTTGGTCGGCTGTCGTCCCCTCCGAGCGCACCAGTATCTGCGGCAGCGGAATGTGCGAAGGCAAAAGGGTCCGGCGGTCAATCTCCAAAGTCACAATGACAACGCCTCCTTCAAAACGCACCTTCCGGAGATCGGCACTAGCGGCCCGCAAAATACTGATGGTGGTGCCCCGAAAGGTGATCCCGTCTGGTGCCGCAAAGGGAAAGTAGAGTTCTCCAAGTCCGACATCGCCAATCTCAAGATTGGCATCATCGTGAACCGCAGCGCAAGCAGCGGCAACACCTAGCACGGCAAGGTTGATATTTGTCCGGTCGCGCGAGGGCAGGACAAGCTGTTTGCGAACCGATTTCAAAAACTGATTTGCCTCCTCCCCTCGTCCGCGCGCAACGTGGCCAAAGGCCTCCAAGGCTTCACGACCGAACAAGTTACGTCTGATGTAGCGCGGAATTTCACCTTCGCCCACCGACCTCAGAGCTTCGCGCGCCAAGAAATGCTGCAAAAGTTGCTCGTGAGCAAAACGCACGTCTCCCGCCGTAAGGTCATTTGCGAGAAACACCACGGTCCGAGCACGTTGCGCCACGGCGGCAATTTGATCGCTGGGCAACAGGCCCTCCGCAGCGACCCTGGCAAGCAAATCCAAAGCGCCATCGCTAAGCGCTTCCGACTGATTCTCAGCCAGATCGCGTGCAACTTCTTCCAGGAACCGCCCAACATAGAGTTCAAACTTGGCCGCTGCGTTGCTCGCATCCGGCGGATCAAGCGCGTCAACGAATTTTTTTGCTTCCCTGTGGGTCATTGTGTTCACAAGGTAGGTCAGCAGGTCCGACGCCGGGGGCTCGTCGCTTGCCAAGGCCTCGGGCTCACGAGAAATGAGGTGCAGAAAGAACGGCCGAAGGGCATAGGATCCCTCAACAAAAATCGGCTCGACAAACTCTTTCCGGAGAAGTTCTTGGCTCCAACCATTCTGTTCGAGAAGCCATTCCCGGGCCGCGCTAGCGTCTGGATCGGCGAGAGACAAGGCGGCAAGTCTATCGCGACCGGCGTTGAAAGAGGTTAACTGCTTACGCATCGTATCGGTCGATACGAAGGTCTCTCTCCCGGCAAGCAAGAACGTCGCTGCGCCACGAGCCTCTCGGATCAGGCTGTTGAGACCACTCCAGGCCGTTTCAAATCCGTTGGGATCGGAAAGCTCATCGAACCCGTCGATAGCCAGTGTTACAAGATTGTGGCGCATCAACACGATCAACTGGCTGACTGTAAGACCCGACCGTACATCCTGAAGCGCGAACGCAATCAGGTCTGCAATGTTCTGGAGAACACGTCCTCGGCTGACCACTTGCAGGATCAGTGGAGCAGACCCATCGAAAGTCTCAGCGCGGGACAGCGCGGCTTCACGAACAACCGTCGTTTTCCCGACACCCGCCGGGCCGTCGATCAGCAGAAAGTCGGTCCCATCTCGTTGCCGTGAAGACCCAGCGGCGCGCAGCCAGCGATCGAGGCTTTCCCAAGGCTTTTCGCCGTCTGTCCATGCGGGAAAGTGTCCATCGACTCCCCGCATTCGGCATGTGATGGGGACCGGCCTGCCAATCATCCTTTCAGGAGCCAAGTGTGCCGCCTGATACCTCGCGACCTTGGAAAGGTCGGCGAACACGGGGCCAGCCAGGACCGCGCCAGCGCCAAGGTAGTGGCGGGTTTGCCCATCGACGGAAATCATGTAACCCGCATTGTCTCTCGCAACCGTGACAGGGCGCTCACTGCGCGTCATCCTGAACTCGGCCTCCAGAACTTCGACCGAAGTTCCTGGATCCGCGAACGGGCTCAGATCTTTGAGCTTCAATTCATCCGTTTCCATACCAGATCCGCCATTCTTGGGTTGCTGTTCTTTATGCCGCCGCGAGCAAGATAGACCACGCGGCGGTCTGTTCCTTGCAACAATCCTTCTGCCGTCAAGATGCCGGGAACCAGATCCGCGTCCTGCCCCACCACGACAAGCCAACTGTCGTCGTTGTCTGCTGCAAGGTAAAGCAAGTCAGACACCAGCGCCGTGTCCACCATCTTCTCGCCCGAAGCGCCGGCGCGGTCGTTCTGAAGGGTGCTGGGCAAATGGTGATCCCGTCTCTGACCACACAGCCGTTCGTCCCTTGCACCGAGCAGCCGATCACCGAACTCCATCTCCCGCACAACAACCTGTCGTGGGTGCGACGAATACTCGTTAAGGCCGCCACCTTCATTAGCACGCGGGTCGAAGACGCGGGCCGCCTCCAGTGCCACGCGGTTTGGTGTCGGCTCAAAGCCCCGTCGCCATCCGTGATAAGCGCGAAGGAATAGAAAGAAATTCTCGTCGGGTGCCGATTGAAGAAGCTGTTTCCCGACCTGTCGGCACACTGACTTGAGAGCCCGACGAGCAATATCCGCGCTTTCGGAAGCAATCTTTCCATGTAGAGCGCGAAGTTCACTGTTCCAATCGATGAGAACATGCGTGCGCCTTGGGCGTCGGGCCATGGTGTTTCCTCATCGGCTGCCCCCATTCTGCCGCCCGACAACTGTTGCACGGGGGCATCTTACAATGGTCTTACAACACGCGTACGACCGCTGCCATTGCAGAATGAAAGCCCCGAGTTTCTTGGACGCCATCGCGTCTCATCACCTGCTGTCGTTCGAATGGCTCAGCGCAATTCCGAACGTTGCGGACTTGCACTCCGGTTTCCGCGATCACTGCGATCACTGCGATCACTGCGAACGGCGGCTTTCACCGATTTCTGCGAATGCCATGCCGCACTTCCGCGAGGCGACTTTCCGCCCTCGGCGCCCTCCCTCTGGGTGGCGTCCCTGCGCCAACTGACCGCCACCCTGCGCCACCCTGCCACCCCTTACGCCATGCATCGCTTGCCTATGGCGCGAGTCTACGCGTCATGGGAGGGCGATTGGAGGGTGAGTTGCATGGCCAACAGACTGCGTTTGAACGAAAAATCTGTCCGCGACGCCGAGCCGGCGAAGGGGCGGGACTACCAGATCTTCGACACCGAGGTGCGGGGTTTTGCCATCTGCATCTACCGGTCCGGCGGCCGGGCCTTCACCATCGACTACCGCCATGCCAGGCGGCAGCGGCGGATGACGATCGGGCGCTGGCCGGAATGGTCGACCACGGCGGCGCGGGAACGGGCGAAGGAGCTGCGGCGCGAGGTCGATGCCGGGGGCGATCCACTCGGCCAGAAGGAAACTGGCCGCGATGCGCCGCGGATCAAGGATCTGATCGAGCGCTACACCGAGGTGCATTTGCCGCACCTTTCCGCCCATAACTCCTCGGACCAGAAGTCGATGCTGGCAAAGATGGTGGCGCCGGACTGGGGCAACAAGCTGGTGACCGAGATCACCCCCTACGACGTGGAGAAGCTGCTGAACAAGGTCGCGGCAGGGCGAGCGCGTCCGTCGAAGGCCAAGCCGAACAACCGGGCGCGCAAGCTTCAGGGGCCAAAGCCGACCCCTGTCCGCGCCAACCGCACCGGCGAGGTGCTGCGCAAGATGTTCTCCTATGCCGTCAGCTGGGGCTGGCGCGAGGACAACCCGGCCTCTGGCTTCCGACGGCGGATCGAGAACCCGCGTGAGCGCTTCTTGTCCCAGGAGGAGATCCGCAAGCTTGCCGAGGCCCTGGACGCGGCCGAGGATCGCCGTGCCGCGGACATCATCCGGCTCTGCATGCTGACCGGGGCCCGGGTGGGCGAGGTGCGCCAGGCGCGGTTCGAGCACTTCAACCTTGAGCATCTGACTTGGTCAAAGCCCGCCTCCATGACCAAGCAGCGCAAGGTCCACCGCCTTCCGATCTCCGACGAGGCGGCGGCCATCGTGCGCCAGCGCCTGCTGCTGGTGCCGCGCGGCAGCCCGCTGCTGTTTCCCGGGGATGTGCCTGGCCAACCGGTGAAGGAGATCCGCCGCTTCTGGGCGAACGTGCAGAAGACCGTGGGTATCCCGGACGTGCGGATCCACGACCTGCGCCACACCTTCGCCTCGCTGCTGGTCAGCGGCGGCGCCTCGCTGGAGATGATCGGCAAGCTGCTCGGTCACAGCCAGATGCAAACCACACAGCGCTATGCGCATCTGATGGACTCGCCGCTGCGCGCTGGCGTCGACGCCGTGGCTAGCGCCTTCCGGCCCCGGCCGAAGCTGGTGCATGATGCGGAGGAGGTGCGGAAGTCGGCCTGATCTTCCGCACCTGCCGGTCGAGCCTCCCCGGCCGGCGAACATCACGACGCGCGCAGCGCCTTCCAGATCGGGGTGAGCCGGCGGCGGATGGTGCGTTCATCGGGCACCTCGCCGCTCTCGCTGTTGGCGACGAACCAGTCTTGCACTTCGCCCAGCCATTCCGCCTGCGTCGCCGGCAGGCCCTGATCATAGATCCGCACCATCAGCGCGATGTACATCCCATCCCAGTCGTAGCGGGCGGTCGAGCCACTATAGGCCCCGGGACGCCGCGCCAGATCGAAGGCCGCCTCGAACTGGCGCACATCCTCGGCCATGATGATCAGATCGTCGAGGGTGATCTCGATCCGTTCCGCCGAGTCTGCGATCATGATCCAGTCTTCACGGCCTCTCGGACGCACGCGTCGCAGCGTGCTTTTGGTGGGTCCGGTGCCGCTGCGCCGGAACATCTGCAGGATATCGGTGACCGCAACCGCAACGAAACCCGCCAGGACCTGCGCATCTATGGTGATAGGCGCAATGGCGGTAACGATGTCGAACCGCCCGACCGAGGCCCAGCCGGCGATATCGGCGAGCGTGCAGTCCCAGCGGGCGGCAACTTCTTGCAAGGTGAAGTACACACGGGGCGGCAGTGCCATGCCTCAGTTCCTTTTCTTGTTGTTCGGCAACAGGATTCCGCGCCGCGCTCCGGTTGGCGACGGCTTGGACCTGGCGGTCTGGGTTATTGGGATCAGTCGCGCGGCGAACCGGCGACAGGCGGTCGCGAGACGGTCAACCGCAGTTCAAGAGAAGCAACGTCATCCCTGCGCCCCCTCTCATGCCGGTCCCGCCTGCGACTCGCGCTCCAGATGAAATCCAGAACAAAGCACGAACGCAATCGAACTCCGTTCTTGACATGAGGGGTCGCACACCGACTCGGCGCGACATGTTGGGCGCCTTTTGGAAATCCCAATAAAACAAGGGGTGGCGCGGGTCCGGCAACTGACTGCCACCCAGCGCCACCCTGCGCCACCCCGCCACCCCTGCCGATCTGCTCTCGCTTCCCGGCGACGGTCGCCCATCCCGGGCGACGATCAGGAGGCGGAGACAATGCAATCACAGACGGAATCGGATCTAGCCAGCCCCGCGGTGCTTTCCGGCTGGATTACCCGCAAAGATTTGGCCCAAGCACTGCGCGTCACGGTCGACACGCTGGGGCGCTGGGAAGCGCGGCGAGTCGGGCCGCCCTGCGTGCGCGCTGGGCGCATGGTGCTTTATCGACGGCGGGCCGTGCAGGATTGGCTCGCCGCGCAGGAGATGCCTCGCGCCAAGGCGGCAGGAGGTCGGACATGACCTTTATGCCTTCCACACCGCGCAGCGCCGTTCGGCAGGTATCCGGCCCCGGCGACTGGCGCGCAGACCGTCTTGCCGAGGCTCGAGCGGTCCTCGCCGACATCGCCCATCATAGCGATCCCCTGATCCGGCTCGCCTGCAACGTCCTCGCCGCCCATGGCGAGACCGCCGCCGAGCGCGAAGAGGCGCGCGTGCTGCTGTTGGTGGTCGATGCCCGGCGCCCGGTGCGCCGCGCCCAGCGCGAAGACAGCGGGAGGGACGCCGAATGACCCGCCGCGGCACACCCGAGGCCGATCTGCAGCGCGCGGTGGTGCGCGCCTTGCGCATCGCCCTGCCCCGCACCGCCATCATCCATCACTGCGCCAATGAAGTCACCGAGGCCGGGCCCCGCGGCGCCAAGCGTCAGGCGATCCTGGTCGGCATGGGGGTCCATGCCGGCTTCGCCGATCTGATGGTCCTGAGTGACGGCAAGGTCCTGTTCCTCGAGCTGAAGGCGCCGAAGGGCCGTCTGCGGCCGGCGCAGGAGGCGTTCCGGGATGCGGTGCTGGCGCAGGGCTTCGGCTGGGCGCTGGTACGCAGCCTCGACGATGCGCTGGGCGCTCTCGCCGCTCACGGCTTCACCACCCGCATAATCCGTCCCAACTCGACCCGGAGGGCCCAGCCATGAGCCATGACGCCACCAACTGGGCGATCAAGCGGCGCGGGCTGAAGCCCACGACCAAAATCGTGCTCTGGCATCTCTGTGATCGGTTCAATCCGGACTATGGCTGCTTCCCGTCGCAGGACCGGCTGGCGCATGACTGCGAGATCAGCCGGTCCACCCTGAACGACCATCTTGGTCAGCTTGAGGCGGCGGGTCTCTTGCGCCGCGTGCCGCGGATCGACCCGGTGACCAAGCGCCAGCTGCCGACGCGGTACATCCTGTGCTTCGAGCCGGGCTTCACGCCGGCCGGCGGCGCCCCGTGTCCGGAATCTGGACATGGCGATG
>JGI25317J35169_1000364_pt1 | contig 55240 bp, 53 predicted proteins | sample AutmiccommunBRH5_FD_35169 | JGI IMG/M metagenome (IMG submission 35169) | reverse complement strand
TCTACGGACGAAGTCAGTCAAGCTGCTTCAAGGAGCGGTCGGCCTCCCCGGTGGCCTTCGGTAAGATAACCGGAGACCGGAGGGAACATACAAGGAGCGGTCGACCGACCGCGAAGGCTCTTGCTACAGAAATCTGCCGACCGGGAACAGCGTTCGCCGTCGATCGACGGCTCCTACAGCTGGCGAATCGGCACGCCAGCGGGAATAGTCGGCAACACCGGGCGCTCCACCGGTGGCACTATCGGATCAGCACCGCGCGATTCGGCCCGCTGCCGCTCCATGATCTGCGCATCACTGTCGGAGTAAAGCTCCTCGCCCTGCACTGAACGCATGCCCTGCGCCGGCGAGCCGCCGATTTCTACCGGGCTCTGCAAATACAGGTTCTCCAGCTCGTCGGAACCCATCACCGGCGCGCTGAAACGTTCCTGCATTTCGGCCTCGCCTTCACCATCATCCAGACGCGCTTCGTCCGGCAGGGATTCACCACCGAAGGTCAATGAGCTGAGCAGCAATGTCAAAAACAGACTGTGTCGCATAGGCCGATGATAAACCTATCGTGGCACTGCCGTGCACCCCGGACGGACATAACACACATTTGGCCCACTGGGCGGTGGTCTGGCCATTGAGGCCTTCACAGAAACAGGTATGCTGGCCGCTCTTCGTTTTTTGTGCTCCGGGGTCTGGCTGAATGTCCGGCATTGAATTACCGCGTCTTGCACTGGCCAGCTGGGACCATGCCTGGCTGACCCGCAACGATGCACGTCAGGGCCCCTATCGCCAGCTGACGGCCTGCCTCGATGGCCTGCTTGAGCGCGGCTATAACGGCCTGCGCATCGATGCTTTTCCGCACCTGATTGCCACCCGCGACGATAGCATTGTTATTGACCGCTATCAGGTCCGGCCGCCGGAGGGGGCACTAGTTCAGGTGCATCCGCGCCGCGGGCTGATCGAGCTGGCCCAGCAGGCGCACAGCCGTGGTATCCGCCTGTGGCTGACCAGCCGCTTCTTGCCCGACACCCAGTCGCGGCGCAGTTTTGTCCGCCGGCCGCAGGATTTTATCGATATCTGGTCGCAAACCCTCAATCTGCTCAAGCGCGAGGGCCTGCTCGACACCGTGGTGGCAGTGGATTTCTGCCATCACTTCCCGCTGCCGCCAGCCGCCTATGGCGCCAGCCGGCATATCTTCCACAGCCACCCACTCAACAAGCTGGCCCGGCTCGGCATCTGGTCACGCGGCACCGAACAACGCGCCGAACAGTACCTGCTGGAAATCCCGCGCAGCCTGCGCGCCCTGTTCCCGTCGATTGCCTTTGGCGTGTCCGCTGGCGCCGGCAGTGAAAAGCACCTGCGGGCGCTGGACACCTCGGAACTGGATTTCCTCGACAGCCACCTGTGGCTGAACGACGACCCGGCCTTCGCCGTGGCCAGCGGCGGCCTGCTGAAAAGCCCGTCAGCGCTGGCAGCATCGCTGCAGAATCGCGCCGCCGGGCTGGTCTGGCGGGCCGGCCGGGAGCAGTGGCAACGCCATCTCGGCGAGCGCATTCAGGGTCTGCACGATTTCGCCCGGGTGCGGCGCATGAGCCCGGCCATCGGCGCCGGCTTTGTCCGTCTGCCAATCGAGCGCAGCGCTGACTGGGGCTGGGTCCGCGAGGTTTGTGAGTTCGCCGTCGAGCAGGCACTGGAAAACGGCGTACTGGCTGTGTGCCCGGCGGCGCAAGCGCGGCCCCATGGCGGCGGCCTGTGGGATGAGGTGACCTGGCAGCGATCCCTGAATAACCGGATCCTGAGCCGATGATGCAGCGCCTGCAGACCCGTTACCCGCAGCTCTGGCCCTGGATCCAGCTGATGCGACTGGACCGTCCGGTGGGCACCCTGCTGCTGCTCTGGCCGACCCTGTGGGCGGTGTGGATTGCCGGCAATGGCTCGCCCAGCGTGCGTACGGTGATTGTCTTCACCCTCGGCGTGATCGTCATGCGTGCCGCCGGCTGCGTGATCAACGACTTTGCCGACCGCAATATCGACGGCCATGTGAAACGCACCGAAGCCCGGCCCCTGGCCACCGGCGCGCTGTCCGGCAAGCAGGCGCTGATGCTGTTCTGCGGGCTTGCAGCTGTCGCCTTTGTCCTGGTGCTGTTCCTGAATACCTTCACCATCCTGCTTTCGTTCGGCGGGCTGGCGCTGGCGGTGCTGTATCCGTTCATGAAGCGCTACACCCATCTGCCGCAGGTGGTACTCGGCGCGGCCTTTTCCTGGGCCATTCCGATGGCCTTCGCCGCCGAGACCAACAGCCTGCCGGCGATCGCCTGGCTGCTGTACACCGCCAACCTGCTCTGGACGGTGGCCTACGATACCGAATATGCGATGGTCGACCGGGAGGATGATCTGAAGATCGGGGTGAAAAGCACCGCCATCCTGTTCGGCGAGATGGACCGGCTGATGATCGGCGCGCTGCAGGGGATGGCACTGTTTGCGCTCTGGCTGTTGGGCCGGCAGCTCGGATTTGGCGGGTTCTGGCTGGTGGGGCTTGTTGTTGCGGCCGGGTTGTTTGTGTACCAGCACTGGCTGATGCGTGAACGTAGCCGTGACGGGTGCTTCAAGGCATTTCTGAACAACCAGTGGGTCGGGCTGGCCATCTTGCTCGGCCTGCTAGCCAACTACCTGCACCAATCGTAGGAGCCGTCGATCGACGGCGAAAGGGGTTCGCGGCCAAAAGAATTCGCGGCCGGTCGGCCGCTCCTACACGGCACTTGCCTCCTTTGTCATAACCTTGTCATATAAACGCAATCAAATAGGCCTCCATACACATAGAGAGAAGTATTGGATATGGCCAAGCACAGAATCCTGATCATTGATGACGAACCGGCCATCAGGGAAATGGTGGCAGTCGCTCTGGAGCTGGCGGACTTCGACGTGCTCGAAGCCGACAACGCCCAACGCGGCCACGAAATTATTGTCGACCAGCGCCCGGACCTGGTGCTGCTTGACTGGATGCTGCCGTCCATCAGCGGCATCGAACTGGCGCGGCGCCTGAAGCGTGATGACACCACCAACGAAATACCGATCATCATGCTCACCGCGAAAAGCGAAGAGGACAACAAGATCCAGGGCCTCGAAGTTGGCGCGGATGATTACATCACCAAACCGTTCTCCACCCGCGAACTGATCTCTCGCATCAAGGCCGTACTGCGCCGCAGCGGTGCTGGCAGCGCCGACAAGGCTATAGAAACGGAAGGCCTGTGCCTTGATCCGGTCAGCCACCGCATCACCGCCAACGATCAACCGGTGGACATGGGCCCGACCGAATATCGCCTGCTGGAATTTTTCATGACCCATCAGGAACGCGCCTACTCGCGTACCCAGCTGCTTGATCAGGTCTGGGGCGCCAACGTCTACGTTGAAGACCGGACCATCGACGTGCATATCCGCCGCCTGCGTAAAGCGCTGGAGCCGCATAACTTCGATCGCTTTATCCAGACCGTGCGTGGTACCGGTTACCGGTTTTCCACCAAGACCACCGTCGCCTCCTGATCGCGACATCCCTATACTGACGCTCCCGGCGCGAGGGACGCAGCATGAAGTCGAAACTGGCCAGTGAGATCAACCGCATCCTGATTCTGTCAGGCATCGCGGCGCTGGCCGGCGTTTCGCTCGACAGCCTGTGGCCGGTGGTGGTTGCGCTGGCCGGTTACATCGTCTGGCATGTGCGTCGGTTATTCGAGTTGTACTCCTGGCTGACTCGGGAGGAACACACCGAGCCCCCGGACAGCTCCGGCCTGTGGGGCGATCTCTACACTCACCTTGAACATCTGTTCCGTAAGGAACGCCGCGCCCAGGAAGAACTGGCTGGTATTATTCAGCGTGCCCAATCATCCGTGAATGCACTGGAAGATGCGGTGCTGTTGATCGACCGGCACGGCCGGCTGGAGTATTTCAACCAGACTGCGGAACAGTTTCTCGGGTTTCGTCATCAGCAGGACATGCATCAGGTGCTGACCAACCTGATTCGCGATCCACGGCTTTACAACTATCTGCACAAGGGCCTGTTCCGCGAACCACTTGAACTGGCCTCGCCGAAGGACGACAACCGCATCCTGCAATATCGGGTCACCGAATTCGGCCCCGGTGACCGGCTGATCATGGTTCGCGACGTCACCCGCCTGCACAAGCTTGAACAGATGCGCAAGGATTTCGTCGCCAACGTCAGCCACGAACTGAAAACACCGCTGACGGTATTGAAAGGGTATCTGGAAACCCTGCTCGGCTCGGTGCCGGACGACCAGACCCGACTGCGCCGCGCCCTGTCTCAGATGAATCAGCAATCGTCCCGCATGGAAGCACTGGTCAACGACCTGTTGATGCTGTCACGACTGGAAAGCAGCCAGCCGGAAGGAGCCCAGCAAGCGGTGCCACTGCACGGCCTGCTGCAACGGATGCGTGATGATGCGCAAACACTCAGCGGCGACAAGCAGCAACAGATCAGTGTGGCAGTGCCGGTGGATGCGCGCCTGATCGGCAACCCGGCGGAACTGGAGAGCGCCTTTGGCAACCTGATCAGCAATTCGGTGAAATACTCACCGGCAAAAAGCGAAATCAGAATCCGTTACTGGCAGGACGAACGCGGCGCGCATTTTTCCGTCAGTGACAACGGCCACGGCATCGACCCGACCCATATCCCGCGCCTGACCGAGCGCTTCTACCGGCCGGATAGCAGCCGCCACAGCGAAACCGGCGGCACCGGCCTTGGCCTCGCCATCGTCAAACACATCATGATCCGGCATCAGGGAAGGCTGGAGATTAAAAGCGAAGTCGGCAAAGGCAGTACATTTACCTGCCACTTCCCGCCCGCACGGTTGGTAACAAAACCGACTGCAGTCGCGGGTTAGCAGGGCCGGTCGCCCTGGCATCCATTCGCATACACCGAGCCCTCATGCACAAGGCCGGCTGAAGCCTGAGAGCGTATGACTGCAATTTCCGGTGCACCTCGGGATAACGCTTGCTCTCATTGGGGCCCCAGGAAATCCTTTATGAGCCCGGATACCACCTCATCGGTTACCCGGTGCCAAAGAGCCACGCTACCAAAGTTCAGGACAGCACCGCCACCTTCAAAACGCCGGTACACTACATCCGCCCCCGAGCCTGTGCCATTCTGCCCGCGCGCCAAAAGCATAAAATCAGCATTCGCATTAGCAAGAAGCTTGTCTGTTTCATGGCCGCTACCTCCACCAACCATCGCTTCACAGCCAGAGAAATCGGTTCCTCTAGCGAAAGATTCGCCTGAGCGTTCGCTCACAGAAGGGAAATCTTCAGAATTCTCAGCCAACTCCAACCGATACGGAGCGTAAGTAGCATACCCGTTGTAATCGTAGTAAGCGCCCAGAATCTCGCGGGCAAACTCTGCGTGGCCGTCATCCAAAAGGTTATCTGCAAACATCGCATCAAAATCTTCTACTCGCTGGACTAGTCGCCATGCCGTATTCCCGCCGAGAAATAATGCCTTTCCGCCTGACCTGACGAACCTACTCACATTCCTGATTTTTTCAGCAGTCCAGTACTCATTGTGAGCGCCGAAAATCAGAACCTTTGCTTGTCGGATACGATCATAATCGTCAAGAAAATTATCCGAGACACTGGAGAAAACAATACCTTCATCAGCAAGATGACGCTTCAGAACAAGATCCGCATTTACCAGGTGCGCCTCGCAATTAACCTGCCGCAGGCCTGGATAATCATGGATATCATAATTGAACGGGGCATTGGCCGGCCTTGTGTATGCGCCAAGTGGTGCATTTTTCCTAAAGTAATGAGTAGGAAAATCCTCATAACTATTGTATGCCTTCAATGTGTCGGTAGATTCCACAAACAAAATATTACTTGCTGCAGAAGGCTCCACAAAGACCGGGATGTTCTGTACTTTTCCCTCGGAAGAAACCTCAATATCGATCCAACCATTTTCGATTTCAGGGTCGATCTCTATTGACAAAAAAGATGTGCCGATAAAACCACGAAAAGAGCTATAAATTCCTTTTGCCGCCGGCAGCTCCGGAACAAAAATATTCTTCCCCGGCGGTTTTTCACCAGATACGGCGTAATGCTCTATGTTGACCGAGACAGGGGTGGCAGCGGCGAGAAATACCTTTACTCTCTCACCCGGCATGTAGACAAGTTTCTCAGAATAAGCCAATAGCTCTTCTTCGAAATAAAAATGTTGATCAACAAAGAATTTGTCCCTGTGTCTGCCCCAGATATCAACCTTTTCCAGCATACGGGACGCAACGCTTTTTACCGCCGTACGCATAGGATCCCTTAGGGCGATAGAAACCAGAAGCACCGAGCTGAGCAACATGCCAACGACAACCAATGTCCATTTTTTCATGCCATCCTCCCTGCGTTATCATAGACACTCCGGGCATGCTTTGAGGATCCCCGGATTATTCGGAAAAATAAAAATCCTCGTGTAAATCAGGCTCTACAAGCCCGACAAACACAGCATGGGAAGTCTACTGACCTCTCATGCTGCGGAAAAGCTAATGCCCTGTAAGCCTCCTGCCACTCGTCAATAATGCGGCGGCCTCTCATCGACAATATTCATCGACACCAGCAGCTCGGCAATCTGCTGCAGTTGCTCGGTGGCGAAGCGCAGCTGCTTCTCCAGAGTGTCGATGCGCATGACCTGCTCGGCCACCGTGCGGTTCAGGGCGTTGAGCAGGTCGTCCTGGTAGGCGATGGTGGTTTCAATATCCAGCAGGCGTTCGTCGGTCATGGGGCGCTCCTTGATGAAGCGGTCAGCATAGCACTTGCCCGGATTCGGTCGAATCTCTAACATTGCCGCGTCCTTGGGGGAGTAGTTACGGCCCCGACGCTGGCGGTCGTCAACAAACTTGCATCCGTGCATGGCGCCCGCATCTCCGCTCCGCGGAGACCGACGAGACCCGAGACACTGCACCTCCCAGGCGGGACGGGTGCGGCGTCTCGTGTCCCTGTCCCGCCGGAGATCATTTTATGGAAGCCTTCCTCGCCTCACTGTCGCTGGTCACGCTCGGCGAAATCGGTGACAAGACCCAGTTGCTGGCCTTTGCACTGGCCTGCCGTTATCGCGTGCACTGGCCGATTCTGGCCGGCATTACTGTGGCGACGCTGGTCAATCATGGCTTGTCCGCATGGCTGGGTGTATGGCTGGCCGAGTGGCTGCCGGGCAACTGGCTGCAGTGGATTCTGGCCGGCAGCTTTATTGCGCTGGGCATCTGGATGCTGATTCCGGACAAGGATGATGATGCGCTAGAGGGCCAGCGCTGGGGGCCGTTTATGACGTCGCTGGTGCTGTTCTTCCTGGCCGAGATCGGCGACAAGACCCAGGTGGCCACCGTGGCGCTGGCGGCGCGCTTCCCGGAAGCCTTCTTCGCTGTACTGAGCGGCACCACGCTGGGCATGCTGGCCGCGAATGTGCCGGTGATCTGGCTGGGCAACCGGGTACGCAACCCGACATTCGAGCAGTGGGCTCACCGGATCAGTGCGGTGCTGTTTATTGCGCTGGGCGCGGCAACGCTTGTTTTGTAGGAGCGGCCGATCGGCCGCGAAAGATCTTCTCTGTCGGAGAGGGATCGCCGTCGATCGACGGCTCCTACAGGTCTTTCTGGTTGACGCGCTTCATCAGCTCTTCGGCACTTTCCTTGCGTTCGGAGTAGCGATCGACAAGGTAGTCGCTACGGTCGCGGGTCAGCCAGGTGAACTTCACCAGCTCCTCCATCACGTCGACGATACGATCGTAGTAGCCGGACGGCTTCATTCGGTCATTTTCGTCGAACTCGAGAAACGCCTTGGCCACCGACGACTGGTTCGGGATGGTGATCATGCGCATCCAGCGGCCAAGAATGCGCAGCTGGTTTACCGCGTTGAATGATTGCGAGCCGCCGCACACCTGCATCACTGCTAAAGTTTTGCCCTGGGTCGGGCGCACTGCGCCGAGCGATAGTGGAATCCAGTCGATCTGCGCTTTCATGATGCCGGTCATGGCGCCGTGCCGTTCCGGCGAGCACCAGGCCATGCCTTCGCTCCAGCTGACCAGATCGCGCAACTCCTGCACCTTGGGGTGGCTGACATCTTCGCCGTCCGGCAGTGGCAGCCCGTGCGGATCAAAGATGCGGGTTTCACAGCCCATCCTTTCCAGCAGGCGTGCGCACTCCTGCACCAGCAGACGGCTGAATGAGCGCGATCGCAGTGAGCCGTACAGCAGCAGAATGCGTGGCGGATGGTTGGCGCGTTCCGCTGGCTCAAGACGTTGTTGGTCGAGGGCGCGAAAACAAGCTTCGTCGAGCGCGGGAAAATCATTCATTTACAACACCAATTTATAGAACCAAGGCACCCGTAGGAGCGGCTGATCAGCCGCGAAGATCTTTCGCCGTCGATCGACGGCTCCTACGAAAGGAAATCCGTACCCTGTAGGAGCGGCCGATCGGCCGCGAAGATCTTTCGCCGTCGGTCGACGGCTCCTACGAAAGGAAATCCGTACCCTGTAGGAGCGGCCGATCGGCCGCGAAGATCTTTCGCCGTCGGTCGACGGCTCCTACAGTGAGCTACTCCGGGAACCAGTGGCGGGTGCGGTTGGCGATGGCCACCAGTGACAGCATCACCGGCACCTCCACCAGTACGCCAACCACGGTGGCGAGCGCGGCGCCAGAGTTAAGTCCGAACAGGGAAATGGCGACCGCCACCGCCAGCTCGAAAAAGTTCGAGGTGCCGATCAGACAGGCCGGTGCGGCGATACGATACGGCAGCTTCATTACCTTGGCAGCAGCATAGCCAATAGCAAAGATGCCATAGGTCTGGATCAATAGCGGAATGGCAATCAGCAGGATCACAAACGGCTTTTCAACAATGGTGCCGGCCTGAAAGCCGAACAGCAGCACCACGGTCAACAACAGGCCAATCACCGAACCGGGCTTTACCCGATGGATGAATTTGTGCAACTCGCTCTCTCCGCCAATGGTCATTACCCGATGGCGCACCAGCGCGCCGGCAACCAGCGGCAACAGCACATACAGCAGCACCGACAGCAGCAAGGTTTGCCACGGTACGATAATGTCGCTGATGCCGAGCAGCACCGCTGCAATCGGCGCGAACGCGAAGATCATGATGATGTCGTTGACCGATACTTGCACCAGGGTGTAGTTCGGATCGCCTTTGGTCAGTTGCGACCAGACAAATACCATCGCCGTACAGGGCGCGACGCCCAGCAGGATCATGCCGGCAATGTATTCGCCGGCACTTTGCGGATCAACCAGATCGGCAAACAGCACGCGGAAAAATACATAACCGAGCAAGGCCATGGTGAACGGCTTGATCAACCAGTTGATCACCAGCGTCAGCCAGATGCCCTGCGGTTGCTTGCGGATCTCCTTGATGGCGGCGAAATCCACTTGCACCATCATCGGGAAAATCATCGCCCAGATCAGCACCGCCACCACCAGATTGACGTGGGCATATTCGATGCCGGCAATCACCGCGAATACGTCCGGCAACAACAGACCAAGGCCGACACCGGCCGCAATGCACAAGCCCACCCAGACAGTCAGATAACGTTCAAACAAACCCATTTCAGGTAACTCCGATTTTATGCAGGAGCGGTCGACCGACCGCGAAACCTGCTCGACCAGGAACAATCGCCGTCGATCGACGGCTCCTACAATTTTGTTTAGGAGCGGCCGAGCGGCCGCGAATGATTCTCACTGGTAGAAGAGAGATCGCCGTCGATCGACGGCTCCTACGGGCGGGTGTGGCGGCGCTGGATATCGCCGAGGGCCGCGGCCAGTTCTGCCGGCTTCATGTTTTCCAGCGGCAGTGCCAACAATGCTTCAATGCGCTCTTTCATTTCATTGAAGGTGCGCTCGAACGCCCGCTTGATAATTTCCTCGTCGCCCTGCACATGAGCCGGGTCTGCCACGCCCCAGTGAGCACGCAACGTGCCGGCCATCCAGACCGGGCAGGTTTCACCGGCAGCGGCATCACACACGGTAATAGCCAGATGAATATCGTCGTCCGCCAGCTGTTCCCAGGATTTCGAATGGGGGTCACCGGCCGGCACATCGTGCCGGGCCAATACCGCCAGTGCGCCGGGGTTGACGCTGCCGGTGGGAAAGCTGCCGGCGCTGAATGCCACCAGCTTGCCCTTGCCCAGATGATTGGCGAGCGATTCCGCAATAATCGAGCGGCAGGAATTTCCGGTACAGAGGAAAAGCACACGTATTGGCAGTTCCATCAGAGCACTCCTTGTTTCAGCAACAACCGGATCGCTGATCCGGTTTCAGGGGAAATTGTTTACGCACTGGCGCCTGCAGCGCTTCCAGCACTTCCTGTACCCAGACCGGCAAACCTTCGTGCAGGCGGTAGTACGCCCACTGGGCATCCTTGCGCACCAACAGCAATCCGCATTCGCGCAATTGCGCCAGATGCCGTGACACGGTCGGCTGCGGCTGGCCCAGTTCATCCACCAGATCACAGACACACAGCTCACCGTGCTGACGTACCCGCATGACAATCTTCAGGCGGGTTTCATCGGCGAGGCATTTGCATAGTTGCAGCGGTGTCATGGCATCTCCTGTGCAGGAGCGGTCGGGCGACCGCGATTACGTCTAAAAAAATCGCGGCCGGTCGGCCGCTCCTACAGGTATATTCGGATTTCCGGATGTGCCAGTTTCAAAAAAAGCCGCGCCGAAACGCGGCTCTGTTTTGCTTGTGCGGTTTACTTGTTACGTGTCACATCGGCCTGACGCGCAACTTCATCCACTGAAATATGGCGCACGTCCTTGCCCTTGACCAGATAGATCAGCTGCTCGGCAATGTTCTTGGCGTGATCACCGATCCGCTCCAGTGCGCGCAGCGACCAGATGATGTTCAACACCCGGGAAATGGCGCGCGGGTCTTCCATCATGAAGGTCACCAGTGCGCGCATGGCGGAGCGATATTCGAGATCAACCTCGTTATCCTCGGCCGCCACCTCCACCGCTTTCTGCACGTCAAAGCGGGCAAAGGCGTCGAGCGCATCTCCAAGCATGGCGCGAACATGATTGCCGATATGCCGCACTTCCACATAACCACGCGGCGATTCGCCTTGCTCGGCCAATTCCAGTGACATCTTTGCCACTTTTGCCGCTTCATCACCGATACGCTCCAGATCGGACACGCACTTGGTTACGGAAATGATCATGCGCAGATCCGATGCTGCCGGCTGCCGCAGGGCCAGCACCCGAGCGCATTCGCCGTCGATCAGCTTTTCCAGCGCATCAACCTTGTCTTCGTTTTCCAGCACCCGCTCGGCAATTTCCGAGTCACCCTGAAGCAGGGATTTCAGCGCATCAATTACCTGCTTTTCGACCATCCCGCCCATCTCCATCAGATGCGAACGGATGGACTCCATTTCTTCGTTGAACTGGCTGGAGCTGTGCTGACCAAAATGCGAGCGATCCATAAAACTCTCCTGTCAGGATCAGCCGAATCGGCCGGTGATGTAGGCTTCCGTGAGCGCATGCTCCGGCGCGGTGAATACGGTATTGGTGTCGTTCACTTCGATCAGGCGACCAAGGTGGAAATAGGCGGTGCGATGTGACACACGGGCAGCCTGCTGCATCGAGTGGGTAACGATGGCAATGGTGTACTGACTGGACAGCTCGTCGATCAGCTCTTCGATTTTGGCGGTGGCAATCGGATCCAGTGCCGAGCAGGGCTCGTCCATCAACACCACTTCCGGGCTGACCGCAATTGAACGGGCAATACACAGACGCTGCTGCTGGCCGCCAGACAAACCGGTGCCGGGCTGGTCGAGACGATCTTTGACTTCATCCCACAGGCCGGCCTTGCGCAGACTGTTCTCGACAATCTCGTCAAGCTCGAAGCGCTTGTTGGCCAGACCATGCAGACGCGGGCCGTAGGCAACGTTCTCGTAAATCGATTTCGGAAACGGGTTCGGCTTCTGGAACACCATGCCAACCCGGGCGCGCAGTTCTACCACGTCCAGCTTCGGATCATAGATGTTGTCCTGCTCCAGCATGAACGAACCCTTGACCTTGCAGATGTCGATGGTGTCGTTCATCCGGTTCAGGCAGCGCAGGAAGGTGGATTTGCCGCAACCCGACGGACCGATCAGGGCAATGACTTCATTCTTGCCGACATCCAGACTAACGTCATAAATGGCCTGCGCGTCCCCGTAGAAGACATTGACGTTACGCATGCTCATCTTCGGGTCGTCGCACAACGGCTTGCCGATGGTCTGTTCCGGATACGGGATCTTCTGGTTCATTGCTTCGGGTTCCTGTGCCATGCGCGCCGCCGGAGTCGTCCGGGCAGTATCAGTCAAGTTCTGGGCCGTTTCCATCTGTCACTCCTTCCGTCCGGATTACCAGCGGCGCTCAAGGCGCTTGCGCAGCAGTACCGCCAGGGTGTTCATGCTGATCAGGAACGCCAACAGCACCATGATCGCTGCCGAGGTCAGGGCAACAAACGAGGCTTCCGGGCTGTCGGCCCACAGGTAAATCTGTACCGGCAGTACGGTGGACGCATCCAGCGGGCCGCCGGGAATATCGACAATAAAGGCCACCATGCCGATCATCAGCAGCGGCGCCGTTTCACCAAGCGCCTGGGCCATGCCGATAATGGCGCCGGTGAGCATGCCCGGCAGGGCCAGTGGCAGAACATGGTGCATCACCATCTGCATGCGCGAGGCGCCCATGCCCAACGCCGCTTCACGGATGCTCGGCGGCACGGATTTGATCGCGGCGCGGGCGGAAATAATGATGGTCGGCAAGGTCATCAGGGTCAGCACCAGACCACCGACCAGTGGTACCGAGCGCGGCAGGCCGAACAGATTGATGAAGATAGCGAGGCCCAGCAGGCCGAAAATAATCGACGGCACTGCGGCAAGGTTGTTGATATTTACCTCGATAAAATCGGTATAACGATTCTTCGGTGCAAACTCTTCCAGATAGACTGCCGCCGCCACGCCGATCGGGAAGGCCAGCGCCAGCGTCACCAGCATGGTAAAGAATGAACCGGTTACCGCCGCCCAGACACCGGCCTGCTCCGGCTCACGGGAATCACCTTTTGCGAAGAAAGAAGCATTCCACTTGATATCGGTGTGGCCATCGCGCTCCAGGGCTTCCACCCAGGGGCGAGCCACTTCCGGCAGGCGCGTGTTCTGACGATTTTCAACATCGGCTTTGACAAACATGTCGACGTCGTCGTCGGCAAGAATCCACAGGGTCTGGATGGTGCCGAGCAGATCGGGGTTATCTTCCAGTTGATCAAGCAGCAGGAAACCGGCGCCGGAGGACGCCAGCTGATACAGGGCGCGGCGCTCCTGGCGGTCTTCCACTTCCGGGAAGCGCTCGCGCAATGCCGCCTTGATCAAGGCATCGTAGTCGGCGTAGTTGACCTGTTCCGCATCGCTCGGGTCATCAATGCCAAGCTCGGCCGGGTCCCAGTAAATGTCCAGCTGGATATAGGTTTCGACAAATGCCGAGGAGCCCTTGCTGATGATGTCGGTAAACAGCACCACCACCGCCAGCAGGCCGAATGCCACGGCTGAAATGCCAAAGGCGCGGAAACGCTTTTCCGAACGGTAGCGGGTCTTCAGTGATTTGCGAACTTGCTCGGTTGTCTTACTCATACTGTTCCCGATATTTTCTGACGATATGCAGGGCGACAATATTAAGCGCCAGCGTGACAACAAACAGCATCAGGCCCAACGCAAACGCGGCCAGGGTCTTGGCGGAATCAAATTCCTGATCGCCGACCAGCAGGGTGACGATCTGTACGGTAATAGTGGTCACCGCTTCCAACGGGTTGGCGGTGAGGTTGGCAGCGAGGCCAGCGGCCATTACCACGATCATGGTTTCGCCAATGGCACGCGACACCGCCAGCAGAATGCCGCCCATGATGCCCGGCAGCGCCGCCGGAATCACCACACGCTTGATGGTTTCGCTATGGGTAGCGCCGAGCGCCAATGATCCGTCACGCATGGCGCGTGGCACCGCAGTAATCACATCGTCCGCCAGCGAGGAAATAAACGGGATAATCATAATGCCCATCACCAGGCCGGCAGCCAACGCGCTCTCGGAAGCAACGGTAAGGCCCATGCTTTCGCCAAAACCGCGAATCGCCGGCGCCACGGTCAGCGCGGCGAAGAAGCCATACACCACGGTCGGCACACCGGCGAGGATTTCCAGAATCGGTTTGGCCCAGGCACGAACATTTCTGTGCGCGTATTCAGCCAGATAAATAGCCGACATCAGGCCGACCGGCACTGCCACACACATGGCAATAAAGGAAATCAGCAGGGTGCCGGCAAACAGCGGCACCGCACCGAAGGCGCCGGTGGCACCGACCTGATCAGGACGCAAGGCAATCTGCGGGCTCCACTGCAGGCCGAACAGAAACTCCACCGGCGAGACTTTCTGGAAGAAGCGAATCGATTCGAACAGAACCGACAGGACAATGCCGAGCGTGGTCAGGATGGCCACCGTGGCACTGGCCATCAGCAGCCACTTCATGACCGATTCAACCTGCTGCCGGGCACGCAAGCGCGGCCGCACCCGCGACCAACCCCAAACGCCACCGAGTACGGCAATACTGATGAAGGCGATATTCAGCATCAGCTGGTTTTTTGCCTGCATGGCGTTGAGTTGTTCGGCGGCTGCAGCCACCTCTGCCGGCACAAACGCGGGGTTCAGCGCGCCGCCAGCAACATTGCGGATCTGGTTCAGGAGCAGGTTGTAATCAACCTCACTTTGCGGCTGGATCGAAGACGGCAGTGATGCCATCAGATTGGTGCGGATCACCGCATCATCCATCATCAGCCAGAACGCCAACAGCGCCAGTGCCGGCAGCACACACCAGATTGCTGCCAGCGAGGCATAGTAGCCCGGCAGTGAGTGCAGGTGACGGACACCACCGAGCGGTGCCGACAACGCATAGGAGCGACGCCAGCCGAAAAAATAGAAGACCGCCCCGAGGGCAATCAACAGCAGCACCAGATTACCTGCCTGCATGAACCTTTCTCCGAATCTCTCAGCGCAAGGTGCCTGAAGACACCCTCTGCTGAAAAATCTGTCTGCCTTTGGCGCAGCGAACCCGGCCTGGGCCGGGTCCGCATTCTAGCCACACGGGCGGGCTGATGCCCGTCCGGTGCCGGGACTGTCTTACAGAGCGCTACCGTCCAGCAGGGTCAGCGCCTTGACCGACTTGGCCACCGCCTGACGATCCTTCTTCGGCATCGGGATCAGACCCTTGTCGGTCAGGTAACCCTCGTCACCCCAGGCCTTCTCGGATGCAAACTCGGCCAGGTACTCGGTGATGCCCGGGATCACACCGATGTGTGCTTTCTTGGCATACACATACATGGAGCGCGATACCGGGTACTCGCCGGAAGCAATGTTATCAAAGGTCGGCGCAACGCCGTCGATGATCGAGCCCTGCACCTTGCCGCGGTTCTGGTCGAGGAAGCTGTAGCCGAAGATGCCCAGTGCTTTCGGGTTGGCATCCAGCTTCTGCACGATCAGGTTGTCGTTCTCGCCGGCTTCGATGTAGTGACCGTCTTCACGGACACCGCGGCACACGGCTTCGAACTTCTTCTTGTCGGCGTCTTTCATGGCCTTGATCATCGGGATCTTGGCGCAACCACCTTCCATGGCCAGTTCGTTGAAGGCGTCACGGGTACCGGAGGTCGGCGGCGGGCCGAGCACTTCGATCTTGTCCGCCGGCAGGGCCGGGTTAACGTCTTTCCAGGTCTTGTTCGGGTTCGGGATCAGCGCGGTGCCGTCAGCATTCGGTACATCCTTGGCCAGCGCCAGGAAGATGTCCTTCAGGGTCAGCTTGTAGGCAGCGCCCTTGGCAGAATTGGCGACCACGATGCCGTCGAAGCCGATCTTCATTTCGACGATGTCCTTGACGCCATTGGCCTGACAGGTGTCGAACTCGGATTTCTTGATGCGACGCGAAGCGCCGGTCATGTCAGCGTGCTCGGTGCCCACGCCAGCGCAGAACAGCTTCATGCCGCCGCCGGTGCCAGTGGACTCAACCTTAGGGGTGGCAAACTTGCCGCCCTTGCCAAAGCGCTCGGCCACGGTGGTGGAGAACGGGTAAACCGTAGAAGAACCAACGATGGAAATGGTGTCGCGGGATGCTGCAACGGCCGGGGCACTGGTAATGGCCAGTACAGTTGCCAGGCCAGCAAGAGTGGCTTTCAGTTTCATGGGATCTAGCCTCCAATGGAAAATCGTGCCGGTAACCGGCGTCTGCTTATCAAGCAGAAGCGAGTCTAGGAGGCAAATATGACAGCCCGGTGACACGATAACTTTTCCCACCTCCCAAGCCCATGTAGGAGCCGTCGACCGACGGCGAAGGCCTTTCGCGGCCGATCGGCCGCTCCACAGGAGTCCCAATCGACATCATTGTAATAACTTTGTCGTAATCAATGCGCTAACATTCCCGCCCTGTCGATAACTGTCCAGCCCCGCCCGGACAGGGACTGCACCTCTTTCAGGATGATCCCGCGGAGCACGGCCCACCGGAGTCGTACTGATGTCTGCGCTTTCCATCAAACACCAGCTGCGCCTGCTGATTGTGCTGGCCATCGCCCTGCTGGCGGCGATCTGGGCGGTGAACCGCCATTACCAGCAGCAGGCAGTCCAGGGCCACGAGGCGCGTGCACAGCTGGCCGCACTGGAGCTGGGCCTGACTGCCCTGCGCCGGGAAGAGCGTGACTTCATAGCCGACAAGGACGCGCAGCACATCGCCACCTTTACCGCCTTGTTTGCCGATTACCTGAAAGGCATCACAGCTCTGCGCACACGGATGCAGGCCATGGATCTGGATAACAGCATGCTGGCCGCGCTGGAACCGGCCATGCTGGCCTACCGCGACAGCTTCGAAACGCTGGTGGAGAAACAACGCGATATCGGCCTCGACCATGAAAGTGGCCTGTACGGCGCCCTGCGGCAGGCCGCCCACGAAATTGAGGAGGTGATCAAGGACAACCCTTCCCTTTATGCGTCGCTGCTACTGATCCGCCGCCACGAAAAGGACTTTATGCTGCGCCGTAGTGATGCCTACTACACCCGCTTTATGACTACCCTGTCGGACCTGCGGGGCCAGTTGATCTTCAGCGATCTGGACTTCGAAACGCTGGCAAAAGTGCAGGCATCACTGCGCGCCTATGTGCAGGCCTTCGATACCCTGAGCCAGCAGGAGAGGGATATCGGCCTGAAGCAGAACCAGGGCCTGCACGGCGTGATGGGGGAAAAGATTGCCGAGGCCGAGGCAGTATTCGCCGGCGTGCGCGACCAGTTGCAATCTGAGCTGGACGAGCATATCCGCCAGGCGGAGCTGGTCTCGACGGTGATTGCGCTGTCGGTGATGGCGGCGTTGACCCTGATCCTGATGTTGCTCACACAGGATCTGGTGCGGCGACTACAGCGGGCAGTGGACAGCGCCAGTGCGCTCGGTGCCGGTCATTGGGACCAGGCCATTGAGGTTGGCCGGCAGGACGAACTCGGCGCCCTGCTGACCGCACTGGAAACCATGCGTCACGAGCTGATCGCCAAGACTGCGAAGATCGAAGCCGACGGCCGGCTGAAAAGCCGTCAGGCCGAACTGGGCCACGTGCTGCAGGGCGTCAAGGAAGTGAACACCCTGAGCGAGGATGTGATCCGCTATCTGACCCCGACCCTGCAATGCCAGGTCGGCACCCTGTATGTGCTGGAAGGCGAGCAGCTCAAATTTGCCGCCGGCTACGGGGTCGAGTCCGCCGCCATCCGCCAGCGCAGTTTCGAGGTCGGCGAGGGCCTGATCGGCCAGTGCGCCTACAACCGCGAATTGATGCGGGTACGCCATGTGCCGGCTGATTATCTGTCGATCCTGTCCGGTACCGGCGCCAGTGCTCCGGGCACCCTGCTGATTGCCCCGCTGATCTGGAACGACCAGCTGTTTGGCGCAGTTGAGCTGGGCAGCCTGGGCGAGCCGGATCAGGATACCGAAACGCTACTGGAACAGATGAGCGAAGCCATCGCCATTGCCCTGAACGCAGCGCTGGTGCGGGTGCGGATGGCGAAAGTGCTGGAGGAGGCCTGGGAAAAAACCGAACTGCTGGAAAAGCAGAAGCAGGAAACCGAAGCCGCTCGACAGATTCTGGAAGAACAGGCGGCCCAGCTGCAGGCCTCGGAAGAAGAGCTGCGGGTGCAGCAGGAAGAATTGCAGGCCCAGCAGGAGGAGCTGCGTGTGACCAACGAAGAGCTGGAAGCACAAACCCGGCTGTTGATGGAGCGCACCCGTCAGCTGGAACAGCAGCCGAGCCGGAAAAGCGCCTGATTATTATTCAAAAACGCCCCGCCGGCGGCTGACCTGCCGGCAACGCCCTTCTATACTGCGCCCTTGTTTTGGCGGCCCAGGCCGCGCCTTCGAGGGACAAGCAGGTGGATATTGCACACCGGATACTGCGCCGGCTGGATCGTTTCAGCCTTGCGTTCGGCCACGGCGTGGCGTGGCTGGCGCTGGCGCTGGTGCTGCTGACCAGCCTGATCGTGCTGCTGCGTTACGCCTTTGACATCGGCAGCATTGCCCTGCAGGAAGGCCAGCTTTATGTCCATGCCAGCCTGTTTATGCTCGGCATTGCTTACACCCTGCGTTGCGATGAGCATGTTCGGGTCGACATTTTCTATCGCCGCTTCAGCCATAACGGCCGCGCCTGGGTCGACCTGCTCGGCACCCTGCTGTTTCTGTTGCCGCTGTGCGTGCTGATTCTGGTTACCTGCTTTGATTATGTGGTGGTCAGCTGGCAACGCCAGGAAGGCTCGGCCGATGCCGGCGGCCTGCCGTTTGTTTATGTGCTGAAAACCCTGCTGCTGCTCATGCCCACATTGCTCACCGTGCAGGCACTGGCGGAAGCACTGCGCGCGCTACTCAAATTGCGTTATCCGCAAGAACCGGATGCCGACAAACCGGCTGGAGAGGGCTCAGCATGGAACTGATCCCGCTACTGATGTTCGCGGTGGTCTGCGCCGCACTGATGGTTGGCTACCCGGTGGCCTTTACCCTCGCCGGTGTGGCGCTGTTGTTTGCCCTGATCGGCATGGTCTCCGGCACCTTTGACGGCAATGACCTGACTTTTATTCCGAACCGGCTGTTCGGCATTGTCGGCAACACCACCCTGATCGCCGTGCCGCTGTTTGTGTTTATGGGCGTGATGCTGGAGAAATCGAAAGTCGCCGAGCATCTGCTCACCAGCATGGCGCGGCTGATGGGCCCGCTGCCCGGCGGTCTTGGCATTGCCATTATCATCGTTGGCGCGCTGCTCGCCGCCAGCACCGGGATTGTCGGTGCCACGGTGGTGACCATGGGCCTGCTGGCGCTGCCGAGCATGCTCAAGCTGGGCTACAAACCGGAACTGGCCAGCGGCCTGATCTGCGCCACCGGCACGCTCGGCCAGATCATTCCACCATCGATTGCGCTGGTGCTGCTTGGCGATGTGCTGTCGTCCTCCTATCAACAGGCGCAGCTGAAGATGGGACTGTGGTCGACCACCACCATTTCCGTTGGCGACCTGTTTGTTGGCGCATTGATTCCCGGACTGGTACTGGTCGCGCTCTACATCATCTACATGCTTGCCCACGCCATGATCCGGCCGCAGGATGCACCGGCGGTGGATCGCACTGCACTGGGTGACGAGCATGGCCCGCTGCTGCCACAGGTGATCACCGGCTTGCTCCCACCGCTGGCGCTGATTCTTGTCGTGCTCGGTTCGATTTTGACCGGCACGGCAACGCCGACTGAAGCAGCCGGCGTTGGCGCCTTCGGTGCCATGCTGCTGGCCATGATCAAGCGCCAGCTCAGCCTCACCACCTTGCAGGAAGTGATGCGTGCCACCGTTCGGGTCACCGGCATGGTGTTCATGATCCTGATCGGTGCATCAGTTTTCTCACTGGTGTTCCGCGGCTTCGGCGGAGACGACGCCGTGCATCAGCTGTTCGAGCACATTCCTGGCGGCACCTTCGGTGCCACCCTGATGGTGATGGCGCTGATCTTTCTGCTCGGTTTTATTCTCGATTTCATCGAGATCACCTTCGTGGTGGTGCCGATTGTCGCGCCGGTGTTGCTGGCCATGGGCGTCGACCCGATCTGGCTTGGCGTGATGATTGCAGTAAACCTGCAGACCTCGTTTCTGACGCCACCGTTCGGGTTTGCCCTGTTCTACCTGCGCGGGGTGGCGCCGGAACAGGTTGCGACGATGCAGATCTACCGGGGTGTGGTACCTTTCATCCTGATTCAGCTGCTGATGCTCGGCGTACTGGCACTGTGGCCGGCACTGGCCACCTGGCTACCGGCACAGATCTACGCACAGTAGTCAGCACACCGACAATAAAAAGAGGCAAAGCACTATGATTGACGACGATCAGGACCCGCTGCCGGCCGGAGAGCTGGCCTTGCAAACCGTCGCCATGCCGGCGGACGCCAATTTTAACGGTGATATTTTCGGTGGCTGGCTGGTCTCCCAGATGGATCTCGCCGGCGCCGTGACCGCGCGCAAAACCGCGCGCGGCCGGGTCGCCACTGTGGCTATCGACAGCATGGCGTTCCTGCGGCCGGTTCTGATCGGTTCGGTGGTGACTTGCTACACCCAATTGGTCGAGGTGGGACGCAGTTCGATGAAAATCAATATCGAAGTGTGGATAACAGATCATAATGATCACCGCGCCAAGGTGACGGAGGGTCAGTTCACTTTCGTCGCTATTGACGAAACCGGCCACACCCGGCCGGTACCGAAGGATGTCTGTGCATGAAACGGTTTGTCACTGCCTTGCTGATGCTGATCACCTTGCCGCTGCATGCGGACACGGTGATCCGTCACCTGAGCGGTGAAATACCGGATGACACCCGCAACGCCTACTTTCTAGCTGTGCTGCAACTGGCGCTGGAGAAAACCCCGGACCAGGGCAGCTTCCAGCTGCAACCGGCCACCGAAACCATGACCCAGAGCCGGGCACTGCAACGACTCAGCGATGGCGAAGGCATTGATGTGGTCTGGAGCATGACCAGCATCGCGCGGGAAAAACAGAACCGGCCGATTCGCATTCCGCTGCTGAAAGGATTGATGGGTTATCGCCTGCTGATTATTCGCGCCGAGGACCAGTCCTGGTTCCGACGCGTACAAACCATCGATCAGCTGCGCGAATTACGCGCCGGGCAGGGCCATGACTGGCCGGATACCGAGATACTGCGCGCCAACGGTCTGGCGGTGGAAGCCACCGTCGATTACGACAGCCTGTTCCGCATGTTGCAATTAGGCCGGTTTGATTATCTGCCGCGCGCCATCAACGAACCGTGGGAAGAGCTGGCGCTGCGCCCCGGTCGCGGTCTCGCCGTTGAAGAAGGGCTGATGCTGTACTATCCGACCGCGGAGTATTTCTTTGTGCGTCGCAACAACAACGCGCTGGCGGAACGGATTGAACTGGGTCTGCGTCGCGCCATTGCCGACGGCAGCTTTGATAAACTGTTCCGCGAACACCCGGTTAACGCCAATGCCTTTGGCAAGGCGAATGTTCTCAAGCGTCGCATTATCCGTCTGGATAATCCGCTGCTGCCGCCGGAAACACCGTTTGATCAGGCCGAGCTGTGGTGGGCTCCGCTGCGCTCCGAGCTCTGAGCCTCGTAGGAGCCGTCGACCGACGGCGATATTTTCCAGAAAGATTCGCCGTCGATCGACGGCTCCTACGGGATGGTCAGTCGGCGTAGCCGGGATTATGTCGATCCAGCTTGCGTAGCAGCCCCGGCCACGCCAGTGCACCACCCAATCCTTTCGTCACCTGCTCGGCCTGTTGCTGGATGCCGGCAACAATTTTCGGGTTCACCTGAATCAGTTCTCGCGATCCGGCCAGCGCCCGCACCTGAATCATGCAGCTCGCTTCGAACAGGTACATGTACAGCAACGCATCGGCGATGCTGTTACCAACGGTCAGCAAACCATGATTGCGCAACATCAGAAAGTTGTTGCTGCCAAGGTCTGCTACCAGCCGCGGCTTTTCTTCGTCATTCAGCGCCACGCCTTCATAGTGGTGGTAGCCAAGCGAGGCCAGCACAAACAGCGATTGCTGCGAAATCGGCAACACTCCTTCGCGTTGCGCCGATACCGCCACACCATTGATCGAGTGAGTGTGCATCACGCACTGGGCATCTTCCCGCGCCGCATGCACGGCGCTGTGAATGGTGAAACCGGCGGGATTAACCGGATAGGGCGAGTCGCTCACCTTGTCGCCGTTCAGGTCCACCTTGACCAGACTTGAGGCGGTGATTTCCTCGAACATCATGCCATAGGGATTGATCAGGAAATGATGCTCCGGCCCCGGAATACGTGCAGAGATGTGGGTGAAAACAAGATCGTCCCAGCCATACATGGCAACCAGGCGATAAGCGGCGGCAAGATCCACCCGCAACGCCCATTCCTGATCGGTAACCTTGCCTTTCAATGAATCGGTCATGCCAATCGCCTCCATTCTGACGGTAGGAGCGGCCGAGCGGCCGCGAATATCCTTCGCCGTCGGTCGACGGCTCCTACCGTTTCTTCAGAGTTTCGGTGCGCAGCCGGGTTTCGTCAATAAACGCCTGACTGCCGATAAAGGAGGCAATCGAACCACTGCGAAACTGGTCTGACGCTTCCCGTGCCGTGCGCTCGCGCTTCTTGAGCCACTGGCGCTGTTCCTGCTCGAACTCCTGCCGCGCCTCACCACTCAGTCCGGCATGCTGCTGCAGATACAGCTGATATAGCTTGGCGTCATAAAGCACCGCCAGATTGGCGGCGACGCGATTGATATGCTTTTGCTGATTCAGGGTCTGCAACAGGTTCTCCAGCTCCGCAATCGGCTCATCAAGGTCCGGCTGCCATGCCGCCAACGGATCTTTCGGCGGCTTCGGTTCATCACTGCAGCCCGCCAGCAACACCGGCAGCAATACCAACAGGGCCCAGCGCATTTTCTCTCTCCTTCTTCCCGACCGTTGCAACGTTTTTTCAAGTGACCGCTTCATAAATGGAAGCACTGCCAGACCTGTCTGGCCTCCACCTCTGTCACGCCCGCCACCTCGGCATGACGCATCCAGCTCTTCACAGCCGCCAGCACCTCGGCAGCAATATCGGCAACAACCGCCTTCGGCAGCCCGAATATTCTGCCCAGGCTTGCAGCTTCGGACGGCCCGGGCGGGTTGGGTTGATAGCCGTAACCCGCCGCATGATACGCCCCGACCGCAAGGCTCGGCACCAGATCATAACCGGGTGCGAGCTGCCAGACATTATCACGATAGATCAGACTGAAGTTACGTTCGTGGTCATCAGTATTGTTGATCGCCCGATTGAACAGCATCAATCGCAGCAACTGTTTCAGGTCCCGCTCGATGTTGCCGGAGTAACGACGCAGCAGATCGCAGATATCGTCATAACGAAACGCGCTGCCCGAATCCTGTTGGGTGGCCGGCTCTTTCAGCAAACCATTGACGGTAATGAGGTGCTGGCGCGCCGGGCCGACCATGTCGAAGCGCTCAAGCAACAGCACTTCCCGGTCATTGATCCCGCTGATCACTCGGCCAGCGCCCACATCGAGCCCGGCGGCTTTTGCCATGGTCAGGCAGGCCAGCTCGACGCGAGCATTGTTGTAGCTGTCATGGCTGAGGCGATTGAACTTGGCCACATAGCAACCGGCATCATTGTAAAGCAGCGCCTTGGGACGGGCGCCGCCAATCCCGGTGCCGGCGTTGGCCAGATAGAGCAGGCTCATTTCATCCATATCGATGGACTGAAAATCCACCCGGTCAATCTGTTGGGCAGCCTGTTCGGCGGCCTGCAGGATAGAGAGCGGATGGCCGCAATCAAACTGCGGCAGTTCGCCACGCTCAACCAGACAGATGGCGCCAATGCGGCTGTGGCTCAACATCGACAGCGTATCGATCACGCTGTTGGCATTCAGGCGCAGGCCATCACGATACAGCGCCAGCTTCGATAGCACCCGACGCCCCCAGGCATCCGGTAAATAGTCGTCGATGAACGCTGGCGCACCGCCGCGGCACTGGAACACCTTTTCCCCCTCGGCAAGCGGAAGCTGGCGCGGATCAATGGCAAAGGCCTCAGGCAGGGCCAGATATTCCGGGCGATAGCGAAAGCCGACTTGCTGCAGGGAGGCATTGTCTTCGACCAGCACCACATCCGCGGCCTGCACCACACCCAGCGTCGGCGTGTTCAGGTACAGATCCAGTCGCCTAGTCATCGAACAGGCTCTTCGGTGGGCTGAGCAGGGTCAGGAAAGGTGCGGCCAAACCGAGCACCTCGGCGGCGCGATAGTATTTTTCCAGCGATACCGACAGATCGCCCTTTTCCATCCGTTGCAGGGTGGCGCGGCTGACCCCGATGCGCAGGGCAAAGTCATCCAGGGTATCGTTGGGGAAAAGCTGCCGGCGGGCAGAACGCAGGTTTTTCCCGAGGCTCTCGAGGCTGTTCATGAGAGCGATAGTATACTCAAATACGAGTATTTCAAGCCAAAAACCGCCTTAAATACTTATATTTGAGTATTTCCGAGAGTCTCGCCTCAGTCTCCCGCCAGCGCATTGCGGGCGTTCATGTAGGGCAGCTCGGCAACATTGGCGTAGTTGCGCACACCTTTTTCAAAGCTGCGGAACGACTCGTAGACCCGACCGGCAAACTCGTTACCCGCCACCAGCTCTTCCAGTACCGCATCGCTTTCCGCCTTCAGACGCGCCAGCACATCGTCCGGCAGACGGCGCAGTTGCACCTTGTGCTTCTGCTGCAGCTCGATCAGCGCGGCATTGTTGCGCGCGGTGTATTCATCGAGCATGTCCTGATTCGCCCACATGGCGGCGGCGCGGATGATCGCCTGCAGATCGTCCGGCAGCTCATCCCACAGGGTCTTGTTGATGATCAGTTCCAGCGTCGGGCCCGGCTCGTGCCAACCCGGGTAGTAATAGAACTTGGCGATGCGGTGAAAACCGAAGGTCAGGTCGTTATAGGGGCCGACCCATTCGGCGGCATCGATCACGCCGCTTTCCAGCGCGGTGAAGAGTTCGCCACCTGGCAACTGCACCGGCACGGCGCCAGCGCGCTTGATCACTTCGCCACCGAGGCCGGGCATACGGATCTTCAGGCCGGCAAGATCAGCGACGGAATTGATTTCCTTGTTGTACCAGCCCGGCATCTGGGTGCCGGTGTTGCCGGCGGCAAACGGCTTCAGGTTGAAACCGGCGTAGAGTTCATCCCATAGCTGCTGACCGCCACCGTGGTGCAGCCAGCCATTCATTTCCTGCGCGGTCAGGCCAAACGGCACGGCGGTAAAGAACGGTGCGGCAGGATGCTTGCCCTTCCAGTAGTAGGCGGCGCCATGGCCCATCTCCGCGCTGCCCTGCGATACCGCGTCAAACACTTCGAACGGCGGCACCAGTTCGTTGGCACCGAACACCTTGATCTCCATTCGGCCGTTCGACATGGTCTTTACCATCTCGGCGAAGCGCTCCGGGCTGGTGCCAAGGCCGGGATAATTTTTCGGCCAAGTGGTAACCAGTTTCCAGCGGTAGCGCTTGCTGTCCGCACTGCCCTCCGGACCGCAGTCGGTTTGTCCGCAACCGGCCACCGCAGCTGCAGCCGCCCCCAGACCCAGAGTAGATAGAAACTTGCGCCGATCCATACCTGCCGCCCCGCCCTGCTGACCGAATTTCAAAACGGGTCAAAGCGTACCCCGTTTGCCCGGGATTTAGCAAAACGGGGGTCAGTTACGTTGCTGCATGGCCAAACCGGCAAACCGGCAAACCTGACTGTGGATCGGCCAGAAATCGCCATGCACCAGATACAGCTGCTTTTGCAGCGGACAGTCCTCAAGAGTCAGGGCATGCAGCTGACCCTGCTCGACCTCTTCACGGACACTGGCAGCCATGACAATGGAGATTCCGAGATCCGCTCGCACCGCCCGTTTCACTGCCTCGGTACTGCCAAGCTGCAGGCCAACCCGCAAGCTGTTCGCCAGAGGCCCGAGAGCATCGGCCAACACCCGGCCAGTGCCACTGGCTGACTCACCGCCGATCAGGGCCTGGCCATGCAGCTGTTGCGCCGGGATTGACGAGCACTGAGCCCACCGGTGGCGGGGCGATACAATCACCACCAGTGCATCACTGCACCAGGGAGCGGCGACAAAGTGGGGGCGGTTATCCCACCACTCCATCAAGGCAATATCGATCTGGCGCTGCTGCAACGCCTCAGCAATCTGCAGGTTGTCACTGATCCGCACTTCAATATTGTCCACGGCCATCTGCGCCCGACAGGCATCGAGCAATTGCGGCAACAGATAGACACCGATATTGGAGCTGGCACCAATGGTGATACGCTGCAGGGTTAGTGCGTCCCTTGCCTTCTCCAGCATTGCCAGCGCACTGCCGGCATACTCTCGCAACAACAAACCCTGCTCGGTCAGCACCGAACCACTGTGGTGGCGTTGCAGTAACGGCACGCCGAAGTCCGCTTCCAGCCGGGCAATGTGCTGGCTCAAAGTCGGCTGTGAACGACCGGTTGTCCGCATGGCCTCACGGAAGCCACCGGCCTGCGCTACCGCGAGAAAGCTGTGCAGATGCTCCAGTTTCACTGCTATCGCGCCCTTGCCAGATCATGGCGCTCCGGGAGAACTGCATTCACCGCATCGCGCGGTGCGCGCCCTTCCAGTACATCAACAATATTCTGCGCTGCTGCCAGGGCAATATCCCGACGTACCGTATCCACTGCGGATCCCAGATGCGGAGTAAAGATTGTCGCCGGATGCTCGCGCAAGGCCCGATCTATACTTCGCGGCCGATCTGTTCTGGCCCAGTCTTCCATTTCAAAAACATCCGCGGCATAGCCGCCGAGCAACCCGCTTTCAAGTGCAGTCAGTACAGCCTGCTCATCCACTGCGGAGCCGCGCCCGGTGTTCACCAGAATCGCACCGCGGCGACAACGCAGCAGGGTGATACTGTTGATAAGGTGCCGGGTCTTTTCCGTTAGCGGCACCATGGGCACCAGATAATCGGATTCCGCCAGCAGCGTATCCAGATCCACGCAGCTAGCGCCATCGATCTGATCACCAACCGCATAGCATGGATCATGAAACAGGCAGTTCATGTCGAATGCCTGAAGGCGTTTGTTGATGGCCCGGCCGACCGCACCGAAGCCGATGATGCCAACCGTACGCCCAGACAGACCGGTGCCGTACAGCACAGGACGCCAGCCGGGAAAATGTCCATTGCGTACCTGCAGGTCACCCTGACGGAAATGCCTGCCGGCGGCGATCATCAGGCCAATGGTCAGTTCCGCCGTTGGCACCGTGAGCAAGTCCGGCACGATCGAAAACCAGACTCCCCGGCGCGTGCAGGCAGACACGTCAAAGTTGTCGTAGCCTTTCAGTGCGGCGGCGATCACCTTCAACTTCGGACAGGAGGCGAGAAAATCCTCATCGACGCTATCAGGCATAAAAGCCATTAATGCGTCAGCGTCCCGACAGTAACCCAGCAGCTCTTCGCCTGCCCAACTGTCACGGGTCTGGTTCCAGATCACCTCTGCCTTGCCTTCCAGGCAGGCAATCACTTCCGGGTGAACCCAATGGGTAATCACCACTTTCGGCAATGACATACTGCGTCCTTATTTAAAGTGTCGGCGGATCTTTCCGCTCAGGCCATCGACCAGCGTCACCATCACCAGAATCACCAGCATAATCGCCAGTACCTCCTGGTATTGCATGATCCGCAGTGACCCCATCAGCTCAAAGCCGATACCACCGGCGCCCACCATGCCCATCACAGTGGAAGCACGAAAGTTGTACTCCCATCGATAGATTGCGACATCAGCAAACTGCGTCATCACTTGTGGCAGCACCGCATGAAACAATGTCTGCAGCGGTGTTGCGCCGGCAGCTCGCGCCGCCTCCACCGGTGCCTCATCGACATGCTCGACAATTTCGGCAAAAAATTTGCCGACCATGCCAACCGAGTGCAGCCCCAGCGCCAACACACCGGGCAAGGCGCCAAAGCCTACCGCTGCGACAAAGATTATCCCCAGAATCAGCTCCGGCACTGAACGCAAGCCGTTCAGCAACGTGCGCGAGAGGTGATACACCAACGGATGCGGACTGGTATTACGGGCAGCCAGAAATGCCAGCGGTAAAGACAGGGAGACCGCTAATGCTGTGCCGGCAATGCTCATCGCCAGGGTGTCCAGCAACGGCATCAACCAGCTGCCAAAGTTACTGAAATCCGGCGGCACGGATTCGCCGGCCAATGTCATGATTGCCGGGACACCATCCGCAAGCACGGAGAACTTCAGCAGCCCGACATACCAGCTGGCCAACAGAATCAACGTCAGCACCGCCGCCCAGACCAGCACCTGACGTTGCCAGCCTCGCCGGTATCCGGCCATCAACAGGGCGCGCTGATGCAGCGCGCCCTGTGCCTGGTTCGTCGTTGCGGTAGTCATTACATTTTTGCCAGATCAAGATTCAACAGGCTTGCCATACTGCGGATCACGTCGTAATCCTTGTCGGCAATACTGGTAAAGCCCTGCGCCTTGAAGTTCTTCAGGACTTCCTCATCCTTGAGCTCAACAAATGCAGCGCGGATGTTTGCTTTCAATTGTGGCTCGAGATCAGACTGCATCGCCCAGGGGTACTGCGGGTATTCGTCGCTGAAGCCCAGCACGTTGACGTCAGCCGGATCAATCAGCTTGCGCTCAACCACGTACTGCCAGATTTTCTCACTCAGGCCACCGGCGTCGGCATTGCCACGCGCAACCGCGACGGCCACCGCATCATGAGAGCCGACAAAATGCTGCTCATAGTCCTTGTCCACATACAGACCTTTGCTGACCAGCACTGTCTTCGGTATCAGATGGCTGGAAGTCGATGCACGATCGCCATAGGCAACTTTCTTGCCCTTGACGTCGGCATAGCTCTTGATACCGGCCTTGGCGTTACCGATCAGCACGGACCGATAGGTCGGCTTGCCATCCGTTACCATGGCGGCGAAGGGCTCGATATCCGCCTTGGTTTTCGCCAGCACATAGGACATCGGGCCAAAATAGGCAAGGTCGATTCGGCCGAAGCGCATTGCTTCAATCATTGACGAGTAGTCGGTGGTGACCACCAGCTCGATGTTCTTGCCCAAACGCTGTTCAAGATAGGCTTTCAGAGGTTGATTACGCTTGATCAGCTCGGAAGCATTTTCATCCGGCAGCAGAGCGACCTTCAGTGTTTCAGGGTTGCGCTCTGCGGCGACAGCGGCAATGTTCATTACGGCCATGAAACTGGCCAGCAGGACGAGTAGCAGACGTTTCATTGGTCTTTCTCCTTCAGGGTTGCAGGGCAGGCTCGGGATGTTTTCGGGGAACAGTTACGCTGGTCTGCATCTTGTGCAGCGGCGTGTCGGTGGCATAAATGCGTTGCAGTGCGGATTCGTTGATTGCTTCCGGTGCGCCATCAAAGACCACCTGCGAGTGCGCCAGGCCGACGATGCGATCGGCAAACTCACGGGCGTATTCGAGCTGGTGCAGGGACATCACCACAGCGATATCGCGCTCACGACAAATATTTCTGATCAGCTCAAGCACCTGACGCGACGTCGCCGGGTCCAGACTTGCCACCGGTTCGTCGGCAAGCAGCATGGTGGGCTGTTGCACCAATGCCCGGGCGATACCGACCCGCTGACGCTGGCCGCCGGATAGCTGGTCAACACGAGTCATGGCGCGACCGTCCAGACCGACCCGGTCCAGCGCCGCCAGCGCCATGTCCAGATCTTCATCGCGACGTGGCAACAGCGATTGCCAGGTGGTCAGGTAGCCAAGCCGTCCGGTAAGCACGTTCTGCAATGCCGACAGTCGTCCGATTAACTGGTGATGCTGGAAAACCATGGCGGTATGGCGGCGATGCTGACGCAACACCCGGCGATTCTGGTGAATATCACCGTGCTGCCCGGAACGGATCACACCGGCGGAGGGCTTTACCAGTCCATTGAGAGTGCGCAGCAGGGTTGATTTGCCAGCGCCGGACAACCCCAGCAGAACAGTAAAGTCACCGGCATTGAATGTCAGCGAAGTCGGCTTGAGGGCAACAACATTGCCGGGGTACGTCACCGACAGCTTGTCGAGGGTCAGCATCAGAAATCTCCGGTTTATGAATCAAACAGGCTGTTTGATTCGATTTACCAATGACCTGATGCGAGGCTAGCCGTCGTTGTTGTCGAAGCGATGACGCGGGGGTGGAGTTTTTATGACAGGAGCATAGAGAGCACTACACGGCTTCCAGCCGCGCATACTGGCTGACCAGCCACTTGCTGCCGCCGCGATCGAAATTGATCTGCAGGCGTGCATTCGGCCCCTGCCCTTCAAAGTGGATGATGGTGCCTTCACCAAACTTCGGATGCAAAACCCGCATACCCAGACTGTAGCCGTCGGCGCTGGTCTTGCCAGGGCTGGCCGAGGACGCCGCCACCGGCCGGCTGAAGTTGCCGCGGGCGCGCACCTCTTCCACCAGCGCCGGCGGAATCTCGCGCAAAAAACGTGACGGCGCATTGTAGGTTTCGTTGCCGTAAAGCCGGCGGGATTCCGCCCAGGTCAGGTACAGCTCGCGCATCGCGCGGGTGATGCCGACATAACAGAGCCGGCGCTCCTCTTCCATCCGGCCCGGTTCATCGGCGGACATCTGGTGCGGAAACAGGCCCTCTTCCATGCCGGCAATAAACACCACCGGGAACTCGAGGCCCTTGGCCGAGTGCAGCGTCATCATCTGCACCGCGTCTTCATGTTCGCCGGCCTGACCTTCGCCGGCTTCGAGCGCAGCATGATCGAGAAACGCCGTCAGCACGGAGACACCTTCCGGCACTTCATCGTCATCAAACTCGCCGGTGGCGCTGACCAGTTCGCGCAGGTTCTCCTCGCGCTGCTGACCCTTCTCACCTTTCTCATTGCGATGAAATTCCAGCAATCCGGAAGCATTGATGACGTGCTCGGTCTGTTCGCGCAGTGACAGGCCACGGGTGTCTTCCTCGAGACGGTTGACGATATCGAGGAACACAGCAAGGGTCGTAGCGGCGCGGCCGGGCAACTGGCCACTGCTGATCAGATCACTGGCGGCGCGCCACAGCGAGGTGCCGGCGGCACGGGCACGGTCGCGCACCAGTTCAACAGTCTTGGCACCGATGCCACGGGTCGGCGTATTCACCACCCGCTCGAACGCGGCGTCGGCGTCGCGGCTGCTGATCAGGCGCAGGTAGGCCAGCGCATTTTTGATTTCGGCACGTTCGAAGAAGCGCTGGCCGCCATAGATGCGATAGGCAATGCCGGCCTGCAGAAAGGCTTCTTCCAGCACCCGCGACTGGGCGTTGGAGCGATACAGCACCGCGCATTCGCTGCGGTTCTGGCCCTGGCTGACCAGGCTCTGGACACGGCCGGCAATAAAGCGGGCCTCATCGACCTCATTAAATCCGGCGTACAGACGGATCGGATCGCCCTCGCCGATCTCGGTCCACAGCTCCTTGCCGAGCCGGTCACTGTTGTGGTCGATCACCGCGTTGGCAGCCTGCAGGATGGTGCCGGTGGAGCGGTAGTTCTGCTCCAGCCGCACCGTGCGCAGACCGGGGAAGTCCTGGCCGAGCCGGCGGATGTTCTCGATCTTGGCGCCGCGCCAGCCGTAGATCGACTGGTCATCGTCGCCGACGATGGTGATGCCGGCGCCACCAGCGGACAGCAGCCTCAGCCAGGCGTACTGGATGGCGTTGGTGTCCTGGAACTCGTCAACCAGAATATGCCGGAAACGTCGCTGATAATGTCCCCTTAAGTCGTCATTGTCGCGGATCAGCTCCAAAGCGCGCAGCAGCAGTTCGTTGAAATCGACCAACCCGGCACGCGCGCAAGCCTCCTCATAGGCGAGGTAGAGCTTCTGCATGGTCTTCAGGAACAGGTCGCCGTGGTGCTCGATATGGGCCGCACGCAGGCCTTCATCTTTCTGGCCGTTGATAAACCACTGGGCCTGCCGTGGTGGCCAGCGCTGCTCGTCCAGACCCTGCTCTTTCATGGTCCGGCGGATCAGCCGCAGCTGGTCCTCACTATCCAGAATTTCAAAGGCTTCCGGCAGTTTTGCTTCCTGCCAGTGGGCCCGCAGCAGGCGATGGGCAATGCCGTGGAAGGTACCAACCCACATGCCGGTGGCCGGCATTTTCAGCAGCTGCTCAATGCGGCCGCGCATCTCGTGGGCAGCCTTGTTGGTAAAAGTGACCGCCAACAAACCGAACGGGGTGACCTGCTCGGTGGCCACCAGAAACGCTATCCGGTGAACCAGTACGCGGGTCTTGCCGGAGCCGGCGCCAGCCAGCACCAGCAGGGCACGGTCGTCCGCCGCCACCGCATCGCGCTGGGCAGCATTCAAGCCGTCAAGAAGATCGCTGATGTCATCCATAGGGGCGGCATTCTACCCGAACCGGCCGAGTCGGGGGGCTGCTTTGAAAAATCCTGTTTAACTGGCGGCAAAACCGGCTATTTAGCAGGAAAATGTGTTCCCCCTGCCCGGCCGCATGGCTAAACTGATACGCACATTGGGCCCGAACCTTGACGGCCCGTAATGACCGACCGCTGGGGCAACCAGAGGATCTGACAGGTGCCACAGAACAATAACAACAGCGTCAGCCACGGCAATCTGCCGTCCGAGCAGACGCGTCTGCTGTTCAGTGCCTTCCCGGTCATGAATATTCTTGAGCCGGCGTGCGCGCTTGTGATCATCTGGTTGTACTGGCAACCACACTCGCAACTTTCCCTGATTGGCTGGGGCGCCATGGTCGGCGGCATGGTGTTTCTGCGCATGGTCGCCAGCCAACTGTTCCGTAATCTGGCACCGGATATGCGTCGCCCGGACGGCTGGCGCTGGGTGGCGCTGTTGCTGGTGGCACTGAGCGGCGGCGTGTTTGGTTATGCCTCGGTGACATTCAATCCTTCCGAGACGCTGATGAGTGTCGAGCTGCTGCCATCGCAAGCGGTGTTTGCCGCGCTGCTGATCGGCCTGCTGGTGGTAGCGATGACCACCTATGCCATCTACTTGCCGGCGGTGGCTGCCTATCTTCTCTGCGCAGTGCTGCCTGCAGCGATGAATATCGCTTTCAGCGACGCCAACAACACCCTGATGCTGGCGGTGCTGCTGGTGATTTTTGTGCTGTTTCTTTTGCTCGCCGCCACCGGCATGCACAACTCGGCGATGGAAAGCCTGCGACTGCAATTCAAGAATCTGGCGCTGATTGATTATCTGGACCGCGCCCGCGGTGATGCCGAGTCGCTGAACGAAAAGCTGACCCGGGAAATTTTCGAGCGGAAACAGGCCAAGCAACATTTGCAGGAAGCCAATGACCGCCTCGAAACCATGGTGATGGAGCGAACCCGGGCGCTGGAAGACGCCAACCGCAGCATGTCGGCCACCAGCCAGCGTCTGCAGCTGGCGCTGGATGCCTCGAACATTGGCCTGTGGGACTGGAACCTGCAGGCCAGCGACACCTACCACTCCAACTTCGATCGCCTGCTCGGTTATGAGAAGCAACGCTTCAGCGGCTTCCTCAACGATCTTGAGCAGCTGGCCCACCCGGACGACTGGCCGAAAGTGAAACGTGCCATGGTCGCTCACTTCAAAGGCCGCACACCTCGTTATCACGCGGTCTACCGTTTGCGGCACGCCAACGGCGACTGGCGCTGGATCGAAGACGAAGGCCGGGTAGTGGAATGGAATAACGAAGGCCGCGCTGTACGTATGATCGGCACTCGCCGTGACATCACCGATGGCAAGGAGGCGGAAGACCAGCTACGCCTGGCAGCCACCGTGTTCGAGAATGCCTCCGAAGCTATCCTGATTTTTGATATCGCATTCCGCTTCCTCGCCGTTAACGACTGCTTCACCCGTATCTCTGGCTACACCGAAGAGGAGGTTCAGGGCCGCACCATGAAGGAAGTGTCGCCGACCGGTGAGAGCAATGACTCGCTGCACAGTGAAGTGGCCCGTACGGTTCATCGCGAAGGTTTCTGGCAAGGCGAGCTGACCGAACGACGCAAGACCGGCGAGAGCTATCCGGTCTGGATGCAGCTCAGTGCCGTGTACGACGACGACGGCAACATCACCCATTACGTTGGCATGTTCACTGACCTGACTGCGCGCAAGGAAGCGGAAGAGAAGGTCCAGTTCCTGTCCAACTACGACCGCCTGACCGGCTTGGCCAACCGCACCATGTTCCGCGAGAGGCTGCACAAGTCGCTGGCACTTGCACGCCTGAACCGCGAACGGGTGGCGCTGGTATGTCTGGATCTCGACCGCTTCCGGCCGATCAACGATTCGCTTGGCCACGAAATCGGCGACAAACTGCTGCGCGCCACTGCCGAGCGCCTGGTCGCCATCGACATCGACCAGAGCAGTTTCGCCCGGGTCGGTGGCGACGAATTCAATCTGGTAATCGATAATTACCGCAGCAGTGGCGAGCTGGAAGAACTGTGTCAGGAAATCATCAACGCCATGCGCAAGCCGTTCAATATCAACGGCCATGAACTACTGCTTGGCGCAAGCATCGGCATCAGCGTGTTCCCTGATAATGCCAAGGAAGCGCAGACCCTGATCAATCAGGCAGACCTTGCCGTACACCAGGCCAAACGCATGGGCGGCAATAACTACCAGTTCTACCGTAGCGACATGCGCGCCGCGTCGGTGGAACAGCTGGCACTGGAAACCAGTTTGCGTAAGGCCATCTTCAAGAATGAGTTCGTGGTCTATTACCAGCCAAAAATTGATATTGCCACACGCCGCATTGATGGCGCCGAGGCACTGGTGCGCTGGCAACATCCGACCATGGGCCTGCTGCCGCCGAAGGATTTCATTCCACTGGCCGAAGAAACCGGTCTGATCTCCGCCATCAGCGAGTGGGTACTTGAGCGCGCTTGCCGTCAAGCGGCGCAGTGGCAGGCAAACGGAATGGAAATCCTGCTTTCGGTAAACCTGTCCGCCCACCAGTTCCGCAAGGGCAATATTGTCGAGATCGTTGACCGGGTGCTCGATAATACCGGCCTGCCGCCACGCCTGCTTGAGCTGGAGCTGACTGAAAGCCTGATCATGGAAGACCTGGACAAGAACATCGAAATACTGACAGCGCTACGCACCCGCGGCCTGGGCCTGTCGCTGGATGATTTCGGTACCGGTTATTCATCGCTGAGCTACCTGAAACGCTTCCCGGTGGATACCCTGAAGATTGATCGTTCGTTTATCGAAGAGCTGCATATCAGCCCGGACGATGCTGCCATTACCAAGGCCATCATTGATATGGCGCACAGCATGAACATGAAAGTGGTTGCCGAAGGAGTCGAAGAAGAAGCACAGATGAGCATGCTGCAAAACATGGGCTGCGATTCAATTCAGGGCTACCTGATCAGCAGGCCAGTGCCTGAGCCGGACTTCATTGCGCTGGTGCGCAACCAGCCTCCGCAGACCAGCGAGAAAGCGCTGTAACACCAACCGTAATCGAGCATTATTTCACACCTGATCTGAACATATGTGATATCGTTCCGGGCGTATTTTGATGTCGGGAATCACCACCTACAGGAGTATGGAAGCGGCCTGTTCGCCAGCCGCCTTGCTGCCATGGATTTGCCCAGCATAGTTTTTCTTGGCGCCTCGCTACTGTTCATCAGCGCCCCGGCGCTGCGATTCCTCCATCTGAAGCCATGGCATGTTGCCGCACTGGCAACAGGGACTCTGGCCGCCTTTGGTCAGCTGGAATCGGAACGCGTGCTCTACGTGGCGCAGCGACTATCCCCTGCACTGGTGAGCATCGCCGCCCTTATGGTGCTTAGTGCTGTAGTTTCGCGATCCGGGCTTCTGCAACGCAGCTTTCTCCTGCTTATTCGGGACCCCCGGCCAACTGCGGCGTCGGTATTCAATATCACCTTTGTGATGACCTGCGTTGTTTCAGCTCTGCTGTCTAACGACCTGGCCATTCTGATGCTGACGCCATCCATCATCGTTTACGCCCGCACCCATTTTCCTGACAACCGGCCCGTGCTGATTGCCCTGGTGTTTGCAGTGTTTACCGCTACCGGCGTGGCGCCCCTGCCCACTTCCAATCCAATGAACCTCATTTTTGTCTGGCAGTTCAATATCCCGCTGCCGGACTATGTCGCAGCTATGGGCCCGGTGTCTTTTTTGATCTGGCTGATATCCTGGTGCACGGTGCGCTTGATATTCCACAAGTCGCTTCAGTCCCGCGCCTCGCAGGAAAGCGAGCATACGCCGCTATCCGGTTTCGAAAAGCAGCTTGCCGTACTGGTAGTGCTTCAGGCGGCCGCCTATATGGCAGGCAGCCGCATTGGCATCCCGATATGGATGATCTGCATTATTTTCGCATGCCTGGCGCTGGCTCTGTCCCGCCGGCATCTTTCCATCCGCAGTCTGGTTGCCACCCTCGACAAGGACAGCATTCTGTTTCTCGGGTTTATCCATCTGTTTACTGCAGGGCTCGCCAATAGCCAGGTATCAAACATTCTGGAACAGCTCTATGGCAGTGGCTCGCTGATGGTTACAGCGCTTGTCTCGGCGCTGGGCTCGGCGATGATCAACAACCATCCCATGGCGGCCCTGAGCCTCAGCGCACTCGATCAGCTCGATGCATCACGCCAACAGGCTCTGGCGGCACTGATTGGTGGCGACATCGGCCCCCGCCTACTGGTTACCGGATCACTGGCCGGGGTGCTGTGGATGTCTTCCCTTCAAGCCAACAACGTCAAGGTCAGTCATTACGACTTTCTGCGCGTTGGACTGGCAACTGCTCTGCCGCCGGTTGTTGCCGGCACACTTCTGCTTGGCTGGCTGTAAATCTTCAGGCGAAGAGCAATATGCTGGCGATCGCGAAGTAAATCATCACACCGCTGACATCAGCAATAGTAGTAATGAGCGGTGTGCTCGCCGTTGCAGGATCGAACTTGAAGCGCGCCAAAGCAAGCGGCAATACCATGCCGATCAGGCTGCCGATCATCACCACCAGCATCATGGTCAGCGAGACCACCAATGCAATATCAAACCCGGCACGCAAGAAACCTACCGCCATCACAGCTGCCGACATGGTCAGCCCCAAGGCGCCGGCTACGAGAATTTCCCGCCCCAGAAGTTTCAGAGCATCACGCCCGGAAACATCCCCGGTTGCCAGTCCGCGCACCATCAGGGTGGCGGACTGGGCACCGGCATTGCCGGCACTGGCAACCAGCAGCGGCAGGAAAAACAGCAGCGCCAGATTGGCAGCAATCACATCTTCGAAATAGGCGATGCCGGCGCCGGTAAAAATGTTGGCAAATACCAACACCACAAGCCAGCCCACCCGTTTGCGATACAGCTCATTGATGCTGGCATCGCGCAGCGTGGTTTCAAGCCGACCGACAGTCGCGCCCTTGTGAATATCCTCGGTGGCCTCCGCTTCCGCCACATCCATGGCGTCATCGTAGGTTACGATACCGACCAGCGTTTCGTCATGATTGACGATCGGCAAGGCGATAAGGTCATAGCGGGAAATCAGCCTGGCGACTTCTTCCTGCTCTGCATCGACATCGGCGCAGACAATGTCACGCAACATCAGCTCGTCAATCATCTGATGCGGCAGAGCAAGAATCAGTTCTTTCAGTGATACGGTGCCAAGCAACCTGTGATCAGCGTCGACCACATATACCTGATAGATTGTTTCTTTATCGGGGGCGGTATTACGCAGTACATCCAGTGCTGCGCCAACCTGGGTGCCGGAAGCAATGCTGGCGTAATCCGAGGTCATGATGGCGCCGGCACTGCCCTCCTTGTAACTGGCAAGCCGGCGCAGGTCCTCCCGCTCTTCGCGGGCGAGGTGCTTGAACAGGGCATGACGCACCGCCTCGTCCAGCTGCTTAACGAGGTCAGCTCGTTCATCCGAAGGCATTTCCGTGACCAGTTCGGTCAGCGCCCCGGTGGACAGACGGGCGGCAATATTGGTCTGGGTGGTGATCGGCAAATAGCCGAAGGTATCAGCACGCCGCTCCAGGTCAAGCGACATCAGCAGGGGAATATCCAGCGCCTGCTCGGACAGCGCGCCGATAAGATCAGCAATGTCAGCCGGATTCAGCTCGGCAATCAGACGCTGAACCGAGTCCTGATTGCCTTCACGGAGGGCGACCGGCAAACCGGCCATCAGCACATCACTGACCATGTCGTACCTCTGCCTTGCTGGGCCAATAGTGCGTTTATCGCTCTGCCATCGCCGACATTACGATATTCCTTATCCGTTGCGCCACTTCCCGGGAACCCTTCAATGACAGGTGGTCGTCATCCCTGTAAAGCGGCCTCCCATCCCGCTGGGTGATGCAGCGACCAGGCACATCCCTGTCGCACATCCACTCATGTGGCCGTACTCTATGTAGCCGGGGATGCTCACCAATATTATCAAGCACACTCATCACCGGGCCGGACCTGTCCATGAACCGACGGCTATCGGTCGAGGCAAATTCTGCAGAGTATTTATCTCCGTGCTTGAGCATGAAATTAGGAACATGCCAGCCTGCCTCCGGTACTGGATAGACCAGAATGATATGTTTTCCGGAACTCAACAAGGCCTTAATGTGAGCATGAATTCTCGCTGCGAGAGCTTCGCGGCGTGTAATCTCGTCAACATCCCGATCCATTCCCAATGGGCGCATGGCTGCATTACGACCCTTCTCAGATCCGCCTTCACCGTTATCGAATCGACTACCCTCGAAACCCAAAGTCCAGCGCCCCATTAGCACAACAAACCGCTCTTCTCCCTGAGCAAGTATATGCCGGAGAACAGCGTCATTATACTGACTACAGTTATCAGCCCTACCGCTCTCCGATACCCCTGCAACGGGCTGGCACGCCATCTGAGTGAATGCTGTCAAGGCTATACGCTCCGGCTTCAGCGCCTCATCCAATGCACGCACCAGCGCCTTTGCATGCGAGTCCCCGACAAGGAGAACCCGGCCATTGAAATCACCTTCGGGCACGCATTTTTCGTGCCGTAGCCCCTGACTTGGATCGAAAACACCGCAGGCTTTACTGCCCTGATTTTTCTCGCGACCAGCCTCGTAGATAATCCGCTGCGCATCATTGAGCCGCTCAGGGAAACCGCGCATGGCGTGGCCGGCACCACCGATCAGCAAGAGCGAGAGTAGCCCATAGCCGGAAACCTTCCAGATTTTCCTGCGGCTGAACCGCTTCCGGTCGCGGAACGGTGCCTCGACAAACCGCCAGCTCAGATAAGCCAGAACCATACTCAGCAACGCCAGTGCAATCATCATTAGCTCAGGCGGCTCACTCGCATAAGCATGACGCGTAAAGGCAAATAGCGGCTGATGCCACAGATAAGCGCTATAGCTGATTAATCCGGTAAACACTACGGGGCGCAAAGCCAGTAAGCGACCAATAACGTTGCCCGTGCGAGCAAAGCAAATTATCAGCACTGTCCCGGCAATGGTTGGCAGGGCATAAGCTCCTGGAAATGGCGTGTTGTCATCAAGCAGCACCACGCTCCCCAAAATCATCATCAGGCCGAGCAACGCCAGCACACTTTGCAACCCGGTATATTCCGCAAGCGGTTCCTGAGTGCGCCTTAAATACACAGCACAAAGAGATCCCGCCAACAGCTCCCAGGCACGGGCCGGCAACAGGAAGAAGGCGGCGGCTGATTGATTGCTCGCGCCGTACTCCGCCAAAGCGAATGACCCCAGCACCAGCATAGCCAGCACCGCTGGAATAATCTGGCGGCCGACCCGATGCAGCAGCATCAATAACAGCGGGAAGAAAATGTAGTACTGCTCTTCTACCGCCAGACTCCAGGTATGTAGCAATGGTTTAAGTTCAGCATCAGTATCGAAATAGCCGCTCTCCCCCCAGAAATGGAAGTTGGAGGTAAATGTCGAAACTCCGATAACGCTCTTGGCAAACGAGCGAAGCTCGTCTGGAGTCAGCAAAGTCCACGAGAAAGGCAGACAGGCAAAAACAATAAAAAAAAGTGCTGGCAATATACGCCGCGCCCGACGCTCATAAAAGGCAGCCAGGCTGAAGCGTCCTGATTGCTGCTCACTCAGGATAATGGAAGTAATCAGGTAGCCACTAATGACAAAGAAAACATCTACGCCAACGTAGCCGCCACTGAACATTGCAAAACCGGCATGGAAAAAAATGACCGGCACAACAGCAACTGCCCTGAGGCCGTCGATCTCCGCCCTGTAGGTCAGCAACTTTTATTCCACCGTTACAGATTTAGCCAGGTTTCGTGGCTGATCAACATCGGTTCCGCGCATTACCGCAACGTGATAGCTGAGCAACTGCAACGGCACGGTGTACACCATCGGAATCAGGATCTCCGGCATAGGCGGCATTGCCAGTACGTTGATGCCCGGCTCATCGCGCACACCGGCCTGGCGATCAGCAAAAACAAACAGCTCACCACCGCGCGCCCGCACTTCCTGCAGATTCGATTTCAGCTTTTCCAGAAGGTCGTCGTTGGGCGCCACCGCAACAACGGGCATTTCTGCATCGACCAGCGCCAGCGGGCCATGCTTGAGCTCGCCAGCCGGATAGGCCTCGGCATGGATGTAGGAAATCTCCTTGAGCTTCAGTGCGCCTTCCAGCGCCACCGGATACTGCGGGCCGCGGCCGAGAAACAGGGTGTGGTGCTTTTCGACAAAACGGGTCGACAGCTCCTGAATGCGGCTGTCGAGCTGCAGCACTTGCTCGATCAGGCTGGGCAGCTGACGCAGCGCGCCGATGTGGGCTTCCATCTGCTCGTCACTGAGACGGCCTTTTACCCGAGCGGTGGCCAGCACCAATAGCATCAAGCCGACCAGCTGGGTGGTAAAGGCCTTGGTCGAGGCCACACCGATTTCCGGGCCGGCGCGGGTCAACAGCGAAAGTTCCGACTCGCGCACCAGTGAAGACGAATCGACATTGCACACGGCAAAACGTGCCAGGTAGTTTTCCTGCCGTGAAGCACGCAATGCAGCCAGTGTATCGGCCGTCTCGCCGGACTGGGATATGGTCAGCAGCAATGTATTTTTTGGCACCACATGCTTGCGATAGCGGAATTCACTGGCCACCTCAACCTGACAGGCAACACCGGCGATCGCTTCCATCCAGTAACGCGCTACCATGCCGGCATGCGACGAGGTGCCACAGGCAACAATCTGTACTTGCTCAACCTGGGCCAACAGCTCGCGTGCATTGCTACCGAAACTGGCCAGCAGTTCTGCTTCACTGCCAATCCGGCCTTCCAGTGTTTTTTGAACCGCTACCGGCTGCTCGAAAATTTCCTTGAGCATGTAGTGGCGATACTCACCTTTCTCCGCATCTTCATGATTGCCGTCAAACTCGTGCACCACTCGCTCAACCGGCTTGCCCGTATGATCGGTTATCGACACTGATTGCCGAGAAATGTCGGCGACATCGCCTTCTTCGAGGAAGATAAACCGGGTGGTCACCGGCAACAGCGCCAGCTGATCAGAGGCAATAAAGTTTTCGCCAATGCCCAGACCAATCACCAGCGGGCTACCGGAACGCACCACCATCAAACGATCCGGCTGATCTACGGTCATCACAGCCAGTGCATAGGCGCCATGCAACCGCCCCACGGCTGCGCGCAATGCGCCGGCCAGATCGTTGCCGCTTCGCAGCGCGCGGTGAATCAGGTGAACAATCACTTCCGTGTCGGTATCCGAGCTGAAGCTGTAACCGTCGGCTTCCAGTTCGATGCGCAATTCCTGAAAATTCTCGATGATGCCGTTATGTACCAGCGCAATGTCATCACCGGACATATGCGGGTGGGCGTTCCGCTCCACTGGCTTGCCGTGGGTGGCCCAGCGGGTGTGGGCAATGCCGGCCTGGCCACTGATGCCGCTGTTAAGCAGCGCATCTTCCAATCCCTGCACCTTGCCTTCGCGGCGCAGGCGAGTAATAGCGCCATTTTCAATCAATGCCAGCCCGGCGGAATCATAACCGCGATATTCCAGCCGCTTCAGGCCGGCAATCAGGATCTGACTGACATTACGCTCGGCAATCGCGCCAACAATCCCACACATGGTTCAGTCCTTTTTATTCGGCCGTTGCCAGCCGGCAATATTGCGTTGTTTACTACGACCAACACCCAGCTGCGCATCCGGCACATCGGCGGTGATCACACTGCCGGCACCCACTGTGGCGCCGGCGCCGATATTGACCGGTGCGACCAATGCCGAGTTCGAGCCGATAAAGGCGTTGTCGCCGATGATGGTCTTTGACTTGTTTACCCCATCATAGTTACAGGTGATGGTGCCGGCACCGATATTGCTGTGCGCGCCGATGTCGGCATCGCCCAGATAAGTCAGATGATTGGCCTTGGCGCCTTCGCCAAACCGGGTATTTTTGGTTTCGACGAAATTGCCGATGCGGGCATGATCGGCCAATTGTGTACCGGGACGCAGTCGGGCGAACGGACCAACATGACAGCTGGCGCCAATAACAGCACCATCAATCACCGAGTTCGCTTCGATCACGGTGTCGGCGGCAATGCTGGTGTTACGGATCACACAATTCGGACCAACGCTGACGCGATCACCCAGCGTCACGTTACCGATCAGTACGGTGTTGATATCCAGCACGATGTCGGTGCCACACTGCACCGTGCCCCGTACATCCAGACGCGACGGATCCAGTACCGTCACGCCCGCACGCATCAGCAGCTCCGCCTGCACACCCTGATAGATGCGCTCCAGGCGCGCCAGTTGCACCCGATCATTGACACCATCCACTTCCCAGCCATGGACCGGCTGCATGGTGTCGATTGTCAGGCCGGCCCGCACCGCCATGCCAATCACATCGGTCAGGTAGTATTCGCCCTGGGCATTGTTGCTTTTCAGCTTTGGCAACACCTCGGCAAGAAACGCGCGCGGGCAGGCCAGAATGCCGGTGTTGATTTCATCCACCGCGAGCTCGGCATCGCTGGCATCTTTCTGCTCGACGATACGCTGCACCCGACCATCAGCATCGCGAATGATCCGACCATAGCCGGTCGGATTGTCCATGTTCAATGTCATCAGCGCGATGGTGTCGAGGTTGGCGCGGGAGACGAATTCACGCAGGGTGTCGGGGCGGATCAGTGGTACGTCGCCATACAGAATCAGCACCACATCTTCACTGACAAACGGCATCGCCTGAGCCACTGCATGGCCGGTGCCGAGCTGCTCTGCCTGCAACGCCCAGTTCAGTGGCTGCGCACTCAGTGCCTCGCGAACATGTTCGCCGCCATGCCCGTACACCAGAGTAATCGACTGCGGCGCCAGCGCACGCGCGGCATCCACCACATGGCTGACCATCGGTTTGCCGGCGATCGGGTGCAGTACCTTCGGCAATGCCGACTTCATCCGGGTGCCTTTGCCGGCGGCGAGAATCACTGTTGCAAGCGTCATGATTTCTGTCCCTGCCAATGAGCCCTGAGCGTAAAGCAAAAAGGGGCAGCTTCGCAGCTACCCCTTCCCGGCGGACGCCTGATCAAACCGGTATCAACCCTTGCCGTATTTCTTCTTGAGCTGTTCGATGGTGCGCAGCTGGGCCACCGCTTCGGCCAGCTGGGCGGCCGCACGCGAGTAGTCCATCTCCGAGTGCTGACCTTCCAGCGCCTCTTTGGCGAGCTGCTTGGCGCTTTCTGCCGCAGCTGCGTCCATGTCTTCTGCCCGCACAGCAGTATCAGCCAGAATTGTGACGATATCCGGCTGCACTTCAAGGAAGCCACCGGTCACATAGTACAGCTCTTCATCTTCACCAACCTTACGGACGATGCGCACCGGACCCGGCTTGAGCCGCGTCAGCAGCGGCGCATGGCCGGGCAGGATGCCGAGGTCGCCCTCGGCACCGGCGGCAACGATCATCTCGACGCTGCCGGAGTAGAGCTGCTGCTCGGCACTCACGATGTCACAATGCATGGTCTTGGCCATTCCGCTGCTCCCGGATTCCGATTACTTGGCCGAACGCTTGTTGTAAGACTCAAGCACTTCGTCGATGGAGCCCTTCATGTAGAAGTCCTGCTCCGGGATGTGATCGTAGTCACCGCCGAGGATGCCCTGGAAACCACGAATGGTTTCTTTCAGCGAGACGTACTTGCCCGGGGAGCCGGTAAATACTTCTGCGACGTGGAACGGCTGCGACAGGAAACGCTCGATCTTACGCGCGCGGGACACCACCTGCTTGTCTTCCTCGGACAGTTCGTCCATGCCGAGAATGGCGATGATGTCTTTCAGTTCCTTGTAACGCTGCAGCACGGTCTGCACGCCACGGGCAGCTGCGTAATGCTCAACACCGATAACCAGCGGGTCCAGCTGACGGCTGGTGGAATCCAGCGGGTCAACCGCCGGGTAGATACCCTTGGCAGCGATGTCACGGCTCAGTACCACAGTCGCATCAAGGTGCGCGAAGGTGGTGGCCGGTGACGGGTCAGTCAAGTCATCCGCCGGTACGTATACTGCCTGGATGGAAGTGATCGAGCCGGTCTTGGTGGAGGTAATACGCTCCTGCAGAACGCCCATCTCTTCCGCCAGAGTCGGCTGGTAACCTACCGCTGACGGCATACGGCCGAGCAGCGCGGATACTTCGGTACCGGCCAGGGTGTAACGGTAGATGTTGTCGACGAACAGCAGAACGTCACGGCCTTCGTCACGGAACTTCTCGGCCATGGTCAGACCGGTCAGGGCCACGCGCAGACGGTTACCCGGCGGCTCGTTCATCTGGCCGTAGACCATCGCCACTTTCGATTTCTGGAATTCCTTGACGTTTACAACGCCAGCTTCCTGCATCTCGTGGTAGAAATCGTTACCTTCACGAGTACGCTCACCCACACCGGCAAACACGGACAGACCGGAGTGCTCGGTAGCGATGTTGTTGATCAGCTCCATCATGTTTACGGTTTTGCCTACACCGGCACCACCGAACAGACCAACCTTACCGCCCTTGGCGAACGGGCAGATCAGGTCGATAACCTTGATGCCGGTTTCCAAAAGCTCGGTCGCAGACGCCTGATCAGCGTAGCTCGGGGCTTTACGGTGGATAGAAGCACGCTCTTTCTCACCGATCGGACCACACTCGTCGATCGGACGACCAAGTACGTCCATGATGCGGCCGAGGGTTTCAACACCCACCGGCACCATGATCGGCTGGCTGGTGTTGGCCACGGTCAGGCCACGCTTCAGGCCTTCAGTGGAACCCATGGCGATGGTGCGGACAATGCCGTCGCCAAGCTGCTGCTGCACTTCGAGAACGGTTTCGGTGCCGTCCACATTCAGCGCGTCATACACCTTGGGAACGCTGTCACGCTCAAATGCTACGTCGATGACGGCGCCGATGATCTGAACAATACGACCGCTACTCATGCTTGCTTCCTCTTTGTTTCCCGAGCGCCGCGGTTAGACCGCTGCAGCGCCACCAACGATTTCGGAAATTTCCTGGGTAATAGCTGCCTGACGGGCCTTGTTGTAAATCAACTGCAGGTCCTTGATCAGGTTGCCGGCGTTATCAGTAGCAGCCTTCATCGCCACCATTCGCGCAGCCTGCTCACAGGCAAAGTTTTCTACCACGCCCTGATACACCTGCGACTCGATAAAACGAACCAGCAGAACATCGATCAGCGCCGGTGCGCTCGGCTCGTAGAGATAGTCCCAAGCGAACTTGGTGTTCATCTCTTCGTCTGCTTTCAACGGCAACAGCTGCAGGCTGGTCGGTTTCTGCGTCATGGTGTTGACGAATTCGTTGTACACCACGAACAGGCGGTCGATCTCGCCCTTCTCGAAAGCATCCAGCATGACCCGGATGGAACCGATCATGCCGGCCAGATGCGGGTTGTCGCCCTGATTGTTTACTGAAGCGCGAACCGTGCCGCCAACCGAGCGGAAAAAGCTCAGCGCCTTGGTGCCAACGAGGCAGTACTCCACCGGCACGCCCTGCTCGCTCCACTCGCGCGACTCACGCACCACCTGCTTGAGCAGGTTGACGTTAAGGCCGCCGCACAGGCCGCGATCCGAGCTGACTACGATATAGCCAACTTTCTTCACCGGACGATCCTGCATGTAGACATGCTTGTATTCCGGATTGGCGTTGGCCAGATGCGCCACTACCTGACGCATACGGGTAGCGTATGGCTTGGATGCCGCCATACGCTCCTGCGCTTTGCGCATTTTGCTGGCCGCCACCATCTCCATTGCACGAGTAATTTTCTTCGTGCTCTGGACACTGGCGATCTTGGTCTTGATCTCTTTACCAACAGCCATCAGGGAACTCCCTTAAGCGAACGTGTCGATTACCAGGTCTGGGTTGCCTTGAACTTCTCAATGGCAGCCTTGATACCGGCTTCGATTTCGCCGTTGTAGTCGCCCTTCTCGTTGATCTTGTCCATCAACGCTTTCTCTTCGCTGTCCATGTAAGACAGCAATGCCGCTTCGAAGCTGCCGATTTTGTCCAGCGCCACATCTTTCAGGTGGCCTTCGTTGGCGGCGTACAGCACCACACCCATTTGCGCGACAGACTGCGGAGCGTACTGGTTCTGCTTCATCAGCTCGGTGACGCGCTGACCGTGCTCCAGCTGTGAGCGGGTTGCTTCGTCAAGGTCAGAAGCAAACTGGGCAAACGCCGCCAGTTCGCGATACTGAGCCAGTGCCAGACGAATACCACCACCAAGCTTCTTGACGATCTTGGTCTGCGCTGCACCACCTACCCGCGATACCGAGATACCAGCGTTCATGGCCGGACGGATACCGGAGTTGAACAGGCTGGTTTCAACGAAGATCTGGCCGTCGGTGATCGAGATCACGTTGGTCGGAACGAATGCAGACACGTCACCGGCCTGGGTTTCGATGATCGGCAGAGCAGTCAGCGAACCGGTTTTGCCTTTCACTTCACCATTGGTGAATTTCTCGACGTAGTCGGCAGAAACTCGTGCGGCGCGCTCCAGCAGACGGGAGTGCAGATAGAACACGTCGCCCGGATACGCTTCACGGCCCGGCGGACGACGCAGCAGCAGGGAGATCTGGCGATACGCCACAGCCTGCTTGGACAGATCGTCATACACGATCAGCGCGTCTTCACCACGGTCACGGAAGTACTCGCCCATGGTGCAGCCAACGAACGGAGCCAGGAACTGCATGGAAGCCGGCTCGGAAGCGGAAGCCGCCACGACGATGGTGTTGCTCATCGCGCCATGCTCTTCCAGCTTGCGCACTACGTTGGCAATCGAAGACTGCTTCTGGCCGATGGCCACGTAGATACACTTAATACCGGACTTCTTCTGGTTGATGATGGTGTCGATCGCGATAGCGGTCTTACCAATCTGACGGTCGCCGATGATCAGCTCACGCTGACCACGACCAACCGGAGTCATCGCGTCGATCGACTTCAGACCGGTCTGTACCGGCTGGTCAACGGACTGACGCCAGATAACGCCCGGAGCAACTTTCTCCACCGCGTCGGTCAGTTTGGTGTTGACCGGGCCCTTGCCATCGATCGCATTACCCAGCGCGTCAACAACGCGGCCGAGCAGTTCCGGACCAACCGGAACTTCAAGAATGCGGCCAGTACACTTGGCTTTCGCGCCTTCGACAATGTTCAGGTAGTCACCGAGAACAACGGCGCCAACGGAATCCTGTTCGAGGTTGAGGGCCATCCCGTAGATGCCGCCGTCAAACTCGATCATTTCACCGTACATCACGTCGGCGAGACCGTGGATGCGAACGATACCGTCGGAAACGGAAACTACGGTACCCTCGGTGCGGGCTTCAGTTGCGGTATCAAGCTTGCTGATGCGCTGCTTGATGATCTCGCTGATTTCGGACGGGTTGAGTTGCTGCATGCTCCAATCCCTCAAACTCTAGAGTTCAGTTGCTCTACCAGCTTATTCAGCCGGCCGCGCACACTGCCATCGATCACGGTATCGCCAGCACGGATCAGGACGCCGCCTATCAAGGACGGATCGACCTGCTTGCTGACACGGACTTCCACACCCAGGCGCTTCTTCAGCGCGGCCACCAGGCCTGACACATCGGCATCTTCCATGGGGAATGCGGACACCAGCTCCACATCCGCGAACTTGCTTTCCGCGGCGAGTAGCTGATGGAACAGACCACCAATAGCGGAAAGCAGGCCAAGGCGCTTGTTCTGCGCAAGCTGGTCAAGGTAATTGCGGAACGCGCTATCAATCGCGTCGCCGCAGACTTCCGCCAGCAAAGCTGCTTTACGGGAGGCACCCAGAGCCGGATTGTCCAGCGCCTGGCGTACACTCGGCTCGGCCATCACGGCAGCTGCCGTGGCGAGCATCGACTCCCACTGCGCCAGTGCGTTCTGTTCTTTGGCAAACAGAAACGCTGCTTTTGCGTAGGGTCGAGCAATGGTGGTCAGTTCAGCCATGGTTTATCCGTCTGTCAAAGTTCAGCGGCAAGTTTGTCCAGCATCTGCTTGTGGGCAGCCGGGTTCACTTCACTGGCCAGGACCTTCTCGGCACCGGCCAGAGCCAGTACGGCGACTTCACGGCGCAGCTGTTCACGGGCGCTGTTTACTTCGCGCTCGATCTCAGCCTGAGCCTGAACAATCAGTCGCTCACCTTCAGTGCGAGCCTGAGCCTTGGCATCTTCCACGACCTGATTGGCGCGGCGATTGGCCTGCTCAATGATTTCAGCAGCCTTGGCCTTCGCTTCGCGAAGATCTTCGCCTGCCTTCTCTTGAGCCAGTTCCAGATCCCGTGCCGCGCGATCAGCTGCGCTCAGGCCATCAGAGATCTTCTGCTTGCGCTCGTCCAGCGCTGCCGAAATCGGCGGCCAGACAAACTTCATGCAGAACCAGACAAAAATAGCAAACCAGATGATCTGGCCGATAAATGTTGCATTCATGTTCATACGAACACCTCACAACCGCGTTGTTGCTTCAATTTCCCGAACAACGACTGCCCGGATCGGGGCAAATCGATTATTGGAAAATCATCAGGAACGCGATAGCGATACACATGATCGGCACGGCGTCGAGCAGACCGGCGATGATGAACATGCGGGTCTGAAGCATCGGAGCCAGTTCCGGCTGGCGAGCAACGCTCTCCAGGAAACGACCACCCATCAGACCGAAGCCCAGACCGGCGCCAATGGCCGCGAGGCCAGCCACGATAGCAGCCGCAAGCAGGTTCATATCTTCCATTTTGTAACTCCCGTTTCGTTGAATGACTAAATCTAAAACCTTTCAAGCCTTACTGTGTTACTCAGTGCCGCGTGTTACTCAGTGATGCTCACTGGCCATGCTCAGATAGACGATGGTCAGGATCATGAAAATGAACGACTGCAGCGGAATCACCAGCAAGTGGAAGATTGCCCACGGCACCGAACCTACGAACTGCCAGTAGCCCATCATGGCGGCCAGCAGAATAAAGACGAATTCACCGGCAAACATGTTGCCGAACAGTCGCAGACCGAGCGATACCGGCTTGGCCAGCAGCGCCACGACTTCAAGAATCAGGTTGACCGGCACCAGCAGGAACTTGGTGATGCCCTGTGCTTCGAACGGATGGAAGGCCAGCTCGCCGAAGAAGCCGCCAACGCCCTTGCTCATGATCGAGAAGGCAATCACCAGACCAAGCACCGAGAACGACATGGCCAGAGTGATATTCGGATCAACGGTGGGAACAATCTTCATGTAGCCCAGACCCAGCGCAGCGGCAATGGCCGAGGCGGTGTCCACCGGCAGCAGCTTGATGCTGCTCATCATGAAGATCCAGCAGAAGATGGTCAGCGCCAGCGGCGCGATCAGTTTGCTCTTGCCGTGGAAGCTGTCGCGCACCGAGGTGTCAACAAACTCAACCACCATCTCGACGAAGTTCAGCATGCCGCTCGGCACACCGGCACTGGCGCGGCGCGCCACCATCGAAGCCACAACCACAAACAGGAAGCCCATGATCCCGGACCAGGCCAGCGAGTCTACATGGAATGCCCAGAAGCCCATGGCGTCCACCTGCGCATCGCAACGCGCCAGAATCCAGGAAGCTTGCTGGAAGGTTTCACCGGTGAGATCACCGTGGCTGTCACAGACAGGGGTCCCTGCCGGCACTTCGCCATAGGTGAGGTTGGTCAGGTGGTGCTTGATGTATCCAGTCGGGGTATCCGCTGCCATTCTTGCCTGCCCGTGTTAACCGTTCCGGTTGGAATCAATGTGTGTCGTACTTGTGGCTCGCGCCAGCCAGATCCAGCCGGCCAACTGCACCACAAAAAACCCTGCAAACAGCATCATCGCCGGGGCACCCTGCCTGACCTCGGGCCAGTGCTTGAGCGTCAGCCAGAGCAGCAGCAGGATAATGACCACCCGCCCGATCTCTGCCCGAATGGCCGCTGTTGCCGCCCGGTTCGGCTCCCGGTTACCCGGATGCAGCCAGAGCTGGAAACCGGCCCAACCGCTTGCCACCGTGGCGATACCGCCGCCTGCCAATGCCGCCAGCGCAACCTCGCGACCGCCTGGCCATGCTGACAGTGCCGCAACAACCAGTGTTGCCAGACCCTGCGCGCATAAAAGGCCCCGGAATAACCCGGGGCCCTGAAACTCTGATTCCGCCACGTTTTTGCCTCCGGCCAACCGCTGGAAACCCGGGCCGGCGGGGGTCTGGGGGGACCCGTATCTTGGGGCGCAGAGTATAGGGATATGGTTTTGGAGCCGCAACCTGAAACGGGCGTATTTCACACAATTGTCAGACGGCTTGCCCGACGGCTACGGCCTTCACGCGGATAACGGAGAAGGCAGCCTCAGCGAGCCAGCAACTGGCGCACCTGATCGGCCATATATGGCCGCACCAGCCGCGCCACTTCCTGGCCGTCACGCAACAGAATCAGCGTCGGCCAGAGCTTGGCGGCAAAGGCCCGGCCCAATGGCCGGCCCTTGCCATCGGCCACCTTGATATGGGGCAGAGAGGGGTAATCGGCAAAAGCCTGCTGCACTGCAGGCCGCGCGCCCTGACAGTAACCGCACCAGGAGGCGCCGAACTCGAGCAGGGCATCGCCGCTTTGCTGGCGAACCTGCTCAAGGGTTGGCGCGTCATCGCTGTAATCAGGGTTGAAGCCGATCTGACTGGCTTTCATATCGGCCACGTTCCGCGATTACTTTTTCGGTGCCTTGGTGAAACGCAGGTACGGCAGCTTCACATCGATCTCACCAAACTTTTCCTTGGCCTGATCGTTGTTCAGGCTGAGCGCGACAATCACATCCTGACCTGGCACCCAGTTGGCCGGCGTCGCGATCGGCACGCCATCGGTGGCCTGCACCGCATCCAGCGCACGCAGGATCTCGGCAAAGTTACGGCCGACCGACATCGGGTAGGACATGGTCAAGCGCACTTTCTTGTCCGGGCCGATGATAAACACCGTTCTTACCGTGGCGGTATCCGCTGGCGTGCGGCCATCCGGAAGATAGGCATCGGCCGGCAACATGTTGTACAGCTTCGATACGTTCAGCGAAGTGTCGTCAATAATCGGAAAGTCCGCCGGCGCGCCGGAAAAAGCCTCGATATCACGCTGCCACTTCTTGTGCGCCTCAACATCATCAACCGAGACACCCATAACCTTGGTTTTGCGCTTGGCAAACTCCGGCGCCAACTGGGCGACGGCACCGAACTCGGTGGTGCACACCGGGGTAAAGTCTTTCGGGTGAGAAAACAGGATGGCGTAGCTGTCGCCGATCCAGTCATGCAGGCTCAGCTTGCCGGCGGTGGAGTCCGCGGTGAAATCCGGGGCGATGTCATTGATTCGAATGGACATGGTGTAACCCTCCTTGTGACAGTGGCCAATCCCGGCAATCAGGAATTGGCGGGTTGGCCATCCTTTATAGGAGCATCATTGCCAATGTTCAATAGGAGGGGTAGGTCGCGCTTGGCGGGCCGGGAATCAGGACAACCCATCCTGCTTTAAGATGAAATCGTAGTAACTTCTAACGATATCGGGCAAGTTCTCGTAGTGGCGGTACTTTTTAACCACATCAGGCCAGCTTTCGGAGAAATGTTTCCTCCACAAGGGTGCCTTATCTCTCGCCACACTATTACCTCTATAGCCAATAATCTGGATCGGCAAATCGAAGTCTATCAACACTAAAGTTAGCCTGGTCTCATCAAACACTATAAATGGAGTATTGAGGTGACCGGAAAACAGGCTCCAGATAACGTCAGCATTCAAGCTCTTGGCCCGCACAACACAGCAGCTATCGGCGTCCGTTGAGGCAATATAAGGCTCTCTGAAATACTCGCCAATGATCTCAACGACTGCATCAATACAAGAGCTACCCTTTCGACCCTCCAATAGCAGCTGGTCGTCCAGCTCATAGGGCAACGCGAAGTAGTCAAATGTTCTGCTCAATACAGGCTTTATGTCTCCCTCTGATCTGGAGAAAAATTCATCAATATCAAGACGGTTTGCCTGATCAACAGACAAAAGAATGGCTCCATTATTCGCCAAGGCCTTTCGCTCACCCTCCCATATGAAGGATCTATATAATTCATCTGAATTTTCCGAGTAGAAGCCCCCACTCATAAGTCAGTGCCTCCTTTAATCTTGGGCCTGGAAGCATCTGGCTTCGTCACAGACCAGCCCGGCTTGCCTGTTGAACCTCGCTTTGGATAAGTATCAACCTTAGTGCCATCTGGCAAGATAGACGTGCCGCCGTCCGAGCGTGTTTTTTGCTTGGCGCCCTCAATCGCCCCCCAATTTACCAATCAGTTCCTCTTGTGTACCTGGCAGGCTATAACCTTTGCCTCCATCACCCGTCGGGGCCGCATCTGACAGAACATCATCAAGCTCACTGTTCCCAGTTGTCGGTCCAGTGGGCGCTTTTTCTACCTCAGGCCCTGTAGAAGGTAAGCGCCAATCCAACCCCACCCTGCACGGGCTGCCGATTACCCGATAGCCTCACGATTTCCGCTCATTGTGAGGTTTACCATGTCCCGCAAATACAACTGGCCTGCATTGCTTGAGGCACANGCAAGCAGTGGCCTGACCCAGACGGAGTTCTGTCGCCAGAACAACGTCTGCGCCAAGTATTTCAGCCTNCAAAAATCCCGTGCCGCCAAGNCGAAGGGCGGCGCCNTGGGGCCGGGCAAGTCTGATCGGTTTGTNCGCGCGGTGCCACAGCTGAAGCCCGTGGCATCTCCGTCCATCCTGACTGTGTCGGTGGGGCCGGTTTCCCTGCGCTTTGGCAGTGATACGGATCCGGCGTATGTGGCGAAGCTGGTAGCCGCCCTGTCATGATTGACTGGCGCGATGATGTGCCGGTGTACCTGCACCGCGAGCCGGTGGATTTCCGCAAGGCGATCAACGGCCTGAGCGTGATCGTGCAGGAGGCCATGGAGCGCTCGCCGTTTGATCCTGCGCTGTTCGTGTTCTGCAACCAGCGGCGTAATCAGCTGAAGGTGCTGTACTGGGATGCCACCGGTTTTGCCTTGTGGCAGAAGCGGCTGGAGCGGGACCGGTTCAAGTGGCCGCGCCGTCATGCGGATGACGTGGTGGTGCTGGATCACGAGCAGTGGGTCTGGTTGCTGCGTGGCTTCGACATCGCACAAATAAAACCGCATAAAGCGTTATTTTTTGACGCGATAAACTGAACCTTCCGGTATAATCCGCTGTATGAAAANTGCGGCGGAATTACAGGAAGAAAATGCGTTTTTGAAAGCGCAGCTCGACGAAAANATCGAGAAGATTCTTCAGAAAGACGAGTACATTGTTCAGCTTGAACAATGGCTCAAGCACCTGCGCAGCAAACCGTTCACGCCCTCCAGCGAAAAAGTCGCACCTGCCCAGCAAGCTCTGTTTAACGAAGCGGAAGAGATCGACGCTGAAGAAAACACAGCGGGCAACGATGGTGCAGTCGAAACGATTACGGTTGCCACGCATCAGCGCAAGGCCCACCCCCGCGTCAGCCTGCCTGAGCACCTTCCCCGTGAAGAGGTGATCCATGATCTGCCCGAGGCGGAGAAAATCTGCCCGCACGACGGCAGTGCGCTCGAACTGATCGGCAGCGACGACAGCGAGCAACTGGAGTTCATCCCGGCGCAACTGAAAATCCTGCTGCACAAGCGGCTGAAGTATGCCTGCCCGTGCTGTGAGCAACATCTGGCCACCGCCGCCAAGCCGAAACAACCGATTGAAAAGAGTCTGGCAGGCCCCGGTTTGCTGGCAGCCATTGCCACCCAGAAATACTGTGACGCCTTGCCGCTGTACCGGCAGAGCGAACTGTTCAAGCGCATGGGTATCGCGCTGGACCGCACCAACCTGGCCAACTGGATGATTAAATGTGGCGCACTCAGCCAGCCACTGATCAACCTGTTACATGAAAAATTACTCGAACAGCCGGTGATCCACATGGACGAGACCCCGGTGCAGGTGCTGAACGAGCCGGGCAAGACGGCGCAGAGCCAGAGTTACATGTGGGTGCAGGCCAGCAGTGGTGAGCAGCCGGTGCGGCTGTTCCATTACGCGCCGACACGCGCACAGGCGGTACCGCGGGAACGTCTGACGGAACAAACGCAAGCAATCATGACCGATGGCTATGAAGGGTATGGCAAAGCCTGCGACGACTACCAGATTACCCGACTGGGTTGCTGGGCGCATGCCAGACGGAAATTCGTCGATGCCCAAAAGCTGCAACCGAAAGGCAAGACTGGCAAGGCCGATCAGGCCCTGACGTTTATCCAGAAGCTGTACCGGATTGAGGCGGAGATGAAAGACCAGCCGCCGAATGAGCGACACAACGTTCGCCAGCAACAGGCCAGGCCGATTATCGACAAGCTGCATGACTGGCTGCAAAAAGGCCTGCCGAATGTGCCGCCGCACAGTGTGCTGGGCAAGGCACTCACCTACCTGCATAACCAGTGGCCGAGACTGATCCGTTATCTCGACGACGGACACTACCCGATCGACAATAATCTGGCGGAGAACGCCATCCGCCCGTTCGCCATCGGTCGCAAGAACTGGCTCTTTAGCAACAGCCAGGCGGGCGCCCGTGCCAGCGCCAACCTGTACAGCATCATTGAAACCGCCAAGGCCAACGGCCTCAATCCGTATCACTACCTGCTGAAGGTCTTCACTGACCTGCCGAATGCGCAAACGCTGGGCGACGTTGAGGCACTGCTGCCGTGGGGC
>JGI25317J35169_1000329_pt1 | contig 58784 bp, 46 predicted proteins | sample AutmiccommunBRH5_FD_35169 | JGI IMG/M metagenome (IMG submission 35169) | reverse complement strand
GTCTGCAGCGCCTCGACATTGCCGGTCTGGCCGATGATCGATTCGATATGCACGAGGTCTTTCCAGTCCTCCATGCTGCGCCGCACCTGCAAGGTCGAGCCNAGCAGNTCGAGACTCTGCAGCTCGTNGCGGGTACCGACATACGNCCGGTACGAGTCGCGCACCAGGTAGTAGTTGCTCAGCAGCATGGGAACGAAAAACAGGACGCTGACCAGGCTGAACTTCATACCGAAGCTCAGNCGGTTCATGAACGCAATCGCGGGATACAACAGGCTATTCACACGACGTCTCCCAATTTTATTGGTATTGGCTTGCACGCANTTGCAGCGCGCAGCAGGGCTCGTCAGAGAGTGGCATCTGCCCGGGTTATACGGGATATCGGTAGGCGTTTTTGTAACTTAAGGTAATGGCCAAATGATGGCCCTTCGACTGATATCAACCAGACGCTCGGCGAGGCGTCTGGCCTGCGGGTTACAGCGATTCGGCGGTGGAACCCCATACAGAGGCGTTATGGACGTCCATTAGCGGCGCCGCTGGCCAAGAGCCTCAGGCGAGGATCGTCCAGACTGCGATCACCGCATACCAGAACACCCGTGTACGTACGAGCAATGCCGCGATCCCGTCGAGCCTCGCGATGCCCGCCTCGCCGTCGACCGCGGGCGGCAGATCGGCGGCCAACGGACCGGCATCGGCCAACAGCCGCCGGGCTGGCACATCCCAGCTCAGCAACTCGTGCAGCAGCGCCCGGTTGACCGCGACGAAGTTGCCGACCAGCGCAAAACTGCCGAGCAACACCCGCACCGGCAACCAGTCGAAGGCATGCCGCAGCTGCTCGGCCCGCTCGCGCAACCCTTCGAGCTCGGTGTGCTCGGCGCACAGCGCCAGCAGCCGGTACGCCAGCGCCGCCATCGGCCCGAGCAGCAGGTACCAGAAGATCACCGCAAAAAAACCCTCGTAGCTGCGCCACAGCAGCCAGGACTGCACCGCTGCCAACAGGCTCGGCGGGTCCTGCGCCTGCAGGCCGGCGTCACGTTCGGCGGCCAGCGCGGCGGCTTCATCATCTCCACGGCGCCAGGCGTCGCGGAACGCACCGAGTTCAGCCTTGGCATGGCCGCGGCCGAGGCTGTAGAGCAGCACCAGCAGATGCACCGGCAGGCTCAGCCACCCGTAGGCCAGCGGCTCCAGTGCCAGCAGCACCAGGCCGAGCAGCAGCACCGGGAACAACACCAGCAACAGCAGCGCCAGCCAGGGCGTCTGTCGCAGACGCGGGCTGGCCTCCACCTGGCGCAGGCGCGTCAGCCAGGGGCTGTCGTATTGCAGCCGCGGCCGCCAATCAGAGAACTTCTCCACCAGCAGCACGAGCAGGATCACCAGAAAACTCATCGCCCTTTCCTTTCGTCAGCAGGTAATGGAAGCCGCACGCAGCCGCTGCCAGTCGAATGCCGGGCCGGGATCGGTCTTGCGCCCCGGCGCGATATCGCTGTGGCCGCAAACCCGCTCGGGGGTAATCGCTGGAAACGCGCCCTGCAGTACCCGGCACAATCCGATCAGCGCCTGGTATTGCGCCTCACTGAAGGGTTGGTCGTCGGTCCCCTCCAGCTCGATGCCGATGGAGAAATCGTTGCAGCCCTCGCGACCGTCGAAGCAGGACACGCCGGCGTGCCAGGCACGATCCAGACAGGAGACGAACTGAGTGATCGCGCCATCACGCTCGATGAGAAAATGCGCCGACACCTGCAGCTCGGCGATCTCCTCGAAAAACGGGTGCTCATGGCACTGCAGACAATTCTGGAAGAACTGCTGAACCTTGCCGGTGCCGAACTGCCCCGGCGGCAGGCTGATGTTGTGGATCACCAGCAGGGAAATCTCGCCGGCCGGCCGCTGGTTGAAGTTCGGTGACGGGCAGTGGCGAACGCCCTGACACCAACCGGTAGCGCAATCCAGAATCATCGTAGGGTCCGAGCTGACAACAGGCCCGCAGGCTAGCGCCTGCGAGACGCCAGCTGCAAGCGTCGCCACGGGCGCGGGCAATCCCGGTTACAACTGCTTTAACTACTCGGCCGCTCCAGACAAACGCCGCGCGGCGGCCTTTTCTTCCCGCCGCGACGCCAGCCGGTCGGCCAGCCGGGTCGGCTCCGGCAGGCGATAGCGCGTGACATAACGCATCACCAGCTGCGGTGCGGTGACGATGCTGACCCGGTTACCCGGGGAAATGATCAGCGGCCGCACCTTGTCCTTGCTGCGCAGCACGCAGCCGATCACTTCGCCGGTCTTCTTGTCGCGCAACTCGACCTGTGCACCACGCGCCAGATCCAGCTCGTCGTGCGCCCCGGTGAGCAGCTTCTTTGCCACGCCGATGGTGGGCAGGCCGGTCACCACGCCCAGGTGAGCAGCAATGCCCAGGCGGCGCGGGTGGGCGATGCCGTGGCCGTCGGAAAAGATCAGGTCGGGAACGGCCGGCAGTTCGCCGAGCGCCTGCAGCACCGCGGGTAGCTCACGGAACGAAAGCAGGCCCGGAATGTAGGGCATGTTCGTCGGAATTCGCGCCAGGCTGCTGCCGACCAGCTCCAGGGTATCGGCATCCAGCAGCACTGCCGCGGCGCGGGTGATAGTGCCGCCATCCTCGAAACCGACATCCACCCCGGCGATCAATCGCAACGGTGGGAAGTCATCCTGCAAGCTCACCTGCGCCGCCAGGCTCTGCTGCATCGCACGCGCCGCGGCCGGGCTGCCGTCCCAATCGCCAAAAGGGGCTGTCGGATACTGACTGCTTTCACTCATCTCTTCGCTCCTGTGCATCAGCGGTTCGACGCCGGGTCGCCGTGACGGTTCAGCCGCATCGCTTCAGGGAAGGCTGGACAGATGCACGCAAAAATAGGACGCTCCAGCCGCCACACGGCAGATTTACCCTGTTACTCACCACAATAATTAGAATCGCATGCCCAATCTCGCCTCGATCCAGCGCGTCAGCATACTTGCCACCGAAGGGGTGTTCGCCTCGACACTCACCCAGGCCAAGGATTTCTTCCACATGGCCAGCCTGCGCTATGGCAAACAGCTCGGCCTTGACCTCACCCCTGCTTTCGAAACCCGTCTGGTCAGCCCGGACGGCAAGGCGGTCAATACCTTCAGCGGTATCGCCATCGCCGTGGATAGTCCGCTGGATGACGCCGATATGGTGATCCTGCCGGCCTTCTGGGGAGATTTCGATGCGCTCTGCGCGCAGCATCCGGGTGTGATGCCCTGGTTGCGCGAGCGTCACGCAGCAGGCAGCGTCATCTGTGGCGAAGCCACCGGCGTGTTCTGGATGGCCCAGGCGGGCCTGCTGGAAGGCCGCGAGGCGACCACCCACTGGCGCTTTGCCAATGACTTCGTCGAGCGCTTCTCCGGTGTGGCTTTCAGCGCCGACAAGCACCTCACCGACAGCGACAACCTCTACTGCGCAGGCGGCACGACCTCGGCCTGCGACCTGTACATGTATCTGGTCGAGCGCTTCTGCGGCGCACACGTGGCCCAGGGCATGGCGCGTGACGTGCTTTACGAGCTACAACGCAGTTACAGCCCGGGGCGCTTGGGTTTCGGCGGGCAGAAGCTGCATCTGGATACGCGGATTCTGCAGATACAGGAATGGCTGGAAGCCAACTTCGCCGAAAAGTTTCGCTTCGAGGACGTGGCGCGGCAGCATGGCATGAGCATTCGCAACTTCATGCGCCGCTTCCAGGCAGCCACCGGCGACAAGCCGCTGCACTATCTGCAACGCCTGCGGATCGAGACGGCGAAGAGCCTGCTCGCCACCACCGGCAAGAGCATCAAGACGATCAGCTACGAAGTGGGCTACGACGATGCGAGCTTCTTCGCCCGCCTTTTCCGCCAGCACACCGAGCTGTCACCCAATCACTACCGGCAGAAATACCGGCCTGAGTCGTAAGGGCGACCACGGAACAGCCAAGGCTGGCTTGCTGAAGCAGGATAACCGACAGCTGGCATACGCCTTCTTGACGAAGACCGCGCCTACTAAGGCGCAGTGCCAGACGTTGCGAGAAAGCGGCCTTTGGCCGCGAAGAGTCGGTCTTCGCGGCCACGCCATGGTCAGGGCTTGTGCGGCCGCGACAGGTACTCGTGCGATTGCATTTCCAGCAGACGGCTCAGGGTGCGCTGGAATTCGAACTCCAGGCGACCACCGGTATAGAGGTCCTTGAGCTCAACCTCGGCGGAGATGATGAGCTTGACGTTGCGGTCGTAGAACTCGTCGACGAGGTTGATGAAGCGGCGCGCCATGTCGTCCTTGGTGACACTCATCTGCTCGACATTGGCCAGCAGGATGGCGCCGAATATCTTGCCCAGTTCGATGTAGTCGTTCTGGCTACGCGGCCCGTCGCAGAGCTCGCGGAACTCGAACCAGGCCACATCGTTGCCGGTCTTCACCGCGCGAATTTCGCGGTTCTCGATCATCAGTGCGTCCTTGTCGACGACCCGGCAGTTCTCCGGCAGCAAGCTCTTGAAGCTGCGTTCCAGGCTCTGCTCGGCCTCGGCATCGAGCGGGAAGTGGAACAGCTCGGCCTGCTCCAGCGCACGCAGGCGATAGTCGATGCCGCTGTCGACGTTGACGATCTCGGTGTGCTTCTTCAGCAGCTCGATGGCCGGCAGGAAGCGCGCACGCTGCAGACCGTCCTTGTACAGACCGTCCGGCACGATGTTGGAGGTCGCCACCAGGCTCACGCCGTTCTTGAACAGCTCTTCGAGCAGCGTGGCAAGAATCATCGCGTCGGTGATATCGGAGACGAAGAATTCGTCGAAGCAGATCACCCGCGACTCGTCGGCGAAGCGCTTGCCAATGATGGTCAGCGGGTTCTTTTCGCCCTTGAGCGTCTTCATTTCCTCGTGCACGCGCTTCATGAAGCGGTGAAAGTGCGTGCGCGTCTTCTGCTTGAACGGCAATGCGTCGAAGAAGGTATCAACGAGGTAGGTCTTGCCGCGGCCAACGCCGCCCCAGAAGTAGATGCCCTTGATCGGCTCCTGCTGTTTCTTGCCGAACAGCTTGCCGAGCAGGCCGCTCTTGCTGCGATCGTCGGCCACCAGATCGTCGTACAGACGTTGCAGGTGACGCACCGCATTTTCCTGGGCGGCATCGTGGAAGAAGTCAGGACGTTTCAGGTCGGCCTGATAGCGCTCAAGAGGGGTCATGGCGGAGTCTGGGTAGTGAAACGGGGCCGACACTTTAGCCGCGCCCTCGATGGTTGGCAATTTACTCAGGTCGTTCAAGCGTCAGCCCTCCTGGGACACCCATTCTTGGAGATCGCCGCGAAGCCGCGGAACGCAGTCGCAGGGTGCGTTCCGCCCTGGCGGCAGCACGTCAGTCGACGAGCGTGGCCAGCGCCTCGCGCACCCGCAGCATGGCGGCATCGAGCGCTTCGGCGCTCTCATAATGTGGGCTGTCGGCGACGCATTCGTCGTCCAGCCACAGGGTGAATTGATCGCCTTCGTCCTCGCGAAGTTCCAGCGCGTCCGGCCCGCCGGCAATCAACCGCTGGGTCAGGCTGCCGATCGCCTTCGGGTTGCTCAACGGACGGGACAGCAGCAGCTCCTCGCCGTCGGGCGCGAAGAAACGAAAGCGGAACGCGCCGTCGGCCTCGCGGAAGCTGGCGAAGCGCGCCACCTTGCTGGACTTCTTCTTGGCTGGCGCTGCACTTTTAACTTCGCTACGGAAGTTGCGCAGGCCCACCGCCTCGCGCAGCTCACCAAGGAACGGCGTGGCGATTCGGCGCGCCTTGGCCGCGCCCGCCTGGAGAATGTCCTCCAGCTCGGCGGGCTTGGTGATCAGCTGGTGATACAGCTCGCGCGCCTCGCCCAGCTCGTTGTCGAGCAGCTCGAACAGGCGCTGCTTGGCATCGCCCCAGGCCAGCCCGTCGAGCAGCTCCTGGCGGAACGCATCCTGCTGCTGCGCGGTGGCGAACGCCTGGTAGAGGGTGAACAGGTGCGAGCTGTCGGGGTCCTTCGGCTCGCCCGGCAGGCGCGAGTCGGTGACGATGCGTGCGATCGCGCCCTTGAGCTCCTTGGCGCTGCCGAACAGCGGAATGGTGTTGTCGTAGCTCTTCGACATCTTGCGTCCGTCAAGGCCGGGCAGCGTGGCGACGCCTTCCTCGATCACCGCTTCCGGCAGGGTGAAGAACTCACGACCGTGACCGAACAGATGATTGAAGCGCTGAGCGATATCGCGGGCCATTTCCACATGCTGGATCTGGTCGCGGCCAACCGGCACCTTGTGCGCGTTGAACATCAGGATGTCCGCCGCCATCAGCACCGGGTAGCTGTAGAGTCCCATGGTCACGCCGGCATCCGGGTCCTCGCCGTTCTCGACGTTCTTGTCCACCGAGGCCTTGTAGGCGTGGGCGCGATTGAGCAACCCCTTGGCGGTAACGCAGGTCAGCAGCCAGGTCAGCTCGGGGATTTCCGGAACGTCGGACTGACGATAGAAGGTCACGCGTTCGGCATCGAGGCCGCATGCCAACCAGGTCGCGGCAATCTCCAGGCGCGAGCGCTGGATACGCAGCGGGTCATCGCACTTGATCAGCGCGTGGTAGTCGGCCAGGAAATAAAAGGAGTCGGCGGCCGCGTCGCGGCTGGCCAGGATGGCCGGGCGGATCGCGCCGGCGTAGTTGCCCAGGTGCGGCGTGCCGGTGGTGGTGATACCGGTCAGGATGCGGGTAGTCATGCAGTCATTCTCGATCGTTGAGCGCGGCGGAGAGGAGCAGGTTCGGGCATCAAAGCCGCGGGGCGACCAGTTCCTTCAATTCCACCAGCTTGCCATGAAAAAAGTGGCCGCATTCTGCCACTTTCAGCAGCTCATGGGGGTGCTGCAGCTGCGCGGAAAAGGCGTACACGGACTCGGCATCGATGACCTCGTCCTGCTCCGGCTGGATGATCGTCAGCTGGCAATCGTCAGCCAACGACAGCTCGACGAGGCGCGACACTGCCGGCGCCACCATCATCAGCCGCTGTACCGCCACGCCCTCCGCGTTCAAACGGTGGGCCAGATTGCCGGCGACGAACCCGCCGAAGGAGAACCCCAGCAGCGTCAGCGGCAGCTCCGGATTCTGCTCGCGCAGCCAACGCAGCGCAGCCTCGGCGTCATCCACCTCGCCCTCGACCATGTCATGCGCGCCGGCGCTGCCGCCGACACCGCGATAATTGAAGCGCAGCGTGCTGTAGCCAGCGTCGCGAGCGGTGCGCTGCAGGGTCGAGACCACCTTGTTCAGCATGGTGCCGCCCTTGACCGGGTTCGGGTGGCAGATCAGCGCGAGCCCCGTCGGCTGCGATTGATCGAAGTACAGCGCTTCAAGGGTGCCGCAGGGGCCGTCGAGATTGAGGGGGGTTTCGCGTTTCAACAAAGCAGGAACTCCGTGACCTTGGGACGAGTCGACTCGTCTTGCTAACTAGCTGCCAATAACCGCCGCCTCGCGTCGCGGTATACAGAGCAGGTACGAGACGTTAACGTAAGCACAGCCGTTTATATAGAGGAAGGACTCGTGGAACAGACCCTCGCGACCTGGTTGCTCCCGATCGTCGGCCTGATCGCCGGCATCGCCATCGGTTATCTGGTGGCACGCAGCAGCGCACCAAACCGCACACAGCGTCAGGTCGATGACCTGCAAGAGCGTTTCGACACTTATCAGAGTGAGGTGGTTACCCACTTCAACACCACCGCCAGCCTGCTGCGCAAACTGACCAACAACTATCAGGACATTCAGGATCACCTGTCCGACGGCGCCAGCCGCCTCGCACTCGACGAACAGACCCGTCAACGCCTGATGGCCGCACTGCACAGCGAAGAGAACCACGGCACTCGTGAGCGTCTCTCGTCGCCGGCCTTCACCGAGCCGCCGAAGGACTATGCGCCCAAGGGCGACGACACCCCCGGTACCCTGCACGAGAATTTCGGCCTGAAAAGCCGTCACTGACCGATCCGCCTGGCGCAGCCGCTGCGCCAGGCACCGCAACCTCGCCCCGCCCTTACTGCCGCAAGCGCATCGACAGGTCCACCGCCCGCACATGCTTGGTCAGCGCGCCGATGGAGATGTAGTCCACCCCCGTTTCCGCCACGCTGCGCAGCGTTTCATCGCTATGCCGCCCGACGCTTCGAGCTTGGCCCGCCCCCCATTGATGGCCACCGCGGTGCGCATGTCATCCAGACTGAGCTCGTCCAGCATGACGATATCGGCACCTGCTAGTAGCGCCTGCTCAAGCTCGTCCAGACTCTCCACCTCGATCTCCACCGGCTTGCCCGGCGCGATGCGATGTGCAGCAGCAACCGCCTCGGCGATGCCACCGCAAGCGGCGATGTGGTTTTCCTTGATCAGGAAGGCGTCGTACAAACCGATGCGGTGGTTGTGGCAGCCACCGCAGGTAACGGCATACTTCTGCGCCAGGCGCAGCCCGGGTATGGTCTTGCGCGTATCGAGCAAACGCACGCCGGTCCCGTCTACCATGTCCGCGTAGTGACGACAGCGAGTCGCCACACCCGACAGCAGTTGCAGAAAATTCAGCGCACTGCGCTCGCCGGTGAGCAGCGCCCGCGCCGGCCCCTCGAGATGGAACAGCACCCGGTCAGCCCCGACACGGTCGCCATCGGCAACCTGCCAGTGAACCGCAACGCGTGGGTCGACTTGGCGGAATACGGCGTCTACCCATGCCGTTCCGCTGATCACTGCCTCCTCGCGAGTGATGACCGACGCATGCGCCAGCCGCTCGGCTGGAATCAACTGCGCCGTGATGTCACCACTGCCGACGTCCTCGGCGAGCGCGCGACGAACGTTGGCATCGATTTCTGCAGATAGATCGGCAAGTGTAAGATTCGGCATGGCTGACTCCTGAAGATTGCGCGGAGTATAAAGGCTGAGTGCTCGCTAACGCAGCGCCAACCTGCGCATCCCGGACGGGTATTCGAGAGGCTTTTTTTACCTCCCGGCGGAAAACCTGCGAGTATCTGTGAGCCAAGTCATGTCCAATGAAAAACCGGCCTTGGCATCGCAATCCGATGCTTATAATGCCCTTCAAGAATATTGACGCCACCGAAATGGCGACACCTTACTGACGAGGTGTCGTTGTAAAATCAGACCGCTCGGCTATGCTGCGCTGGATCCGGTTCGACAGAAGAAACCCGCACTAGATTGCGGGCTCGCCCGGAACCTTCCGCCTTGCCCTGCCGATTTGGTTACCCTTACAAGACGCTGTTTGAAGCTGGCGTTGTGACCGCCGTTAAGCAGGCGACCGCAGGAGAGTCTCGATGCGAACCGATGCGAAAGTGGTGCACCTGAACAAGGCAGCCCCTGAGCACAAGCCTTCTTCACCAGCAGGCCGCCTGCCTGTGGCGCTCATCAGCGTGCGCGACAAGGCCGCCCAACAGCTGCGTCAGGCCTTGCAGTCGCTGTTCGACAACGCCGATGACTCGCTCTTCGAGATCGCCGATCGTGCGAGCAGCAACGTCGAACAGAACGCGTTTTTCGAAGCCATGCGTGATTTGCGCATGAAGCGCCGCAACATCGAACGCGGCTTTCTGCAACAGCTGTTCGAAGCATTCGCCAAGCTCAATCAGTATGAGATCGGCAAGCCGCCGGTGCTGGACAATGTGTCGTTCGACAGTCTTTCACTTGTGCAGAACGATGAGCTGGAAGAGTCGGTAGCCGTCGACACCATGGTCGCGAAAGTCATGAGTCGTGCGGCTCAACCGCTGGGGCACCTGACCACTCGTTTCAATGCGTTGATCAGCAAGAAGCTCGATGACAAGAGCAACCCGCTCGGCCCGCACGCACTCTGCGACTACTTCATCGAGGCCAGCAGCAGCCTTGGGGTAGAGATCAAGGTCAAGCTGATCATCTTCAAGCTCTTCGAAAAATACGTGCTCGGGGATATCGACCAACTCTATGCCGAAGCCAACCAGACCCTGGTCGCTGCCGGCATCCTGCCAGAGCTGCACTCCGCCCCGCCCCGCCGCCAGCAGCGCCCCGGCGCGCCAGCCGGAAGCCATGCACCATCGGCACCACTTGGCCAGGCTGCACATGTCGACGAGGGACTGCAGGAAGCCGCATTCAGCGCACTGCACAGCCTGCTTTCAGAGCTCCGTGGCAGCAGCATGCTGCCGGCGCGCAACATCCCCAGCGATGCGATCCCGATCTCCAGTGGCGACCTCCTCCGCCTGCTGTCGCACATGCAGGCGCGCGCGCCGCAGACCGTCGACGAGTTCGATCTTCAGGAGCAGCTGGCCGGCCTGCTGAGCCGAGTCAGTGCCAAGACCGGCAAGTCCCGCGTGGTCGGCGAGATAGACGACGATGTGATCAACCTCGTCTCCATGCTGTTCGAATTCATACTCGATGACCGCACCCTGCCCGACTCGCTAAAGGCCCTGATCGGTCGTCTGCAGATCCCGCTTCTCAAGGTCGCGGTATTGGACAAGACCTTCTTCAGCCGCGGCAGCCATCCGGCACGCCGCCTGCTTAACGAGATTGCCTCGGCAGCGATGGGCTGGGGCGATCAGGATGAAGCGCAGCGGGACAGTCTCTACCAGAAGATCGAGCAGATCGTGGCTCGACTGCTCAACGACTTCACTGACGATCCGGCCATTTTCTCCGAGCTGCTGGCCGACTTCCTTGCCTTCATCGGCGATGAGCGCCGCCGTAGCGAGCTGCTCGAGCAACGCACCCGTGATGCCGAGGAAGGCCGCGCCAAGGCCGAGATCGCCCGACAGGAAGTTGAGCGCGCCCTGAACCAGCGCTTGCTCGGCAAGACGCTTCCGGAAGTCGTGGTGCGGCTGCTACAGGAAGCCTGGAGCAAGGTTCTGCTGCTTACCTGCCTGAAACACGGCACCCAGTCCGAAGAGTGGCAGGCCGCCCTGGACACGATGGACGATCTGGTGTGGAGCGTTACCCCTCACGAAGACGAAGAATCGCGCGCACGCCTGCTGGAGCTGGTCCCGAGCCTGCTTAAAGCGCTGCGCGACGGACTGGTCAGCGCCGCCTTCGACCCTTTTTCCACCGGCGACTTCTTTACCCAGCTCGAAGCGCTCCATGTCCAGACCCTGCAGCGCTTCCAGCAACCGCAGAGCGCTCCCAGCGAGGCGCCAGCGGACGACAGCACTTCAGCGGAGTCAGCGGCAACTCCGATAGCAACCACACCGGCAATGGTCGAAGTGGTCGACGAGATCGTCCTGCTTGCACCTGGCGAGAGCCGCGAGCAGGAACCGGAAATCAGCCTGCCGGATAACGATGTCGCGCTGGTCCAGGTCGACAATCTGCGCGTCGGCAGCTGGGTGGAGTTCCAGGAAGACGAAGAACACAAGCTGCGCTGCAAGCTGGCAGCGGTGATCAAGCCCACCGGCAAGTACATCTTCGTTAATCGCACCGGCATGAAAGTCCTTGAAAAGACCCGCATGGGCCTGGCGACCGAATTCCAGCGCGGCGCCATTCGGCTACTCAACGACACCCTGCTGTTCGACCGCGCGCTGGAGTCGGTCATCGGCAACCTGCGCAAGCTGAAGAACACCTGACAACCCCCAAGGGCATGCCGCCCGGCATGCCCGCCAGCCCTCCGCGCGGCAAAGCGCCGCACTTCGCGCTTGGCTTTTGACCCTGCACAGCTAGAATGCCTGCATTCCATTCGAGGTGCCCATGCCCAGCCGCCTGAAGCCCGAAGATCAGCAGCGCGTCGATGAATACCTCCGCGCCCCGCAACACCAGGTCGAGCGCCAGCCGTTTCGCCCCTGGCTTCTTCTGCTTGTGGTACTGGTCGTGGTGATCGGGCTCGGGTTATTGAGCCGCCTCTTGAGCCGCCTTGTGCTTTGAGCTCCGCTCGCCAGGCCGCCCCGCCGTTTCCCTTGCAGCTATGAGTCACTCCNATGTCACATCGAGTCGTAATCGTCGGCGGTGGCGCCGGCGGTCTGGAGCTTGCTACCCGCCTGGGTAGAACCCTGGGCAAGCGTGGCAAAGCCCGCATCACCCTGGTCGACGCCAACCTCACACACATCTGGAAGCCGCTGCTGCACGAAGTCGCCGCCGGCTCCTTGAACTCGTCCGCTGACGAACTCAACTACGTCGCTCAGGCCAAATGGAATCACTTCGAGTTCCAGATGGGCCGCATGGCAGGCCTGGATCGCGCGAGCAAATGCATTCGACTGGAAGCGACGCGCGACGAGTTTGGCGTGGAACTGGTCCCGTCACGCGCACTGAACTACGACACGCTGGTGATTGCCGTCGGCAGCACGACCAACGACTTCGGCACCTCGGGGGCTTCCGAGCACTGCATCTTCCTTGATACGCGCGAGCAGGCCGAGCGCTTCCACCGGCAACTGCTGAGCCATTACATGAAGGCGCATGCAGGCGAGGGNGCCTCGAGCAACATCAGCATGGCCATCGTCGGAGCCGGCGCTACCGGCGTGGAGCTGGCTGCAGAACTGCTGCACGCCGCCAAGGAGCTGGCGGCCTACGGCCTTGATGGCATCAAGCCGGAGGATGTAAACATCACCCTCATCGAGGCCGGCCCGAAAGTCCTGCCGGCACTGCCTGAGCGCATTAGCCAGCCGGTGCACCAGACACTGCTGGACCTGGGTGTCACGGTGCTCACAGGCGCCGCCGTCAGCGAAGTTACCGCCGAGGGCCTGCACACCAAGCAGGGCGAGTTCGTCCAGGCCAGCCTCAAGGTGTGGGCCGCCGGGATCAAGGCACCCGCCTTCCTTCACGAACTGGATGGCCTGGAAACCAACCGCATTAACCAGCTGGTCGTCCACCCGACACTGCAGAGCACGCGCGACGAGAACATCTTCGCGTTCGGCGACTGCGCCGCCTGCCCACAGCCGGACAGCGACCGCAATGTCCCACCCCGTGCACAGGCAGCCCATCAGCAGGCCTCGATGCTGGCCCGCTCGATCCACAACCGACTGGAAGGCAAGCCGCTGCCGACCTATCGCTACAAGGACTACGGCTCACTGATTTCGCTGTCAAGCTTCTCGGCAGTAGGCAATCTGATGGGTAACCTGACCGGCAACGTGATGCTCGAAGGCTGGCTGGCACGAATGTTCTATATCTCGCTCTACCGCATGCACCAGATCGCGCTGTATGGCATCGCTCGCACGCTGCTGATGATGCTTGGCGACAAGCTCAGCCGCACGACGGAGCCGCGCCTGAAGCTCCATTGACGCAGAAAAGGCGCACCCCCGGGTGCGCCTTGAATGTGCCGAGAAGAAATCGCAGGCAATAAAAAAGCTGGATGTCCGCGAGAACATCCAGCTTTTTATGCTTCCTGAGAAGCCCGTATGGTGGGTCGTGTAGGATTCGAACCTACGACCAATTGGTTAAAAGCCAACTGCTCTACCAACTGAGCTAACGACCCAAAAATGGTCGGGGTAGGGGGATTCGAACTCCCGACATCCTGCTCCCAAAGCAGGCGCGCTACCGGACTGCGCTATACCCCGATTGGAATTTGGCTCCGCGACCAGGACTCGAACCTGGGACCCAATGATTAACAGTCATTTGCTCTACCGACTGAGCTATCGCGGAACAACTTCAATTCCAGCTCTTCAGCGTTACGTTACCGCCTCAGAGGCGCGCCATTTTACGGTTCCCGGCTCGCCTGTCAACCCCAAAAATGCGATTCCTGACAACACTTTGCGTTCACCCGGCGGCACCCGCGAAAACGCTGCTCCAACACGGCTACCTGCGAGGTGTGCTGCACCCCGCAGGTAACCACCCCGTTCAATCGAAGACGATCTGCTCGCCCTCGACCCGCGCCTTGACGCTGCTGCCCGGCGCGAACTGACCGGAGAGAATCTGCTGCGCCAGCGGATTCTCGATCCAGCGCTGGATCGCCCGTTTGAGCGGCCGCGCTCCGTAGACCGGGTCGTAACCGATGGCGATCAGCTTGTCCATCGCCTCCTGACTGAGTTCCAGGCTCAATTCGCGCTCGGCCAGGCGCTTGCGCAGGCGCCCGAGCTGGATGTCGGCGATACCGGCGATCTGCTCGCGACCGAGCGGATCGAACACCACCACCTCGTCGATACGGTTGATGAACTCCGGTCGGAAGTGATGCGCCACCGCATCCATCACCGCAGTCCGCTGCGCATCGGGATCACCAACCAGCTCCTGGATCTGCGCAGAGCCCAGGTTGGAGGTCATCACGATCACCGTGTTCTTGAAGTCCACCGTCCGCCCATGGCTGTCGGTCAGGCGGCCGTCTTCGAGCACCTGCAGCAGCACATTGAAGACGTCTGGATGGGCCTTCTCTACCTCGTCCATCAACACCACCGAATACGGTTTGCGACGCACCGCTTCGGTCAGGTAACCGCCTTCTTCGTAACCGACGTANCCCGGCGGCGCACCGATCAGGCGCGCAACGGAGTGCTTCTCCATGAACTCGGACATGTCGATGCGNATCATCGCCTCCTCGGTATCGAAGAGGAACTCGGCCAGCGCCTTGCAAAGCTCGGTCTTGCCCACCCCGGTCGGGCCGAGAAAGAGGAACGAGCCGCTCGGACGATTCGGGTCGGCCAGACCGGCGCGCGAGCGGCGCACGGCATTGGATACGGCCACCACGGCTTCGTGCTGACCGATGACGCGAGTGTGCAGCATGTCTTCCATGCGCAGCAGCTTGTCGCGCTCGCCTTCGAGCATCTTGGAGACCGGAATACCGGTCCACTTGGAAACCACCTCNGCGATCTCCTCGTCGGTCACCTTGTTACGCAGCAGCTGGTTTTCTTTCTTGCCATGCTGATCGACCATCTCCAGGCTGCGCTCGAGGTCCGGAATGATGCCGTACTGCAGTTCGGCCATGCGCGCNAGATCNCCCTTGCGNCGCGCTGCTTCGAGCTCGGCCTTGGCTTGTTCGATCTTCTGCTGGATCTGCGCCGAACCCTGCACCTCGGCTTTCTCCGACTTCCAGATTTCTTCCAGATCGGCGTATTCGCGCTCCAGCTTGGCGATGTCGTCTTCCAGCTTGGCCAGGCGCTTCTTGGTGGCCTCGTCGTCTTCCTTCTTCAGCGCCTCACGCTCGATCTTCAGCTGGATCAAGCGGCGATCCAGGCGATCGAGCTCTTCGGGCTTGGAGTCGATCTCCATGCGGATACGGCTGGCGGCCTCGTCGATCAGGTCGATGGCCTTGTCCGGCAGCTGGCGATCGGTGATATAGCGGTGGCTGAGCTTGGCCGCGGCGATGATGGCGCCATCGGTGATGGTCACGCCATGGTGCACTTCGTAGCGCTCCTTGAGGCCACGGAGAATGGCGATGGTGTCTTCCTCGCTTGGTTCGTCGACCAGCACTTTCTGGAAGCGACGCTCCAGGGCGGCATCCTTCTCGATGTACTGACGGTATTCATCGAGAGTAGTGGCACCTACGCAGTGCAGCTCGCCGCGCGCCAGGGCAGGCTTGAGCATGTTGCCGGCATCCATGGCGCCTTCCGCCTTGCCCGCGCCGACCATCGTATGCAGTTCGTCGATGAACAGGATGACGCGACCCTCCTGCTTGGACAGCTCGTTGAGCACCGCCTTGAGGCGCTCCTCGAACTCGCCGCGGAACTTGGCCCCGGCAATCAGCGAGCCCATGTCCAGGGCCAGCAAGCGCTTGTCCTTGAGGCCGTCCGGGACCTCACCGTTGACGATGCGCTGGGCCAACCCCTCGACGATGGCGGTCTTGCCCACGCCCGGCTCACCAATCAGTACCGGGTTGTTCTTGGTCCGCCGCTGCAGCACCTGAATGGTGCGGCGGATCTCGTCGTCACGACCGATCACCGGGTCGAGCTTGCCGTCCTCGGCGCGCTTGGTCATGTCCACGGTGTATTTGTCGAGCGCCTGCCGCGATTCTTCGGCGTTGGGATCATTGACCGCATCGCCGCCGCGCAGATTGCTGATGGCGTTCTCCAGCGCTTTCTTGCTTACACCCTGAGCCAGCAGCAGCTTGCCCAGACGGGTGTTGCTGTCCAGCGCTGCCAGCAGCACCAGCTCACTGGAAATGTATTGGTCGCCCTTCTGCTGGGCGAGGCGGTCAGCCTGATTGAGCAGGCGCGCGAGGTCCTGCGAGAGATTCATGTCGCCGGTGGGGTTCTGTAGCTTCGGCAGCTGGTCGAGCTCTTTGGTCAGCGCCTGACGCAGCGCTGCGATGTCGAAGCCGACCTGCATCAGCAACGGTTTGATCGAGCCGCCCTGCTGCTCAAGCAGCGCCTGCATCAGGTGTAACGGCTCGATGGAGGGGTGATCCAGGCCGACGGCTATGGACTGGGCATCGGAGAGCGCAAGCTGCAGCTTGCTGGTCAAACGATCGATACGCATGGATGTTCATCCTCATGTGAAGCAGGCCGGCGCCGTGACTCGCGCCATATACGAAACCTGCGAGATGCAGCATAGATGAGGATGATTGTTGGAGATTCAAGGCGGATGACATTGATGCAGGTCATGCCAGGACCGCAGAGTCATGGCTGACTTCACCGCTAGCGCGCCAATATCACTCGAGCCAGATCAGACTGGCGAAGCGGCCTGTGCGCGCGGCACGCCGATAGGAGTAGAAGCGCGGATCGCTGAAGGTGCACAACCCGCCACCGTAAACCGCGTCTACGCCCGCGGCAGCCAGACGGATACGCGCCAGCTGGTAGATATCCGCCATGAAGCGTCCCGGGTTGCGACTTGCAACGAACGCCGCGGCAGCCGACGAATGCTGCGCGAGGAATGCATCGCGCACTTCGGGCCCGACCTCGAATGCCGCCGCCCCGATCGCCGGCCCCAACCACACCAGCAGTTCATCGGCAGGTACCGCCAGCGCTTCGAGCGTCGCCTCGAGCACACCACCAGCCAGCCCGCGCCAGCCAGCGTGAGCCGCGGCGACTCGGGTCGCAGCATGATCACAGAAAAGTACCGGCAGGCAGTCCGCAGTCAGTACCGCACAGGCCAGACCCGGCGTCTCGCTCCAGCTAGCATCGGCGGTCACGCAATTTCCTGGAGCGGCCTGGACAGCGACACTCGAATGCACTTGCTCCAGCCAGACTGGTTGGCAACCGAGCACGTCCTGAAGATGCTGGCGATTCCAGGCCACCGCGGCAGGCTCATCACCGACGTGATCACCCAGATTGAAGCTGTCGAACGGAGCGCGACTGACGCCGCCCTGCCGCGCGGTCACACAGGCGCGAACGCCGGGCGGAGCAGGCCATTCCGGCACGAGCCAGTCACCGCCCCACGCACTCACCCGACGAAGGCCTCTCGGTCCTGTTGCAGCAGCGTCAGCAGCCAGACGAAGTCATCCGGCAACGGCGACTCCCATTTCATCCTCTGCCCGGTAACAGGATGATCGAGTTCGAGGAAGCGCGCGTGCAGCGCCTGGCGAGGGAACTCGCGAAGCGTTTGCACCAGCGTCGGATTCGCCGCCGGCGGAATGCGGAAACGCCCGCTATACAGCGGGTCACCGACCAGTGGATAGCCAAGATGGGTCATGTGCACCCGAATCTGGTGGGTACGCCCGGTTTCCAGCTTGACCCGCACATGGGTGTGCGAGCGAAAGCGCTCGAGCACGCGGTAATGGCTGACCGCCGGCTTGCCGCCCTCCACCACCGCCATGCGCTGACGCTGCTGGCCATGCCGACCGATCGGCGCGTCGACCGTACCACCAGTAATGATCACGCCGATGACGATCGCCTCGTAGATGCGGCTGACGCTACGCGCCTGCAACTGCTCGACCAGCCGGGTTTGCGCCTGCAGCGTCTTGGCCACGACCATCAGACCGGTGGTGTCCTTGTCCAGGCGATGAACGATGCCGGCACGCGGGACGTTGATCAGGTCCGGCACGTGATGCAGCAATGCATTGAGCAGCGTGCCGTCGGCATGGCCGGCCGCAGGGTGCACAACCAGGCCAGCAGGCTTGTCGATCACCAGGATCTGATCGTCCTCGTAGACGATCTCAAGCGGAATGTCTTGCGCGACCCACTCGCCCTGCGCCTGCTGTTCGGCACTCAGCTCGAGCACGGCGCCAGCATGCACGGTGTCGCGAGGGCGCAGCACGGCGCCATCCACGGTGAGCAGGCCATCCTTGATCCAGGCCGCGAGACGCGAGCGCGAGTGTTCGGAAAAGAGCTGCGCCGCAACCTGATCGAGACGTTGCCCGCCAAGGTCAAACGGCACTTCGGCGCGGAGTTGGATGGCCTGTTTGGAAGTCGTGGACATACGGCGAGATAGGTTCGTCTGAGAGAGGCAGGCGACATCCGTTGGTAACGGACGGGCCCGGGGACCGCAGATGGCGGAGCGGCCTTTGGTTTCGGCTACACGCTTGTGTTTAAATACGGCGTCTTTGTCCCGGCGCACCGGGGCGCTCATCATAACAGGACGGCTCCGCGCGAGACAGCCAGCCGTCACAGGGACGCAAGCCGCCATGCAAGTGAAACACCTGCTGCTGATCGCCATTCTCGCCCTCACCGCCGCCTGTTCATCCAACGAAACCGTCGACGAGAATCTGGGTGAAGTCGAGCTGTACCAGCAAGCACAGGCCGACCTGGACAACAAGAGCTACACCAGCGCCATCAGCAAACTCAAGGCACTGGAGTCGCGCTATCCGTTCGGGCGCTTCGCCGAGCAGGCGCAACTCGAACTGATCTACGCCTATTACCGCAACGTCGAGCCGGAAGCCGCGCGCTCGGCGGCGGAGCGTTTCATCCGCCTGCATCCGCAGCATCCGAACGTCGATTACGCTTACTACCTCAAGGGCCTGGCCTCCTTCGATCAGGACCGCGGCCTGCTGGCTCGCTTCCTGCCGCTGGACATGACCAAGCGCGACCCAGGTGCCGCCCGCGACTCGTTCAACGAATTCGCCCAGCTCACCAGCCGCTACCCTAACAGCCGCTACTCGCCTGACGCCAAGGCGCGCATGGTCTACCTGCGCAACCTGCTGGCGGCCAACGAGATACACGTCGCCCACTACTACCTCAAGCGCCAGGCCTACGTCGCAGCAGCCAACCGCGGCCGTTACGTTGTGGAGAACTTCCAGGGCACGCCGGCCGTGGCCGACGGGCTTGCCGTGATGACCGAGGCCTACCAGCGCCTGGGCCTCGACGATCTCGCCGAAACCAGCCTGCAGACTCTGCAGCTCAACTACCCGGATCACGCAACGCTCGAAGACGGCAAATTCACCCCTGTCGAGACGGAAGACGACAACCGCAGCTGGCTGAGCAAGGCCACCCTCGGCCTTATCGAAGGCGAGGCTCCCCGCCCGGACACCTCGCGGGCCAATCGCGATGTGCTCCGTCAATATGAAACGGCCGCTCAGGACCTTCCCGAAGAGCTTCGCCCGGTACTCAAGGAAGCAGAGCAGCAAGGCGAAAAGCGCTCCTGGTGGAGCCGCCTGACCTTCGGCCTGTTCGACTGACCGCTGACCGACTTCCGCAGCGCCGTCCTTGCATTCGGCGCGCGCGGCGAAACGGGCCGGCAGTGGCCGGGCTCAATTGATCGCAGGCCACCACGCTTAATCAGGAAGGAATCGATATGGGTCTGTTTCGCCTGCTGTTCTGGATTGCACTGATTGGCGCCGCGTTCTGGCTGTGGCGCCGTTTCGCGCAGAAGAAAGCCGCCCCCAAGCCTCGCCAGACCACCCTGCCAATGGTGCGTTGCGCTCAGTGCGGCGTGCACGTCCCGCAGGACCAGGCGCTGCAGTCGCAGGATCGCTGGTACTGCAGCCGCGCTCACCTGGAGCAGGACAGCACTCCTGGTGGGCACTGAAAACCTCACCTTCTTTGGCGATCAGGGACGGCGGATTCTCCGCCTGTACCACCTCTATCGGCTGACNATCGGCCTGGCGCTGGTTCTGCTGATCAGCGCCGACCTGCACAACGACCTGCTGGAGATGAGCAACCCGCAGCTCTTTCAGTACGGCGCCTGGATCTACCTGATCCTCAACATCATCGTCGCCGTGCTGGTGCAGAACCCGGAGCGCGATCTGCCCGTGCTCGGGCTGGCGCTGATGGACGTCATCCTGCTGTCCGGGCTGTTCTACTTCGGCGGTGGCACCCCGAGCGGTATCGGCAACCTGCTGATAGTCGCCGTTGCCATCGCCAACATACTGCTGCGTGGCAGGGTCGGTTTCTTCATCGCCGCGGTTGCTGCGACGGGCCTGATCTACCTGACCTTCTACCTCAGCATTCAACGCCCCGAAGCCAGCAGCCAGTACGTTCAGGCCAGCGCACTCGGCACGCTCTGCTTTGCTGCCGCCTTCCTGGTTCAGGGGCTGGCTCGCCGCCTGCAGGTCAGCGAGACGCTGGCGCGCCAGCGTGCGGAAGAGGTGGCGAACCTGGAGGCGCTCAACGCGCTGATCCTCCAGCGCATGCGTACCGGGATCATGGTGCTGGACCCGCAGGAGCGCGTTCTGCTCGCCAATCAGGGGGCTCTGCAACTGCTCGGCCAGGACTCGCTGGCAGGCGAACGCCTCGCACCACGCTGCCCGGAACTGCTCAAGGCACTGCAACAGTGGCGAGGCAATCCGACCCTGCGCCCACCGAACCTCAGGGCAACGCCTGGCGGCCCAACGCTGCAGCCGAGCTTCGCCGCGCTTCAGCACGGGAACAAGCTCGACACACTGGTGTTTCTCGAAGACATCTCGCAGATCGCGCAGAAGGCACAACAGCTCAAGCTCGCCTCCCTCGGACGCCTCACAGCCAGCATTGCCCATGAAATCCGCAATCCACTGGGCGCCATCAGCCATGCCGCGCAGCTGCTTCAGGAATCCGAAGANCTGGACGGACCTGACCGCCGTCTGGCACAGATCATTCAGGATCATTCACGGCGGATGAACCTGGTGATCGAGAACGTCCTCCAGCTTTCCCGGCGGCGCCAGGCCGAACCCCAGCTGCTGGACCTNAAGTACTGGCTGCATCGTTTCGCCAGCGAGTTCCGCCAGGGGCTCGGCCCGCAGCAGACCCTGCACCTGGATACCGTGGGCAGCTCGCTGCAGACCCGCATGGACCCCAATCAGCTGACCCAGGTGCTGACCAACCTGGTNCAGAACGGGCTGCGCTACAGCGGCCAGCAGAATCCGCGGGCGCAGGTCTGGCTCCGCCTGTTCCGTGACGAAGCCAGCGACCTGCCTATCGTCGAAGTGCTCGATGACGGCCCTGGTATCGCGGCCGAGCAACTTCAGAACATNTTCGAACCGTTCTTCACCACCGAAAGCAAAGGCACCGGGCTGGGGCTATATATCTCCCGCGAGCTGTGCGAAAGCAACCAGGCACGCCTGGACTACCGCGAGCGCCCCGAGGGCGGCAGCTGCTTCCGCATCGTCTTCGCCCACCCNCGCAAGCTGAGCTGAGCCTCGCTGCCGGCAACACATCACACATCGACCAAAGCGACAGCCACGACACCGCCGGCGGAGTTAACATGCNCCTCAGCCGCCATCCCCGGCGACCATCGCTTCACGAATCAAGAGCAGGACCATGACCGCGCGCCAGAAAGCACTGATCATCGATGACGAGCCGGATATCCGCGAACTGCTGGAAATCACTCTTGGCCGCATGAAACTCGATACCCGCAGCGCTCGCAATCTCAAGGAAGCGCGCGAATGCCTGGCCCGCGAGCATTACGACCTGTGCCTTACCGATATGCGTCTGCCCGATGGCAGCGGCCTGGAGCTGGTGCAATACATTCAGCAACAGCACCCGCAGCTGCCGGTGGCGATGATCACTGCATACGGCAGCCTGGATACCGCNATTGGCGCGCTCAAGGCNGGGGCATTCGACTTTCTCACCAAACCGGTGGACCTCAACCGCTTGCGCGAGCTGGTCGGCACGGCCCTGCGCCTGAGGGCGCCCACAGCGGAAATGCCGGTGGACAGCCGCCTGCTCGGCAGCTCGCCACCCATGAAGACCCTTCGCAAGCAGATCGGCAAACTCGCCCGCAGCCAGGCGCCGGTTTATATCAGCGGCGAGTCCGGCAGCGGCAAGGAGCTGGTGGCCCGACTGATTCACGAGCAGGGTCCTCGCAGTGAAAAGCCCTTTGTGCCCGTCAACTGCGGCGCGATCCCGTCGGAACTGATGGAAAGCGAGTTCTTCGGCCACAAGAAAGGCAGCTTCAGTGGCGCCATCGAGGACAAGCCNGGGCTATTCCANNCNGCCAATGGCGGCACGCTGTTCCTCGACGAGGTAGCCGACCTGCCGCTGCCGATGCAGGTCAAGCTGCTGCGCGCGATCCAGGAAAAGGCTGTACGCGCGGTCGGCGGCGCTCAGGAACTAATGGTCGATGTGCGCATCCTCTGCGCCACCCACAAGGACCTCGCCAGCGAAGTGGCCGCAGGTCGTTTCCGCCAGGATCTGTATTACCGCCTGAATGTCATCGAACTGCGCGTGCCGCCACTGCGCGAGCGTCGCGAAGACATTGGCCTGCTAGCCGAAGCCATGCTTCGGCGTCTTGCGGCGGAGTGCGGTGACAGCAGCGCTCGCCTGCACCCGGATGCTCTGGCCAAGCTGGAAAACTATCGCTTCCCGGGGAACGTTCGTGAGCTGGAGAACATGCTCGAGCGGGCCTACACACTCTGCGAGGGCGATGAGATCAAGGCGGGCGATCTACGCCTGGCAGACAGCCCAGGCGTATCGGAGAACGGTGAAGCCAGTCTGGCGCAGATCGACAATCTGGAAGATCACCTGGAAGAGATCGAGCGCAAGCTGATCATGCAGGCGCTGGAGGAAACCCGCTGGAACCGCACTGCGGCGGCCCAACGGCTGGGGCTGACCTTCCGTTCGATGCGTTACCGGTTGAAAAAACTCGGACTGGACTGAGCGATGAGCCAGATTGGCGTCGAGTCACTCAGACACGACGCTTGCTGGAGGTGCTCGCCTTACCCCTGCGTCAGCAGGTTGCGCAGATCGATGATCGCCGCATTGGCACGGGAGATGTAGTTGGCCATCACCAGCGAGTGATTGGCCAGCACGCCGTAGCCGCTGCCATTGAGCACCATCGGACTCCACAGCGGCTCCTGCGCGGCCTCAAGCTCGCGGATGATCTGCCGCACGCTGATGGTGGCGTTCTTTTTCGCCAGCACGTCGGCGAAATCAACCTCGATCGCGCGCAGCAGATGTGACAAGGCCCACGCCTGACCACGCGCCTCGAAGAAGACGTTGTCGATCTGCAACCACGGCGTTTCGACGACCTGCTCCTTGACCTGCGGCACGACGCCCGCACGCTCCTGTTCGGGCGCAACATCGGCATCCAGCCGCACCCGGCCAACGCTGGCAGAGAGGCGCTGGGACAGCGAGCCGAGCCGCGTGGCGGCATCGCCCAGCCAGTTGTTAAGGTTGTCAGCACGCGTGTAGAACAGCGCCTTGGGCTGCGGATCGCTGAGCCGAGCCAGGTAGCGATCCAGGCCGCGAATGGCGTTGCGGTACTCGGACTCGGAGGCCGGCAATGCCCAGCTGCGATTGTCGAAGTTGAACAGCGGCTCGGCCTTGGCCAGATCGGTGTCCTCGGTCGACTGCGACTGCGAGCGGGCGAAGTCCTTGCGCAGCGCGAGCGAGATCTCGCACCTGCACCAGCACGCCATATTCCCAGCTCGGCATGTTGTCCAACCACAGACCCGGCGGCGCGATATCGTTGCTCAGGTAGCCACCCGGCTTATCCAGCAAGGTACTGGCAACACGCTTGAGCGTTTCCACGGTGGTATAGCCGCTGACCAACTGCCGCTGNGAGGCCTCGGCNGCCTGGCGGGCNCTCTGCTGTACGGGAAACAGATCNGGTTCGCGGCTCCAGTNCCAGCCGAGCACCAAGGTAACCAGCAGGTACACGCCCAGCAGGACGGCAAGAACCAGCAGAAGCGGATTACCCTCCCGCCGTCCGGCCCCGCCGGAAGGGCCACTCGAGCGGCCGANACGAGCGAAGCGATTCTTCCAGTCCAACATGGGCAATGTGTCCTTCTCGCGAGTTCTGGGGTTCGACCGCACGACGTCGGAGACGTTGCGCTGACATGCCTTTACTATAACGCAGGGCCCCTGCTCACTCAGCGCCAAATTGAGAACCACTACCGCACAGTGGACTTCCAAAGCACCGCCGCAGTGATAGCATGCCGCCACCATAAAGCCAGGGCAGCGCACCCTGNGCACCGGGAAGAATCGCGATGTCGGATCAGGAAGAACTCAAGCAGCATTTCGCCCAGCGGGTCATTCACCAGGCACGCGAAGTGCTGGAAGTTTGGCAGCAACTGCAACGCAGCGAATGGAACGAGGACTACCACGCTGCCCTGACCGAAGCGACGACGCGGCTGCGGCGCTTCGCCGACCGATTCGAGCAGACCGAACACAGCGAGCTTGCACTGAACATCGAAGATTGCCTGAGCGACATCCGCGACAACCGCGGCCGTCTCTCCAGCAGCACCATCTCCACCCTCAGCCAGCTGATCTACCGTCTGGCGCGCACCGGGCTGCGCCACAGCGATCCGCATAATCAGTCGTTTCTGCCGCCACTGAGCAAGCCGGTGTACATNGCCCTGCAGGATCAGCAGCGCGCNGAACACCTGGTACGCCAGCTGGACTTTTTCAGCATGTCCGCGCAGGCGTTCAGCAATGTCGCGGCCTTCCGCACCGCGATGCATCGCCGCCATCCGGCCGCGATCGTCATGGAGGTGGATTTCAACGGTCCGAGCGAAGGGCTGCGCCTCGCCGAGCAGGTCCAACAGGGGCTGGAATCGAAGCTGCCGATGCTGTTCTTCAGCCACCTGGAAACCGATACGCCAACGCGCCTTGCTGCGGTGCGCGCCGGTGGTCTGGAGTTCTTTACCGGCACCCTCGACGCCAGCAGCCTGCTGGAGAAGATCGAAATATTCACCCGCACGGCGCACTACGAACCGATCCGCGTACTGATCATCGACGACTCCCGGGCCCAGGCCACCCACACCGAGCGAGTGCTTAACAACGCCGGCATCGTCACCCAGACGCTGATCGAGCCGATTCAGGCCATCGGCGCTCTGGCCGAGTTTCAACCGGACCTGATCATCCTCGACATGTACATGCCCGAGTGCCAGGGCACCGAACTGGCCAAGGTGATTCGTCAGCACGAGCGCTATGTCAGCGTGCCGATCATCTACCTCTCGGCCGAGGACGACCTGGACAAACAGCTCGACGCCATGGGCGAAGGCGGCGACGACTTCCTCACCAAGCCAATCAAACCCAGTCACCTGATCGCCACCGTGCGCACCCGCGCGACCCGCGCCAGAAGTCTGAAGGCACGCATCGTCCGCGACAGCCTGACCGGGCTCTACAACCACACCCACAGCCTGCAGTTGCTCGAGGACGCCCGCTTCCGTGCGCGCCGCGACAACAGCCCGCTGAGCTTCGCCATGCTGGATATCGACCACTTCAAGCAGGTCAACGACACCTTTGGTCATCCCATGGGCGACCGGGTGATCAAGAGCCTCGCGCTGTTCCTGAAGCAGCGTTTGCGCAAGACCGATCACATCGGCCGCTACGGTGGCGAAGAGTTCGCTGTGGTATTGCCGGACACGCCAGCGGACGTCGCCTGCAAGGTACTCGACGAGATCCGCCAGCGCTTCGCGGAGATTCGCTTTCCAGCCCAGCCCCACGACCTCAGCTGCACCTTCAGCTGCGGTATCACCGAGCTGGCCGGCGACGCCGAGGTCAAGACGCTCACCCAACAGGCCGACGAAGCGCTGTATCGCGCCAAGCATGGCGGCCGCAATCGCGTCGAACGCTACTGACACGACGGATATCCCAATCGCCACGCCAGGCAGCACCTCGCTGAGGCGGCGACCTGGCAGGCCCGCGCTCGCTGTAACGCGAATGACATCAAACTGCCATACCTTGCAAGCCTCCTGATTCGTTCTGCGAGGCGAGGATGCGCCTGAAGTCGCTCACCACTCTCAACACCCTGCTGCTCATTGCTGTCTGTCTCGCGCTGGGTGCCACGCTCTGGTGGTCCGAGCGTGCCATGGAGCGCCCCTACCTGCTCATGGCGCGTTACCTGGGGCTGTCTCAACAGTTCCAGCATCAGGCAGCGGAAAATATTCAGGGCTATCTCGCCAGCGGTGACGCATTGCGTCATAGCCAGGCGCAGCAGGCGCTCACCGATCTCCAGCGCGACGTAATCGAACTTCCGGATGGTCTGGCGGAAACGCTACGCCCGAGCCTGGAAGAGCTGGTCCGCTTCACCGCCACCGACCTGCTCGCGGCCGGCAAGCTCGCCGGCGATCCGCAGGGCTTGCTGCTGCAGGCAGAGCGCGAAATGGCCGGAGCGCTGTCGCAGCTCGACGACTACCAGGCGGAAGCCGATCATCCGAGCGCGCGACACTATCAACAGCCTCTTTTCTCGGCCGGGCAACAGCTGCTGCGGCTCAGCCACGCAAGGGGAAAGCTGGTCGCCTCCGGCCGGGATGAACTGGCCAGCGAAGTGGAGCAGACCCTGCATAACCTCGAACAGGACGCCGCAAAGCTCGAGGCACTACCGTTACTCGGCGTNCTCGCAGCCGAGCAGTCGGCCGCGAGCAATTTCGCCGCCCTGCTCGATCTNGGCGATGCCGCGANGCAGACCAGTGAAGACCAGGGCNTTGCGCTCAAGCGCGAGCTGACCAGCCTGATCAAGCGCTACCCGGCCGANCTGCAGCGCACCCGGCAGCTGATCCGCCAGCGCAGCGAGCTGCTGCAGAGCAGCGCCGGCAAGATCGATGCCGTGCAACAGGCCCTGGCCGAGCTGGAGCCAGCGGTACGCGCCGAGCATGGCCGTATCCAGGCCGAGGTGCGCATGCTGCAGGGCGGCATCATCCTGCTGATCCTGCTGATCGCCCTGGCCATCGATCGTCTGCAACGCCAGCTGACCCGAGCTCTCGGTCAGCTGGTGCCGGCACTTTCGGAATGGGCCGAGGGAGACTTCGCCAGCGATGCACGGATCGAGTCGAAGATCCGCGAGATCGCCGATATCGAAAGCTCGCTCAATCGCCTGCGCAGCTACCTGCTTGGCCTGGTCGGAACCCTGCGCCAGCAGGCGACCCAGGTCGCCGCCAGCAGTCGAAGCCTCGACGAAATGAGCAGCGACCTGCACGAAGGCGCCCAGCGCCAGACCGGCGATACCGCACAGATACGCGATTCGCTGAGCGAACTGGAGGCCACCATCCAGCAGGTCGCCGATGGTGCCGGAGAAGCCGCCGAGGCGAGCCGCGCTGCGGCGCGCGCCGTGCATCAGGGTCAGCAGGTGATCGGCCAGAGCCTGACCGGCCTGCATGGGCTGGTCAGCGAAGTGCAGGACAATGCGGCGGCGATCGAACGCCTGGCCGACGAAACCACCACCATCGGCAACGTGCTGACGGTTATCCGTGCCATCGCTGAGCAGACCAATCTGCTCGCGCTGAATGCCGCCATCGAGGCGGCCCGCGCCGGCGGTCATGGACGCGGTTTCGCCGTGGTGGCCGACGAGGTGCGCTCACTGGCGCAGCGCACCAGCGGCGCCACCGAAGAAATCCAGCAACTGATCGGTCGCCTGCAGCTGGCGGCACGGCAGTCGGTCGAGGCGATGCGCAGCCAGGTCGAGCATGCGCAAAGCACGGCAAACCTCGCCGAAAGTGCCGATCAGGCACTGGACGAGATCGTCTCGACCATCGCCACCATCAGCCGCATGGCCGAACAGATCGCCCAGGCGACCGCCCAGCAGGGCGAAGCGGTGGGCGAGATTCGCGGACACAGTGAGCGTATCCATCAGCTCGGCGACGCCAACCTGAATCACATCAGCCGGGGACGTGAGCAAAGTGCGCAGATGCTGCAGCTGGGCAGCGAACTGGATCGCGCGACCCAGGCGTTCAGGTTCTGAAAAAGAAAACGGAGCCTGGCGCTCCGTTTCCTTATGCCGGCAAGCCTCCCTACCGCTAGCGGGGTGCGACCGGACGCTGCGGCTTACCACCCTTGCCAGCCGGCTTGCCGCTCTTTTCCGCCTTGCGCCGGGCCTCGGCCGCGGCCTTGGCCTGCTCGCGCTTGTCCCAGGCGTTGCCGTCATGGCTGCGTGGCGGCAGGCCGTTGTGCTGGGTGAGGATCTTGCCGCCCTGCCCGGCCTTCTTGCTGCCGACTGGCGTCGAGTTCTTGCGCCGTGCGCTCTGGTAGCCCTCGGTGGCCGGCTGGTGCGCCGGGATCAGCTGGTGCTTGCCATTGCCGATCAGGTCGGCGCGGCCCATACGAATCAGCGCCTCACGCAGCAGGGGCCAGCCCTTGGGATCGTGATAGCGCAGGAAGGCCTTGTGCAGGCGCCGCTGCTCCTCGCTCTTGACCACGGTGACGCCTTCGCTCTTGTAGGTCACCTTGCGCAGCGGGTTCTTGCCGGTGTGGTACATGGCGGTGGCCGAGGCCATCGGCGACGGATAGAACGCCTGCACCTGGTCGGCGCGGAAACCGTTGGCCTTGAGCCACAGGGCGAGGTTCATCATGTCCTCGTCGGTGGTGCCAGGGTGCGCGGCGATGAAGTACGGGATCAGGTATTGCTCCTTGCCCGCCTCTTTTGAGTACTTCTCGAACATCCGCTTGAAGCGATCGTAGCTGCCGATGCCCGGCTTCATCATCTTGTCCAGCGGCCCACGCTCGGTGTGCTCCGGCGCGATCTTCAGGTAGCCGCCGACGTGGTGGGTGACCAGCTCCTTGACGTACTCCGGCGACTCCACGGCGAGGTCGTAGCGCAGACCGGAGGCGATCAGGATCTTCTTCACGCCTGGCAGTGCGCGCGCCTTGCGGTAAAGCTCGATCAGCGAGCTGTGGTCGGTGTCGAGGTTCTCGCAGATGCCAGGGAACACGCAGGACGGCTTGCGGCAGTGCTTCTCGATGTCGTGGCTCTTGCAGGCCAGGCGATACATGTTGGCAGTCGGCCCGCCGAGATCGGAGACCACGCCGGTGAAGCCCGGTACGTTCTTCATTTCCTCGATCTCATGCAGGATCGACTCGTGGGAACGGCTCTGGATGATGCGGCCCTCGTGCTCGGTGATCGAGCAGAAGGTGCAGCCACCGAAGCAGCCACGCATGATGTTCACCGAGAAGCGAATCATCTCGTAGGCCGGAATCTTCGCCCCGGCATAGGCTGGATGCGGCACCCGCGCATAGGGCGCGGCGAACACGTAGTCCATTTCCTCGGTGGTCAGCGGAATGGGCGGCGGGTTGAGCCACAACTCACGATCATCGTGACGCTGGACCAGCGCACGGGCGTTACCGGGGTTGGTCTCCAGGTGCAGCACGCGGTTGGCGTGGGCATACAGCGCCGGGTCGTTGCGCACCTTCTCGAACGACGGCAGGCGGATCACCGTGCGATCACGCTCGAGTTTCGGGTGCGGCAGCAGCTCGACCGGGCGGGCTTCGTTCGGGTCGTCCTGCGGACCCTTGTCCTTCTCGATGGCGCAGGCGGACAGGTCCTGCGTATTGACGTAGGGGTTGATGATCTTGTCGATCTTGCCCGGACGGTCGATGCGCGTGGAGTCGATCTCGAACCAGCCCTCGGGCGTGTCCTTGCGGATGAACGCGGTGCCGCGCACGTCGGTGATCGCTTCGATGGGTTCGCCGCGGGCCAGGCGCTGCGCCACCTCGACGATAGCGCGCTCGGCGTTGCCGTAGAGCAGCACATCCGCCGTGGCATCCATCAGGATCGAGCGACGCACCTTGTCCGACCAGTAGTCGTAATGGGCGATGCGCCGCAGCGAGGCCTCGATGCCGCCAAGCACCACAGGAACGTGCTTGTAGGCCTCCTTGCAGCGCTGGCTATAGACCAGGCTGGCGCGATCGGGCCGCTTGCCTGCCAGGCCGCCCGCCGTGTAGGCGTCGTCGGAGCGCACCTTGCGGTCGGCCGTGTAGCGATTGATCATCGAGTCCATGTTGCCGGCGGCGACACCGAAGAACAGATTCGGCTCGCCGAGCTTCATGAAGTCGTCTTTGCTGTGCCAGTCCGGCTGGCTGATGATGCCGACGCGAAACCCCTGCGCTTCGAGCAGTCGGCCGATGATCGCCATGCCAAAGGACGGATGATCGACGTAGGCATCACCGGTGATGATGATGATGTCGCAGGAATCCCAGCCGAGCTGATCCATCTCCTCCCTGCTCATTGGCAGGAACGGCGCCGGACCGAAACACTCGGCCCAGTACTTGGGATAGTCGAACAATGGCTTTGCGGCGTGCATGGCGGGGAACCGGGACAACGAAAACGGGCGCGGAATATAGCACAAAAAATAACCAAGTCCGACCATCACGCAGGGTCTTTATCGACCTTCGCGACGGGCGCGCGAAGTGTCACTGCCGCCCGCTATACTCGCGCGACTCAACCATTGCTTCGAGCCCGGGAGTGTCTGGTGCGCGTCGTCCTTTTCGCCTTGCTCCTGAGCCTTTGCAGCCAGGCCTCCGCTCATGCCGAAACCGCCCTCCTGAGTGCCAGTGACAGTGGCCGCGGACTGAATGCCCATGTCACGCTGCTGGCCGATCCCGGAGCCGAGCTGAACATCGACGACCTGCAACGCCCGGACGTAAAGGCGCGCTTCGCGCCAGCCGAAGGCAAGGCCAGTGTCGGACAGAGTCCGCATCCCTGGTGGATCCGCGTCAGCCTGCAACGGGAAAGCGATGCACCGTTTCAATGGTGGCTGGAAGTCGGGTCGGTAACCCTGAAAGACCTGCGCATCTATTTGCCGGACGGCAACGGTGGCTGGATCGAGCGACAATCCGGCGAACTGGTCGGGTTCAACGAAGGCCGCGACCATGCCTATCGACGCATGCTGTTCAGGCTTCCGCCACTCGGTGACAGCCAGCCGGTGACCTTCTACCTGCGCAGCTACGACCCCGCCGGCAACTCCTTTCCGCTCAAGGTCTGGCAGCTCGATGCCCTGCAGGAGCAGGCGGTGGGCGAAAACCTGTTTCTCGGCCTGATCTACGGCGTCATCCTGGCGATGCTGCTGTACAACCTGTTCATCTTTCTCAGCCTGCGCGACAGCGCCTATTTCTGGTACGTGGTGACCACCACCGGCGCGTTGCTGATGATCCTGGCGATGACCGGCCATGGCTTTCAGTACCTCTGGCCGAATGGCTCGGTGCCCTTCTGGCTCGACCGCATCAGCATCCCGGCACTCTGGGGGTTCAGCGCCTGCCGCTTCACCCAGACGCTGTTGCAGACACGCCAGTTCGTGCCCTGGGCGCATCGCCTGCTGACCTTTGCCTTGACGCTGTATGTCACCGCCGTGCTGCTCAACGCCTTTGGCTGGCGCGCGTTCGGCGCCTGGGTATTCGTGGCGCTGGCGCTCACCGCGATTCCCGCCTCGCTGTGGGCTTCGTTCCGTCGCTGGCGCCAGGGCTATTTCCCCGCACTGCTTTATCTGCTCGGCTTCGGCGTGATCCTGGGTAGCGTCAACCTCCTCCTGCTGCGCGCCACAGGTGTGGTTCAGCCCGCGGCCTGGAACGCCTACCTCTTTCCGCTGGCGGTGACCGCAGAATCCATTCTGTTCTCCTTCGCGCTGGCCTACCGCATCCAGATCCTCAAGCAGGAACGGGCAGCAGCGCTGGAGCATGCCGATCAGGAAAAGAGCGCGCGACTGAGGCAGGTTCAGGCCAGCGCCGAGCAGCTCAGCCTGGCAGTGGAAACCCGCACCGCCGAGCTCGCCGAAGCCAACCGGCATCTCAGCGAACGAGAAGTCGAACTGAAGCAGGTCGCTTTTCACGACGCACTGACCGAGCTACCCAACCGGCGCTATCTCATCGAGCGTGTCGAGATGGCGTTGAGCGATGCCCGACGCCGCGGCGAATCCATCGCCCTGCTGCTCATCGACCTGGACCACTTCAAGCCCATCAACGATGGCCACGGCCACGATGCCGGCGATCTGCTGCTGCGTACGCTCAGTCAACGCCTGCGCGACCTGGTGCGCAGCAGCGACATGGCGGCACGCCTGGGTGGGGATGAATTTGCAGTACTGCTGACCGGCCCGAATGTCGAACAAGACGCCGCCCAGATCGCCGAGCGGCTGCTGCACGAGCTGTCGCAGCCGGTGCCCTACCGCGACGTCACGCTGGCCGTCACGATTAGCGTTGGCGCCGCATTCTTTCCACGCCATGCCGATGGATTTTCACAGCTGTACAAAGCTGCCGACGAGGCCCTCTACCGAGCCAAGCATCAAGGGCGCGGGAACTGGGTCCAGCAGGAAGAGCAAGCACGGCCCGCCGATCAACCGATGTAGCGGCGCGGTACACGCCCGGTCACCTTGGTCAGCAGCTCGTAGCCGATGGTCCCGCAGGCCTGGGCCAGCTCGTCGATTGGCATCTGCGCGCCCCACAACTCCACGGCATCCCCTACCTGCGCCTGCGGCAGATCGGTGAGATCCACCGCCAGCATGTCCATCGAGACCCGGCCGGCCAGCGGCACGCGCTGGCCATGAATCACCACCGAGGTGCCCGAAGGCGCGGTACGCGGGTAACCATCGGCATAGCCGCAGCTGACCGTGCCGATTCGCGAGGCGCGTTGCGCGACCCAGCTGGCGCCATAGCCGACACTTTCACCTTCGGACACATCACGCACGGCGATCAGGGCACCGGTCAGCGTCATCACCGGGCGCAATCCAAGCTCCTGCGCACTCAGTTCGGCGAACGGCGTGGCGCCATAAAGCATGATGCCGGGACGAATCCAGGCCATATGTGCCTGCGGCAACGCCAACACCGCGGCAGAGTTGGCCAGCGAGCAGTTATCGAACTCCAGGGCCAGCAATTCGCTGTAGCGCTCCAGCTGCAACTCGGTCAGGGCATGACCGCGCTCATCGGCGCAGGCGAAGTGGCTGATCAGGTTGAGCTCGCCAACCTGTGCCTTGCCCCTGAGCCGCGCATGGCATTCGCGCAGGCCTTGCAGGGTGAAGCCCAGCCTGTGCATGCCCGAATCCAGCTTCAACCACACATTCAACGGCCGCGGCAGATCGGCCGCCAGCAACCAATCGGCCTGACGCTGATCCTGGATGGCAACATCCAGCCCAAGCTCGGCGGCGCGCAAATACTCAGCCGGCTCGAAACAACCTTCCAGCAGCAGGATGCGGGCATCGGGCGCACTGAGGCGAATCTCTTCCGCTTCTTCCAGGCAGGCCACGGCATAGCCGTCGGCAATCTCGCGTAGCGCTGTAACCGCTTCCCGTGCGCCATGCCCGTAGGCATTGGCCTTGACCACGGCAAACGCCTGGCGCTGCGGGGCGCATTGCTTGGCGAGCAGGTAGTTGTGACGAAGCGCGGTCAGATCGACCGTGGCAACCAGCGGACGCATGAAGTTTTTCCTGTACAACGGCGGGTGGGCGAAATCTTACTCCTGTGGACCGGGCCGCGCAGGCTGGCGTTCGGCTGAGTCGGGCGGCAACAACATACAGCCCGCCGTCAAAAACGCCACAGCAGCTACGCTTACTCGTCGTCGAACTGGTAGCTGCCCGGTGCCAGGTTCTCGAAGCGTGAATAGCGGCCGAGGAACGCCAGACGCGTTGTGCCGATCGGGCCGTTACGCTGCTTGCCGATGATAATTTCGGCGACGCCCTTGTACTCGGTTTCGGGGTGATAGACCTCGTCCCGGTAGACGAACATGATGATGTCGGCGTCCTGCTCGATTGCCCCCGATTCACGCAAGTCGGAGTTCACCGGGCGCTTGTTGGGGCGCTGTTCGAGCGAGCGGTTGAGCTGCGACAGGGCGATCACCGGACAGTTGAATTCCTTGGCGAGGCCCTTGAGCGAGCGCGAAATCTCGGAAATCTCGTTGGTCCGGTTGTCGCCGCTCGAGCCTGGGATCTGCATCAGCTGCAGGTAGTCGACCATGATCATGGCGATCTCGCCGTGCTCACGGGCCAGGCGCCGGGTCCGCGCACGCATCTCCGACGGGCTGATGCCGGCGGTATCGTCGATGAACAGCTTACGGTCGTTGAGCAGATTCACCGCGGAGGTCAGCCGCGGCCAGTCGTCGTCCTCAAGCTTACCCGCGCGGACCTTGGTCTGGTCGATGCGGCCGAGCGAAGCGAGCATACGAATGACGATGGAGTCCGCGGGCATTTCCAGGGAAAACACCAGTACCGCCTTGTCGGTGCGCAGCACGGCATTCTCGACAAGGTTCATGGCGAATGTCGTCTTACCCATGGACGGACGACCGGCAACGATGATCAGGTCAGCCGGTTGCAGTCCGTTGGTGGCTTCGTCGAGATCGGTAAAGCCGGTGGACAGGCCGGTGATCGCCTCACCCGCATTGAAGAGGGTGTCGATACGATCGATGGCTTTGACCAGGATGTCGTTGATGCCGATCGGTCCGCCGGTCTTGGGCCGCGCTTCGGCGATCTGGAAGATCAGGCGCTCGGCTTCGTCGAGAATTTCTTCGCCGGTACGCCCCTGTGGCGCGTAGGCGCTGTCGGCGATCTCGTTGCTGATGCCGATCAGCTGGCGCAATGTGGCGCGCTCGCGAATGATCTGCGCGTAGGCCTTGATGTTCGCCACCGAAGGCGTGTTCTTCGCCAGCTCACCGAGATAGGCCAGGCCGCCGACCTGCGGCAGGTGCCCTTCCTTGTCCAGTTGCTCGGACAGGGTGACCACGTCGAACGGCGAGTTGCGCTCGGCCAGGGTGAAGATGGCGCGGAAGATGAGGCGATGATCGTGGCGATAGAAATCGCCATCGGATACCTGATCGAGCACGCGCTCCCAGGCATTGTTGTCCAGCATCAGGCCGCCAAGCACCGCCTGCTCTGCCTCGATGGAGTGCGGCGGTACCTTGAGCGCTGCGGTTTCCAGATCGTATTGCTGGGGGACACTGATGTCGTTCATGGCACTCGGAATTCGAAACTACAAAAAAACAAAGGGCACGTTCCACTCGCGTGGAAACGTGCCCGATGTTACTCGTCAGGCACCAGCGGTGCCAGACGATGGCTTAGCCGGCTACGACGATCAGCTTGACGGTCGCTTCGACGTCNGTGTGCAGGTGCACAGCTACGTCGTACTCACCAACCTGACGGATGGTGCCGTTCGGCAGACGGACTTCGCTCTTCGCTACTTCAACGCCAGAGGCGGTCAGTGCGTCGGCGATGTCATGAGTGCCGATGGAACCGAACAGCTTGCCCTCATCGCCCGCGGTAGCGGTGATGGTGACTTCCAGTTCGGCCAGCTGAGCGGCGCGAGTTTCAGCAGAAGCCTTACGCTCGGCAGCAGCTTTTTCCAGGTCAGCACGACGAGCTTCGAACTCGGCGATGTTGGCTGCGGTAGCAGCAGTAGCCTTGCGCTGCGGCAGCAGGTAGTTGCGACCGTAACCAGACTTGACGTTTACCTTGTCGCCCAGGTTGCCCAGGTTTGCGACTTTTTCCAGCAGGATGACTTCCATTTGAGTCTTACCTCTTAACTTTTAACCTTCACCGTTCGCAGGTCCCGCGCCATTCTTACCGGCTGCGCGACCACGAAAATCAAACAGACTGTCGACAATGGCCAAAACGGCCAGTAACGGATAAATCAACTGCATGAACAGCACCAGCGTGACGTACAGCCCCACCAGCCAGAATCGCGGCAGACGCCCCTGAGCCACCAGCCCGTGCATTAGCGCGATACCGGCAAACACCAGCGGTACACTGCACAACGGCGTCAAAACCGCCAGCTGCGCACCCAGGTTCGGTCCAAGCAGCATGCCGACCAGCAGCAGCACCGCCAGCAGTGGCGGGAACCGCAGCGTACGAAACTCACTGCCGAAACCGCCCGGGTTGTACAACGCTGCCTGCCAGTAACGACCAAGCATCAGGCTAAGCAGGGTGACGACCTGCAGCAGTGCAGCCAGAAGGCCGGTCAGTACCGGTGCCAACAAGGACTCCAAGCGTCCGCGCTCCTCCACCGAAAGCTGCTGATAGGCGCCTGACAATGCGTCAGGCAACACTTTCTGCAGTTCGCTGGCCAGCGCCGCAATGGGCTCGCCGAACACCGCACCGAGAGCCCAGACATACAGCAGTCCAAGGCCCACACTGCACAACATCACCCGCACCCACGAAGCCTGACTGCGCAGCAGTAACGCCAGCCCCAGCGAGCCCAGCAATACCAGCAGGGTTCGCGGATCGCCGAAGTACCACCAGGCCAGTGCCGGCAATACCGCCCAAACCAGCACACCCAACCGCATCGTTGAGGCCACGGCGCAACAACACCAGGCTGCCCGCGGCTGCACTCAGCCAGAACAACATGGGCAACGCTGCAGCACCCGCCACCACGAAGATGGCTTGCATACGGCCGCGCATGATGAACTCAGCCAGGGCACGCATGCGATTTATCCTTTACTTCTGTCGACCAGCCGGATCAACGGCCGTGGCTGTCGGTGTAGGGCAGCAGGGCCAGGTAGCGGGCGCGCTTGATAGCGGTAGCCAGCTGACGCTGATAACGTGCCTTGGTTCCGGTGATACGGCTAGGAACGATCTTGCCGGTCTCGGAGATATAGGCCTTCAGGGTGTTGAGATCTTTGTAGTCGATCTCTTTCACGCCTTCGGCGGTGAAACGGCAGAACTTACGACGACGGAAAAAACGTGCCATGAAATAGGCTCCTCAATAGATCCGTGGATTACTCGTCAGCGTTGTTATCGCTGTCACTGTCGCTCTCGTTAGAGCCGTCAGTGTTGTCAGGGCGATCACGACGCTCGCGGCGCTCGCTACGGTTTTCCTCGGCCTTGAGCATTTCAGACTGTTCGGTCTCGGCTTCGTCGCGACGAATGATCAGGTTACGGATGACGGCGTCGTTGTAGCGGAAGTTGTCTTCCAGCTCGGCCAGGGCCTTGCCACTGCACTCGACGTTCAGCATCACATAGTGAGCCTTGTGCACGTTGTTGATGGCGTAAGCCAGCTGACGACGGCCCCAGTCTTCCAGGCGGTGAATCTTGCCACCGTCTTCTTCGATCAGCTTGGTGTAACGCTCCACCATGCCGCCGACCTGCTCGCTCTGGTCCGGGTGAACCAGAAAGATGATTTCGTAATGACGCATAATTGCTCCTTACGGGTTGCAGCCTGCCGACTAAGCGGTCAGGCAAGGAGTGAATGACTTGTTGTCTTGCTTGCAGGTAGGCGCGCAAACGCCTGCCGTCCAGGCAAGGGGCGCCATTCTAGAGAAGGGCTGACAGCGGCGCAAGGCGAACTGGTGAATATTTAACCAGCTTTAGACATTCAGTTGCGCAGCGCCGCACGCTCGGCGCGAATACCATCGAGCAGCTCGCGAACCTGATGGATATCGTACGGCTTCAGCATGGTACGCAACCGATCGAGGCCCACATCCGAAGCATTGACCGCATAGCCCGAGGCGATCACCAGCGATAACCTCGGGTGACGCGCACTAGCTTCACGCGCCAGATCGATTCCGCTCATCCCGGCTAGGCCGACATCCGTCAGCAGCACGTCGAAAGGCTGCTGCCCCAGCGCCTCCAGGGCCTCTTCAGCTGTCTCGCTTGCGACGACTTGATGCCCTAGCTCCATCATCACTTCACCGGTAAGCATGCGCAGGGTCGGGTCATCCTCGACGAAGAGAATCTTCAGACTGGCATCATCGGTCGCCGGGTTTTCCACGACATCGTCAGGCAGCGGGTCGCCCGCCACCGCTTTGGCCGGACCTGCCGAGAGATCACCTCCCGCGCCCTGCCGCTGCCCGTCATCGACGCAGCGCGGCAAATGCACATGCACGGCGGTACCACCGCGCTCGCCGCTCTCCAGCGTAACGAAGCCACCGCTCTGCTTGACGAATCCATAAACCATGCTCAAGCCGAGACCGGAGGCATTGCTGTCCTGCTTGGTGGTGAAGAAGGGTTCGAATGCCCGTGCGCGCACGTCGTCACTCATGCCGCCGCCCTCGTCGATGACACTGAGCAGGACGTAATCGCCACGCGAGTTGCCAGGCGCATCCTCGCCCAGCTGGCGATTCTCCAGACGCAGCACCACACGTCCGCTACCCGCCATCGCATCGCGCGCGTTGGAAGCGAGGTTCAACACTACGCTCTGCAGATTGCCGACATCGGCGAACACCGGCCATGGCTCGCCCAGCACCTCCAGCTCCAGCTGTACCGCCGAACCCAACGCCCCATTTAGCAGCTCGTGCATCTGCTCAAGCAGCTCCGGCAAGTGCACCTGGCGCGGCAACAATGGTTGGCGGCTGGCGAAAGCCAGCAGCTGCGACGCCAGACGCGCACCCTTCTCGACCCCGCTGACGGCCGAGTCCAACCGTCGCGCTGCAGTCTGATCGCTACCGAGACCACGCCGCAGCAGCTGCAGGTTGCCTCCAATGATCTGCAGCATGTTGTTGAAGTCGTGCGCGATGCCACCAGTCAGCTTGCCCACTGCCTCCAACCGCTGAGCCTGCTGCAGGGCCTGCTCGGCCACCTGTCGCTCGGCCTCACTTTGCTGCAGCGCCAGGGTTCGCTCACGGACCAGCTCTTCCAGGTGATCGCGATAACGCTGCAGCTCCGCCTCGTTGCGCTGCTGCTCGGTCACATCCTGCCCTTGAACGAAGATGCCAATGACCCCGCCGTCGTTCTCGACGATCGGCTGCAAAACGAAATCCAGAATCGCTTCCTGTGGCTCCTTGTCCGGATGGCGTCTCAGGAACAGCGATACACGTTTGCCGACATACGGCTGACCGGTGCGATAGACCTCGTCGAGCAGACCGATGAGGGCCTGCCCCTCGATCTCGGGCAATCCCTCGCGAACCGTCTTGCCAAGCAGCTGACGGTGCCCGGTGACCTGCCGATAGGCATCATTGACCAGTTCATATACATGATCAGGGCCGCGCAGAAAGCAGACGAACCCAGGCGCCTGCGCGAACAGACGGCGCAGCTGCTCGCCTTCGGACTGCAGCAGCCTGGCACGGGACATTACGCCTTGCTCCAACTGCTGCAAGGGCTGCCGACCGGCTGCCGCCTGACTCAACGAGTCTTTCATTGCCTGCAGCTCGGTAATGTCCGAGGTGTGCTGCAGAATCGCAACGACCTCTCCCTGCTCATCCAGGATTGGCGTGTGCGTGGCGCTCCAGTAACGATCCTCGTAAACCGGGCCAAGTGGCGTTTGTCGCGCGATGGAGTAACGAATCACCGGCAACGTATCGACTGCCTTGCGGCTGAGCACCCGCGCAAACGAATCGAGCAACTCTTGCACTCGGGTCATCTCGGGACTGAGCGGGTCGGCAGCGAAGGCCTCATGAAGGCGCTGACCCTGGATATCCGTCAGTTTTCGCCCGGTAAGCGTCAGGTAAGCGGCATTCGCATCCAGAATGACCAGGTCACGATCAAGCAGGACATAAGCATTCGGGGATAGCCGGAACAGACCTTCGAAAGACGGGCGCTGCTGCATACAACCTCCATGGTACGAGCCTGACGCCGCGTAACTAACCCAGCAAGGCTCCGGCAGCACCCGGAGCCCTCAAGCAAAATATGACGAGAAGCCGCTATCCGCGGACGGGCCTGGACACCGATTGACCACAAAAAGGTCAATCGGTTTCAGATCAGCAGGTCAGGCGCTCAGCCAGCGACCTTGGCGCTCTTGCGCTGACGCAGCGCCTCGAACAGGCATACGCCGGTCGCCACAGAAACGTTCAGACTGCTGACGCTGCCGGCCATGGGCAGGCGCACCAGATAATCACAGTGTTCACGCGTCAGGCGCCGCATACCGCGACCCTCGGCGCCCATGATAAGCACGATGGGCCCGGTGAGATCCTGATCGTAGAGTGATTGCTCGGCTTCGCCCGCCGTCCCCACGACCCATAATCCACGCTGCTGCAGCTTCTCCAGCGTACGCGCAAGGTTGGTCACGGCGACCAGCGGAATCACTTCCGCCGCACCGCAGGCAACCTTGCGCACGGTGGCATTGAGAGTGGCCGATTTGTCTTTCGGCACGATCACGGCGAGCGCACCGGCCGCGTCCGCGGTGCGCAGACAGGCACCGAGGTTGTGCGGATCCGTCACACCATCCAGCACCAACAGCAGCGGCGGGCCATCGGCGCGATCAAGCAATTCCTCGAGCATGGCCTCACCCCAAACCTGACTGGGGCTCACCTCGGCGACCACACCCTGATGCACGCCTTCGACCCAGGCATCCATCTCCCGCCGCTCACACTGCCCGACACTCACACGTGCCTGAGCAGCCAGCTCGATCACCATCTGGGCGCGCGGATCGCCGCGCCCCTCTGCCAGCCATACCTGCTTGACGCGCTTGGGATGATGGCGCAGCAATGCCTCGACAGCGTGCAGGCCGTAGATCTTTTCCAGCTGACTCATGACTTGGCCTTGCGCTTTCTGGCACCGCCACTCGAGCCGGTGGGTTTGTCACCTGACTTGGCTGCAGATTTCGGCTTGGCCGAGCCTGATCGCGACTTGCTCCCGCCCGCCGCCTTCTCGCTCTTGCCCTTCCTGCCGCCCTTCGCCTCGGCGAGCAATGCCTTCTTCAGCTCTCGACTCTTGCGCACATCGGCATTGCCCGGCTCGCGTCCACGGCTCGCACCGTCACGCTGCCCCGGAGCAGACTTGGTACCACCACCGATCAGCTCGAAATCGATCTTGCGCTCATCCAGATCGACGCGCATGACGCGCACCTCGACGCTGTCGCCGAGACGGAAACTGCGCCCACTGCGCTCACCGGACAACCGGTGGTGCAACGGATCGAAGTGGTAGTAGTCGCCCGGCATGGCAGTGACATGCACCAGCCCTTCTACGTAGATGTCTGTCAGCTCGACGAACAGGCCGAAGCCAGTCACCGCAGTAATCACACCAGGGAAGGCCTCGCCGACACGATCCTTCATGAACTCGCACTTAAGCCAGTTAGTGACGTCGCGGGTAGCTTCGTCGGCGCGTCGCTCGGTCATCGAGCATTGCTCGCCCAGCTGCTCCAGCGCGGCTTCGTCGTACGGATAGATTCGCGCCTTGGGCATGCTGGTGGCGCCTTCGCGGCGCACATGAGGCGTGTCTCGACGGGAGCGGATGACACTGCGAATGGCGCGATGCACCAGCAGATCGGGATAACGCCTGATTGGCGAAGTGAAGTGGGCGTAAGCCTCGTAGTTCAGGCCAAAGTGACCATTGTTCTCGGCGCTGTATACGGCCTGACTCAGCGAGCGCAGCATGACCGTCTGGATCACATGGAAATCCGGGCGCCCCTGAATCTGCTCCAGCAGCGCCTGGTAATCCTTCGGCGTCGGACCTTCCTTGCCCTTGTGCAACGAGAGGCCCAGTTCACCGAGAAAGGCGCGCAGCTTTTCCTGGCGCTCCAGCGGCGGCGCATCGTGGACACGATAAAGCGCTGGGATCTCATGCTTCTGCAGGAATGCCGCCGTGGCGACGTTGGCGCAGAGCATGCACTCCTCGATCAGCTTGTGCGCATCGTTGCGCTCGGTCGGCTTGATCTCGGCGATCTTGCGATCGGCACCGAAGACGATACGCGTTTCCTGAGTCTCGAAATCGATCGCGCCGCGGGTATGACGCGCCTTGAGCAGCACCTTGTAGAGCGAATAGAGCTGCTTGAGATGCGGCAACACTTCGGCGTACTCCCCACTCAGCCGCTTGCCTTCGGCTGACTTGGGCTGCTCCAGCATCGCGCTGACCTTGTTGTAGGTCAGTCGCGCATGCGAATGAATCACCGCCTCGTAGAACTGGTAGTCGGTCATCTTTCCCGACTTGCTCAGCGTGATCTCGCAGACCATGGCCAGGCGATCGACCTGCGGATTCAGCGAACAGAGCCCGTTGGAAAGCTGCTCAGGCAGCATGGGCACCACCCGCTCAGGGAAGTACACCGAGTTGCCGCGAACCACGGCCTCCTTGTCGAGCGCCGAGTCGACCTTGACGTAGTGCGACACGTCGGCAATGGCGACATACAGGCGGAAACCTCCTGTCAGGAGCTTCCAGCCGCCAGGCTTCTCGCAATAGACCGCATCGTCGAAGTCGCGCGCGTCTTCACCATCGATGGTCACGAACGGTAGATGGCGCAGATCGACGCGCTTGTGCTTGTCCTTTTCCTCGACCTCGGGCTTCAGCCGGGACGCTTCCTTCAGCACCGCTTCCGGCCAGACATGCGGGATATCGAAGCTGCGTAGCGCCACGTCGATTTCCATGCCCGGCGCCATGTAGTTGCCGATCACCTCGACGATGTCGCCCTGCGGCTGGAAGCGCTGGGTCGGCCAGTGAGTGATCTTGACCTCGACAAACTGCCCCGGTTTGGCGTCGAGCGCGCGGCCCGGCGTCACCAGCACTTCCTGCTGGATTTTCGGGTTGTCAGGAATGACAAAACCGACGTCGCTCTCAATGTGGTAGCGACCAACGATGCTTTCGTGAGCCCGACTGATCACTTCAACGATCGCGCCCTCACGACGCCCACGCCGATCAAGCCCGGCAACGCGCGCCAGACAGCGGTCGCCATCGAACACCAGGCGCATCTGCGCGGGACTGAGAAACAGGTCATCGCTGCCGTCATCCGGGATGAGAAAGCCGAAGCCGTCGCGGTGCCCACTGACGCGACCGCAGACCAGGTCCAGCTTGTCCACCGGGGCATAGGTGCCGCGCCGGGTGTAGATTAGCTGACCATCGCGCTCCATCGCTCGCAGGCGGCGACGCAGCGCTTCGATATCTTCTTCGGACACCAGTCCGAACTCTTCAACCAGCTCTTCGCGGGCCGCCGGGGAGCCGCGCTCACCGAGATGCTGGAGAATCAGCTCGCGACTGGGAATGGGGTTGTCGTACTTTTCCGCTTCACGAGCGGCCTCGGGATCGAGGGATTGCCAATCGGCCATTAAGAGATGTCACCTTTCATTCATTTATAGGGCCAGAACGCCCTTCTTCTATTGAAGCGCGAATCGCTCCCGGACGGCAGCTTTCACGCGAATTATTTTTCNCCATCAGGGGTTTACAAGGCCAAACCTCAGCCGTATAGTTCGCGCCCACAATGTCTGGCAGACGTTGTAACACGGAAACGGCTTAGTATCATCGTTTCTAGTGCCCAGGTGGCGGAATTGGTAGACGCACTAGGTTCAGGTCCTAGCGGTGGCAACACCGTGGAAGTTCGAGTCTTCTCCTGGGCACCACTTATTCAAATGAAACCCGCTGCGACATGGCGAGTCTCATGCAAGACGAAGAAGCCGACTTCGACCGATCTGATCGGTGAAATGGCAAAAAGCCGGTGAGCAATCATCGCAATGTGCCCAGGTGGCGGAATTGGTAGACGCACTAGGTTCAGGTCCTAGCGGTGGCAACACCGTGGAAGTTCGAGTCTTCTCCTGGGCACCACTCTTCAAGAAAAAACCGAGCCTCTGGCTCGGTTTTTTCGTTTCGGCGAGCAACTGATTGAACTGCCCCTTCCGATAGCCGGCCACGCCAGACAAAAGAAGACCGCCCGAAGGCGGTCTTTTTGTACCTGCAGCCTAGATCAGGCGTAAGGGTGGCGCAGCACAATGGTTTCGTTGCGATCCGGGCCGGTGGAGATGATATCCACCGGCGCCTCGACCAGCTCCTCGAGACGCTTGATGTACGCGCGCGCATTNGCGGGCAGCTCATCAAGGGTCTTCGCACCAACAGTCGACTCGCTCCAGCCCGGCATCTCTTCGTATACCGGCTGCAGGCCGTCATAGCTGTCCGCATCGGTCGGCGCGTCAACCAGAACATCGCCGTTACGATCCTTGTAACCGACACATATGCGGATGGTTTCCAGACCATCGAGCACGTCGAGCTTGGTCAGGCAGATGCCGGATATACTGTTGATCTCGATGGCACGACGCAGGATCACTGCATCGAACCAGCCACAGCGCCGCGCACGACCGGTAGTGGAACCGAACTCGTGACCGCGCTCGGCCAGGCGAGCACCGATATCATCGAACAGCTCGGTCGGGAACGGACCGGAACCCACGCGCGTGGTGTATGCCTTGGTGATACCGAGAATGTAATCCAGATACAGCGGACCGAAGCCCGAACCGGTGGCAGTGCCGCCGGCAGTGGTGCTGGAGCTGGTGACGTAGGGATAGGTGCCATGGTCGATGTCCAGCAGCGAGCCCTGCGCGCCCTCGAACATGATGCAGGCACCCTGCTTGCGCAGCTCGTGCAGGCGGGCGGTGACATCGGTGATCAACGGCTTGAGGATTTCCGCGTAGCCGAGCGCCTCATCTAGGGTCTTCTGGAAATCAACCGGCTCGACCTTGTAGAAGTTCTGCAGCACGAAGTTGTGGTATTCCAGCAGCTCGCGCAGCTTGACCGCGAAGCGCTCCGGGTTGAACAGGTCAGCAATGCGCAGGCCGCGACGCGCAACCTTGTCCTCGTAAGCCGGGCCAATGCCACGACCCGTCGTGCCGATCTTGCCTTCCGAGCGCGAAGCCTCACGCGCCTGATCCAGCGCCACGTGGTACGGCAGGATCAGCGTGCAGGACGGACTGATGCGCAGGCGCTCGCGTACCGGCACGCCCTTTTCTTCCAGCTTGGTGATCTCACGCAGCAGCGCATCGGGAGCGACCACCACGCCGTTGCCGATCAGACACTGCACATTGTCACGCAGGATGCCGGACGGAATCAGGTGCAGCACGGTCTTCTCACCGTCGATGACCAGGGTATGTCCGGCATTGTGGCCGCCCTGGTAACGCACGACCGCAGCCGCCTGATCGGTCAGCAGATCGACGATCTTGCCCTTGCCCTCATCACCCCACTGGGTGCCCAGGACCACGACGTTCTTACCCATAACCCTCTGTCCTCTTCGGCGAAGCATGCCGGTCGCAACCGGCGATAATCGAAACCAGGCCAGCGCCGCAGCGCGGCGCCACAGCCATCAGGACGCCAGCGAAGCCACCGTCCAGACACCATCCTTCAATTGCAATTGCCGGTCGCAGCCGAGCTGCGCAGCATCGGCTCGCGACTGCCCATCAAGGGCTTGCACCACGCGCTCACCCTGACGCCGCAGCTGACGGACCGCATCCCACAGACCCGGTTCGCCGTCTTGCGGCGCCCAAACGCCCGACACAGGCGCGGAAAGATCAGCACTGCCCAGACTGACCAGCGTCTTCAGGTCAGTGGAGAAACCCGTCGCCGGGCGTGCGCGACCGAAGTCGGCACCAATGTCGTCATAACGACCACCCTGCGCGATCGACTGACCGACGCCGGGTACGAACACCGCGAACACCACTCCAGTATGGTAGTGATAGCCACGCAACTCGCCCAAATCGAAATACAGCGGCACATCCGGATAACGCGCCGCCAGTTGATCGGCAATGGCCGTCAGCGTTTCCAGCGCGGCCTGCACCTCGGCGGGCGCAGCCGCCAGCACCATACGCGCCTGATCGAGCACTTCCCGCCCACCGCACAACCGCGCCAGCGCGCGCAGCATGCCGGCCAATGCCGAATCGAGCGCAGCAGTCTGCTCGGCAATCTCGTCCATCGCCTTGCGCTGCAGCGCATCGAACAACCGCTGCTCGGCTTCGCCGCTCAGCCCGGCAGCCTTGGCCAGACCGCGATAGATGCCCACATGCCCGAGATCCATATGCACATCCGGCACCTCGGCAAGCTCGAGCATTTCCAGCATCAGACTGATGACCTCGATATCACTGGCAGCAGACGCATCACCATACAGCTCAGCCCCCAACTGGATAGGGCTGCGCGAGGTGGAAAGCGCCTGCGGCTTGGCATGCAACACACTACCGGCATAGCACAGGCGACTGGGACCTTCGCGACGCAGGGTATGCGCGTCGACCCGGGCCACTTGTGGCGTGATATCAGCCCGCAGCCCCATCTGGCGACCGGAAAGCGGGTCGATGACCTTGAACGTACGCAGATCCAGATCCTGCCCGGAACCGGTGAGCAACGACTCGAGAAACTCCACGTGCGGGGTGATGACCAGCTCGTAGCCCCAGCACTGGAACAGGTCCAGCACGCGCCGACGCGCCGTTTCGATACGCGCCGCCTCCGGCGGCAGCACCTCTTCGATGCCATCTGGCAAAAGCCAGCGGTCTACCGTTGCCATTCGCGAAATCACCTCTCGTTCCGGTAAGCCCAGACGAAAACCGCGGCAGCAGCCTTAGCCGGCCTTCGGTCGCGTGCAGTTGTATTCGAACCATGGCATCCGAGCCATGCCCTGTGAAGGGATCGGCATGACCGCTGCATGCCTGGGATAGCCTGCGACCTCAAGGGCACAGACGCAAAAAAGCCGGGATTTTCCCGGCTGGCGGATCATAGCAATCTTTTCTCTAACGGTCACCCGACGGCACGNCCGTGCCGCCGGGGAACCTTCATCTCGCCATCAACTAGTTGCTCTTTTCCAGATAACGGAAGAAATCGCTCTTCGGATCGAGCACCAACACGTCTTCCTTGCTGGAGAAGCTCTCGCGATAAGCCTGCAGACTGCGATGGAAGGCATAGAACTCCTGATCCTGACCATACGCCGCGGCATAGATGGCAGCAGCCTGAGCATCGCCATCACCGCGCAGCTCCTCAGCCTCGCGGAACGCCTCGGCCAGCAGGACACGGCGCTGACGATCGGCGTCGGCACGGATACCTTCGGCTAGCTCTTTACCTTTGGCGCGATGCTCACGAGCCTCACGCTCACGCTCAGAGCTCATCCGCTCGAACACGCTGCGATTGACTTCCCGCGGCAGATCAATGCCCTTGACGCGCACATCGACCACTTCGATGCCCAGCTCCTGTTGAGCGGCGCGGTTCAGACTGGTTGTGACCTGAGCCATCAGCTCGTCACGCTGACCGGACACGGACTCGTGCAACGTGCGCTTACCGAACTGGTCACGCAACGCCGCCTCCAGACGGCGAGCCAGGCGCTCGTCGGCAATCTGCTTCATCCCCGAGGTCGCGGTGTAGAAGCGCTCGGCATCATCCACACGCCACTTGGCGTAGGAGTCGACCATCAGCGCTTTCTTTTCCAGGGTCAGGAAGCGGGAAGTCGTGGTATCCAGTGTCAGCAGTCGCGCATCGAATTTGCGCACCGAGTTCACGTACGGAATCTTCATGTGCAGGCCAGGCTTCACATCAGGCTCGACGATGCGGCCGAAGCGCAGCAGGACTGCACGCTCGGTCTGCGAGACGATGTAGAAGCTGTTCCACAGAACGATTGCCGCCACAACGCCCACGATCAGGGCGGTAAGGGATTTATTGCTCATCAGCGGCTCTCCCTCGTACGAACTTCACGCGGATCCAACTCCGGCGGCAGACGGGTGCCCTGGGTAGCCGCGCCCGACGCAGCTCCGGCCGGAGCAGGCGTGCTCGCACCACGACTGTTGATCATCTTGTCCAGCGGCAGATAGAGCAGGTTCTGCCCGCTGTCACCACTCACCATGACCTTGCTGGTATTGCTCATGACTTCCTGCATGGTTTCCAGATACAGGCGCTCGCGCGTCACTTCCGGCGCCTTGCGATATTCGGCGACCAGCTTGCTGAAGCGATCCGCCTCACCCTGAGCGCGGGAAATCACCGCGTCGCGGTAACCACTGGCTTCTTCCAGCATGCGCTGGGCCTGACCGCGGGCTTCGGGAATCACGCCATTGGCGTACGACTCAGCCTGGTTCTTCTCACGCTGCTCGTCTTCACGCGCGCGAATCACGTCATCGAACGCTTCCTGCACCTCACGCGGCGCAGCTGCGCTCTGCAGGTTGACCTGGGTGACGACGATGCCTGTGGCGTAATTGTCGAGGAAACGCTGCAAGCGCTCCTTGACCTCGCCAGCCATCACTTCACGACCTTCAGTCAGCACCTGATCCATGGCGGTCGAACCCACCACATGCCGCACGGCGCTGTCGGTCGCATGTTGCAGGCTTACTTCAGGCTGATCGACATTGAGCACGAACGCCTGAAGATTGCTGATCTTGTACTGAACGGTGAGCGGCACCTCGATGATGTTCTCATCCTCGGTGAGCATCTGCCCCTGCTTGCTGTAAGAACGCTCGCGGGTGACGTTTTCCTGGAACTTGCGATCGATCGGCGGGAAGTAGATGTTCAGGCCCGGCCCGACCGTCTCGTGATACTTGCCGAAGCGCAGCACGACGGCCTGCTCCTGCTCGTCGACGATATAGATCGCATTGAACAGCCAGACGGCCAGCAGCACGACCAGGGCAATCCAAACCAGACCGAAGCCGCCGCGCTTGCCGCTGCCACCGAAATTGCTGCCGCCGCCACGCTTCTTGCCACCGAACATGCCGTTCAGGCTGTCCTGCAGCTTGCGGAAAGCCTCATCGAGATCCGGCGGGCCTTTCTGGTCGCCACCGCCACCACCGCGACGGCCACCGCCACCACTGCCCCAGGGATCCTGGTTGTTCGAGTTGCCACCCGGCTCATTCCAAGCCATAGCGCTCTCCATTCAAATAAAGCTAAAGGCGCGCCCACGGCGCGCCCGCCAATGCTACAGAAAGCCCCGAACTACCGGCAAAATTGCCACTAGAGGCTTTATTGCAAAGTGTGTTGCTCGATGAACTCATCCACCCGCAACCCTTCGCGACTGATCAAGCGATTCAATTCGATTCTTGGCAAGCGAACTTCCAGCAGGCTGCCACCCTCGTCATCATGCGTTTCCCGCTGCACCGCGCTGAGCTCGAAGAACTGCGCCCGCAGCCGCCCGAGCCGCTGCGGCAGGCGCAGCGTCCCGACAAACAGATCGTTGCCCAACAGCTCGGCAATGGCCTGGCGCACCAGATCCAGCCCCAATCCATCACGAGCGGACACCCAGACACGCTGCGGCTTGCCATCGGCGTCGCGCTGAATCTGCGGCTCGATGCCCTCCATCAGGTCAACCTTGTTGTAGACCTCGAGCATCGGCAACTCGTTGGCGCCGATCTCACCGAGCACCGCCAGCACCTGCTCGATCTGCTGATCNCGCTCTGGCTCGTGCGCATCGATGACATGCAAGAGAAGATCGGCGTTGCTGGACTCTTCCAGCGTAGCCCTGAAGGACTCCACCAACTTGTGTGGCAGATGACGGATGAAACCCACGGTGTCGGCCAGCACCACCGGCCCGACATCATCCAGCTCAAGCCGCCGCAACGTCGGATCGAGCGTGGCGAACAGCTGATTGGCCGCGTACACATCCGACTCGGTCAGCGCATTGAACAAGGTGGATTTGCCGGCGTTGGTGTAACCAACCAGCGACACGGAGGGTATATCGGCACGACGACGCCCGCGACGGGCCTGCTCGCGCTGACCGCGGACCTTTTCCAGACGCTGCTTGATTTGCCGGATGCGCACACGCAGCAAGCGGCGGTCGGTTTCCAGCTGGGTTTCACCCGGGCCACGCAGACCGATACCGCCCTTCTGTCGCTCAAGGTGAGTCCAGCCGCGAACCAGGCGCGTACTCATGTGCTCAAGCTGGGCCAGTTCGACCTGTAGCTTGCCTTCATGGGTGCGTGCGCGCTGGGCGAAGATATCCAGAATCAGACCGGTACGATCCAGCACGCGACATTCGAGCGCTCGCTCGAGGTTGCGCTCCTGGCTAGGCGTCAGGGTGTGATTGAAGATCACCAACTCGGCCTCGCCATCCTTGACGAGGTCATGCAGCTCCTCGACCTTGCCACTGCCGATCAGGAACTTGGCGGACGGCTGATGCCGGGCGACATTGACGAAGCCAACCGCCTCGGCGCCTGCCGAGCGCGCCAGCTCCTGGAATTCCTGAGGGTCCTCGCGCGCCGCGGGGTCCTGGCCGTCCAGGTGCACCAGGATAGCCCGCTCACCACCACCGGGACGTTCGAAGAACAAAGAAACCTACCTCAGTCGTTGCTCGACTCGGATTGCTCGGCATCACCAGCGGTCGGCAGGCGCACAGGGCGGCCCGGAACCACAGTGGAGATGGCGTGCTTGTAGACCATCTGGCTGACGGTGTTTTTCAGAAGAATGACGAACTGGTCGAAGGATTCGATCTGGCCCTGCAGCTTGATGCCGTTGACCAGATAGATGGAAACCGGGACGCGTTCCTTACGCAGTGTGTTGAGGTAAGGGTCTTGTAGCGAATGCCCTTTTGACATGTGCCGCACTCCTTAGAGGATCTGTTTTCATTAGTGTTCTAAAAGTACAACCGACGATCCACTTGTCTGAGAATAGACGGTCAATTCGCAGTGTCAGCTCAATATGGAGAGCGATTGCAGGTATTTCAATGCGCGCGGCAGATTGTCGCGGGACAAACTGTCCAGCCAGTGCATCTCCCCCCANCTTCGCAACCAGGTGAACTGCCGTTTGGCCAGTTGCCGGGTTGCGATGATGCCGCGCTCCACCATTTCCTCTCGGGTCGATGATCCGTCCAGATATTCCCAGACCTGACGATAACCAACCGCTCGAATCGACGGCATGCCAAGGTGCAGATCACCCCGATTCCTCAGGGCTTCGACCTCTTCGACAAAGCCCTGTTCAACCATGTGCAGGAAACGTCTCTCGATGCGTTCATGCAGGATGTGGCGTTGTGCGGGGGCGATGCACAGTTGCGCGACAGTATAAGGCAAGACTCCTGAGCCTGGAGCGTCTGCGACGGCTTTTTGCGACCTTTGTCGGGCGCGGTGCTCGCTCATGGTCAAGCCGCTGACGCGATANACCTCNAGTGCGCGTACCAGCCGCTGCGGATCGTTAGGATGAATGCGCGCTGCCGACTCCGGATCCACCTGGGCCAGCTGATCGTGCAGCACCTGCAACCCTTGCGTCGCGGCCAGCGCCTCGAGTTCGGCACGTAGCAACGGGTCAGCTGCCGGCATATCGGCGAGTCCTTCCTGCAACGCCTTGAAATACAACATGGTGCCGCCAACCAGCAGAGGAATTCGGCCAGCCGCGCTGATCTCGGCCATGGCCGCCAGGGCATCTGCGCTGAACTCTGCAGCCGAGTAGCTCTCGGCCGGGTCGAGGATGTCCACCAGACGATGGGGAAACTCGGCCAACACCTCAGCCGACGGCTTCGCCGTGCCGATATCCATGCCGCGATAGACCAGCGCCGAATCGACACTGATCAGCTCGCAGGGCAGCAAGCGCGCCAGTTCCAACGCAAGATCGGTCTTGCCCGACGCAGTGGGGCCCATGAGGAAGATGGCAGGAGGGAGAGCGGACATCAGGAAGCTCGACGGTCTTGGCCGCATAGTTTCCGGCGACAGGCGGTCGGCTGCAAGCACGGTTCGCCGCGAGGATTACTCAGCGACCGCGCAGGAACAGCTTGTCCAGTTCGTCCATGCCGAGCTGCGTCCAGGTCGGACGCCCGTGATTGCACTGCCCGCTGCGCTCGGTATGTTCCATATCGCGCAGCAAGGCGTTCATCTCCGGCACCGTCAGCCGCCGGTTGGCGCGCACTGCGCCATGACACGCCATGGTCGCCAGCAGCTCGTTCAGATGGGCCTGAATACGGTCACTGGTGCCGTACTCAAGCAGATCGGCCAACACGTCGCGGACCAGCCGGGTCGCTTCGGCCTGCTTGAGCAGCGACGGGATCTGTCGAATCGCCAAGGTTTCCGGCCCCAGTCGTTGCAGCTCGAAACCCAGCATCTGAAACCATTGCCCGTGCTCTTCGGCGCAGTCGGCTTCACGCTGACTCAGCGCAATCGACTCAGGCACCAGCAATGGCTGCCCGCGCAAGCCTTCGCTGGCCATGGCGGTTTTCAGTCGCTCATAGGTGATGCGTTCGTGAGCGGCGTGCATGTCAACCAGCACCATGCCCTGGGCATTTTCGGCGAGGATGTAGACGCCCTTGAGCTGCGCCAGCGCATACCCCAGCGGCGGCACGTCATCCTGACTCGCCGGCAGTGCCGCGGGACCGCTTTCGGGCAACGGCGTGAAGAACTCGCGATAAGCACCCTGAGCTTCGGCGGTATAGCCGGCCGAAGCTGGCCGTGGCGCCTGATAACCGGCCCCTGCGCCGCGCCAGGGCGACGTATCACCTGGGGCCGCTCAAGCACGCTGGCCGCCAGACTCATTTCGTTCTGCCCGGCGAACTCGCCAGCGGCCAGCCCGGAAACCTGCGTCATCGGCGTGACGCTGGCCGGTGCCGCGAGCTGATCTTCCGGCCGCACATCCCCCAGCGCGCGATGCAGCGTGCCGTAAAGGAAGTCATGCACCATGCGGCTGTCGCGGAAGCGCACTTCATGCTTGGTCGGGTGCACGTTGACGTCCACCACCGCCGGGTCGACATCGAGGAACAGCACGAACGTCGGGTGCCGGCCGTTGAACAGCACATCGCGATAGGCCTGGCGTACCGCGTGGGCCACCAGCTTGTCGCGAACCATGCGCCCGTTGACGTAGAAATACTGCAGGTCCGCCTGACTGCGCGAGAAGGTCGGCAGCCCGACCCAGCCCCACAGTCGCAAGCCGTTACGCTCGATCTCGATGGGCAGCGCCTGCTCGAGGAACGCCGGCCCGCATACCGAAGCGACACGACGCGCGCGCGCCGCATCGTCTTCGGCCTGGTGCAGCGCCAGCACGACCTTGCCGTTGTGGCGCAGATGGAAGGCCACGTCGAAACGCGCCAGCGCCAGGCGCTTGATGACTTCCTGAAGGTGATCGAATTCGGTCTTCTCGGTGCGCAGAAACTTGCGTCGCGCCGGCGTATTGAAGAACAGATCGCGCACCTCCACCGAGGTGCCCACTGGATGCGCCGCGGGCTGCACCCGCGCTTCCATTTCACGCCCCTCGGTCTCCACCTGCCAGGCCTCGCTGGCATCGGCGGTGCGTGAAGTCATGGTCAGACGCGAGACGGANCTGATCGAAGCCAGCGCTTCGCCCCGAAAACCCAGACTCATGACCCGTTCGAGGTCTTCCAGATCACGAATCTTGCTGGTGGCGTGACGCGCCAGGGCCAGCGGCAGATCGTCCGGCGGAATGCCGCAGCCGTCGTCGCGCACTCGCAGCAGCTTGACCCCGCCCTGCTCGATGTCCACATCGATGCGTCGCGCGCCCGAATCCAGACTGTTTTCCAGCAGCTCCTTGATCACCGAGGCCGGGCGCTCCACCACCTCGCCGGCGGCAATCTGGTTCGCCAGCCGCGGACTTAGCAGCTGGATGCGCGGCACCTCGCTCATGGCTGCGAGGCCAGCGTGGTGGCGGGAATGTTCAGCGTCTGGCCGATCTTGATCACATCATTGCGCAGATTGTTGGCGCTGCGCAGGGAAGTCAGGCTTACCTGATAGCGCTGGGCGAGCAATGCCAGGCTCTCGCCGGAACGTACGACGTGCTCGCGCGGCGCACTGGCGATCTTGCCGGAATCCCGCAACCAGGCCACATAGGTTCCAGGCGGCGGATTCTCATGAAAGAACTGCCTTACGCCACTGTGGATCGAGCGCGCCAGCGACTGCTGGTGGCTCGCCGTCTGCAGCTTCTTGGCCTCGGACGGGTTCGAGATGAAGCCGGTCTCCACCAGAATCGACGGAATATCCGGCGACTTCAGCACCATGAAGCCCGCCTGCTCGACCCGCCGCTTGTGCAGCGGGGTGATGCGCCCCATGTTGCTCAATACCTTCTGCCCGACATTCAGGCTCGATGACAACGAGGCGGTCATCGACAGATCCAGCAGCACACCTGCAAGCATCTGGTCCTTGTCGCCGAGGCTGACGTTGCCGGCACCGCCAATCAGGTCGGAACGGTTCTCGCTGTCGGCCAGCCAGCGCGCGGTTTCCGAGGTGGCGCCGCGGTCGGACAGGGCGAACACTGAGGCACCGTAGGCCGCCGAACGCGGCGCGGCATCGGCATGGATCGAGACGAACAGATCGGCGCCCTTCTTGCGCGCGATCTCGGTACGTTTGCGCAGCGGGATGAAGTAGTCGCTGGTGCGTACCAGCTCGGCTCGAAAACCCTTGTCGGCGTTGATCTGCCGTTGCAGTTCCTTGGAAATCTGCAGCACCACGTGTTTCTCGTAGATCTTGCCGGGGCCAATCGCGCCGGGGTCTTCGCCACCATGACCGGCGTCGATGGCGATCACGATGTCGCGCTTGCTGCTCGCCGTAGCCGGCAGCTTCACCGCTGGCAGGGTCGGGGAAACCGGCGCGGCGGGCGTCGCCGGGGTAGCGGTGGCTGGCGGCTGGGTCGCGGCGCGAGCGGCTGTCGCCTGATCGAAGAGGTCGACCACCAGGCGATGACCGTATTGTTGATTGGGCGCCAGACTGAAGCTCTTCGGCGCTACCGGCGCATGCAGATCGACGACCACGCGAAGTGTGTCGGCATCGTGCTGGCCGGCGCGCAGAGAGGCGACCGGCGTGTTCTTCAACGGCAGCTTGTCGAGCTCGGCCTTGAGCGTCGCGCCGGTCACGTCGATGACCAGCCGATCGGGCGCGGTAAGGGTAAATATCTTGTGTTCGACCGGGCCGGATAGATCGAACACCAGGCGGGTGTTGTCCGGCGCACGCCACAGACGCACGCTCTGCACATCGCTGGCGGCATGAAGGTCGGTTGCCATCAGCAACAGCACCANNCCACCAATCAGGGTGCGAATGCGCATACCCAAACCCATGTTATTCATAGCTCTCCGTCGGTCAGGGCGACACACCAGGCTTCACCCCGCGCGGTGTGGGGCGACAGGCGCAGCGTACGGCCGGCCTCATGCGGTGCAATGGTAATGTCCATGTCGGCCTTTGGCAAAATGCCGGCCCCGCGCTCCGGCCATTCGATCAGGCACAGCGCATTGCCTTCGAAATAGTCGCGGATGCCGAGGAACTCCAGTTCTTCCGGATCGACCAGACGATACAGGTCGAAGTGGTAAACCTGCACATCGNCCAACTCGTAGGGNTCGACCAATGTGAAGGTCGGACTCTTGACCTTGCCCGCATGACCGAAGCCGCGAATCAGGCCGCGCGACAACGTGGTCTTGCCCGCACCCAGGTCGCCATGCAGATAGATGACGCCACGACCGCCGGTCGCCTNNGCGATGCGTGCGCCCAGCGCGAGCATGGCAGCCTCGTCTGCGGCATACAGATTCACTTCCGGCATGGCGACTGCTCCTCGAGCAACTGACGAATCACGGGAATCAGATCGCTGGCGGCGAGTCCGCGCCCCTGCTCACCCAAGCGCTCGCCAGCGGAGGCGTGTAACCACGCCCCCAGGCAGGCCGCGTCGAATGGCGTCAGGTCTTGCGCCAGCAACGCACCGATCACGCCGGCCAACACGTCGCCCAAACCGGCACTGGCCATCGCCGGATGGCCGCGATCACACAGCGCCAGCCGACCATCCGCGGCGGCGATCAGCGTACCGGCGCCTTTGAGCAGTGCCACGCAGGCGTAGCGATGGGCCAGCGCACGCGCCGCAGCGGGGCGATCAGCCTGGATTTCAGCTACCGAGCACTGCAGCAGCCGCGCAGCCTCGCCCGGGTGCGGGGTGATCACGCTCGCTGCCGGCAATTCGATGCCGCCAGCCGCCAGCAGGTTCAGCGCATCGGCGTCCCACACCTGCGGCAACTCATGTTGCGCCGCCAGCGACAGCAGGCTGCGTCCCCAGGGCGCCTGTCCCAGGCCCGGGCCGACCACCAGCACATCGGCGCGCTCGACCAGCGCGGTCAGGCTATAGGTCGACTCGACGCCACTGCACATGATTTCCGGGCGTCGTACCAGCGCAGCGGTGACATGTTCCGGACGAGTCGCCAGCGTCACCATGCCCGCGCCGCAGCGCAACGCCGCCTCGGCGCTGAGCAGCGCGGCGCCGCCGGTCCCCAGATCGCCGCCAATGACCAGCACCTGACCGAAGCTGCCCTTGTGCGCCACCGGCGAGCGCGGCGCGACAGGCACCAACGTTGACTGATCCAGGCGTACAGCGTCGCCTGCGACCTGACTGACGATCTGCGGATCGGCCTGCAGATCATCGAATACCAACGTGCCGACGCGATCCGGGCCGTCCGCGGTGAACAGCCCGAGCTTGAGCCCGATGAAGGTCACACTGAGATCGGCACGCACCGCGTGACCCAGCACCCGCCCGCTGTTGGCGCAGAGCCCGGACGGCAGATCGATGGCCAGCACCGGTAGCGCACTGGCATTGATCGCCTCGATCGCTGCGACATATGGCTCGCGCACGTCACCGGCAATGCCGGTGCCCAGTAGCGCATCCACCAGCACGCCCTGCAACATCGCCTCGGCATGCCAGGGCTCGACGACCACACCGCTCGCCCGTGCCTCGGCCAGGGCCTGCGCGGCATCGCCCTGCAAAGCTTGCGGATCGCCCACCGCCAGCACCCGCACCTGCCAGCCGGAGCGCTGCGCCAGCGCCGCAACGATGTAGCCATCGCCGGCGTTATTGCCACGTCCGGCCAGCACGGTGACCGCCCCGGCATCCGGCCAGCGCCGACGCAGCGCACGCCATGCGGCATGAGCGGCACGCTGCATCAATTCGAAACCGGGAGTGCCGGCGGCAATCAGGCGCGCATCGAGTTCGCGCACCTGGGCGGCGGTATACAGAGCGACGGGCAGGGAATCGGTCATCGGAGCAGGGATCATCGCGGCGGAATGTCTGGCAGAATTATACGCACCCGCCTGTGATGCCGCTCTCCAATGTCCAGCCTCTCTCTCGACCCCGCCGCCCTCGCCCAATCCATCAAGGAATGGGGGCGTGAGCTCGGCTTCCAGCAGGTGGGGATCACCGATGTCGACCTCGGCGAGCACGAAGCGCATCTGGAGGCCTGGCTGGCAGCCGGGTATCAAGGCGAGATGGACTACATGGCCGCCCACGGCAGCAAGCGTTCGCGGCCGGACGAACTGGTGCCGGGCACGCTCAGGGTGATCTCGCTGCGCATGGACTACCTGCCCGGCGACACGCGCATGACGCAGCAGCTCGCAAGTCCGGAGAAGGCCTATGTGTCACGCTATGCGCTGGGCCGCGATTACCACAAGCTGATCCGCAAACGCATCCAGCAGCTCGCCGAGCGCATTCAGCAGATGGTCGGCCCGTTCGGCTTTCGCGCCTTCGTCGACAGCGCGCCGGTGCTGGAGAAGGCCGCCGGGCAGCAGGCCGGGCTCGGCTGGATCGGCAAGAACACCCTGCTGCTCAACCGCAAGGCCGGCAGCTGGTTCTTTCTCGGCGAACTGTTCGTCGATATCGCTCTGCCGGTCGACGAACCGACGACTCGCGATCACTGCGGCAGCTGCCACGCCTGCCTGGACGTCTGCCCCACCGATGCCTTCGTCGGCGAACGGCTACTCGATGCGCGACGCTGCATTTCCTATCTCACCATCGAGCTGAAAGGCGCGATCCCCGTCGAGCTGCGCGACAAGATCGGCAACCGCGTATTCGGATGCGACGATTGCCAGATCGTCTGCCCGTGGAACCGATTCGCCCGCCCCACCGAGCAGAGTGACTTTCAACCACGCCATAGCCTGGACAACGCCGAGCTGGCGACCCTGTTCCGCTGGACGGAAGAGGAGTTTCTCAGCCGCACCGAGGGTTCGCCGCTACGCCGCGCCGGTTACCAGCGCTGGCTGCGCAACCTGGCGGTCGGTCTGGGCAACGCGCCGTCAAGCATCCCGGTGCTGGAAGCGCTCCAGGCGCGCCGCGACGACCCCTCGGAGCTGGTACGCGAGCATGTCGAGTGGGCGCTGGCGCAACATGCCCAGCGCCAGCCCGACTGACTCGCCAGCCCTGAGGCCGCATCAGGCCTGAGGGGATTCCTGTACCGGATCGCTGGCTGGAGCCGCGCTGAGCTCACGCAGCTCATCGGCATCCAGCGTCTCCTGCTGCAGCAAACGACGCGCGCAGCGCTCAAGCAGTTCATGCCGCTCCTCGAGCAACCCCAGGCTGCGCTGGAATGCAGACTGCACCAGCTCCTGCACTTCCTCGTCGATCGCCGTGGCGGTGCTCTCGGCATAATCATGTTGCGGCTTGAGGCCGAGCATCGCCTCGTTGCCAAGGAAGGAGTTCGGCTCACGCTCCAGCGCCAGATGCCCGAGACGCTTGGACATGCCGTAACGGGTGACCATGGCCCGGGCGATATCGGTGACCTTGGCCAGATCGTCCGCGGCGCCGGTGGACAGATGGGCGAACACCAGCCACTCCGCCGCACGCCCGCCGAGCAATACAGCCATCTTGTTTTCCAGCTCCTCGCGGGTCATCAGGAAGCGATCCTCGATGGGGCGCTGGATGGTGTAACCCAGCGCGCCCATGCCGCGCGGGATGATCGACACCTTGTGCACCGGATCGACCCCCGGCAGCGCCATGGCCACCAGGGCATGGCCCATCTCGTGATAGGCAACGATCTCCCGTTCGCGCGGGTTGAGCAGGCGATTGCGCTTCTCCAGGCCGGCGATGATGCGTTCGATAGCCGCGGTGAAATCTTCCATGGCCACCGCCTCGGCATTGCGACGGGTCGCCAGCAGCGTCGCTTCGTTGACCAGATTGGCCAGATCGGCACCGGTAAAGCCCGGCGTCAGCGCGGCGATGGCCTGCGGATCGACATCGGTGCCCAGTCGCGATTTCTTCAGGTGCACATTGAGAATCTGAACCCGCCCGACCTTGTCCGGCCGATCGACCAGCACCTGGCGGTCGAAACGGCCGGCGCGGAGCAGCGCCGGGTCGAGGATTTCCGGTCGGTTGGTGGCGGCCAGCAGGACCAGCCCGCTGGAGGTATCGAAACCGTCCATTTCCACCAGCAGCTGGTTGAGCGTCTGCTCCTTCTCGTCATGCCCGCCGGACAATGGTCCGGCGCCGCGGGCGCGGCCGAGGGCGTCCAGTTCGTCGATGAAGATGATCGCTGGCGCCTGGGCCCGCGCCTGTTCGAAGAGATCGCGCACCCGCGCGGCACCGACGCCGACGAACATCTCGACGAACTCGGAACCGGAAATGGAGAAGAACGGCACCTTCGCCTCGCCAGCGACGGCGCGCGCCAGCAACGTTTTGCCGGTGCCGGGTGGACCGACCAGCAGCACGCCCTTGGGCATGCGTCCGCCTAGGCGGCCATAGGTTTGCGGATCGCG
>JGI25317J35169_1000306_pt1 | contig 61998 bp, 60 predicted proteins | sample AutmiccommunBRH5_FD_35169 | JGI IMG/M metagenome (IMG submission 35169) | reverse complement strand
ATCTGGATCGACCGGCGGCTGGTGCACCCCAAGGACGCCAGTTACAGTTTTGGCCAATGGGTGATCGGCGGCGCGGCGGGCGCGCCCGACATGCGCCAGGTCGCCCATCATGCCCGCGCCTGGACGGTGAAGGGCTTTTTCCTGGCTTTCATGGTCTCCATCGTGCCCGGCAATTTCGCCAATGTCGTCGACTGGCGGATCGAGGAGGCCTTCGCCAATCCCGTGGCGATGGCCGGTTTCCTGATTGCGGTCATGTTCATGATCGACGTGTGCCTTGCCACAGTCGGCTATATTCTGACCTTCAAGCCGCTGGATTCGCATATCCGCACCGCCAACCCTTATCTGGCGGGCTGGGTTGCGGCGTTGATCTGCTATCCGCCGTTCGTGCTGATGGGGGGCGGGGGGCCGCTCGATTATCATGCGGGCGGGGCGGAATGGGATTATTGGACGCAAGGGTCGGGCGTGCTGCAATGGGCGCTGGGTGGATGGCTGGTGCTGCTGACCGGCATCTATGCCTGGGCGACGGTGGCGTTCGGCCTGCGCTTTTCCAACCTGACCCATCGCGGCATCCTGACGCACGGTCCCTATCGCTGGACCCGGCATCCGGCCTATCTGGCGAAAAATCTGTTCTGGTGGTTTTCGGCGCTGCCTTTTCTGAGCGTGTCCGGGTCCATGACCGACATAGTGCGCAATTGCACGATGCTGGCGCTCACCAATGCGGTCTATTACTGGCGCGCCCGGACGGAAGAACAGCATCTGTCCGCCGACCCCGATTATCGCGCCTATAGCGACTGGATGGAGCGCAATGCGCCGGTGCCGCGCTTCTTCGCATGGGTAACGGGACGCAAGCGCCCTGCCGCCGCGGTGATTCAGGCAGCCGAATAAGCAGCCCTTATCGAGCGATCAGAAGCTTTCTTCCGCATAGACTTTGCTGACGTCGCCGCCCCATTCGCCATGATAGCGGTCCAGCAGCCGTTCGGCGTGGGTCTTGCCGGACGACACGACCTCTTCCAGATCGGACAGATAGCCGGTTTCATTGTCGCCTGCCGTATTGAGACGGGCGCGGGCGGCGAGGCCTGAACGCGCAATGTCGAGCGCGGGACGGGCGATGTCGCGCAGCGTGCGGCCCTTGCCGACCGGCGCATCGAGGCCGAGGCGCGGCACGGAATCGCGCAATATCTGGCGATCTTCCATGCTCCAGTCCTTGACCAGATCCCAGGCGGCGTCGAGCGCGCCTTGATCATAGAGCAGGCCGACCCACAGCGCGGGCAGGGCGCAGATGCGGCCCCAGGGTCCGCCATCGGCGCCGCGCATTTCAAGGAAGCTTTTGAGCCGCACTTCGGGAAAGGCGGTGGAAAGATGATCCTCCCAATCCTTCTCCGTGGGCTTTTCGCCCGGCAGGACCGACAGTTCGCCGTTCAGGAAATCGCGGAACGACAGGCCCGAAGCGTCGATATATTTGCCGTCGCGATAGACGAAATACATCGGCACATCGAGCGCATAGTCGGCATAGCGTTCATAGCCAAAGCCGTCTTCGAACACGAAGGGCAACATGCCGGTGCGCTTGGGATCGGTGTCCGACCAGATATGGCTGCGGTAGGAGAGGAAGCCGTTGGGCTTGCCTTCGGTAAAGGGCGAATTGGCGAACAGCGCGGTGCCGAGCGGTTGCAGGGCGAGGGAGACGCGGAACTTCTTGGCCATGTCCGCTTCGCTGCCATAGTCCAGATTGGTCTGGATGGTGCAGGTGCGCAGCATCATGTCCAGCCCCATGGAGCCGACGCGCGGCATGTGCCGCAGCATGATTTCATACCGGCCCTTGGGCATGATCGGCAGGTCCGCGCGCGTCTTGTCGGGCCACATGCCCAGGCCCAGAAAGCCCAGGCCCAGCATGTCGCCGACATATTTCACCTGTTCCAGATGGCGGCCGGTTTCGGCGCAGGTCTGGTGAATATTGTCGAGCGGCGCGCCGGACAGTTCGAGCTGCCCGGCCGGTTCCAGGCTGATCGTGCCGTCGGCGCCGGACAGGGCGATGATATTCTCGCCCTCGAAGACCGGGTTCCAGCCATAACGGGTCAGGCCGATCAGCAGCGTGTGGATGCCACCCTTTTCCTCATAGGAAGGGGCGTGATGATCCTTGCGGTTATAGACGAATTTCTCGTGCTCCGTGCCGATGCGCCAGCGATCCTTGGGCTTTTCGCCCTTGGCAAAGGCCGCGATCAACTGGTCGCGGCTTTCGATGACGGGATCTTCACCCGCTGAGTCGGTTCTGGTGCTCATGCCCCGCCCTTAATGCTTCCCCTCGGCCGGTCAAACAGCGACTGGCGTTGATCAGATAGGGCCTGTCTATAAACGGTTCAATCCAATAGCGAAATGAAACTTAGTGCCAGTCCCCGTTCAGCGTCATCCACGCTGCCGTTGCGGCGATGGCAGCGGTTTCGGCGCGCAGGATGCGGGGACCAAGCGAAACCGCCACGGCGCGCGGGTGGGCGCGGATCGCTTCGCGTTCGGCAGGGTCGAATCCGCCCTCCGGCCCGATCAGGAAAGCGGCGGGACCGGGGTGAGCGGCAAAGGCCGCGGCGAGCGGTGCGCCGCCGGTTTCATCGGCAAAGAACAGGTGACGGTCCTGCGGCCAGTCGCGCAGCAACGCATCGAGCTTCACCATCGCGGCAAGATACGGCAGGCTGGTGCGGCCGCATTGTTCGGCCGCCTCGACCAGATGGGCGTGCAAACGATCCAGATTGAGCTTGTCCACTACGGCGCGGCGCGTGAGGACCGGCTGGAGCTTGGCCACGCCCAGTTCGCACGCCTTTTCAGCGATTAAATCTATCCGGCCCTTCTTGATCGGGGCGCAGCAGAGCCAGAAATCCGGGACGGATTCGGACGGTCGCGTCTGGTGGATGCATTCCAATATCAGGTCGCGCTTGCGGATGCCGCGGGCGCGGGCGGCCCATTCGCCCGACCGGCCGTCGAACAGCAGGACGATATCGTCGGGCTTCACCCGCATGACGCTGATCAGATAATGGGCCGGATTGCCATCGACAGGCACCGACACGCCATCCCCCAACTGGGTTTCGACATGCAGACGCGGCGCGCTTTGCGGCGGCCAGGCGGGAGTTGCGGTCATGATGCGCTTTCCGTTCGACGAAACTTGCCCGGAGGCTATGGGAGTCTTTAGAGAAGAACGGGGCTTCGACAAGTCGGCCCGAATGGAGTGCGTCAGTTGAGCCAGACCATCGTTCCCGACAGCCAGGCGCGTGGGCTGCTGGCGCGGCTGCCGGACACCCCGCGCGCGCTGGTGCAGATGGCGCGGTTCGACCGGCCCATCGGCTGGTGGCTGCTCTTCTGGCCGGGGGCCTGGGCCGTGGCGCTGGCGGGGGGCGGTTTTGCGCGCTGGCCGCTGATACTCTGGCTATTGGCGGGGAGCATCGCGATGCGCGGCGCTGGCTGCGTATTCAACGATATCGTCGATCGCGATCTCGACCGCAAAGTGGCGCGCACGGCGGCGCGCCCGCTGGCGAGCGGCACGATGACGCTGCGCACGGCCTGGCTGTGGCTGGTTGCGCTATGTCTGGTCGGGCTGATCGTGCTGCTGCAATTGCGCCTCTATGCGCAGGTCGTCGCGCTGGCGTCGCTGGCGCTGGTTGCGGCCTATCCCTTCATGAAACGGATCACCGGCTGGCCGCAAGTCTGGCTTGGCCTCGTCTTTTCATGGGCGGCGCTGGTCGGGTGGAGCGAGGTGATGGGCGCGCTGACGCTGCCGGGAATTTCACTTTATGCCGGAACCATTTTCTGGGTTGTGGGCTATGACACGATCTACGCGCTGCAGGACCGGGAGGACGACGCGCTGATCGGCATTGGTTCCAGCGCCCTATCCATGGGGCGGCACGTCCGGCTGGGCGTGGCGCTCTGCTATCTGTGTGCGCTCGGCCTGTGGAGCGGGGCGATCTGGCAGGTGCGGCCGCAGATGCTGGCGTTGGCCGCATTGCTGCCGGTGGCGGTGCATCTGCTGTGGCAGGTCGCCACCCTGCGCGAAGATGGTCTCGATCCACTCGTCAAATTCCGATCCAACCGCTTTGCCGGACTGTTGATGTTTCTGGGATGCCTAGTGGTCGGCAGCGCATGAGCGCGCCAATTGCCGGCCCCGTCGCCGGAGAGGATTGCTGGCAGATCGCACGGGCGACGCGCGCCAGCACGATTATCGACGCCGACGCCTATTTCCGCCATGCCCGCACGGCGATGCTCAAGGCGAAACGGCGGATCATGCTGATCGGCTGGGATTTCGATGCCGCGATCAGTCTGGTGCGCGAGGATGAGGTCCATGATGGCGCGCCGGTGGTGATCGGCGATTTCATCAGCTGGCTGGTGGACCGTACGCCGGATCTGGAAATCTTCCTGCTGCGCTGGGATGTCGGCGCGATGAAGTCGATGGTGCGGCCGACCAACCTGTTCACGACGCTCAAATGGATGGCGCATCCGCGCGTGACGGTGAAGCTGGACAGTCATCATCCGCCCGCTGCCTCCCACCATCAGAAGATCGTGGTGATTGACGATTGCTTCGCCTTTTGCGGCGGCATCGACATGACCGGCGACCGATGGGACACGCGCCATCATCGCGATGAAGAACCGGGTCGGCTGCATCCGGACGGGTCGCCCTATGGCCCCTGGCACGATGCGACCACGGCGCTGACCGGACCTGTCGCCGCGGCGCTGGGGGAACATGCCCGCAACCGCTGGGTCGGGGCGGGCGGCGACGCGCTGGCACCGGTCGAGGGGGTGGAGGATTGCTGGCCCGACCATCTGCCGGTGCAATTCACCGATGTCGATGTCGCCATTTCCCGCTCTGCGCCCAAAATGGACGATCAGGAGGAACTGATCGAGATCGAGCGGCTCTATTGCCACCAGATCGCAGCGGCGCAGCGTTGCATCTATGCCGAAAGCCAATATTTCGCATCGCGCCGCATTGCCGAAGCGATCGCCAAACGTCTGGACGAAGCGGACGGGCCGGACATCGTCATCATCAATCCGACCCAGGCCGATGGCTGGCTGGAGCAGCAGGCGATGGATTCGGCGCGGGCGCGCTTGTTCGAGGCTTTGAAGGCGCGCGACGTCCACGGGCGGCTGCGCATCTATCATCCGTTCACGACGCGTGGCGTTCCCATCTATGTCCACGCCAAGATCCTGATCGTCGATGACCGGCTGATCCGGGTCGGTTCATCCAACATGAACAACCGCTCGATGCGGCTGGACACCGAATGCGACGTGACGATTGATACCGCGCTGCCCGCCAATGCCGGCTGGCAGGACAGGATCAGGGCGATCCGCGACGATCTGATCGCCGAGCATCTCGACCTGCCGGTGGAGCGGGTGGCGCGCGTCGTCGCGCAGCGCGGGCTGGTCGCGGGGATAGAGGAAATGCGGCAGAAGCCTGGCCGGACGCTGCGCCCCTATGAGACGCCAGACCTGAATGACGTACAGGCCTGGCTGGCCGACCATGAGGTGCTGGACCCCGAAGGGCCGGACGAAATGTTCGAGCCGATCAGCGAACGTGGCCTGTTTCGGCGGATGAAGGGCTGGTTAGGGCGGGGATGAAGGCTATTCTGCCGCCAGCAAGGCTTCGGCGCTCTGGAGGTTGACCGAAACGAGGCGGCTGACTCCGCGTTCGACCATGGTGACGCCGAACAGCCGGTGCATCCGCGCCATGCTGACGGCATTATGGGTGACGATGAGGTAGCGGGTCTGGGTCTGGGCGACCATGGCGTCGAGCAGGTCGCAGAACCGCTCGACATTGGCGTCGTCCAGCGGTGCGTCGACTTCGTCGAGCACGCAGATCGGCGCGGGATTGGTAAGGAACAGGCCGAAGATCAGCGCCACGGCGGTCAACGCCTGTTCCCCGCCCGACAGCAGGGTGAGCGCAGCCAGCTTCTTGCCCGGCGGCTGGGCCATGATCTCAAGCCCCGATTCCAGCGGATCGTCACTGTCGATCAACTCCAGATGCGCCTGACCGCCATTGAACAGGGTGGTGAAGAGGCGCCGGAAGTGGGCGTCGACCGCCTCGAACGCGGCGAGCAGGCGCTGGCGGCCTTCGCGGTTGAGGCTGCCGATCGAGCCGCGCAGGCGATGGATCGCCTGGGTCAGTTCCTCGCTTTCGGCGCGGCTGCTGGCCTGCACCTGCTCCAGTTCCTCCAGTTCCTGCGCCGCGACGAGATTGACCGGGCCAATCCGCTCGCGATCGGCCGTGAAGCGGTCATGGTCGGCCTGTTCGGTCTGGGCGAGGCGGATGTCGGCGCTGGCAAAGCCCAGCTTTTCGGGCAGGAGCGGGGGTGGGCATTCGAAACGTTCGCCCGACAGCCGGTTGGTTTCGATCCGCCGTTCATCCGCGGATTCCGCGCGGGCCGAGGCGGTGGCGCGCGCTTCGCGGGCAGCGGCGAACAATTCGCCAGCCTGTGCGGATCGCTGCTCGGCCTGGCGCAAGGCGGCTTCGGCGTCCTGCTCGGTATGGCGGGCAGCATCGGCGGCAGCGGTCAGCGTCGCGCCCTGATCGTCCAGCGCGGCGATGGCCTGCGCCAGCGCGTCGGGCTGGCCCGCGATGGCGGCGCGTTCGGTGGCTATCTCGTCACCGCGTGCGACCATCGCGGCGATGCGTTTGGCCGCTTCGCCCGCGCGGGCGCGCCAGCCCTTGATCTCCGCATCGGCAGCGCCTTGCCGTTCGCGGTCGCTCGACAGGGCGCGGTCGGCCAGGGCTTGATCGGCCTGTAGCTGGCTGACGATGGCGCGGGCCTTTTCGCTCGCCTGCGCCAGCGTGGCGACCAAAGTGCGCGTGTGCGCGCCGTCGGGCATGGCGGCGCGGGCAGATTGCGCGCTGTCATGATCGACGCGGGCGGCATCGGCATCGCGGCGCGCCTCCGCCAGTCGCTCCTCAATCCCTTCGCGCCGCCCTGCCAGTCGTTCCAGCGCAGTCGTTGCCTCGTCTGCGCTGCGCAGCGCGATCCGCAAGCTCTGATCGGCCTGGGCAAGCTGGGTGCGGCCGCTGGCGAGCGAATCGCTGGCAGCCTGTTCGCGGGCCTTGGCCTGCTGCTGGTCGGTGCTGGCGGCATCGACCTGCGCCTGGACGGCGGGGCGGTTCGCGGCGATCGCCTCCAGCCGGTTGAGCCGGATCAATCGTTCCGCCGCCGCAGCCCCGCCTTCCATCGCCACATAGCCGTCCCAGCGGCGCAACTGGCCATCGCGGGTGACGAGGCGCTGGCCGACGGCAAGGGGCTGGCCTTCATCCCTGTCGGAGACCGCAATCTGGGCCAGACGGCGGGCGAGTTCGGGCGGGGCGTTGACATGGGCGGCGAGTGGCGCGCAGCCGTCGGGCAGTGTGGGGTCGCTTGTCAGCGACGGCGCGCCGGCCCAGCGGCGCTTGCCGTCGGGGGCGATCGGCGCTTCCAGATCGTCGCCCAGCGCAGCGGCCAAAGCGCGTTCATAGCCCGGCGCGGCCTTGAGCCGATCGAGCGCACGGGTACGACCGCCGGGACCGCTATCTACCGCGCGTTTGAGCGCAGCCGCTTCGCTGTCGAGCGCGGCGAGTGCGGCGCGCGCGGCGGAGAGTGCGCCTTCGGCAGAGGCACGTTGCTCACTTGCCGACTGACGCGCGCCTTCGGCGGCATGGATCGCGGCTTCGGCGGCATCGCGGGCGGCGCTGGCCTGTTCTTGCGCAGCGATGGCGGCGGCGCGCTGTGCTTCCAGCGGTGCGGGGTCGGGCAGGGCGGCGGCTTCGCCGCTCAAGCGCTGAACGTCGCGTTCCGCGCGCTCCAGCCGGTTGCGCGCGGCCACCAGCGCCGCTTCGGCGACGCGCAGTTCGGCCTGTTCGCCTGCCTGCTTTGCCATCGCCTTGGCCAGATCCAGTTCGGCGTCGCGGGCGCTGTCCTCGGCGCTGGCGATGCGGCTTGCGAAATCGGGGCGCAGCTTTTCGGTTTCGGCGATGCGCGCCTTCAACGTTGCGATTTCGGCGGTGAGGCGCGCGATGGCGTCGGCGGCGTCATTGGCGAGCGTGCCTTCGCGCGCGCGATCCTCCTCCAGCCGGGCGGCCTGTTGGGCCAGATCATGCAGCCGCCGGACCACGCCGTCGCGCTCGGTGCGTAGCGTGGCGAGGCGATGGCCAGCCTCACTGGCGTCATCGCGCGCGCGTTGGGCGGCGGCGCGACGCTCGGCCAGCGCGGCCAGCGCGGCTTGGGCATGCGCGGCGGCGGCGAGTTGCGCGTCCTGCGCGGCGGCGACGGCGGCCTCCGCCTCTTTCGCCTGCGCGCGGGCGGCTTCGGCGCTGGCATGGGCCTCACGCCAGCGGGCGAAAAGGGCGCGCGCTTCGGCGACCCTGATCTGATCGGACAGGCGGATATAGCGTTCGGCGGCGCGGGCCTGACGACGCAGGGCATTGGCGCGCGCGTCCATGTCCAGCAATATTTCGGCGAGCCGGGCAAGATTGGTTTCGGCCGCGCGCAGTTTCTGCTCGGCATCCTTGCGCCGGACATGCAGGCCCGCAATCCCGGCCGCTTCCTCCAGCATGGCGCGCCGTTCCTGGGGGCGGGCAGCGATGACGGCGGCGATTCGGCCCTGGCTGACCAGCGCCGGGCTGTGCGGGCCGGTGGCGGCGTCGGCAAAGATCAGCGACACATCCTTGGCGCGCACGTCGCGGCCATTGGCGCGATAGGCGCTGCCTGCGCCGCGCTCGATCCGGCGGGTGACCTCCAGTTCGCCGTCCGGGCCTATATCCACGGCGGAAAAAAGCTCACCCTGTTCCTGCACCGTCAGGAGCGAGACTTCGGCAAAATCGCGTTGGGGCCGGGTGGCGGTGCCGGCGAAGATCACATCCTCCATGCCGCCGCCGCGCATGGATTTGGCGCTGGATTCGCCCATGACCCAGCGTATGGCTTCCAGCAGGTTGGACTTGCCGCAGCCATTGGGGCCGACAATGCCGGTCAGGCCGGGTTCAATGCGCAATTCGGTCGCATCGACGAAGCTTTTGAAGCCGGAAAGCTTGAGCCGCTTTATCTGCATTTCTGTTGTCTGCGCCAAGGCCGCAATGCGGCGCAGAACAAGGGCGCGCAGGGGAGGCGTGCGGCCGCCCCTGCCTTCAAGCGCTCAGGCGCTGATGTCCGCCCCCCGACGCGCAATCAGATGCCTGCTTCCTTGAGCTTGGGCTGAAGCGTCGCCCAGTTGGCGACATTGTCGACCAGCACGCCGTTGATCAGGAAGCTGGGCGTGCCCGTGATCTGATACTGGCTGTTGGCTGTTTCGACGCCCTTGGCCAGCTTTTCGGCTGCCCCGGTATCGGCCAGACACTGTTTCGCCTGATCTTCGGCAATGCCGCGCTGCTTGGCGAAATCGATCAGGCCCAGCGCACCGGCCAGCCGGCCGAAACGCTGTGCCGGCGGGGCGCTCATCAACGCCTGATAAGGCTGGTCGCCCAGAGCCTGCGCCTTTTCGAACATCGCGTTCTGGTTCGCGAAAAACTGTTCGGACAGGGGATAGAAGATGTCCTTTCCGCCGCAACGGGCGAGCAGCGCGGTCGAAATGTCGATCGGGTCGCGGACATAGGTGCGGAATTCAAAGCTCATCTTGCCGGTATCGACCAGCTTCTTGATCTCCTCCGACGCTTCGACGGAAAAGTCACGGCAATGGCTGCAAGTGTAGGAGCCATATTCGACCAGCTTCAGCTTGGCCGCCGGATTGCCCATGACGAAATAGCCCTCTGGCGTCGCCGCGATGGTTTCCGACCAGCTGGTGCCCGCTGGCGGCGCGACGGCGGCAATGGCTTCGCCCTTGGGCGCGGTGCCCTCTTCGCTCTTGCCGCAGGCGGCAAGGGTGAGGGACAGGGCGATAAGGACGACACCGGACAAGGCTTTCACGACGGGTAAGGCTCCGATTATGGGCGGGTTGACGGCTTTATTAGATCAGCGGGCGACGGGGGGCAATGCAGCCTGGAGCTTGCCCCAGTCCGATCCGGCGACCAGCGCGCCGTTGATGGTGAAGCCGGGCGTGCCGTTGATCTTCACCTTGTTCCATGCCTCGTCGGTCATCGCCATGACCTGCTTCATCGCCATGGGGCTGGCGATGCAGGCGTTCAACTGGGCGGGCGTGTAGCCGCGCTTGGCCATCAGCGTGTAGAGGCCGGTTTTCTGGCCGATGTCGCGCAGCGCCGCAATCTGTTCGGTCGGCTTCACCGCGTCCCGATCATAGGCAAGCAGCTGTTCCATCCACGCATCCTGATTGGCGAACAGCGCCTCATGATTGCCCATGAAGCGCGCCGGGCCGCCGCAGCGGGCAAGCAGCGCGGCGGTCAGGTCATATTTGTCGCGCACGGCGTTGCGCACTTCGACGCTGACCTTGCCGCTTTTGACATAATCGGCCTTGAGCGGGGCGCTCGCTTCGCCGACGAAATGGGCGCAATGGCTACAGGTGTAGCTGACATATTCGACCAGCTTCGTGGGCGCGGCGGGATTGCCCATGGCATGGCCGCCGATCGCCGAGACGGTGACGCGGTCGACCCAGTTGGCGGCGGGTGCGGCCAGGACGGCGACGGGGAGAGCGAGAAGGGCGAGGGAAAGCAGCTTTTTCATGAGCCAAGTCCAGTTAATGACTGGTGCTGAACGCCAGCCGAACGATTATCCGATTTTGGGCAGGCCGCTGCTGTTGGCAAGTCCCTGCGCCAGCGATTCCAGCACCGTGCGCAATTCCGGGTCGCCAATGTCGCGCAGCGAATCGCCCAGTTCGACCGGAATGGGCTTGAGATTGCGGGGCGGCGGGCGGCGCTCGGCGGGGCTGGGCATGATTTCGCCCTGCCGCATCGCCACTTTCGCCACGGCGGCATAGCCGAAAAAGCGGTTCACCCGTTCGATGATGTCCGGCACCATGTGCTGGACCATCGGCGCATGGCCGCTCATGACCGTCAGTTGCAGCGTGCCGCCAGCCTTTTGCCCGACCGGGAAGCGGATCGATTCGGGCGCGGAAATGCTGGCATAATGGCTGCCGACGATTTCCGACCAGCGGGTGACGATGCTCGACTGGACGAAGCCGAACTTGCGGAAGGCGGCGCGGCCAATGTCGGGCATCAGATCGGCGATTCGCCGCGATCCGCCGACGCGCGGCCGCTCCGCCGCTGGAATGGCGCGACTTTTCACTTTGGGTGTCGGGGGGCGTTCCGTCATGGGCCGCACCATGGCATAGCGCCGCCATGCGCGTCGAGGGTGACATGGTAAAAGACGGGGTAAAAATAGCGGCCGACCTGCTGGCCCATTATGATGTCCATGCCCGGCGCCTGCCCTGGCGCGCGCTGCCCGGCGCCAATGCGGCCGACGCCTATCGGGTCTGGCTGTCCGAAGTCATGCTGCAACAGACGACTGTGGCGGCGGTCGGCCCCCATTTCGCGAAATTCACGGCGCGCTGGCCCAGCGTAGAGGCACTGGCGGCGGCGGACGATGCCGATCTGATGGCGGCCTGGGCGGGGCTTGGCTATTATGCCCGCGCCCGCAACCTGCTGGCCTGCGCGCGTGCGGTGGTGCGCGATCATGGCGGGCATTTCCCCGATACGGAGGAGGGGTTGCGCGCTCTGCCGGGGGTGGGCGCCTATACCGCCGCTGCGGTCGCGGCGATCGCCTTTGGGCGGCGCGCGGTGGTGGTGGACGCCAATGTCGAGCGGGTGGTGGCGCGGCTGTTTGCCATCGATACGCCATTGCCAGCGGCCCGCCCGGCGATCCGCGCGGCAGCGGATGCGATCACGCCCGATGCGCGGGCGGGGGATTTTGCGCAGGCGATGATGGACCTGGGCGCGACCATCTGCACGTCGCGCAATCCGGCGTGCGGCATCTGCCCGTTGCGGGACGATTGTGCGGCAGTGCGCACGGCTGACCCCGCCGCCTATCCGGCCAAGGCGGCCAAGAAGACGCGGCCGCATCGTAACGGTCATGGCTGGTGGATCGAGCGGGCGGACGGTCATGTCTGGCTGGTGCGCCGTCCGGACAAGGGGCTGTTGGGCGGAATGCGGGCGCTGCCCAGTTCCGACTGGAGCGCCGATCCCGCCGCCGCGCCACCCTTTGCCGGGGACTGGCGGACGCTGGCCGATCCGGTTGCCCATGTCTTTACCCATTTCTCGCTGGCGCTGACCGTCCATACCACCCATGTGGAGCAGGATCATGTCCCGTCCGGCGCAGGCGAATGGTGGCCGGTCGAACGCATTGCCGATGCGGGCCTGCCCACTTTATTCGCCCGCGCGGCGCAGGCGGTGTTGAAGGAGAAGGATGCGGATGCACGGCACTGACCCCCGGCTTGATGACCCGCCCGGCTTTGTCGGCGGCACGCTCGATCGTGTCGACCATATCCGCTCGAACCCTGCATTGCTGGCGGAGACATTTGCCGATCCGGCAGCGCGCGTGCTGGTGCTGGATGGGCTGGAGCCGGTCGAGGTCGATGGCGCGCTGGTGCTGGAGCCGATCGATGGCGGCGCGCTGGTCGAGGATCATGTGCTGCTGGGCGTCGATCCGGCGGGACGACCGATCTTCGCTGAATTGCTGGTCGAATTGACGAGCGGATCGGGTGCGACGCCCCGCAGCCGGGCATTGGCAGGGCAAGTGTCAGCGCAGGAACTGGCGCTTTACGGGACAGCGCGCAGTTTGCTGCATTGGCACGTGCGCCACCGCTTCTGCGCGGTCTGTGGCGGGCGGACTGCGCCGGTCAAGGCAGGCTGGGCGCGCCAGTGCGGGGCGTGTCAGGCGGAGCATTTTCCACGCGTGGACCCGGTGTCGATCATGCTGGCGGAATATGAGGGCAAGGTGCTGCTGGGCCGCCAGCATGCCTGGCCACCGGGACGCTATTCGGCGCTCGCGGGCTTTATCGAGCCGGGCGAGACGATCGAGGAAGCGGTGGCGCGCGAATTGTTCGAGGAAGCGGGTATCCGCGTCCATGACGTGCGCTATGTGATGAGCCAGCCCTGGCCCTTCCCATCGTCGTTGATGATCGCCTGCGTCGCGCAGGCAGCGGGCGACGCGCTGACGCTGGACCCGACCGAGATCGAGGACGCTTTCTGGTGCGATGCCGATGGCGTGCGCGCAGCGATGGCCGGGCAGCCGGACGCGCCCTTCATCGCGCCGCCGCGCATGGCGGTGGCGTGGCACTTGCTCGACCATTGGCTGGCGGGCGTTGCCCCGCGCGAGCCAAGCGCGTAAGGCCGAGCCATTGTTTTTTCGTTTCGGGAATAGCTTGCCTCCATGCTCAGCCTAGAAGAAGCCCAGTCGCGCGCGCAGGATCTGGTGAGCGCCGCGCGCAAGGCGGGGGCGGACGCAGCCGACGCCATCTATGCCTGCAATGCCTCCACCAACATATCGGTGCGGCTTGGCGCGCTGGAGGATATTGAGCGGTCGGAGGGCGAGGAGATCGGCCTGCGCGTGTTCATCGGCAACCGGTCGGCCAGCATTTCCGCGTCCGACATGAACCCCGCAACGCTCGGCACGCTGGTCGACCGGGCGGTGGCGATGGCGCGCGAGGCGCCCGAAGATCCTTATGCGGGCCTTGCCCCGCAAGACCGGCTGATGAAGAAGCGCCCGCCCGCGCTGGACCTGACCGACAGCGAGGAGCCGGAACCCGCTGCGCTGCGCGAACGCGCGATGATGGCGGAGGACGCGGCGCGCGCCGTGCCGGGCATCACCAATAGCGAGGGCGGGGGCGCGTCGAGCGGGCGTAGCCAGATTGCGCTGGCGACCAGCCATGGTTTTGCGGGCGCCTATGGCGCAACCAGCCATTCGACCTGGGCCAGCGTCCTGGCGGGCAGCGGATCGGACATGCAGCGCGACTATGCCAGCCACAGCGCGCGTCATCTGGAAGATCTGGACCAGGCCGAGGCGGTCGGCGTGCGGGCGGGCCAGCGGGCGGTGGCGCGGCTGAATCCGGTCAAGGTCGATAGCGGCGTCATGCCGGTGATTTTCGATCCGCGCATTGGTTCCAGCCTGGTGGGGCATCTGATTGGCGGCATGGTCGGCCCGGCGATTGCGCGGCGATCGAGTTTCCTGCTCGAATCGCTGGGCGAGGCATTGTTTGACGCGAACGTCACCATCATCGACGATCCGTTGCTGGCGCGCGGGCTGCGATCGCGCCCCTTCGATGGCGAAGGGCTGCCGGTCGAACGGCGCGCGCTGATCGACAAGGGGGTACTGACCGGCTGGCTGATGGACAGTGCGTCGGCACGCCAGTTGGGACAGGAACCGACCGGCCATGCCAGCCGTGGCGGCAGCGGCGCGCCGGGGGTCAGCATCACCAACGTCCATATGGAGCCGGGCAGCATATCCCCCGGCGACCTGATGGCGGACGTGAAGCGCGGCATCTATGTCACCGAACTGATCGGCATGGGCGTCAACGGCGTCACTGGCGATTATAGCCGGGGGGCAGCTGGCTTCCTGATCGAAAATGGCGCGGTGACCAACGCGGTGTCCGAAATCACCATCGCCAGCAATTTGAAGGCGATGTTCCGTTCCCTGATACCCGCCAATGACCTGCATTTCCGCTATGCCATGAATGTGCCGACGTTACGCGTCGACGGGATGACCGTTGCCGGGGGCTGATATCGACCTGCGCGCGATCGTGGGGGCCGTGTCGGATGCGGCCGATCATGCGCTGGCGCTATGGGCGGGTGGCGAAACGCGCGTGCGCCAGTGGGAAAAAGTGCCGGGCCACCCGGTATGCGATGCCGATCTGGAAGTCGACGGCCTGCTGCGCGCCTCGCTCGGCGCGATCGATCCGGGGGCGGGATGGCTGTCGGAGGAGACGGCCGATACCGTGCATCGGCTGGGCGTGTCCCGCGTGTGGGTGGTCGATCCGATCGACGGCACGCGCGACTATCTGCGCGGACGACGCGGCTGGGCGGTGTCGGTCGCGCTGGTCGAGGATGGCGCGGTGCGGCTGGGGATATTGGCCGCGCCTGCCCGCAACGAATATTGGATTGCGCAGGCCGGGCATGGGGCGACCCGCAATGGACGGACGTTGCGCGCGGGATCGCGCACGCTTCTCACCGGCGCGCGGGTGCCAGCCGAACAATTGCCGCGTAACGACAATGATCTGGTGATGGTCGAAAAGCCCAACAGCATCGCGCTGCGCATGGCGATGGTTGCCGCCGATGAGGCTGATCTGGTCGCCACGGTGCGCTGGGGCAATGAATGGGACATAGCGGCCGCCGCGATCATCTGTCAGGAGGCGGGCGCGATGGTGACCGATGCGCTGGGCGATCCATTGCTGTTCAACCGGCCCCGGCCAACCGCCTTTGGCCTGCTATGCGCCGCGCCCGGCATCCACGCAGCCGCAACAGAACGGCTTGCGCCGCGCGCGCGGGAGATATTGGGCGGTTAATTGCAGCTGCGCAGCGTATCGGTGGGCAGGATTTGCTTCAGGCGATTGCGCACGACGTCGGCCCAGATACGATAGCCCTGCGCGTTCATATGCACACCGTCCGGCTGATAATTGTCGCCAAGCTGGCCGTTCTTGAGCAGTGGCGACGTGATGTTGGCATAGAAGCTGGCGGGCATATGCGTGATCAGCCGCTGGGCGGCGGCGTTGAACAGGCGCTGGTCGGGCAGGCTGGCGGCGCGACCGGGGCTGGGCTTCATCGACAGGATCAGCACCGGCAGTTCGCCGAATTTCTGGCGGCGCAGGTCGAGGAAGGCGGCTAGCTGGCGGATGACAGTGCGCACCGGGACGCCGGTGGCGATGTCATTTTCCCCAGCATAGAGGATGATCGCGCGGGGGCGGCCGTCGACTGGGTCGATATGGGCGAAGCGCGGCAGGATGTCGGCAAAAGTCGCGCTGTTGATGCCGCGATTATGGGCGATCCACGGGGCCATGTCGCGATCAAGGCTGGTCCAGCGGTGGACCGAGCTGCTGCCCACGAACCAGAGGGTGCAGTTGCCCTGCCGGTTGGCAGCATCAGGCAAGACCATATTGGCTTCGCGATAGCTTATGACTAGCCTCCAGCTGCCGACAATCAGGCCGAACACAGCCAGCGCCACCGCCAGCTTGGCCAGTGGCGATGCGTTGAGGCTAGTCAAGGGGCGCTTATCCGTCATCCCGTCCAGTCTTAGCGCATTTACCGGCGCGGGAAACCCACCGTAAAGGACGCGGTAGCGCCTTGTTTACCCTGATGGTTAACTGGAAGGCAGCAGTCCATGCGCTAACTCCATGATCGGGGACATGGGGTTATCATGTGACGAAAAATCCGTCGGTGGACCTGCTCAAGGGTGCGCTGATCATTTTGGTCATGGCCGGACATGCCATGGAACTGACGCAACAGCATCATCTGGCGCTGTGGGTCGGGGCGGGCTTTCGTATGCCGTTGATGATCGGCATTTCAGGCTACCTGCTCAATGTGACACGCACCCGGAACGACCCGCCGGAGCGAATGTTCGGCCGTTATGGCAGCCGGATGCTGCTGCCATGGGCCGTGGCGCTTTTGGTCTATATATTGGTCAGTGGCTGGTCGATCAGCTGGACGTTGCCAATTGATCTGCTGCTGCGCCCGCCCTTCCACCTCTGGTATGTGCCGGTGCTGTTCTTCCTGATCCTGGTGACGCGGCTGGTGCCTTTGTCGCCGCTCCTGTTGCTGGCAATCGGCACGCGAGTCAGCCTGGCGACCATGTATAGTTTCGGGCTGAACCATGGCGTCACCGGCGTCACCCTGTTGTCGCCTGATAGTCGCTTCCTGCGCTATCCGGTCTATTTCTTCTTCGGGATGCTGATGGCGGAGCGGGGATTGCCGACCCGCTATCTGGGGGTGACGCTGCTGCTGAGCGCGCTAGGCATGGGGTGGTGGAGCGCGCTCTATGGTAGCGAAAACGGTCTGGCCTTCGTGCCAGCCCGGTTGCTGATGTGCCTGGGGTTGATCGCGCTGCTGCCGCAGCTGTCGGCGGTGCGCCTGTCTTTCGCGCCGCTGAACGCGGTCGGGCGGGACAGCCTGTTCTTCTATCTATGGCATCCGCTGGCGATGGCGGCGGTCATGTTGGCGGGGGTGGGTCCGCTTCCCATGTTGGCGCTGTCCATCCTGCTGCTGGCGATCGCCAGCAGGTTGGCGGCGCGCAATGCGCTGGCCCAGCGACTGGTTGGAAGTGCTATGCCGTCGCGTTCGGCATCAGCGCCGATGGGGCAGGCACCGGCTCCGGCCAGCGCCTGACCGGTCAGAGCTTGCCATATTTGGCTTCGAAGCCGGCGATGTCGCCTGCGGCGAGATATTTGGCCTGGTCGATCCACTGGTCGCGGACCGGGCGGCCCTTGAAATTGCCCAGTTTGGCGTCGATCGCGGCGAGGTCCGTGTCGGTCCAGGCGGCGATCTGGGCGAAGCGGGTGACGCCAAGTTCGATCAGCAATGTCTTGAGCTTTGGTCCCACGCCCTTGAGGCGGAGCAGGTCGTCGTCGGCTTCCGGTGCAGCCGTGGCGGCGGGTGAGACCGGCATGGGTTCCGGCGCTGGTTCGGGGGCAGTCGCGATCGGGGCTATCGGCGCTATCGGCGCGGCCACGGGCTCGACCGGTGCGGCGATGGGGGGCGCGGGTGTCGGCTCTACCAGAGCGGCAGGCGGGGTCTGGGCGGGCGGCGTGGGTGCGATGTCCTGCGGGGCGTCCTGCGCCTTGTCCTTGCCGGACAGCAGAAAGACGAGGCCGATGATCACCAGCAGCCCGATCAACAGCCACAGGCCATAGTCCATGAAAAATTCCTGCATCGCGCGCTGCCTTTCGTGATTATGCCGTGCCTATGTAAATAAGTGTCGCCCCGGACGGCAAGGCTTCATGCCTGTTCGCGGGCGACTTCGCGCCAGCCGATGTCGCGGCGGCAAAAGCCGGTGGGGAAGTCGATGGCGTCGACTGCGGCGTAAGCTGCCGCCTGCGCCGCGCCGACCGTATCGCCGGTGGCGGTCACATTGAGGACGCGGCCGCCATTGGCGACCAGCGTGCCATTCTGATCGGCGGTTCCAGCGTGGAACACCAGTGCGCCGCCAGCCTGCGCCGCGTCGATGCCGCTGATCGCGCCGCCCTTTTCCGGGGTGCCCGGATAGCCCTTGGCAGCCATGACGATGGTGAGAGCGGTGCGATCGGCCAGCGCGACTGGTCCCTGGCTGGCCAGCGTACCCTGGGCGACGCTGAGCAGCAGGTCGACCAGATCGCCGTCGAAGCGCATCATCAGCACCTGACATTCGGGATCGCCGAAGCGGGCATTATATTCGATCAGTTTCGGCCCCTGATCGGTCAGCATCAGCCCGGCATAGAGCACGCCTGAGTAGGGCATGCCCTCGGCGGCCAAGGTGGCGACCGTTGGCCTGATGATCGTTTCGATCACCTGGGCTTCGAGTTCCGGGGTCAGGACGCGGGCCGGGCTGTAGGCGCCCATGCCGCCGGTGTTCGGTCCGGTGTCGCCATCGCCCACTCGCTTGTGATCCTGCGCAGAGCCAAAGGGCAGGATGGCGGTGCCGTCGGTCAGCGCGAAGAAGCTGGCTTCCTCGCCGCTCATGAACTCTTCCAGCACCACTTCCTCGCCCGCCGCGCCGAACGCGCCGGAGAACATGGTGTCGAGCGCGTCCAGCGCTTCATCGCGCGTTTCGGCGATGATCACGCCCTTGCCCGCGGCGAGGCCATCGGCCTTTATCACCACCGGCAGCGCGAAATCGTCCAGCGCGGCAATCGCGCCATCCTTGGACGTGACGCGGACATAGGCGGCAGTCGGAATGTTCGCGCGTTTGCACAGATCCTTGGTAAAGCCCTTTGACCCTTCGAGTTGCGCAGCCTTCTTGCCGGGGCCGAATACCGGCACGCCCATGGTGCGCAGATTATCGGCGAGGCCATCGACCAGCGGCGCTTCCGGGCCGATCACCACCAGCCCGATCGAATGGCGGGTGCAGAAATCCAGCACGGCGCGGTGATCGGTCGCGGCAAGGTCGACCAATGTCGCGTGCTGGGCTATGCCGGGGTTGCCCGGCGCGGCATAGAGCGTATCGAGCCGGGGCGATTGCGCCAGCTTCCACGCCAGCGCATGTTCGCGGCCGCCGCCGCCAAGCAAAAGGATGTTCATGTCGCCCATGTCCCCGGAATATGATGCCTATGACAGTTCGGGCCGCCTGTTAGCGGAGGAACGGGCGGGCGACAACGCGCCGCCGCTATCGGTCAGCGAATTGTCGGGGATGCTCAAGCGCACGGTGGAGGATCGTTTCGGCCATGTGCGGCTGCGCGGCGAGATTTCCGGGTTCAAGCGGGCGGCGTCCGGGCATCTCTATCTGGCGTTGAAAGACGATAATGCGGTGCTGGACGGGGTGATGTGGAAGGGCGGGGCGCAACGGCTGGCCTTTGCGCCCCAGGATGGGGTGGAGGTGATCGCCACCGGCAAGCTGACCACCTATCCCGGCCGGTCGAAATATCAGATCGTGATCGATCGGATGGAGTTGGCGGGCGAAGGCGCGCTGATGGCGCTGCTGGAGAAGCTGAAAGCGAAACTGGCGGGCGAAGGGCTGTTTGCGGCGGAGCGCAAGCGGCGGCTGCCCTTCCTGCCGCGCACGATTGGCGTTGTGACATCGCCCACGGGCGCCGTCATTCGCGATATTTTGCACCGGCTGGCGGATCGTTGCCCGACCGATGTGCTGGTCTGGCCGGTGCTGGTGCAAGGGCAGGGGGCTGCCGAACAGATTGCGCGTTCGGTGCGCGGATTCAGCGCGATGGAAGCGGGCGGGCGGCTGCCGCGGCCCGATCTGGTGATCGTGGCGCGCGGCGGCGGATCGATCGAGGATCTGTGGAGTTTCAACGAGGAAATCGTCGTGCGCGCGGTCGCCGACTGTTCGATTCCGATCATTTCCGCGGTCGGGCATGAAACCGACACCACGCTGTGTGACTATGCCGCCGACATGCGCGCGCCCACGCCGACGGCGGCGGCGGAACTGGCGGTGCCGGTACGGGCGGACCTGCTGGCGATGCTGGGCGAGATGGGCTTGCGTGCCGGGCGCGCGGTACGGCGCGGGGCGGGGCAGGCCAGGGAAAGGCTGGAAATGCAGGCGCGGCTGATGCCGACGCCCGATATGTTGCTGGCGCCCCAGCGGCAGCGGCTGGACCAGCTGTCCGACGCGCTGGGCAGCGGCTTGCGCCACCGGATTGCGGATGCGCGCGCGCAACTGGGGCAAGCAGGCGGGGCGTTGCGACCGGCGCTGCTTCAGCAATATCTCCAGCGGGCGAGCGAACGGCTGGACCGTTTGCGGCCACGCCCGGACTATCTGGCGCGCGTCTATCGCGATCGGGCGACGGCGCTTGACCGGGTGTCGCGCCATTTCGCCTCGCTTGATCCCGACCTGCCGCTGGCGCGGGGCTATGCGCGGGTGATGGCTGACGGGCGGCTGGTTCAGTCGGTCGCAGCGGCACAGGCCGCAGGCGCGGTGACGCTGCATTTCCGGGACGGGACGGTCGATGCGACGGTCGGGGATAGCGGGGCATCGCTTGAGAAGCCCGCCCCAGCCGCTATATCTGCTCCACCACGCCCGACGCGCAAACCGCGCGGGGTGGAAGAGCCGCAGAAGGATCTGTTTTCGTGAAGCGCCAGAAGGTCTGACCCATGTTGATGTCCAACAGCGATCGTGTCGCCCGGCTCCATTATATGGCCTATAGTTTCCGCGTGCTGCAGGCGGGCGATCATGTGCTGTGCGCGGTGACCGGCCAGAAGATTGCGCTTGAGGATTTGCGCTATTGGAGCATCGCGCGGCAGGAACCCTATGCCAATGCGGAAGCCTCTGCGCGGGCCGAAATCAAGGCGAATGGCGGCCGATGAGGCACTGGGCGGCGGTACTGCTGATTGCGCTGGCGGGCGTTTCCGCACCTGCCGCGCCCTTGCCCGACCGCGCCGACTTCACGATCAAGGGGGCGGCGACGCAGGGTGGCGTGCTGCTGGGCACTGCCCCTGCGGGCACGGTGGCGTTGACGTTGGATGGCAAGCTGGTTCCGGTCGATGGCGATGGCCGTTTCCTGATCGCGTTTGATCGCGACGCCGGGCCGACGGGGCAACTGACCGCCCGCTTGGCCGATGGCCGCACGCTTGATCACCCGATTGCCATCGCTCCGCGTGCATGGCGGATCGAACGGATCAATGCGCCGATGCGGCCCACCAAAAGCACTGAGGCGTTTCTGGCGCTGCGCAAGCCGGAACTGGAACAGATCGCCGCTGCGCGGGCGGTGGTGACTGACGCCACGGGTTGGCGGCAGCGGTTCGTCTGGCCGCGAGTGGGGCGTATATCGGGCCTGTTCGGGGCGCAGCGCATCTATCAGGGGACGGCTGGCGCCTATCATGGCGGGGTCGACGTGGCCGGGGCGACCGGTGCGCCGGTCGTGGCCCCGGCCGACGGCGTGGTGATACTGGCCGCCGACAAGCCTTTCACGCTGGAAGGCAATTTGCTGATGATCGACCACGGCCATGGCCTGAACAGCGCGTTCCTGCATCTGTCGCGCATTGATGTGAAGCTAGGCGATCATGTATCGCAGGGACAGCGTATCGGTGCGATCGGCGCGACCGGGCGGGCTACCGGCCCGCACCTTCATTGGGGGATGAAGTGGAATGACGCGCGGATCGATCCGCTCTTGCTTGCCGGGCCGATGCCCAGCGGGCAATAGCCTCGTCAGCTTATCCGCTTCATCCTTACGGCGCGACCGCCATCGACCTTGCCCATGAAACTGCCCATGGCGGCGCGTTTCAGTTCGATCGACTGCCCGACCTTGGGATCACGCGCGGTGATCGCTTCGGTCGTGATCCATTGCGCGCCGTCGTCCAGCCCGATCTGCCATTTGCCATAGCCCAGGCTGCGGACCGATGCGATCACCGCCTGGATATGGGTAACGCCTTCCTCGGCTGGCGCATCTTCCTTGTCGTCGCCACCCCCAAGAAAGGGCAATTTGGGGAAGGAGAAGCCGAACAGGGTCTTGCGCGTCTTGTTCAGCTCGCCCTTGTCCAGCACCACCACTTCATCGCGTTGCGCCGCAGCATCCATTGCGCCGACCTGTCGGTCGAAACAGGCGAGCCGTTCCGAATCGACTGTGATCGTCCGGCATTTCAAAAGGTCATTGAAAATTTCGGGTCGAGGCTGTTGCCGTTGCGGCGCAGCGGAAGATTGGGCCGCGATACAGAGCGGGACCAGCAAAAACAGTGCGCGCAAGCCCGCCATAAATCGTCTCTCCATCGCGTCGGACACATTGTTCCTCTACAATGCACCCGCCAGAGGCAAGGTCAATATGCGCCTGCGAACGCCATCCAAGCATGAGTAACGCCACAATAGGGCTGCCTTGTTTGGTCGCGCGGCATGATTGCTGCATGGCGTAGGACCGCCGTGCAACTATATTGCTAACCACCTGTAAAACAGTCATGCCACGTTCATGTTGCATTTATGATACAGGGGCGTTCAAAAGCGGTGAATGCCCTTTTCCCCGGCTTTACAGCGCCGTTCGCCCCGCGCAGTTTCCCCCTATCCATATGGGGGGATCGCTGTCGGGCACCATGTCCCCCTGTAGGTGCATTAGAGTGGCAGGCCATCTGCCAACCTCCAGAGCAAGGGACTGGACCGTGAAGACATTTTCCAAAAGGGCACTTTTGCGTGCCAGCGTCGCACCCGCGATTCTGGGCGCGTCGCTGATCGCGACCGCCGCCATCGCGCAGGACGCGCCGCAGGCTGCCGATGCCGAAATGGGCGACACCATCATCGTTACCGGGTCGCTGATCAAGAACCCCAATCTGGCGCGTTCGACCCCGGTTACGGCAACCACCGCCGACCAGATCGAACTGAAGCAGAACAACACCGCTGAAGAAATTCTGCGTGAAATTCCGGGTATCGTTCCCAGCATCGGTTCGGCCGTCAACAACGGTAATGGCGGCGCTTCGTTCGTCAACCTGCGCGGCCTGGGTTCCAACCGCAATATCGTCCTGATCGACGGCAACCGTCTGGTGCCTGCCGAACTGAACGGCCGTTTCGACCTTAACAACATCCCGCTGGCACTGATCGACCGCGTCGACGTGCTGACCGGCGGCGCTTCCACCACTTATGGTGCGGACGCCATTTCGGGTGTCGTCAACTTCGTGACCAAGTCCGACTTTGCCGGTCTGGAAGCGAATATCGCCAACCAGCTGACCGAAGAAGCCGATGGTCATTATGTCCGCGCCGACGTGACGCTGGGCGCCAATTTCGATGATGGCCGCGGTAACGTGGTTTTCTCGGTTGGTTATCAGCAGTCCGACCCGGTCTATCAGGGCGATCGTCCGTTCTCGAATGTCTCGATCGATTCCTTCACCGGCCTTGGCGGCGGTTCGGGCACGTCGACCCCGTCGCGTTTCACCAACGTCAACACGACCGGCGCCGATTCGATCACGACCGGTTGCGGCCTCGATGGACAGCCAGCCTGTAACGCCGTGCAGGGCAACCGTCAGGTGACGGCCGCCGGTGGCGCTTTCCGCGGCACCTCTGCGTTCGATGCTTATAACTTCAACCCGTTCAACATCTTCCAGACGCCGTTTGAACGCTTCAACATGTACGGCGCTGGCCGCTACGAAGTCAGCGACGCGGTAGAAGTCTATTCGCGCGGCATCTTCTCGAAGAACACCGTCAGCACGATCATCGCGCCGTCGGGTGCCTTCGGCATTTCGGTCGTGGTCCCGCTCAGCAACCCCTATCTGTCGGCTGCCCAGCGTAATGCCTTCTGCGCCTTCGACACCACGCCTGGCGTTGGCTACACCGCCCGCTTCTCGGCGGCTGAATGCGCCGCCGCGGCGACCGCGACCAGCCCGACCGACCCGAACTATCGCACCGTCACGACGGTCTTGTCGCGTCGTGCGACCGAACTGGGTCCGCGTATTTCCGACTTCACCACCACCTTCTTCGATTATCGCATCGGCGCGCGCGGTGGCATCACCGACTCGATCGACTGGGATCTGTCGGGTGGCTACGGTGAATCGGAGAACGTCCAGACCCAGCAGGGCTACTGGCTGAACTCGCGCGTCCGTCAGGCGCTTCTCGCGACCAACACCGCGACCTGCCTGACCGACACCAATGGCTGCGTCCCGCTCAACGTGTTCGGTCCCGATGGTTCGATCACGGCTGCGCAGAATGCCTATCTGACGGCCAACAGCCAGGTCACCACCAAGACCTCGCTGGCGCAGGTCAAGGGCACGGTCAGCGGTGACTTTGGCGTCGCTTCGCCCTTCGGCACCGACAGCCTGGCGTTCGCTCTGGGTGGCGAATATCGCAAATATGGCGCCAGTCAGGAATCCGATCTGCTGTCGCAGTCGGGCGATCTGGGCGGCGCCGGTGGTGCGGCACCGAACATCGACGGCGGCTATGACGTCTATGAAGCCTATGGCGAAGTCATTCTGCCGCTGGTGCAGGACAAGCCCTTCTTCCAGGATCTGACTGTGGAAGCGGGCATCCGCTACTCCGACTATTCGGTCGATGGCGGTTCGGGTTACAACACGACCACATGGAAGGTGGCTGGCAACTGGACGCCGGTTGACGGCATCAAGTTCCGCGGCAACTATTCGCGTGCCGTTCGTGCGCCGAACATCGCCGAACTGTTTGCTCCGGTGAACACCACGCTGACCAACCTGGACAGCGATCCCTGCGCCGGCGCTGCGCCGACCCAGAATGCCAACCTGGCGGCTGTCTGTATCGCCCAAGGCGCAACGGCAGCCCAGCTCGGCTCGATCATCAATGATCCGGCTGGCCAGGTGAACTCCACCGGTGGCGGTAACCTCGCCCTCGGCCCGGAAAAGTCGAACAGCTGGGGTCTGGGCGTGTCGCTCCAGCCAGCAGCCCTGCCGGGCTTCAGCCTGACGGTCGATTATTACAACATCAAGATCACGGGTGCGATCACCAACCCGACACCTGATGACGTGATTTCGGCTTGCTTCGACAACATCACCGCCGCCAGCGCTTCGGACCTGGCCTGCACCGGCATCCGCCGCGATCCGGGCACAGGCGCTCTGTTTGGTGAAGCAGCTGTCGTCGGCGGTCTGCCGCAGACGCTGTCGAACCTGGGCAAGCTGGCCACGGACGGCATCGACGTTCAGCTGAACTATCAGAAGGATGTCGGTTTCGCGAAGTGGGCGCTGAGCGCCAACGGCAACTGGACCAACAGCTCGACGTTCCAGGCGACCCCGACGTCGCTCAACCGCGAATGCGTTGGTCTGTACAGCGTCAACTGCGCCTCGATCCAGCCGGAATTCTCTTGGTCGGTGCGCAACACCCTCTCGTTTGACTCGGTCGATCTGTCGCTGCTGTGGCGCTATATCGACGGCGTGAAATATGAGGATGGCGATGCCTTCGTCGGCACGCTGAACGGCAAGGAAGTCGATTTCAACCGTATCCCGGCTGAACATTATTTCGACCTGACCAGCCGCTTCCACGTCTCTGACGAAGTCACGCTGACCATGACCGTGCAGAACCTGCTGGACAACCAGCCCAAGGTCGTTGGCAACTCGATCGGTTCGACCAGCTACAACAGCGGTAACGTCTATCCGTCGACCTACGACGCGCTGGGCCGCCGCTACACGGTCGCTGCCAAGCTGCGCTTCTGATCTTTCAATCAGTCAAGATAAGGAAAGGGGGCCGGTGGCGACACCGGCCCCCTTTTTCATGGGCGAAAGCAAGGCGGGCGAGTTAGGCGATCAATGATCGGGGCAGGTGCAGCGCAATGCCCGCATTCTCGGCCATCACCGTCGCCCAATGGATCACCTTGGCAATCTCGTCGGCATGAGCCTCCACACCGCGCTGGGCAGCCTCGGCGCGCTGGCCGGGCGTGAAGGCCGCGCCATTTTTGGCGTCGCGGGCAAAGACCGGACCGCTTGCGATTGCGCGAACCCTCGAATCGTCCAGTTGCAGCCCGAACAGCCGCGCCAATGCAGCGAGGCTCTCGGTCGGCCTTGCGACCAGCGTTTCGCTGTTCAGCGTGGCGACCCGCGCTCCCAGTTGATCGCATAGCGTGTGGAACTGATGCTGTTGCGCCAGCCAGCCGACGGCGGCGACCTGAATATCGGTCAGTCCCAGATAGTCTGACGGGGCGATGCCCAGAGGGGCAATCATCCCTTCGCGCACCAGCTTCTGGAACAGATCGCGCACCCACAGTCGCCCCCACATTCCTTTGCGCGCGATCGAGGCGAGATAGGGTTCGAGCGGGGCATGGAGCAGGAGGGCGCGCGCACCGGGGCGCAAGCTCATGATCGCGGGGATCAGCGGATTGATGAGGTTGGAGGGCTTGACGACCACGGCCTCGCCTGGCCCGAAGGGGCGGGCCAGCAGGTGCAGGCCTGCGTCCAGCACGCGGGCAACCTCCGGCCCCTTTGCGCCGCGATGTCGCCAGCCGATCAGGTCATTGAGCAGCACCGGTTCCTTCAGGCCCATCGCGACGCCCGGAATATCCATCGCGGCGGCCAGCAAGGTCGAACAGCAATAGGCCGAATGAAACAGGAAATGGATCGGCGCGCGAGGCGGCGCCTGCTTCATGGCGTCGCCCAGCCGCAGCACGAGCGGCGCGTCGGTCGCGCCCAGATACTCGTCGGTCAGGAAGGGGATATCGCCATGCCGCGCGCGTGGCACAAAGCGCATATGGACTGCGTCATGCCCCGGATCGTAGCGATGGGCCAGCCATTGGGCGTCGCGTATGATGTCGCGGATCGCAGGATCGGGGGAGCTCATGACGACCAGCCTTCGCATGGCTTTTCGGGTCATTCAAGCCGCAGGAGTTTCCCTTAGTTGCCCCTGCGAGCGCTTATGGTAGCGATGATGGACAGGAAGCTGGGGGGCTTTATGGACGGGGCTGTTGGTGGGTTAGTGCAGCAAGCGGCGGAGGCGCGGCGACAGGGGCGCATCGCGGCGGCCGAGCAGTTGCTGGGCGACGCATTGAAGCGACAGGCAGGGGAGCCGCAGGCGCTGAACCTGCTGGGGATGATTGCGCTCGACCGGCGCGATTTTGCAGCGGCAAGCGTGCATTTTCGTGGCGCGGCCGCGGCTGATCCCAAGGAGGCGGCGCTGTGGATGAACGTGGCGTCGGCAGAGCGCGGCCGTGGCGCGGCGGAGGCAGAGCGGGCGGCGCTGCAGGCGGCGATCGACATCGACCAGCGCAATTTGATGGCGCAAATCCGCATGGCGCAACTCCAGCAACGGCTGGAAGAAAGGCAAGCGGCAGCAGACAGCTGGGGCAAGGCGCTGGCGCTGTCAGCGGGACTGACCGACCTGCCGCCTGCATTGGCAGACATATTGGCGCAGGCACGGGACTTCGTTACAGCCCATCAGGCGCAATTCGCCGCTTTTGTCGAGGCGGGGGTCGCGGCCCAGTTGAAGGCATCGGACGGGGTGACGCAGCGGCGCTTTCAGGCTTGCCTGGACCGGGAGTTTGGTCGCCGGACCATCTACCAGAATCACTGTTCGGGTTTGCATTACCCCTTCCTGCCCGCCGACGAATATTTCGACCGGCAGCATTTCCCCTGGATGGACGCGCTGGAGGCGCAGACGGACGTGATCCGCGCCGAATTTCTCGCCATGGTGGACAAGCGTGGCGACGCGATCCGTCCCTATGTGCAGCAGGATGCAGGGACGCCGCAGAATAAATGGACCGCGCTTGACGGGTCGCTGGACTGGGGGGCGGCGTTCCTGTGGGAATATGGCGTACGGAACGAAGCGGTGTGCGCCGCCTGCCCGCAGACCGTCGCGGCGCTGGAGGCTTTGCCGCGCGCCGACATTCCGGGGCGGGCGCCGTCGGCCTTCTTTTCCCTGCTCAAGCCACGCAGCCGGATTCCGGCGCATACCGGCGTCACCAATACGCGCGCGATCATTCATCTTCCGCTGATCGTGCCGCCGGGCTGCTTCTTTCGCGTTGGGGGTGAAACGCGGGCATGGCAAGAAGGGGTCGCCTTCGGCTTTGACGATACGATCGATCATGAAGCCTGGAATGACAGCGATCATTTGCGGGTCGTGCTGATTTTCGACGTATGGAACCCGCATTTGTCGCTTGCGGAGCAGCAACTATTGAAGCAATTCTATGCCACGGCTGATGCGAGCAAGACGAATAACGTCCCGTCGCGCATCTGATCGACGACATGGAGGCTGGCCCATTCGGAGAGAGGGGATTCGCACTGTCGTCATTCTGGGAGAATTAGAGTGCATATGTTGAAGGCAGTGATTGCGTCCAGCCTGATCGTTCTGGCGATGCCCGCAGTGGCGCAGGACAAGGCTCCGCTGGACAAGAATGATCCCAATGCAGTGCGGTGCAAGCGGTTTCAGGTCACTGGTTCGCTGGTGAAAAAGGAACGCATCTGCAAGACCAACGCCGAATGGCGGGCGATTTCCGAGCAGCAGAACCGGGATGCCGATGACATCATCACCCGCAGCCGCGCCGGGATGAACCCCAACGGTTGAAGCACGGGAGGGGGATTGCCCCTCCCGCACGATAGCCTCAAGCGACGCTCAAAACCAGCGCGCCGTCGCCATCCTCTACCCGGACGGTCGAGCCATCCGGCACCTCGCCGCGCAGGATCAGGTCGGCCAGCGGGTCTTGCAGGTAACGCTGGACCGCGCGCTTCAAGGGCCGCGCGCCATAGACCGGGTCATAGCCGACCCGCCCCAGCCATGCCCGCGCACCGTCGGTCAGGTCGAGCATGATCTTGCGATCCTTGAGCAGCTTCTGCACGCGGGCGACCTGAATATCGACGATCGGCGCCATATGGGCGACGCCGAGGCGATGGAACAGGATGATCTCGTCCAGGCGGTTGAGGAATTCGGGGCGGAAATGGCCGCGAACGACCTCCATCACCTGCTCCTCGACCTTTTCGACCGGATCATCATCGCCCAGCGCCGCGATATACTGGCTGCCCAGATTCGACGTCAGCACGATGATCGTGTTGGTGAAATCGACCGTGCGACCCTGCCCGTCGGTCAGCCGGCCATCGTCCAGCACCTGGAGCAGGATGTTGAACACGTCGCCATGGGCCTTTTCCACCTCGTCGAACAGCACGACCTGATAGGGGCGACGGCGGACGGCTTCGGTCAGCACGCCGCCTTCCTCATAGCCGACATAGCCCGGAGGCGCGCCGATCAGGCGGGCGACCGAATGTTTCTCCATGAATTCGCTCATGTCGATGCGAACCATCGCGTTTTCATCGTCGAACAGGAAACCGGCCAGCGCCTTGGTCAGCTCCGTCTTGCCGACGCCCGTAGGGCCAAGGAAGAGGAAGGAGCCGAGCGGGCGATTGGGGTCCTGTAGCCCTGCACGGGCGCGGCGCACGGCGGTGGATACGGCCTTGACCGCGTGGGCCTGGCCAATGACGCGCTTGCCCAGCGTTTCTTCCATCGCCAGCAGCTTCTCGCGCTCGCCGGTCATCATCCGCTCGACCGGAATCCCGGTCCAGCGGGCGACGACCCCGGCAATATCCTCTGCGGTCACTTCCTCGCGCAGCATCGCGCCTTCGGACGCGGTCGCCGCTTCCGCCAGGCGCTTTTCGAGGCTGGGGATCGTGCCGTAGGACAGTTCGCTCATCTTTGCGAGGTCGCCAGCGCGCTGTGCCTGTTCCAGTTCGAGCCGGGCGGCGTCGAGCTGTTCCTTGATCTTCGCTTCGCCGGCGATCTTGTCCTTTTCCGCCTGCCAACGGGTGGTGAGCGCAGCGGATTGCTCCTCCAGATTGGCAAGATCGGTTTCCAGCGTCGCCAGTCGGTCGGCCGAGGCCTTGTCGGTTTCCTTCTTGAGCGCCTCGCGCTCGATCTTGAGCTGGATGATGCGGCGGTCGAGATTTTCAATCTCTTCGGGCTTGGATTCCACTTCCATCCGCAGGCGCGACGCGGCCTCGTCCATCAGGTCGATGGCCTTGTCGGGCAGGAAGCGGTCGGTGATGTAACGGTTGGAAAGCGTCGCGGCGGAAACCAGCGCGCTGTCGGTGATCCGCACGCCATGGTGCAGTTCATATTTTTCCTTCAGGCCGCGCAGGATCGAGATGGTATCCTCGACCGTGGGTTCGCCGACGAACACCGGCTGGAAACGACGCTGGAGCGCAGGGTCCTTTTCGACATGCTTGCGATATTCGTCGAGCGTCGTCGCGCCGATGCAATGGAGTTCGCCGCGCGCCAAAGCGGGCTTGAGCAGATTGCCCGCATCCATCGCGCCTTCGGATTTGCCCGCGCCGATCAGCGTGTGCATTTCGTCGATGAAGAGGACGATCTGTCCTTCGGCGGCTTTGACTTCGTCCAGCACGCCCTTCAACCGTTCCTCAAATTCACCGCGATATTTGGCGCCCGCGATCAGGCTGCCCATGTCGAGCGCCATCAGCGTGCGATCTTTCAGCGTATCGGGCACGTCGCCATTGGCGATGCGCAGCGCGAGGCCTTCGGCGATCGCGGTCTTGCCGACGCCGGGGTCGCCGATCAGCACCGGGTTGTTCTTGGTGCGGCGGGCAAGGATCTGGATGGTGCGTCGGATTTCCTCGTCCCGGCCGATGACCGGATCAAGCTTGCCGCTGCGCGCCGCTTCGGTGAGGTCGCGGGCGAATTTCTTGAGCGCGTCATAGCGATCCTCAGCGCCAGCCGTGTCGGCGCTGCGGCCCTGACGCAACTGGTTGATCGCGGCGTTGAGCGCTTCGGGCTTGACCCCGGCGGCGGCGAGCGCCTTGCCCGCTGCCGTCGTGCTGGCCAGCGTCAGCGCCAGCAGTAGCCGCTCGACAGTGACGAAGCTGTCCCCGGCCTTGGTCGCGACCTGTTCGGCCGAATCCAGCACGCGAACGGCATCATTGTCGAGGCCCGGCGTTTGCTGCGCGCCGCTGCCGGAGACCGACGGCACCTTGGCCAATGCGGCATCGGTATCACGCAGCGCGATGTCGGGCGCGCCGCCTGCGGCCTTGATCAGGCCCGACGCCATGCCCTGCTCATCTTCCAGCAATGCCTTGAGCAGATGTTCCGGACTGATCCGCTGATGGCTCATGCGGATCGCGACGGTTTGCGCCGACTGAAGGAAGCCTTTGGCGCGGTCGGTGAATTTTTCGAGGTTCATGACTTACCTTCTTGAAGCCCTGGGCTCTTTATCAAACTGCGGCTCATGTGATGTTGCCAAAAGGCCACACAAGAGGCACTACGCAATTTCCACCCAAATCCTTATCAGTCTGGCGCGCGGGCGAGGGCGTAATGGATGCGCGCGGGCCAGGCACCGAAGCGAGCAGGGGCGGGCGGCGGAGTCGGTACAGCCCTTATAGTCGATTGATCGTCGGGAACCTATCGCGACCAACCGCGCTGTCCAGCGTCATGCGTATTGCGCTGCTAAAACGCCCCGCTATTCTAGCGCCCTTCGCGGGCGCTTCGTCCTGCTGCATTTTCTCTGAGGTTGTCCATGACCCTTTCCCCCCTGTCGCGTCGCCTGTCCCTGCTGATCGGCCTGTCGGCCATGGCGCTGACCCCGATGACGCAGGCGGTAGCGCAGACCAGTGCGACCAGCGCCGCGCCAGCGCCGCTGTCCAGCCTGGTGGCGGCGGTCGATATTCCCTATGAGCAGTTCACCCTGAAGAACGGGCTGCGGGTCATCGTCCATACTGACCGCAAGGCGCCGGTCGTCGCGGTTTCCGTCTGGTATCATGTCGGGTCGCGGTTCGAACCGGCGGGCAAGACCGGCTTTGCCCATCTGTTCGAACATCTGATGTTCTATGGCTCCGAAAATGCCGACGGGCCGTTTTTCGGGCGGCTGGAAGATATTGGTGCGACCGACTGGAACGGGACGACCTGGTTCGATCGCACCAATTATTTCGAGACGGTGCCGACCGGAGCGCTCGACCGGGCGCTGTTCCTGGAGTCCGACCGGATGGGGCATCTGCTGGGCGCGGTGACGCAGCTGAAGCTGGATACCCAGCGCGGGGTCGTTCAGAATGAAAAGCGCATGGGGGAAAATGAACCCTATGGGCTGGTCGAATATGCGCAACTGGCCGCGCTGCTGCCCGAAGGGCATCCCTATCGCCATTCGACCATCGGGTCCATGGCGGACCTTAACAACGCCAGCCTGGGCGATGTGCAGGACTGGTTCAAGACGCATTATGGCCCGAACAATGCCGTGCTGGTGCTGGCGGGGGATATTGACGTGGCGACCGCGAAGAAGAAGGTCGAACGCTGGTTCGGCAATATCGTCGCCGGTCCCCCGCCGCAGGATGTGGAAGCGACCGTGCCGACGCTCGACAAGGATGTCGAGAAGGTGATGCATGACAATGTCGCGGCGACCCGTCTCTATCGCAACTGGGTGGTGCCGGGCGTCAATGGCGCGGACCTGCCCGCGATCGATCTGGCGCTGTCGGTCTTTGGCGGGCTGGCATCCTCTCGCCTCTACAACACGCTGGTCCGCGACGAGAAGGTGGCGGTGGGCGTCAAGGCCAATGTCCAGCCGTTCGAGAAGCTGAGCATTGCCGAGATCACGGTCGATGTGAAGCCGGGGACGGATGCGGTTGCGGTGGGCAAGCGGCTCGATGCGCTGCTGGCGGACTATCTGGCCAAGGGACCGACCGCCGACGAGGTGCAGCGGGCCGCGACCCGGCAGCTGGCGGGGACGATATCGGGGCTGGAACAGGTGGGCGGCTTTTCGGGCAAGGCGGTGACGCTGGCCGAAGGGGCGGTCTATTCCAACGACCCGGACAAATATCGCAAGGATCTGGCCGCTTATGCCGCCGCGACGCCAGCGCAGGTGGGCGAGGCCGCGCGCAAATGGCTGGGGCGGCCAGTGTTCCGCCTGACGGTGGCGCCGGGCGAGCGATCGGCCGCCGACAATGCGCTGGCGGGGAATGTTCATGGGGAAGGGGCGACCCACAAGCCAGCCCATTTCCGTGATCCCGCCGCGCCCGCGCCGGCCGCGGCGACGCCGCCTGCGCCCACGAAGATTGCCGAACCGCCGATCGAGCCAGTCGCTGATCTGGATTTCCCCGCGGTCGAACATGCCAAGTTGAAGAACGGGATTGCGGTGCAGTTTGCGCGCCGGGCGACGGTGCCGGTCGTGCGTGTGTCCGTGGCGTTCGACGCGGGCAATGCGGCGGATGACCGGGCCAAGCTGGGGACCGCGGCGCTGACGACGGCGCTGCTGGACGAAGGCACGACAACGCGCAGCGCCCTGGAGATCGCGGAAGAGCAGGAGCGGCTGGGCGCGTCGGTGAGTGCGGGCAACAGCATGGACCGGACGACGGTGGGCCTGTTTGCGCTCAAGCCCAATCTGGACGCATCGCTGGGGCTGCTGGCCGATGTCGTGCGCAATCCGGCGTTTGCGCCCGGCGAGGTGGAGCGGCTGCGCGGGCAGATGCTGACCCGGATCGCGGCGGAAAAGACCGAGCCGACGGCGATCGCCCAGCGCATGTTGCCGCCGCTGCTCTATGGCAAGCTGCATCCTTATGGCATCCCCTTCACCGGGTCGGGCACCGAAAGCGGGGTCAAGGCGGTGACGCGGGCGGACCTGACCGCCTTCCACAATCGCTGGCTGCGGCCGGACAATGCGACGATCTTCGTCACGGGCGACACGAGCCTCGCTGAATTGCTGCCGCTGCTGGAAAAGCGCTTTGGCGACTGGAAGGCGCCAGCGACGCCCAAGGGCAGCAAGCTGTTCCGCATGGACCGGATGGCGCGTCCGCCGCGGATCATCCTGATCGACAAGCCGCAAAGCCCGCAGTCGATGATCCTGGCGGGCGTGCTGACAGCCAAGAAGGGGACCGACAATCCGGTCACGCTCCAGTCGGCCAATGAAGTGCTGGGCGGCAGCACGACGTCGCGCCTGACGATGGACCTGCGGGAAACGAAGGGCTGGGCCTATGGCGCGGGCACGTCGCTGCCCGGCGTCAAGGACACGATCCCGCTGCTGGTCTATGCCCCGGTCCAGACCGACAAGACGGGCGAATCGATCATTGCCGCGCGTCAGGACATCAAGGATTTCCTGACGACCAAGGGTACGACCGAAGCGGAGCGCAACCAGACGATCAACGGGCAGATATTGTCGCTGCCCGGCAGCTTCGAAACATCGTCCGACCTGCTGGGCGCGATGATGCGCAACAGCCTGATCGGGCGGGCGGACGATTTCTACGAGACGCTGCCCAACATCTATCGCGCGATGACCGCCGCCGATTTCGACAAGGCGGCGCGGGAGGCGATCAATGCCGACGGGCTGATCTGGGTCGTGGTCGGCGACGCGAAACTGGTTCGGCCGCAGCTTGACGCGGTCGGCCTGCCGGTCGAGGTGGGAACATTGGCCGATTGACCGGCATTCAGTGCGGACGGGCCTGCAAAAGCGTTCCGTCTGGACTGATTGGCGATCAATCGGGATTTGAGGGTATGCATCGTTGAATGATGCTTTGATGGAGTGATGATGATGGCAAGTGTCGATGGCGCCTATGACTGCGTGGCCAAGACGCCGATGGGCGACCAGAAGGGTGTGTTCACCGTGGTCAGCAGCGGTGACCGGTTTAACGGCACCTTCGCGGGCATGATGGGATCGCTCGACGTGGTCGATGGCAAGGTCGCGGGCAACAGCCTGACCTGGAAGATGGAAATGACCATGCCGATGCCGATGACGCTGGAGTGCGAGGCGGAAGTCAGCGGCGACGCCATCACCGGAACGATGCAGCTGGGCGCGTTCGGGGCTTCAGCCTTTACCGGGACGCGGCGGGCCTGACCCTGTGGGGTCCGGCCTGACCGGACCCCTTAACGCCGACACTAAGCTGAACACCCATAACGACCTTGCCCGATTGTGTTTAGTTAGCTAACTAATCGCCATGAAGAAGCGGGATGCCGGACGGGCCTTGTTGCATTTGCTGGGGCCGGTGGCGCGGGGGTGGCGGCAGGCTGCCGACGGGGCGCTGGCAGGGCTGGGCGTGTCGGGCAGCGCAGGCTGGTGCCTGGTGCATCTGGCCATGGAGGGCACACCGCCGCGACAGGCGGAACTGGCGCAATGGCTGGACGTCAGCGCGCCGTCGCTGGTGCGGACGCTGGATCAATTGCAGAAAGCGGGCTGGATCGAGCGCGTGGCCGATGCCGATGACGGACGGTCCAACCGGGTGGCGCTGACCCCGGCGGGCAAGGCCCTGGCAGGCGAGATACAGGCGCGGCTGGACAGGCTGGGCGGCGAATTGCTGAGCGGCCTGCCGGACGGGGCGATCGAGATCGGGGCTGAACTGCTGGGGTTGATGCGGTTGCGCATCGCCGAAGAAAAGCTGGCGCAGCTATTGGCCGATAGCCGCGACGATCCCGGCGTCGACGCCCGGCCGTGACACTGTACGGGCGCGACTATCCTGTCATGTCCTGATGGCGTGCGCCCAACAGAAAAAGGCCCGCCGGTCGGGGACTGGCGGGCCTTTCGATCATATCGGGCGACGGGCGATCAATATTGGATCGTCACCGTCACGGCGCGGCGGTTCTGCGCCCAGGAGGCTTCGTCCGAGCCGAGCGCGGCAGGGCGTTCCTTGCCATAGCTGACCGTGGTGATGCGGCTGGGGTCGATGCCGAGCGAGGCGAGATAGTTTTTCGCCGCATTGGCGCGGCGTTCGCCCAGCGCGATATTATAGTCGCGGGTGCCGCGTTCGTCGGCATGTCCTTCGACCGTGACGCGCACGGTGGGATTTTGTTGCAGCCAGGCGGCCTGGCTTTGCAGCGTCGCCTGATCTTCCGCATCGATATCATATTGATCGAGGCCGAAGAAAATCCGGTCGGACGAGACCGACGCGACGAAATCTTCCTGGCTGCCCTTCACCGGGCCGGTGGGTCCGGTCGATCCGACCGGTTCGGTCGTGGCCGGGCCGGGAGCGGGCGGCAATTCGGCAGGCGGCTTTTTCGAGCAGGCGGCCAGCGCGATGATGGCGGTAGCCATGACCAGCGTTCTAGACAATTTCATCGGGGGTCTCCTTTGGTTGATCCGGGCACCGCCCGCCGGGACGGTGTCAGGGTCCGTGATGTTCGTTACGCTGTCAAGACGATTGGGTTCCATCCCGACCGCCAGGAACGCGCTATTTTCAGGGCAGCAGCGGTCCCCAGGCAGGGTCGGAACCACTGAGAGGCGTGGGGATGCGGCGTTCGTTCACGCCGGTCAGGTCGACCTGCCACACCTGGCTCGTCCCCTGCTTGCCGGGCGATGTGCGGAAGAATTGCAGCACCCGGCCATTGGGCGACCAGGTCGGCTGTTCGTCCTGCCAGCCATTGGTCAAGATCCGCTCATTGTCGCCAGTGGGCGTCATCACCGCGATCTTGAAATCGCCCGCCATCTTGGTGAAGGCGATAAGGTCGCCGCGCGGCGACCATTCGGGCGTCGCATAGCGGCCGCCGCCATGGCTAATCCGGCGCTGATTGGAGCCATCGGCGTTCATGACATAGATTTGCTGGCCGCCCGACCGGTCGCTTTCGAACACGATCTGGCTGCCGTCTGGCGAATAGCTGCCGCCCACGTCAATGCCCGGCGACGTCGTCAGGCGGACGGGGGTGCCGCCGCTGGCGGGCACGCGATAAATGTCGGTATTGCCGGCAATCGCCATCGAAAAGAGGATGTTGCGCCCGTCCGGCGACCAGCGCGGGGCGAAGGTCGGGTTGTTGCTTTCGGTCACCAGCCGCTGCTGGCCAGCGCCAATGTCGTAGATATAGAGGCGCACCCGGCTGCCCAGATAGCTGACATAGAGGATGGATTTATAGTCGGGCGAGAAGCGCGGGGTGAGCGCCATCGACTGCCCATTGGTGATGAAGCGATGGTTCGCGCCGTCGCTGTCCATGATGGCGAGCCGCTTGACCCGCGCACCCTTCGGCCCGCTTTCGGCGATATAGGCGATGCGGCTGTCGAAGAAGGGGCTTTCGCCCGACAGGCGGGCATAGATGGCGTCGGCGCATTTATGCGCGGCGCGCCGCCAGTCGCGCGGGGCGACGACATAGCCCTGACGGGTCAGTTCCTGCTTCAGCGCCACGTCGTAGAGGTAGCAACCGACGGTGATGTCGGCTTCCCCGCCGCTGGTGCGGACGAACCCCTGTACCAGCGCCTGATAGGCGCCCCATTTGTCGAATTGCGGAAAGGTGACTTCGGCAAAGGGAATTTGCGGCAGGCCGGCAGGGCCGGACGGATCGAACAGGCCGGAGCCTTTCAGGTCCGAGGCGATGACTTCGGCGATCTTGCGGCCAAGTTCGGTGGCCGACCCGGCTGGCGTGGCGACCTCCTGCTGGGCGGGCATGGGGGGGACGGCGACCTTCACATTGCTGTCAATCTCGCCGGTCACATCGACCGAGAGCTGGGCCATGGCAGGCAGGGCGGTGAGAGCGAGCAACGCGGCGGTCGCCACGCTCAGGCGGCGCAAAAGGGTGGGTTTCATCGGTTCAGCCTCGCGTCAAAGCGGAGTGGCCGGAGCCATTTCCATTGGTCGTAAAATTCGGGCGGCATGTTGCGGAAGGGGGAGGCAAGCTTGACCGCCTGAATCGCCCGTTCCGCATGGAGTTTGGCCTGGGGCCGGTTGCTGGCGGTGACGCCGAGCTGATCGATCACCTCCGGCGTGCCGATCACCGCGCCGCTCTTGTCGAGCCGCACCTCAAGCAGGGTGACGAGCCGGTCCGCGTCCGCACCCGACGGCGGGCGCCAGTGCGGTTTCAACTGACGGCGCAGTTCGGCGTCGAGCGCGGCCTTCTGCGCCGGGCCCATCGCGGTGGCGGGGGCTGGCGCGGGCGGTTTGCGCGGCGCGTCGGCGCTGGTGTCTATACCCTTGAGGAAATCATCGCCCAGCAGCGATCCCTTGGGCTTGTCCGCCTTGCCCTGGCCCGATGCGCGCGCGGGCGTCTTGGCCGCAGGCTTGGTCGATGCCTTGGCGGCGGGCTTGGATGGCGCTGTGGCCTTGGGCTTTTCGGGCGCGGGCTTCGGCGCTGGTTTTTTGGGGGGCGCGGGCTTTTCCGGCGCGGGCTTGGGTTTGGGCGCGGCCTTGGCCACTTCCTTCTTGGGCGGGGCGGGCTTGGGCTTTTCCGGCGCGGCTTTGGGCTGCGGCTTGGGGGGCGCAGGCGTAGGTTTTGGCTGGGGCTTTGGCTGGGGTTTCGGCGGGACCGGCACCGGTTCGGGCGCGGGTTCCGGTTCCGGCGCGGGGGCGGCGTCCTGCGTCGGCCCCTGTTCGGGCGCGACGCTGGGCGGCGGGGGTTCGGCCGAAAGCTTGGGCGCGGTCGATTGCAGCGCGACCTCATCCACCATGGAGACTTCCATCGGCGGGGTCTTGAGCTTCAACGGGTTGGGGGTGGCCAGGAAGCCGGCCGACAGCAGCCCGAACAGCAGGACATGCCCCGCTGTCGCGACGCCAAGGCCGATTTTCTCCGTGCGCTCCATCGCTGTCTATTCCGTCCCGTCGCTGGCCGTGTCATCGGGCGAGGAAACCAGCGACACCTTGTTCAGGCCAGCCCGGTTGAGTTCGGCCATCACCCGCATGACCCGGCCATAGTCCAGCCCCTTGTCGGCGCGCAGGAAGATTTGCGGCGCGTCCGCCTTGCCCGCATTGGCCGCGACGATCTCCGCCAGGCGATCGGGCAGATCAGCGTCGCTTACCGCATCTTCATCGACATAGGTCGCGCCGTCGCGGTCGATCGACACGACGGTGGGCTTGGCGTCCTGATCCAGCCCCTTGGCACGGGTTTCGGGCAGGTTGACCGGCACGCCGGTCACGAGCAGCGGCGCTGTGACCATGAAGATGATCAGCAGCACCAGCATGACGTCGACCAGCGGCGTGACGTTGATGTCCGCCATCGGCGCGCGGCCACGGCCACGGCGGCTGGAGGGAGGGCCGGACATGGCCATTAGCGGGCGCTCCCCTTCACCGTCATGCCAGCCATCTCAGGCGTCGGCGCGCAAACGCACGAGACCCCAGCCTTCGCTGGGGTGACGGGGTGTGTGGGGTGCATCACCGCTGCGCCTCCAGTTCGCGGCTGAGGGTGGCGTAGAAGCCGTCGGCAAAGCGGGTCAGGCGCGATTCCATGCGGTTGATGCCATGGCTGAAGCGGTTATAGGCGATGACCGCCGGGATCGCCGCGAACAGGCCGATCGCGGTGGCGAACAGCGCTTCGGCAATGCCCGGCGCGACCACCGCGAGCGAGCTATTCTGTTCCGCCGCGATCGCGGTGAAGGCGCGCATGATGCCCCACACGGTGCCGAACAGGCCGACGAAGGGCGCGACCGATCCGACCGTCGCCAAAATGTTGAGCCGGTCGGACAGCCGGTCAACCTCCGCCGCGATCGTGCTGGACATGGTCGTCGCCAGCCGGTCGCGCGTGCCGTCGCGGTCGATCACCTTCTGCGCGGTCGATCGACGCCATTCGGTGACGCCGGCGGCCATCACCTTGGCCGCGGGATAATCCGCCTTGCCGCGCGCTTCGTAGAAGCGGTCAATATCCTCCGCCTTCCAGAAATCCTGCTCGAAACTCTTGCTATGCTTGCTGGCGCGGCGGAGCGTCACGGAAAAGCCGATGATGATCGCCCAGGTCCAGATGCTGGCCAGCAACAGGCCCAGCATCACGCCCTTCACGACGATGTCGGCCTGAAGAAACAGAGCTAGCGGGGAAATGGTCGCGGCGTCGGCCACCGCGGCGACGTCTGGCAGGTTGAGGGTCATGGGTGGAAATCTTCCCCTTGGCAAAGGCGGCTGAAAATATCGGTCCAGGCTTTGGGTTGCCGTTGCGGGCGACCCTGCGGCGTCAACCAGGCGACCGATATGGTAGCGTCGGTCAACTGTTCTTCGGCGCGCATGACTGATTGATGAATGGCGCAGGTCGCCGCGCCCACCTGCACCACCCGGCTGACGACCATCAGGTCATCGTCGAGGCGCGCGGGGCGGCGGTAGCGGATCGTGAGGTCGGTGACGGCATAGACGCCCGTGCCATTGTCATGCGCGGCGCGCTGGTCGATGCCGGCGGCACGCAGCATGTCGGACCGGGCGCGCTCCATATAGCGCAGATAATTGGCGTGATAGACCAGGCCCGACAGGTCGGTATCCTCAAAATAGATACGCAGCGGGAAGTGATGCACGGCAGCGACAAAGCGTCCGGTCGCCGGCATGGGCATCTGGTCTGAAACGGGCATGAGCGGCTTTTAACCATGGCGCACCGTTCAGGCAAAGGCGGAAACGTCTGTTTCTCGCGCTGGTAGCGCATTTTGTCGCCTGTGCTTTTTGGCGCGCGCACGCCTCTGGTCCCCGGACAGCACGAAGGCTAGGGAGTGGGCGCGAGTCAGAATGTGGGAGAAGGCCAGGATGACGGATATTCAAACGGTAGGTGTGATCGGCGCTGGGCAGATGGGCGCGGGGATCGCGCAGGTTGCGGCGCAGGCGGGGTATGAGGTGATCCTGTCGGACGTCGACCTGCCGCGCGCGCAAAAGGGCCGCGACGGCATCATTCGCCTGCTCGCCAAAGGCGTGGAGAAGGGCAAGATAGCTGAGAGCGATGCGGATGAGGCGATCGCGCGGATCACCCCTGTAGGCGAGATCGCGCCGCTGGCGGGCGCTCAGCTGGTGATCGAGGCGGCGACCGAGCGCGAGGAGGTCAAGCGCGCGATCTTCACCAATGTCGGGCCGCTGCTGGCCGCTGACGCGATCCTGGCGACCAACACATCGTCCATTCCCATCACCCGCCTGGCGCAGGCCGCGCCGGATGCGGGGCGCTTTGTCGGCGTGCATTTCTTCAACCCCGTGCCGGTGATGGTGCTGGTAGAGGTCATTCGCGGCCTGGCCACCACGCCCGAAACGGTCGCGGCGGTCGAGGGCTTTGCGGGCCGGATCGGCAAGACGGTGGTGCAGGCGTTCGATGCGCCGGGCTTCGTCGTCAACCGCATATTGCTGCCGATGCTGAACGAGGCGGTGTTCGTGCTGGGCGAGGGCGTGGGCAGCGTGGTCGACATCGACATGGGGTGCAAGCTGGGCCTCAATCATCCCATGGGTCCGCTGACGCTGCTGGATTTCGTCGGGCTGGATACGGCGCTGGAAATCCTCAACGTGTTCCTGAGCACGACGGGCGATCCCAAATATCGCCCGGCGCCGCTGCTGGTCAAATATGTCGAGGCAGGCTGGTATGGCCGCAAGACCGGGCGGGGGTTTTACGACTATTCGGGCGCGGAACCTGTGCCGACGCGGTGAGGGGGCGTGAGGAAGGCGGCGTTACAAATGCGCCGCCTTCCTCAAGGCTTCATTGATGCGCGCTTGCCAGCCGGGCCCGCCTGCCTTGAAGCTGGCGATCACATCGGGGTCCAGCCGCAGCGATACATGCTGCTTGGGCTGGTCCAGCTTCGGCCGACCGCGGCGCACGAGCGTCTTGCCGACATAGGCGTCTGCGCCATCAGCCCATGCCTGATCCAGCTTGGGCGCGTCATCGGGATCGGTCCAGCTCTCGCCAGTAGATTTCGCGTTCTTCGTCATCTGCTATCCTCATGGAGATAACGCGGACGGCGTCACCTCTTTGGGTCCAGACACATATGACCGGCTTGTCATCCAACAGGCCGAGCATGATGTGACGAACCTCGCCATAATCCTTTCTATCGTCAGTGCGGATCAGATGGAACTGATCGAAAACTGCAACGATGGATTCAAAATCCAGACCGCGTTCGTCAAACGTGCGCTGCCGCTTCGCCGGATCGTATTCGATTTTCATGGCTTCATTTCAGGATCCCTCGACCGGAGCGAGATGCACTGCTTGAGTACAGAACGCAAAATAGATTTACCACTTTATTGTAGCACAAAAATTAGCCTGTGCTCAACCCATGTTTTTTCATGCAGTGGCGTAGCTGGTCGTAGGTCAGGCCCAGCCCCTTGGCGGTGGCGCGCTGGTTGTAGCGGTGGCGGTCTAGCGCGGCGCGGATGATGGCGGCTTCGTGCGCGTCGACGGCGGCTTTCAGGTCGCTGATGGTTTCGATGGCGGGGGCTGGCGCTGGCGCGGGGGTGCTGTCGCCCGACGGCGCGGGCGCGCCGGGCATCAGTGGCTTGGGCTTCCAGGGGGAGGCGAAGGGGTCGAAGGTCAGGCGGTCGATCGGCTTGCCCGGTTCGTCCCAGCGATAGACGGCCCGTTCCACCACATTGCGCAGTTCGCGGACATTGCCGGGCCAGCCATAGGCTTCGAGTTGCGCGGCGCAGACGGGGGAGAAGCCGGGCCATTGCGGCCAGTTGAGTTCGGCGGCCATGCGCCGCCCGAAATGGTCGGCCAGCACCGGAATATCGCCTTCCCGCGCGCGCAGGGGGGGCAGGGTGATGACTTCGAAACTCAGCCGATCGAGCAGGTCGGGGCGAAAGCGCCCGGCATCGGCGGCGGCGGGCAGGTCGTCATTGGTCGCCGCCACGATCCGCACGTCCACCCGCAGCGGTTTCGACGCGCCGATCCGGGTCACTTCGCCATATTCGATCACGCGCAGCAGCCTTTCCTGCGCCGCCATCGAAAGCGTACCCAATTCGTCCAGAAACAGCGTGCCGCCATCGGCTTCCTCGAACCGGCCCGGCCGGGCGCGGTTCGCGCCAGTGAACGCGCCCTGTTCATGGCCGAACAGTTCGGCTTCTATGAGGGTTTCGGGCAGGGCGGCGCAGTTCATGACGATCAGCGGTTCGCCCCAGCGCGGGGAGAGGTGATGAAGGCGCTCGGCAATCAGTTCCTTGCCGGTCCCGCGCTCGCCGATCACCAGCACCGGGCGGTTGAGTTCGGCCGCGCGGCCCGCCAGTTCGACCGCGTCGAGAAAGGCGAAGGACTGGCCGACAAATTGGGTATTTTTCTCCATGTCCCAACTTATGGTGAAATTTCCCACCTTTTGGCAAGGAATATTCTGGCACGGGCCTGGAAAAGGGCGGAAAAATGGCGCAAATCCGCGCTTTTTCGAAATTGGCACGGCCCCTGCACAGCTACAGGCAATCCGCACAGACACAAGCGGAACGTCACGAAGGCCAAGGTTCAGGGAGTTATATCATGGAAAAGAACAACAACAGCATTCGCGAAATCGGCCAGCTGATGTCGGTCGCCGTCGCTGCGCTGCTGGCCGGATCGACCCTGATCCTGTCAGCGGTCGGCCCGGCCCGCGCCAGCGAAGCGCCCACGTCCGCCAGTCAGGCGGCCCCCATGGCCCTGTGCTATCTGGCCTAAGGTCGCCGCCCCCAAAGCATAAGATAAGGAGTGAAGTTCAGATGGGTATTTTTTCCCGCACCCGCGACATCATCGCCGCCAACGTCACCGACCTGCTCGACAAGGCCGAGGACCCGGCGAAGATGATCCGCATGATCATCCTCGAAATGGAGGAAACCCTGGTCGAGGTGCGCGCGTCCGCCGCCCGCACGATCGCCGACCAGAAGGAAATGCGCCGTCACATCGCCAAGCTGACGGCCCTGCAGGACAGCTGGACCGAGAAGGCGCAACTGGCCTTGTCCAAGGATCGCGAGGATCTGGCCAAGGCGGCCCTGGTCGAACGCCAGAAGGCGACCGACATGGCCGAGCATCTGGCCCATGAGATCGAAACCCTGGACGAGGCGCTGAAGGCCGCGGAAGAGGATATTTCCAAGCTGCAGGGCAAGCTGCGCGAAGCCCGCGCCCGCCAGAACAGCCTGGTCACCCGGATGCAGAGCGCGGAAAACCGCCTGCGGGTGCGCGAAGCCTATGCCGGCGAGAAGGTGAACGAGGCGTTTGCTCGCTTCGACATGCTCGAAAGCCGGGTCGATCTGGCCGAAGGCCGCGCCGATGCGATGGCGCTGGGCGGCACGCCCAAGACGCTGGAGGAAGAGATTGCCGAGCTGAAGTCCGCCGACAAGGTGGATGCCGATCTGGCTGCGCTCAAGGCGTCCATGAACAAGGGAGCCTGATATCATGGAGGACATATTCCTGCCCATCATGATCTGCGGCATGTTGTTTATTGGCATGCCGTGGCTGATCTTCCACTATGTCACCAAATGGAAGCAGGCGCCCAAGATCACCGACGAGGATGAGAAGCTGCTGGACGAACTCCACCTTCTCGCCCGCCGCCTGGAAGAAAGGCTGATGACGGTCGAACGGATCGTCGCCGCCGACAACCCCGATTTCCGTCCGCGCCGCCCGGCACCCGATGCCGACCTGGGCGACGACGATTACAGCTTCGACCGGAGGAACTGAGATGACCGCCCGCCGCACCAAATTCTACCTCAACAAGGCCAATGGCAAATGGTCGGGCGTGTGCGCTGGCATCGCCGACTATAGCGGGATCGACGTCGTCTGGGTCCGTGTCGGCGCGGTGCTGATCACCCTGATGGGGGCTTTCCCCTGGACGCTGATCGCCTATTTCGCCGCCGTCTATTTCGCCGATGACAAGCCCAAGGGCCTCTATTCGGACCGGGATGACGAGAAATTCTGGCAGGGCGTGCGGACCAATCCGACCCGCTCCACCCGCGACGTCCGGTCCAAGTTCCGCGACATCGACCGCCGCCTGGCTGACATTGAAATCTACTATACCAGCCGCAACACCCGCCTGGCGGACGAGATCGACAGCTTGCGCTGAGCAGATCCGGGGCAGAATAACAGGGAGTTAAACCCATGAATTTCGGTGGACCTTTCTTTGTCCTGGCGATCATCGCCATGTCGACCCTGGGCTGGATGTTCACCACCTGGGTCCGTGCCCGCCACGGTTATCCGGTGGAAAATGAATGGACCGGCACCGTTGATCGAACGGACGCCGACGCTGGTCGAAAAATCGCCCTGTTGTCGGGTGAAAACGAAAAGCTGATGGGCCGCATCAGCCGCCTGGAGGAACGCATTGCCGTGCTGGAACGGATCGCCACCGATCCGGCCATCCGCACCGCGCGGGAAATCGAGGGGCTGCGCTGAGCGCGGTGCAAGGGAGTAGAGATCATGTTTCCATTTGCAGATTTCGCGCCGGTCGTCTTTGCCGTCGGATCGCTGGCGATCGTCGGCTGGGTGTTCACGACCTGGCTGCGCGTCAAGAACGGCTATCCGCTGGACGGCGCATGGGGGCAGGCGGTCTATCCGCAGAAGAATGAGGAAATGGTCGAGCGGGTGAAGCTGCTCAGCCAGGAAAATGCCCAGCTGCGCGCCGAAATCGGATCGATGAAGGATCGGCTGGCCGTGGTCGAGCGGATCGTCACCGACGAAAGCCACCAGCTCAATCGCGAAATCGAACGGCTGCGCAGCCCGGCCAACTGAGCGCGCGGTCAAAGGGAGAAATCATCATGAACCCGTTTGAAATGGTCGTCGCCATCATTGCGATCACCGCCATCGCCAGCGTCCTGCGCGCCAAATATGGCGTCGTGCGCCGGCACAAGGGCGAAGAATTCATCGCCCGCGGGCCGGACCCGGAAGCCGAACGGCTGCGTGCCGAGGTGAAGGCGCTGAAGGACCGCGTCGCGGTGCTGGAGCGTCTGGCGACCGATGGCACCAGCGCACTGGAACGCGAATTCGAGAAATTGCGGGACCGCGATTGAACGCGGCCCACAGCCCAGGGAGGCTATCATGCAGGACCCCGCTCTCTATCTGACGATTGCATTGGCCGGACTGGCCGGCCTTTCCATCGTGACCATGGCCACTTTGCGCGGCTGGAACGGCTGGCTGGAATTGAAGCGCGCGGAACTGGGGCATCGCGGCGAAGCGAGCGCGCCCCCGTCGGCCGCCGCGCGGATCGAGGTCGCCGACCTTAAGGAACGCATCCGCAAGCTGGAAGCGATCGCGGCGGGCGTGGATTTGTAAAAGTCCAAAAGGCAGGTTCCCCGCCGCGCAAATCCCCCTATATGGGCGGCCATGACCGATCCAAGCGCCCTGGCCGATATTTACGAAGAATATGAATTTCTGGACGCGGACGACCGCTATCGTCTGCTGATCGATCTGGGCCGGGCGCTCGAACCCATGCCCGACGCGCTCAAGACCGATGCGACGCTGGTGCGTGGCTGTTCGGCGGCAGTGTGGGTCTATCCCACCGTGCTGGACGATGGGAGGCTGCATTTCCTGGCCGACAGCAACGCCGCGATCACCAAGGGGATCATCGCGCTGGTGCTGCTGACCGTGCAGGACAAAAGCCCCGCCACGATCGGCGCGGCGGACATAGAGGGCGCGCTGGCCCCGTTCGACCTCAAGAATCAGCTGAGTTCCAACCGGACCCAGGGCATCCCCAACATGATCGCCCTGATCCGCGACACAGCGGCGCGGTACAGCGCTTAAAGGGAAACCTGCATCAAGTTGCGGCGTTGAATGTCCCGACAAGGAGATTCAGTCATGCGCCATTTCATCGCCATCGCAGCCATCGGGCTGCTCGCGGCCTGTTCGTCGGGCGACAAGGGGCCGACCCAGCGGGACACGATCGGCCAGACGTGGAAATATGAGGCCGGGTCGGGCGGCAAGCCCAAGCTGGCCTATATCGGCAGCGCCAATGCGGTGCCGACGATGACGGCGGCGGACACGTTCGCGGTCATGCTGGTCCAGCCGATGGACAATGGCGAAAAGTCGGTGACGGTGAAGCTGGTCGGCGCGCCGTTCCAGTGCGACCTGTCCGATTGCGCCGTGACCGCGACGGCCGATGGCGGTCGGCCGCTGCGCTGGAAGGGGCGGATGACCGACGCCAAGGACGGGATCGAGATATTGCCGTCGCAAAACGCCTATGAGGCGATCGCCAAGGCGCAGACGGTATCGGTCAATCTGGTGACCGGGCCGAAGGATCAGAGCGCGCCCTTTGCCTTCAACGTCGCCGGGCTGGATTTGAAGGGGTGATGCAACGACGGTTACCCATTCACTCCTGCAATGACACGCCGGGGCTGCGCGGGTCGGCGGCGCCGATCCAGTGGCCATCGGGCGCGCGTTCGGCGGCGTTGGCTTTCAGGCCAAGGCGCGAGACGGTGACGCGGTGGCCCAGCTTCTCAAGCGGCGCCTGCATCGCTTCCAGCCCGGTGCCCTGTTCGAGCACCAGCCCGTCGCCGTTGAAGAAGATGAGGCCCATCGCGATCGAATCCTGCGCCGACATGCCCCAGTCGAAATGGGCGATCAGCGCCTTGGCCACCTGCATGATGATGGTCTTGCCGCCCGCCGCGCCGACGGTGAAGATGGGCGTCCCCTTGGCATCATAGACGATGGTGGGCGACATGGAGGAAAGGGGCCGCTTGCCCGGCCCCACGGCGTTGGCGACCGGCGCGCCATCCTTTTCCGGCGTGAAGCTGAAATCGGTCAGTTCATTGTTGAGGATGACGCCATTGGCGACCAGCTGGCTGCCGAAAAAGCTTTCGATGGTGGATGTCCAGGCGGCGATGTCGCCATTGCGGTCGACCGCGACGAAATGGCTGGTGCCGCTTTCGGGCTGGGGCAACGACGCGGTGCGCGGCTGCGCGCCGGGCGGGGTGCCAGGCTGATAGTCATTGAGCGCCTTGTTGAGGCGGATGCGGGCCGAGCGTTGCTTGAGATAGGTCGGGTCGATCAGGCCGCTGATCGGCACGGCGACGAAATCGGGATCGCCAAGCCAGGTGCCGCGATCGGCATAGGCCAGTTGCATCGCTTCGCCGATGACGTGCCAGGAGCGCGGATCATCCTTGCCCCAAGCGCTAAGCGGAAAGCGCTCCACCATGCCCAATATCTGGAGCACGGTAATGCCGCCGCCCGATGCCGGGCCCATGCCGCACACGGTATAGACGCGATATGTCCCGCAGACCGGCTTGCGCGGCTTGGCCTGATAGGCGGCGATGTCCGCTTCGGTCATCGGCACCGGGTTTTTGGGCGCGTTGGTGACCGCCTGCGCCATCAGCCGGGCATTGTCGCCGGTGTAGAAGGCGTCCGGCCCTTCCGCCGCGATCCGTTTGAACAGCGCGGCGAGTGGCGGATTTTTGAGGATCGTGCCCATCGGCGCGGGCTTGCCGTCGATCCAGAAATATTTCTGGATTTCGGGGAAGTCGGCCCAGACCCCCGCCACCGCCTTCATCGCCGTGTCGAGCCGCTGGCGCACCTCAAATCCCTCCTCCGCCGCGCGGATCGCGGGCTGGAACAGGTCGGCCCAGGGCAGCTTGCCCCATTTCCTGTGGGCGTCCCACGCCAGGCGCAGATTGCCCGGCACGCCAACCGAATAGCCACCGGGCCAGGCGTTGCGGAAGGACAGGGGTTTGCCATCGGCGCCCATGAAGCGATCGGGCCGGGCGGCGGCGGGCGCGGTTTCGCGACCGTCGATCGATTCCAGCACGCCACTCTGCCCGTCATGATGCATCAGGAAACCGCCGCCGCCGATGCCGCTGTTATGCGGTTCGACGACATTGAGCGTCAGCATCATCGCGATGGCCGCGTCCGTCGCGCTGCCGCCCTTGCGCAATATCTCCTGCCCGGCGGCAGCGGCGCGCGGGTCGGCGGCGGAGACGGTGGCGTTGGTCGATACCGGCTCGCGCGCCATGGCGGGCAGCGGCAGGGTGGCGATAAGGGCGATGGGGGCCAGCAGGCCGAGCGGGCGGAATCTCATGCCCGCTACCCTACGCATTGCGTTGCCTGCCGCAACCCTTTGACGATGCCAATAGCGGGCAAGCGGACTGCGCTTCATGACAATCCTGCCTTTGCAGAGGGGATACCCCTCCACCATTCGCTTCGCGAACGGTCCCCACCCCCTTGCAGGGGAGGATGTTGTTGGACTGCATTGCCACAAAAAAGGCCGCGCAGTTTGCACCGCGCGGCCTTTTCGATTCGGTCGGACAAGCGGACGTTTCAGTCCTTCTTGGTCGCCTGATAGCGGGCAATGGCTTCCAGCGTGATCTGCCGGGCATCCTCAGCGCCGCCCCAGGTGCCGATCCGCACCCATTTGGTCTTTTCCAAGTCCTTGTAATGGGTGAAGAAATGTTCGATCTGTTCCATCACGATACCGGGCAGGTCATCCTTTTCACCCACGTCGGCATAATAAGGGAAGGTCTTGTTGTCCGGCACGCAGACCAGCTTTTCGTCGCCGCCCGCTTCATCTTCCAGGTTCAGCACCGCGATCGGGCGTGCGCGGACGACCGAACCGGGGACGAAGGGCGAACGCGCGATGACGAGTGCGTCCAGCGGATCGCCATCGGGCGACAGCGTGTGCGGCACGAAGCCATAATTGGCCGGATAGCGCATCGGCGTGTGCAGGATGCGATCCACGAACAGCGCGCCCGACGCCTTGTCGAACTCATATTTCACCGGTTCGCCGCCGACCGGAACTTCGATGATGACATTCAGGCTGTTGGGCGGATCATCGCCAACCGGAATCAGTTCGATATTCATGGATACGCCTTTTGTTGCACTTGGCTTCGGGGTGTTTATGTTTTCGGTTTGAGCAGCTTGTCGAGGCTGCCCTCACCCTCTCCTGTCTTTTCGAGGCGCGGATAGCGCAGCCCGCCCGAATAATCGAGTGACAAAGTGCGGTAATATTTGTCCTTCTTTAGGATGATCTGGAACGGCGCCTTGGCCTTGATCGCCGCCTTGAACACATCGCCCGAATATTCATCGCCATTGACTGCCACGATCTTGGCACCGACCAGCAGGCCCGCCTTGAACGCCGGGCTGTCCCAGATGACGCTGCTGATTTCGCCGTCATTCTTGACGATCAGGCCGATGCCATAGCTTTGGTCGACAATCTTGTTCGCGCCTTCGGCCGCTTTGGTAATGGCATTGGGGGTGTCGCCATAGACCAGCTTGTATCCGCCCATGGTAAAGCCGCCCTTGGGCGTTTCGCGCGTCGGACTGTCGACATAGGTCTGGAAGAAACCGGCCCAGTCATAGGGCGCGATGCCGTTCAGCGTGTTGATGACATCCTGCCGGTTATAGACAAGTTCGCCCCAGTCGCCCGGCTTCACGCCGAAAAAGGCCTTGGCGAATTCGTCCAGCCCCTTGGCACCCCTGGTCTGCTTGCGGATGATCGCGTCGGCCTCCAGCCAGATCATCAGCCCTTCATTATAATAGTCCTCCGACCGCTGCCAACTGACCCAGCCCTTGGGCCGGCGGGCGGAAATGATGGGATCATGCGTCGTATCCTCCATCGGCCGCCATTGCCGACCGACCGTGGTGTCCAGCTTGGCCGCGATCTGGGCATAGGCGTCGAGCGTTTCCTGCTTGGTGAACAGGCCCGACCGCGCACCCAGCACATAGCCCCAGAATTGCGTCTGCCCTTCATAGACCCACAGCAGATTGTCCTGCATCGGCGTGCGGAAATCGGGGGTCCATAGCAGGTCGGGGCGGCGGAACTTGCCGTCCCAGCTATGGGTGAATTCATGGGGCAGCAGGTTGCGGTCCAGCAACGCCTCGCCATCGCTCCATTTCTTGAAATAGCCCGGTTCGACCTGATTTTCCGAGCTGCGATGATGCTCCAGGCCAATGCCGCCCATTTCGTCGGTGATCGCCAGCAGGAAATCATAATGGTCGAAATGATAGCTGCCAAACAGCGCGCCCGCTTCGTCCACTAGCCTTTTGTGCTTGGCGATCTGTTCCGGGGTGTAGACCAGTTCGTCGGCATCATCGGCCACGATGTTGAGCGTGACGTTGTTGCCCAGATCCACCGCCTTGAAATGCTCGCCGGCAAAGACGGGCGAATCCTGCAACGCTTCATAGTCGATCACGTCATAGGCGACGGTATCGCCGGTCCGCTTGCCCCGCAGCGCGGTCGCGGCCTGCCAGCCGGCGGGATAGGTGACGGTCGCCTGCACCGGAATCTGGCGGGTATAATAGCCCGCCGGATAGAGCGAGACCGCTTCCCACTGGATATTCTGCATCTTGGGCGTCACGACGACGCGGCCCTGATTACCCGCGGTCGCGGACAGGAACTGGAACTGGGCGACGACCTGTTTCGTCCCCTGCGGCACGTCGATGACGAAGCCGTAGACGTTCAGCGGATCGCGCTTCCAGCTAATGGGCTTGCCATCGGCGGTGAAGGTCAGGCCGTTCAGCTTTTCCAGCTGGCCGCGCGGGGCGTGATTGCCCGGCAACCATTCGGGCATCAGCAGCGTCATCGGCCCGCTGGTCGCGACCGGGATCGTCTCCTTCACGCGGAAGATGCGCTGGGTCGTGTCGCTGGCGTCGACCTCCAGCTTGATGGTGCCGCCGGGATAGGGAATGTCCTTTGGCGCGGGGGTTGCGTCGTTGACCGGCAGGGCGGTGGGCTTGGACCGGATCGCTTCCTGGGCGGCTAGCGGGCTGGCGATGGCCAGGGAAATGCCCGTTGTCAGGCAAAGGGCGGCAGCAAGGCTGCGGATCATGAACGTCTCCGAAAATACAGGCTGGGCCGGACGGCCCTCATGCCGTCACAATGGCCTTGTCTCTTGGCCTCGTCCACCCCTTGCGCTGACCCAAATATTCATTTCACCCGGCCTGAAATGAAGCTAAAGGCCCGGCATATGGCGAAAATCGAAACCCCGCGCCCGGTTCGCGGCACGCAAGACATGTTGGGCGGCACAGCAGAAGCGTTTGCAGAACGCTTTGCGCATGTGGTCGCGACCTTTGACCGGGTGCGCAAACTTTACGGCTTTCAGCGGGTAGAGGTGCCGGTATTCGAATCCACCGCCGTTTTCGCCCGGTCGCTGGGCGAATCCACCGACGTCGTGTCGAAGGAAATGTACACGTTCGAGGATCGCGGCGGCGATTCCATCACGCTGCGCCCGGAATTTACCGCCGGGATCAGCCGCGCCTATATTACCGAGGGCTGGCAGCAATATGCGCCGCTCAAGGTAGCAACGCATGGGCCGCTGTTCCGCTATGAACGGCCGCAAAAGGGCCGCTTCCGCCAGTTTCACCAGCTCGACGCCGAAATCATCGGCGCGGCCGAGCCGGGCGCGGACGTCGAATTGCTGGTGTTCGCGGACCAGTTGCTGAAGGAACTGGGCATTGACGAGGGCGTGACGCTGACGCTCAACACGCTGGGCGACGCGGCCAGCCGGGAAGCCTGGCGCGCCGCGCTGATCGCGCATTTCGAGGCGCATCGCGGGGACTTGTCGGAGGACAGCGTCGATCGGCTGGCGAAGAATCCGCTGCGCATCCTCGACAGCAAAGACCCGCGCGACCGCCCCGTCGCCGACAGCGCGCCCGACATCGACGCCTATCTGACCGATGAAGCGCGCAGCTTTTTCGAGAAGGTGACGAGCGGCCTGGATGCGGCGGGCGTCGCATGGGAACGCAATGCCCGGCTGGTCCGCGGCCTCGATTATTATCGCCACACCGCGTTCGAGTTCGTCACCGACCGGCTGGGCGCGCAAGGCACGGTGCTGGGTGGCGGGCGCTATGACGGGCTGATCGAGAATCTGGGCGGCCCCGCGACGCCTGCGGTCGGCTGGGCTGCGGGGATCGAGCGGCTGGCGATGCTGGTGGATGCGCCGGAGGTTGAACCAATTACTTATGCTGTTGTGGTGGAAGATGACGATCTGGCCTCGATCGCGACATGGCTTGTGAGTGGATTGAGACGTCGCGGTGTTTCAACCGTGATGGTTGCAGAAGGTTCGACTGGGAAGCGTTTCCAGAAAGCTTCCAAGATGAAGCCCAAAGCTGTGTTGGTTCTCAATACCAACCTGCTACCGGACGGCGCACAAGCCCATTTTCGGCTTAAGAATATGAATAGCGGTTGGTTGCTTTCCAGTAATCATATCGGACCGGTACGTGAAATGATTGAAGCTCGTTTCAAACTAGCCTCTTCTGACTATAGTTTGGAAACAGAACGAGAAATTGCTCTTTTTCCTCAGTTTGCCGACTAATGCCAACCTCCGCCCATCGCGCCACCCCACCCCCGTTCGCCCTGAGCCTGTCGAAGGGCCGTCGTTCTGCTGCGCGCAGGGCAGGGCAGGGCTTCGACAGGCTCAGCCCGAACGGATTGGGGGAAGCCCGTTAATGCACATCTCCGCCGAACGCATTGCGCAGATCGAGGCGCGCCGGGATGAGGTGCAGGCGTCGATGACGCGGGCCGATCTGCCTGCCGATGCGTTTGTGCGCCTGTCCAAGGAATATGCCGAGATCGAGCCGGTGGCCCGCGCCGCGCATGAAGTGCGCCGTTTGCGGCAGGAACTGGCCGCGCTCGATTATATGACGGGGGGCGCGGATGCGGACGCGGACCCGCTGATGCGCGAAATGGCGCAGGAGGAGATGCAGATCCTCAAAAGCCAGCTGCCCGCCGCCGAACGGGCGCTGGCGCTGCAATTGCTGCCCCGCGATTCGGCCGATGCGCGCCCGGCCATGCTGGAAATCCGCGCCGGGACTGGCGGGGACGAGGCGGCCCTGTTCGCGGGCGACCTGTTCCGCATGTATCAGCGCTATGCCGATTCGGTCGGCTGGAAGATGGAGCTGATGTCCGCCAACCCCTCCGAAGCGGGCGGGTATAAGGAAGTCGTCGCGTCCGTCACCGGCACCGGCGTGTTCGCGAAACTGAAGTTTGAAAGCGGTGTCCACCGCGTCCAGCGCGTGCCCGTCACCGAAAGCGGCGGGCGCATCCACACATCGGCGGCGACCGTCGCGGTGCTGCCGGAGCCGGAGGAGGTCGACGTCCAGATCGCCGACAGCGACCTGAAGATCGACATATATCGCGCGTCGGGCGCTGGCGGCCAGCACGTCAACACCACCGATTCGGCGGTCCGCATCACCCATTTGCCCAGCGGTCTGGTGGTGATCCAGCAGGACGAACGGTCCCAGCACAAGAACAAGGCCAAGGCGATGCAGGTGCTGCGCGCGCGCCTCTACGAAGCCGAACGCGAACGCACCCAAAGCGAGCAGGCCGGCGCGCGCAAGGCGATGGTGGGATCGGGCGACCGTTCCGAACGCATCCGCACCTATAATTTCCCGCAAGGGCGCGTCACCGACCATCGCATCAACCTGACGCTGCATCGCCTGCCGGAAATATTGGAAGGGCCGGGGCTGGCCGAAGTGATCGACGCGCTGATTGCGGAGGATGAAGCCGCCCGGCTGGCGCAACTGGACGGGATCGGTTGAGCGGTATCGCGGGGGACGGGGGCATGGCCGACGCCCTGCGCGCCGCCACTGCCCGGATCAGCGCCGCTAGCGACACGCCGCGCCTGGACGCGGAATTGCTGATGGCCCATGCGCTGGGTCTTTCCCGCAACGCGTTGCTGCTGCGCCAGCGCGACCTGCGCGTCCCGCCGGGCTTTGCGGCGCTGACGGATCGCCGCGTCGCGGGGGAGCCGGTTGCCTATATTACGGGCTTTCGCGATTTCTGGACGATCAGCCTGGCCGTCACCCCCGACGTCCTTATCCCGCGCCCGGACAGCGAAACGCTGATCGAGGCGGCGGTCGCCCATTTTATGGCGCGCGCGCCGCGATCCATCCTCGACCTTGGCACAGGCTCCGGCGCGTTGCTGCTGGCGGCGCTGAGCGAATGGCCCGATGCCCATGGCCTGGGCATCGACGCTTCGCCCGGCGCGCTGGCGGTGGCGCAAGGCAATGCGGAACGGCTGGGGCTGGCGGGCCGCGCGACCTTCCGCCCCGGCGACTGGGCGCAGGGCATTGACGGGCGCTTCGACCTGATCCTGATCAACCCGCCCTATATCGCGCGCAATGTCGCGCTGGCGGGCGATGTGCTGCATGAGCCGGACAGCGCGCTCTTCGCGGGGGGCGAGGGGCTGGACGACTATCGCCGGATCGTGCCCGACCTGCCCCGCCTGATCGCGCCGGACGGCATGGCCGCGATCGAGATCGGCTATGATCAGAAGGATGCGGTTTCCATGCTGCTGGACGATGCGGGCTTGACCGTCCTGGCGCTGCAAGACCTTGCCGGGCATGATCGTTGTCTGGTCGCAACCATGTCCAAAGGGACAGGCGCAATGCAATTAACGCCGTGACAAGCGGAAATTGCTTGGTTTCTCCAGCGAAAGTCTCTACATCGACAGCAGGGATGGCACTATATCGTGATATGGTTAGTTTAGGCCATTGATAGAAAAAGCCATTTTCTACGCTCCTGACAGTCATGACGGCGCTGCTGCCCGGCGCCGCTGGCATCTTGAGGCACTGGCCCTTTGAACCGGCCATGCCCTGCGGAGCCGTATCCGGCCTGATGTGCGGGCCGTGCTTGGGGATGGCGACGGAACAGAGTTTTCAGCCAATATGATGACAGCGAACGCAAGGATCATGTCTTGATCAACAACCGGCAGGCCGGTCGCCGCAATCGCGGCCGGAACAATAATAACAATGGACGTCCCAATAATGGTGGCAATCGCGGCGGGGGCGATAGCGGTAACCGCATCGACAACCGCGCGCGGGGCAATGCGGCCCAGCTTCTTGAGAAATACAAGAATATGGCGCGCGATGCCCAGATGGCGGGCGACCGGGTGAATGCGGAATATTATCTGCAATTTGCCGACCATTATTTCCGCGTCCTGGCCGACAATCGCGCCCGGCAGGAAGAGCAGCAGGCCAATCAGCCGCAGCGTCACCGCCGCCCGGACGAGAATTTCGACGAGGATGGCGACGATTTCGACGGCGTCGCCGACGGTGTCGACGAATTCCGCACCGATTCCGCTTCCTATGATCGCACCCCGCGCGAACAGCCCGACCGGGGCCAGCGGGACTATAATGACCGCGCCCCGCGCGATCAGGACCGTGCCCCGCGCGACAATGACCGCGCCGCGCGCGATCAGGGCGATCGTCCGCAGCGCGACCAGAATCGCCGTCAGGACGAATCACGCGATAATCGTGAGGATCGTGGCCGTGAAGATCGTGGGCGCGAAGATCGCGGCCCGCGCCGTGACCGTCCGCGTCGCGACCGTCCCGTCTTTGCCGAAGCGCAGCCGCAGGTCGAACAGCCAGCGCCTGCTCCTGTCGCAGCGCCGGTCGTAGAGGCTGCGCCCGTCCAGCAGGCACCCGCGCCGCAGAGCGAAGAAGCGCCCCGTCCGCGCCGTGGCCGTCCGCGCAAGATCGTCGAACCGGCAGCCGCCGAAGCGGCCGAGGGTCTGGACATGGCGATCCTGCCGCCCTCGATCGCGCGGGCCGACAATGATAGCGAAGCCAGCGAGGAGGCGCCCAAGAAGCGCACCCGCCGCCCCCGCGCCACGACGACGCAGGCGGCCGAATAAGCCGCTTCGCCGCATCCGGCATGAAAAAGGGGACGACGCCAAGCGCGCCGTCCCCTTTTTCATGCCCGCTTCCCAAGTCGGGCCGCTTGCGGCACAAGGCGACGACATTGTTGGGAGAGACCTGGCCCCATGACTGCCCTTCGCCTGTTCGTGCCGCTTCTATGTGCCCTCCCCATTGCCGCGCTGGCGCAGGACGCCGCCGACCCGACCGGGGCTTCGGCCCAGGGCGATGTTGCGGTCACCATCTATAATGGCGGCCAGTCGCTGGTGCAGGATGACCGGCAACTGGCGATGACGCAGGGGCGCAATCGCATCGAATTTCCCGATGTGTCGGCGCGCATCCGGCCTGAAACCGTCACCCTGTCGGGGCCGGGCATCGCGATCGTCGAACAGAATTTCGACTATGATCTGCTGTCGCCCGACAAGCTGATGGACAAGGCCGTCGGGCAGGAGGTGACGCTGGTGCGCACCAATCCCGCGACCGGCGCGGAAACGCGCGAGCGGGCCAAGATACTCGCGGCCAATGGCGGCATCGTGCTCCAGATCGGCGCGCGGATCGAGGTGCTGCGCGACGATGGCCTGCCGGTGCGGGTGATATTCGATCGGGTGCCGCCCAATTTGCGCGCCAAGCCGACCCTGTCGGTCACGGTCGATGCGGCGCGCGGTGGCACGGTGCCGACCCGCCTGTCCTACCTGACCCCCAATATGGGCTGGACCGCCGATTATGTCGCGCTGTTCGACGCGGCCAAGGGCGCGATGGACATGCAGGGCTGGGTCACGCTGACCAACAATACCGGCACGACCTTCAACAATGCGCGGACCATCCTGGTCGCGGGCAATCCCGCCAATGGAGGCGGTCGCCGCAACTGGTGGCAATCGAGCAGCGGCGCGATCGACCAGGCGGGAACGGAAAGCGGCCCGCGCGAGCGGCTGGGCGACTATTATCTCTATCCGCTGGAGCGCCGCACGACGATTGCCAATGCGCAGCAGAAACAGGTGAGTTTTCTGGACGTGAAGGGCGCACCGGCGCGGGCGACCTATGAATATCTCAACCCCTGGCTTGGCAGTTCAGCCGAACCGCTGAGTGCGTCGAGCGTGCTGAAATTCTCGACATCCAAACAGGGCGGACTTGGCGATCAACTGCCCGCGGGCACGATTCGCGTCTATATGCGCGACGCGCGCGGCGATCCGCAATTCATCGGCGAAAACAGCATCGACCATACGCCGATGGGATCGTCGATGGCGCTGCGCACGGGCGAGGCGTTCGACGTCAAGGTCCGGCCGACGGTCGAACAGCGCATGAAAAAGGGCGGATCGCGCTGGGAAACACGGATGCGCTATACGCTGACCAACGCCCGGCCCGAAGCGATCACGATCGATCTGGCGCAGGACGGGCTGTGGGGCGACACCCGCGTCACCGCGCAGAGCGTGGAAGGGCGGCGCGTGTCGGCCGACCGGATGGAATGGAGCGTGCCTGTCCGGGCCAACGGGTCGGTCGACCTGACCGTCACGTTCGAATCGCGCTACTGAAGCGGGTCGTAGTGCGGCTTTTGCTATATTGGGCGCCTGTTCCCGCCTTCGCGGGTTGGCTTTTGACGCTGTCTCTTTGTGCCATTGCTCCATCGGTGCAGGCCGATACCGTCATTTCCACCCGGATCGATGCCGTGTCGGTCACCGTCTATCGCGCGCCGGACCGCGCAGCTGGCGCGATCGATCGTAACTGGCCGCGCGGCTATGCACTGGTCACCGAAACCCGCACGGTCGATCTGCCGCAGGGCGAATCGGTGGTCCGGTTCGAAGGGGTGGCCGAAGGGCTGATGCCCGAAACCGCCATCCTGACCGGCATGCCGCGCGGTGTGCGGGAGAAGAATCGCGATGCGCGGCTGCTGTCGCCCGCAGGGTTGGTCGACGCCTATCTCAAGCGCCGCGTCACGCTGCGCCGCACCGACCGCGCAACCGGCAAGGTGACCGAGCAGGAGGCGATACTGAGCGCCGGGCCGACCGGCGGCGTGATTGTCCGGACAGAGCAGGGCTATGAAGCGCTGGGGTGCAGCGGCCTGCCCGAAAGGATGCTCTACCCACAGGCACCCAAGGATCTGTCGCCGCGTCCGACGCTGTCGGTGATTGCGACCAGCGACCGGGCGACCCGCGCGACGTTGCAACTCACCTATCTGGCCGAAGGGTTCGACTGGTCCGCTTCCTATGTCGCCGACATGCAGGGGGATGGCAGCAGGCTGGACCTGATGGCGTGGCTGACGGTCGCCAATGGCGGCGTCACCGGCTTTGCCGACGCCCAGCTCAACGTCATTGCCGGACAGCCCCATCGCCAGCCACGCGGGGATCAGCCGCGTGCCTCCGGCGGCCCGCTGCGCCTGACCTGCTGGCCGATGGACATTACCAGCACCCATCCGCGCTGGAACCTGTTTTCGGTCGAGATGCCCCCGGCAATGATGGCGGGCGGCGCGCAGGAGATCGTGGTGACGGGGCAGCGCGCGACCAGAGCGGTCTTTTCGCCGATGGCTGTTGCCGCTCCGCCGCCGCCCGCGCCTGTCGTGGCGGAACAGGAGGATCTGGGCGATCTGAAATTCTACCGCGTGCCCGTGTCCGTGACGGTCGCGGCCAGCAGCCAGAAGCAGGTCGCGCTGCTGCGCCAGCCCGGCGTCAAGGTCGAGCGTCTTTACGCCGCGACGGTCAGCGGGGCATTGGACGCGGGTGAATCCCGGCCGATGACGCTGCGGTTGCGGCTACAGAATCGCAAGGATGATGGCCTCGGCCTGCCCATGCCGTCAGGGCGCGTCGCGGTTTTCGAGCAGGTGGACGATATGCGCCTGCTGGCCGGGGAGGCGGACATTGGCGACAAGGCGGCGGACGAGCGGATCGACTATGACCTCGCTGAAAGCGCGGACGTCCGCATCGCGGTGCGGCCGACGGGGTCGACGCGCGAGCGCCCGGACTGGACGATCGCGCTCAGCAACGCCCGGCCGTTCGACGTGACCGCCGAAGTCACCATCCCGCACGACATAGAGCCCCGCCCGAAGGACATGGAGCGGCGCGGCAATGCATGGATCTGGCGAGTCACAGTCCCCGCCAATGGCAAGGCCGACCTGACCTATACGCGGCGTTTGCCGCGCTGAGCTTTCAGGCGTCGGGCAGGGGCCGGGGCCGGTGATTTTCGTCCAGCGCGACGAAGGTGAACAGCCCGCTGGTCAGGTCCACTTGCTCCTCCTGCGGTCCGCGAACCGCCACTACGTCGATGCGGATGGCGACCGACGTGCGGCCCCGCCGCTCTTCATGGGCGTAGACCGACACGACATCCCCCAGCAATATGGGGGTGATGAACTTCATGCTTTCGATCGCCACGGTCGCAACCGCGCCCTGCGCGATCCGATGGGCGATGATGCCGCCCGCAATGTCCATCTGGCTGAGCACCCAGCCGCCGAAAATATGGCCATTGGCGTTGATGTCCGCCAAGCGCGGCATCACGCGCAACACGACATCACCGCGCGTCTTGGTCATGCTCTGGCACCTCATCCTTGATCCGGTCGATTACCTGTTCATCATGCCCGGTGCCGCTGGACAGGAAAACCAGCGCCATCAGGCCGGTTCCCAGCATGAAGGTCAACCATACGCCCAAAATCGTGGCGATGATCATGTGGATCGGCATCGGTCCGGCCCATAGCCGCAGGAAGATGAGCGAAGCCGCCACGCAGGCCGCGCCCCCCGCGGCCATCCACAGCATGATGCGGCGAAACCGCGTCCATGCGGCTGCGGCAATTTGTGGATCGTCGAGGGCTTGTTTGCGTGTCATCTCTTTTCTTTGGCTTACGAAAATGTGATCATCAAGCATTGAGACATAATGTCCAGGAAAGGAGAGCGGTCATGACCATCGCGGCGATATTGGAGGGCAAGGGGCGTGACGTCATCCAGGTGCGATCGACCGACAGCGTGCTGTCCGTCGTGACGCTGCTGGCGGAACAGCGGATCGGTTGCGTGCCGGTGGTGGATGACGGGCAGGTGGTCGGGATATTTTCCGAGCGCGACCTGGTCTATCGCGTCGCGACCGAAGGCGCAGCGGCGCTGGAGCGTCCCGTTGCGGAAGTGATGACGGCCCCTGCCATCACCATCGACGACGACACGCCGGTCATGGCGGGCCTGTCGCTGATGACCAAGCGGCGCATCCGCCACCTGCCGGTCGTCGTCGGCGGCGAACTGATCGGGCTGATCTCGATCGGCGATCTCGTCAAGTTCCGCATCGACCGGATCGAGGCGGAAGCGGCTGCTCTGCGCGACTATATCCAGACCGCCTGAAAGACGGGCTCGACACGCGCTCTTGCGCGCCTGTCGGGCCACATTCTCAGGCGGGCGCCTGAACCGGCGGCGCGCGGCGAATCACCAGCGCGACCAGTTCCATCAACGTGCCCCGCGCGCACAGCATCAACGCGGCGAGGAAGGCTATGCCCCCCGTCGGCACAAGCACGGCAAGCCGCACCGGCGCAGCCAGCGGCGGCAGGATGCGATCGACCGCCAGCACGACGCCGGCCATCAGAATCGCGCAGCCCAGCCCCGGCGCGGCCGCCCGCACCAGATCGATCAGGCGCAGGCCCATCGGGGCCCCGGCCAGCCGCGCCGTCACGATCGTCAGGACCGGAAACGCGCCGAGCCACGCCCAGGCGAGGCCGATCGCGCCGAAGGAGATGCCGATCAGGAAGGCGACCGGCATCAGCACCGCGCCGACGCCCGCGATTCGCGCGGTCGTGCCGGGGCGGCCCAGCGCATTGCTGACCGGCGCGAACATCACCTGCAACGTCATGAACGGCATGGCCAGCGCCAGCACCGCGACGAAGGGGGCCATCTCCAGCCATTTCGCCCCGAACAATGTTTCGACCAAAGGCTCTGCGGTCACGGCCATGCCCAGATAGACCGGGCAGGATATGAGCAGCAGCAGCCGCACGGCCTTGCAAAAGGACCAGGCGACGCGCGATGGGTCTTTCTGCATCCGCGCATAGGCGGGAAAGGCGACGTCGTTGAGCGGCGGGATGAACTTGCTGACGAAAATCTGGGTCAGGAACAGCGCTTCGGCATAAAGGCCCAGCTGGTGCGGCTCCAGCACGCGCCCGCCGATGAAAATATCCGCCTGGCTCTGGATGATCCAGAAAAGCTGGCCGCCCAGCAGCGAAGCGCCATAGGCGACCATCGCGCCAGTGCCGCGAAAATCGAATGTGGGAATCGGCCTGAACCCGGTCGCCAGCACATAGCCCAGCCCCTTGACCCAGAAGCCCGCGATCGGCGCGAACACCAATGTCCATACGCCCCAGCCCGACAGCGCGCCGACCAGCGCGACGGCGGCGGAGGCGATGGCGGCGATCAGGTTGACCAGGGCGGGCCGCTTGAAATCGAGCGCCCGTCCCATGATCGCTTCGGGAATCGAGATGAAGGGGGTGGAGAGGTAGAGCAAAGCCTGCACCCGCAGCAGGTCGGCGACCATCGGCTGGTCGTAATAATCCGCCGCGATCGGGGCGATTCCCAGCTGGAGCAGGGCCAGGCTGCCGTTGAGCAGCAGCATGATGGTGAAGGCTTGCCGCAGGCGGTGCGAATCCAGCTTGTCCGACTGCACCAGTGCGCTGACCAGCCCATAGCCGTTGAGGAAGGTGGCGAAATTCAAGATCACCTGGGTCATCGCAAACAGGCCGTAATCGCTCGGATCGAGCAGGCGGATGACCGCCAGCGTCACCACCCAGCTCATCATCTGCGACACGATCTGGCTTCCCGAACGCCAGAAAATCGCGCTTCTTATGCGTGCGCCAAACCCCGCATCGTTCGCGTCGGCATCCTGCAAACTCATAGTCTCGATCACCCATGGCCATGATGGCCGTCCGCCCCGTCTAGCCTCCAAACGCCAAAAATTTCTGAAATAAAATTGCAAAAAGCATTTGACGGGTCGGCAGGTCGGGCCTAGAGGGCTTTTCACCGGACGGGGCGCTGCCAGCGGGTAGCGCTTTGAACGGTCGCCACTATGGTTGGACGCCATTCCCTCGGNA
>JGI25317J35169_1000261_pt1 | contig 69023 bp, 64 predicted proteins | sample AutmiccommunBRH5_FD_35169 | JGI IMG/M metagenome (IMG submission 35169) | reverse complement strand
ACCAGATCCCGCGCCGCTTCGATGATGCGGCGGGTCTCGTCCCATAATTCCAGTTCGGCGAGGCGCGCCGGGCTGATCCATTCGGCATGGGCCGCATCGTCGCCCGCCACAGGCTCACCGGAGACCCAGACGGCGGCATAGTCGAACAGCACGAAGTGCCGGGTCACGTCGCCGGACGTGCGGGAGGTGAAGATGCCGTCCACGACATCGACCAGGCCGACTAGCCGGGCGGTGAGGCCGGTTTCTTCCTTCAGTTCGCGCAAGGCAGCCTCGCCTGTGCCTTCGCCGAACTCGATCTTGCCGCCCGGAAGAGACCAGCTGCCCGCCATGGGCTTGGTGCCCCGGCGGATCAGCGCGACGTCTTCGCCCCGGAAGCAGACGGTGCCGACGGCGGGGACCGGCTTCGGCCCGCTCATGCGCCGCCGCGTTCCAGCAGGGCGACCGTCTCGACATGGGACGACCAGAGGAACTGATCCACGGGCTGGACAAAATTGATCCGGTAACCGCCATCCACCAGCACGCGCAGATCCCGCGCCAGCGTGCCGGGGTCGCACGAGACATAAGCCACGCGCCGCACGCTGCTCATCGCGATCTCCGCCACTTGTTTCGCAGCGCCGTGACGGGGCGGGTTCAGCACCACGCCCTGAAAGCGCGATAGCGCGCCTGCGTGCAGCGGATTGCGGAACAGGTCGCGCACTTCCGCCGTCACCTGTTTCAGGCCGGGCGCCGCGCGGGCGGAGGCTTCCAGCGCCTCAATCGCCCCGGCATCGCCTTCGGCTGCGTGCACGCGGGACTCTTCAGCCAGCCGCAGCGCAAACGTTCCGCACCCGGAGAAGAGGTCTACCACTTCCAGCGCGAATTTCAGATGCTGGCGCACAAGGCTTGCCATGAAGGCCTCGGCCTCGGCGCTGGCTTGCAGGAAGCCGCCGGGCTCAGGCCGCAGGAAGGCCTTGCCCACCTGTATCTCCGGCGTTGCCTGTACCAGCGGCACGTCATGCCCGATGGAGACACGCATGAAGCCTGCTGCCAGCGCTTTCGCCCCGGCCATCATCACGTCATGCGGCGCCGCAAAGGTCGCCACGCCCGTCATGTGCAGGTCCAGCCCGTTCGGCATGGCCGTGACTGCCATGTCCATCTCGCCCTTGAGGGGCGCCAGCGGGGCGGCCAGTTCCTTCAGGGCACTGAGTTTCCGCGTGATCTCCGGTGAGGCGACGGGGCAGGCGTGAATGTCCACAATGTCGTCACTGCGCCGGGAATGGAAGCCGAGCAGCACGCCCGCCTTGGTGCGCCGCGCAGCGAGCGTGACGCGGCGGCGAGAGCCGGGCGAAGTCACCCAGGTCTCTTCCACATCCGGCTCCAGCCCGCGAGACTTCAGGGCGTTGACCACAAGACTGCGCTTGAAGGCGCGATAGGGCGCATCCGCCAGGTGTTGCAGGCTGCAGCCGCCGCACGCCTTGAAATGCGGGCAGGGCGGGGTGATCCTGTCTGGCGAAGGCCTGGTGATTTCCAGAAGCTTCGCCCGGTCACCGCTCACCGCGATGCGCACTTCCTCGCCGGGCAAGGCGCCGGCCACGGAAACCCAGTCTCCGTCAATGCGCAGCTGGCCGTCGCCCTTGGAGCCAAGGCGTTCGATGATCATGCCGCTTTTGCGGGCGTCCTGTTCAGGAATGGCAGTCATGCCGCGTTCCCCACTGGTTGAGTCGTGAATCACGGGTTAGCACCACAGCGCGACTGCGAACAGGAGGCTTGAATGGCCAGACCGGCGCAACACCCCCTCAGCCTGGCCCTTCAGGGCGGCGGAGCCCACGGGGCCTATACCTGGGGCGTGCTCGACCGCCTCGCGGACGAAGACCGATTCGACATCAAGGCCATTACCGCCACCTCAGCCGGGGCCATGAATGCCGTCGCCTATGCCAGCGGCCATGGCAGCGGCGGGCCGGAAGGCGCCCGGCAGGCGCTGGAGACGCTGTGGCGGGCCATCTCGCGCAGCGGCGGCTCGATGAGCCTCTACGGCGCGCTCAGCCCGGCGGTCTTTGCCTATGCGACCGCCCTGCAGAGCTGGGCCAGCCCCTATGATCTGAACCCGCTGAACATGAACCCGCTGCGCGATGCTGTGAAAGGTGTGTTCGACTTCGAGGCGGTGAAAGCCTCCGGGCTCGACCTGTTCCTCTGCGCCACGGATGTTGAATCCGGCCATGTGAAAGTCTTTTCGGGCGAGGAAGTCACGCTTGATGCCGTGCTGGCTTCCGCCTGCCTGCCGCAGACGTTTCAGGCGGTGGAGATTGATGGCCATGCCTATTGGGATGGCGGCTATCTCGGCAATCCGAGCCTGTTCCCGCTGATCTATGCCGGCGCTCCGGCGGATGTGCTGCTGGTGACGCTGAACCCGATTGGCCGCCCCGGCGTGCCGAGGCGGGCAGGCGAGATCCAGGAGCGGGTCAACGAGATCAGCTTCAACGCCGCCCTGATCGGCGAGCTGCGCTCTATCGCCTTCGTTCAGCGCCTGATCGACGAGGGCATGCTGAAAGAGCCAATGCTGAAAAAATACCGCCGCCTGAACGTGCACGCCATCCGCGGCGGGCAGGACCTCGTGGACGAGGGCCTGCGCACCAAGTTCGACACGAGCTGGAGCTTCCTCACCACCCTGCGCGACAAGGGCCGCGCGGCAGCTGAGGAATGGCTGGCGGGCGACGCAAAACATGTCGGCACGAAGAAGTCGAACATCGACTTGCGGAAGGAGTTCCTGCAGGGGTGACCCACTTATCCTCCCCTGCGAAGCGGGGGAGGTGGCAGACAGCGAAGCTGGCTGACGGAGGGGGCTCTCAAGCCCGCGCCCGTGCTTCGACTTCGCTCAGCATGAGCGCTTTGGGAGTGCGGCAGACACGGGACTCATCCTGAGCGAAGTCGAAGGATGGACTGGCGACGCGCCTAGCCTTGCCGCAAAAACCAGATCCTTGCCGCGCCATAGTCGCGCGTGTCGAGAATTTCCCAGCCTTCCGGCGCGATCAGCTCGTCGGCGGCGGTCTCCACCACGGCCAGCGCATCTTCCGTAATCCACTTGCCCTCCACCAGACCGGCCAGCGCGGGCAGGACGAGATCCTTGTGATAGGGCGGGTCGAGGAAGGCGAGCGTGAACGGGTTGCCGGTGCTGGCGGGCCGCTCGCCCAGATCCGTGGCCGAGCGCCGGTGGATGCGCGTATGCCCGTAGAGGCCCAGCGCCTCGATATTGTCGCGGATCGCCCCGCGCGCCGCCGAATCCGTCTCCACGAACAGACAGAAGGCCGCGCCCCGGCTGACCGCTTCCAGCCCCAGCGCGCCAGAACCCGCAAACAGGTCGATCACCCGCGCGCCTTCGATCTCTGGCGCCCAGGGCGCATGGGCCAGCACATTGTACAGGCTCTCGCGAGCCCGGTCGGCTGTCGGGCGGGTGCCCTGTCCCTTCGGCGCGACAATCGCGCGCCCCTTGTGCTGTCCGGCAATGATGCGCATTCGGTAGTGTTCCGGGTTTACTTCCGGCCCGTCTAGGGCGATCTCATCTTCATGACAATTCTCGCTGATCCGATGGAACGTGCGCTCGAACTGGCCCGCGCCGCCGCTGAGGCGGGCGAAGTGCCTGTGGGCGCGGTGATCGTGGATCCTGAGACGGGCGAGATCGTGGCCGAGGGCGCCAATGGTCCGATCCATCTGAACGACCCGACCGCCCATGCCGAGATCGTTGCCCTGCGCGCGGCGGCGGAGACGCTTGGCAATTACCGGCTCACCGGCCTGACCATGTATGTGACGCTGGAGCCGTGTGCGATGTGCGCTGGCGCGATCAGCCTCGCCCGCATCGGCAAGCTCGTCTTCGGCGCCTGCGACCCGAAAGGCGGCGCGGTGATCCATGGCGCCCGCTTCTTTGACCAGCCAACCTGCCACTGGCGGCCAGAGGTCGAACAGGACGAGGCACGCGGCGAAGCAGCCAGCGCGCTGCTGAAGGATTTCTTCAAAGCCAGGCGGGGGTAAAAGGCCCTCACCTCCCATGCCCTTCGGGCGCGGGTCCCTCCTCTCCCAGAGGGAGAGGGGTTGCGACGCGGAGCACGGGTAAACCCCTCTCCCTCTGGGAGAGGAGGGGCCCATTGCGCAGCAATGGGAGGTGAGGGCCTTTGAAACCCCGCCTTTCATCCCTGACGCCCTGGAAACGCTTGCTTTCCCTCATGGAAAGCCGTGCCCTGTGCCGCAAAAGGAGATTCCCATGACCGCGACCGTCAAAACAGAGAACGGCATTTCCATCGTCACCATGGACGACGGCAAGGCCAATGCGATCAGCCTCACCATGCTGGAGGCGGTGAATGCCTGCCTCGATGAGGCCGAGAAGGATGGCGAGGTTCTGGTCCTGACCGGACGGCCGGACAGGTTCTCTGCCGGATTCGACCTGAAATTCATGGCCTCGGCCAGCGGCGAGGATGTCCGCAGGATGGTCGTCGGCGGCGGCAAGCTGGCCATGCGCCTGTTTACCTCGAAGATGCCTGTCGTGATTGCATCGACCGGGCACTCGATTGCCATGGGCGCCTTCCTGCTGCTCGGCGGCGACACCCGGATCGGTACGCGCGGGGCCTACAAGATCGGCGCCAACGAGACGATCAACAACATGACCCTGCCGGGCTTTGGTGTGGAACTGCCGCGTGCGCGGCTGAACCCGCTCTATCTGACCGAAGCCATCGTGCAGGCGCGACTCTATTCGCCGGACGAAGCCGTGCCGGTCGGCTGGCTGGACCGTGTGGTCGAGGCGGGCGAGCTGATGGACGCCGCCATGGAGGTCGCAACCGGCCTGAAGGCCATCGCCAACAGGTCCTATCACCGCAACAAGATGCTGATCCGCCAACCCACCATCGACGCGATCATGCCGACGCTGGAAGTGTCAACGCTTTAGCCGCCTGCCGGATCAGGCCGCGCAGCCAGGTCTGTGCCGGGTCTTCGGTATATTCCCGGTGCCAGTAGAGCACGGTCTCAGGCGCCGGGAAGTCAAATGGCAGGTCCAGCAGGGCGAGGCCCGCGCCTTCCGCAATCGGGCGCGGCGCCGTCAGTGCGAGGTGCGTCCGGCGCACGATTTCCAGCGCGGGCATGTAGTGCGGCAGGCGCTGGGCGGGCGTGATGCGACGCCCGGCGGTGCGGGCCAGTTCCTCAATCAGGCTGCGCCCCTCGCGGCGGCTGGACACAGCAATGTGGCGCAGCTCGAAAAAGCGCTCCGGCGTCAGAGGTTCGTCTGCAAACGGATGGTCCGGCGCCAGCACGCACACGTACGGCGTTGTCAGCAGCACGGCTCGCTCCATGTCGGCGCCGCGCAGGTCTGAAACGTCGATGGCAAGGTCCAGCCGGCCAGAGGCAAGCTCGGTCGCCACGGCGGCCCGGTGCACCTGGCTCCACGAGATCCGCACGCCGGGCGCTTCCTGTTCCAGCCGCGCGGCCAGCGCCGGGGCGAGGATGAACGCGCCGGCATCGCGCGCGGCGATGTTGAACACGCGGGTCGAGCGCGACGGCTCAAACGCCGAACGCGGCTCAAGCCCCGTGCGCAGCCGGTCGAGCGCATCGCGCACGGCGGGCATCAAGGCTTCGGCCATGGCTGTCGGCTTCACGCCGCGCCCCTCGCGCACGAAGAGCGGGTCCTCGAAATGCGTGCGCAGGCGCGAAAGCGCATTGCTGACGGCAGGCTGGGTGATGTTCAGCGTCTCACTGGCCCGCGTCAGGCTGCGCTCGGCATAAACAGCTTCCAGCACCGGCAACAGGTTCAGGTCCATCGACCGCAGATTCATGATGCGCTCCAATACATCACCACCAGTGATGATTGTGCTTCATATAATAAAGTTCCCGAATAGTCGAGCCTGGGGCATAGTCCCCCCATCGACAGTGGAGTTCCCCCGATGCGCGCGGCGCTACAGCCAGCCGGCAGCTTTCATGAGCATGACCGCGCCGATTGCGGTGACGAGATACTTCATGCCGCGTTTGAAGTTCACGTCGCTCATCCGGTCCAGCACCTTGCCGCCCAGCGTCGTGCCCAGCATGGACAGGGGCGCAGCGCCAAGGATCAGCCACCAGGGCGGCAGCGCCTGAACACCCGCCGCGGCGATGACCGGCATGCTCCAGAACAGGATCTTCACGAAGTGCGCCAGCACCTGCGTCACCGCCTTGGTCGCGACGATCTCATGGCGCGGCATGTCTGTGCGCACGAAGAACTGGTCCAGCAGCGGCCCGGCAACGCCTGCCACCGTGTTCAGCGCCTGCACGACGAAGCCCGCGCCCTCGGCCTGGAACCGCTTCTGGATATCCAGATCGAGCAGTTGCTTCGGCAGCCAGACCAGCATCGCGACGAGGCCCAGCAGCACGTAAACCGTCTGCTTGTCCGGCCGCCAGCTGAGCGCGAACAGCAACAACACGGCCACAGCCGAGCCCTGCGCGTAGCGCCGGAAGATGCGCCAGTTGATATGCTCGCGCCACAGGAACGCGCGATAGCCGTTGGAGATCATCTGCACGGCGCCATGGATCATCATGGCCGTCGCCACGGGCACCAGCGCCGTCAGAACGCCCATGAAAATAATGCCACCGGCCATGCCGAATATGCCGGACAGGAAGCTCGTGACCAGCACGGTGACGAGAATGATGGCGGCAGCAATCGGACTCATGTCCGCTCCCCTAAACCCGTTCTGGCGAAGGCGCCAAGGGCAGGGGCGTCAGAAAACATTGCAAAGAAAGAATTTGCGGCCCGATGGCCCCAAGGCGTACCAATGAACCCCAACAGGATAGAAAAGGAGGCTCCAGATGCCCGATAGCGGTTTTTCAATGGATGCATCAGCAGAACTCAATGACCTTCGCATGTCGGAGGCTGCACGTCCGCTCTATGAGCACGTGAAGACCTTCATCAAAGAGGTCGTCGAGCCGATGCACGAAGAATTCGAACGCCTCGGCGAAGGCAAGAAGGACATCTGGTCCTACGCGCCCGGCCAGCTCGAAGTGCTCGAAAAAGCCAAGGACGAGGCCAAGAAACAAGGCCTCTGGAACTTCTTCCTGCCCGACGCCGAAACCGGCGAAGGCCTGAAGAACCTCGATTATGCCTATATCGCTGCAGAGCTTGGCAAAGTGCCGCTGGCTTCGGAAACGATGAACTGCTCGGCGCCCGACACCGGCAACATGGAAGTTCTGGAACGCGTCGGCACGGCTGCGCAAAAGGAACAATGGCTGAAGCCGCTGCTCGAAGGCAAGATCCGCTCCGCCTTCGCCATGACAGAGCCGGGCCTGCCATCGTCGGATGCCAAGAACGTCTCCATGAGCGCTGTGCTCGACGGCGACGAATGGGTGCTCAATGGCGAGAAATTCTACATTTCCGGCGCCGGCGACCCACGCTGCAAGATCATGATCTGCATGGTGAAAACCAATGACGGCCCGGATGTGAACCGCCGCCAGTCGCAGATCCTCTGCCCGCTGCCGCACCCCGGCGTCACGATTGTCGGCCCGATGCACGTGTTCGGCGATCCGGATGCCCCGCATGGTCACATGCACATCCGCTTCGAGAACGTCCGTGTTCCGAAGGAAAACATGCTGCTCGGCGAAGGCCGTGGCTTCGAGATCTCGCAGCTGCGCCTCGGCCCAGGCCGTATTCACCACTGCATGCGCTCCATCGGCGCCGCAGAGAAAGCCCTCGACCTCATGGTCGTGCGCGGCATGACCCGTCAGGCCTTCGGCCGTGACCTGATCAAGCTGGGCGGCAATATCGAGATCGTGTCCCGTGCACGGATCGAAATTGAAGCCATGCGCATGATGGTTCTCAAGGCTGCCAAGGCGATGGACGTTCTGGGCAACAAAGAGGCCCGCGTCTGGATTTCCATGGTCAAGGCCATGGTGCCGGAACGCGTCTGCAAGATCATCGACCAGGCGATCCAGATGCACGGCGCCGCAGGCGTGTCGCAGTGGACCCCGCTGGCCCGCCTCTATGCCAACCAGCGCACCCTGCGCCTGGCAGACGGCCCGGACGAAGTCCACCACATGGTGGTCGGCCGCGCCGAAACCCGCCGCTATACCGGCGAGGAAGAAGATCCGGCCATGGCCGCTGTCTGGCGCAAATAAGCGCCCTTCAGGCACACAAGATCAGCGCGCGGCCCGGAAACGGGCCGCGCGTTTTTTTGTTGACGCAACAACTTAAGGGAGCAAGGCTCAGGTGTCTCAGGGAGGGACGAAATCAATGCGAAATTTTCTGATCGTTGCTGGCTTCACCGCACTCTTCGCGACCGGAGGCGCCCACGCACAGGAAGGCCGTTTACAGAGCATCACAGTCACCGCCAGTATGATCGACAGAGATGACCTGCTCGCTGCCCCCGCCATCTATCGCCGTGTTCAGGCTGATTTCATTCAGGTCGACGTGTCCTACCAGAGCGGCACGCGCGACGCGGCAGAGCGCAAGGCCGAACTTGCCACGATGTTCGAACGGTTGAAAGCCGCCGTTTCCAAAACGCAAGGCTATGCGCTCGAAGGCGGGGCATTGGGCGAAAGCAGCGCGCCGATCGATACGGTCCTGTTTGATGACATCTACAGCGCCTATGGCGCCCAGGGCAGCTTCACCCTGATCATGAGCATCGACACGCGTCCGGGCGAGTCTTTCGACAAGCTGATGGAACGCGCCGGCAAGTTCGTGGAAGATATCAAAGCCGCAGGGCGGACCGAGGCTTTTCTGGGCGACGAGCAGTATCTCGGTGCCCGCCACACGGACAAGCACCGCGAAGCGCTGCTGAATGATCTGCAGGCGGAAGTCCGGTCACTCCAGCAAGTGTTCCGGGCCTCGAAGGTTTCGCTAACCGGGCTGGAAAGCCGCGTGATCACCCAGCCCTCCGGTCCGCTCGAACTGGAAATCTTCATTCCCTACAAGCTGACGGTCGAGACCGGGGCAGGCGAGTAGGCCCGCGTTTGCCGGGCGTGTGAGGCGAGGGCCTTTATCCCCCCAGGCCAGACTCCCCTCTCCCTTGGGAGAGGGGCAGGGGTGAGGGGCGGCTCAGTTCCAGCAATAACTGCACACGCGGCTACTCCGTGACCCCTCATCCCCGGCCCTTCTCCCGAGGGAGAAGGGGGCGCGAGCCGGCCCTTTATCCTCCCGGACTCACGGCGCCCGTATGCTCTCGCGCATGGCCGACAACACCACCTTCCTCGAACAGGGTATCCGCGCCGCCCTCTACGCGCTGGCCGACACGGCCAGCCGGGCGAACCTGCACCTGAAACCAAAGACGATCACGAAGAGCCTCAAACGCCGATGCATGGCCGAGATGAAAGTCATCGCCGTGCTGATCCGTCGTCTGATCATGCTGATGGCGCTCTCTATCCAGCTCGCGCCCCTGAAGCCCCGCACATCCAAACCCGCACCCAAAATCGAAGGCGCCGAAGACGTCACCGCCAGCTTCGGCCCGCAGCCGTCCGGCTTCAGTCTGGCCCCGCCCAAGGCCGGCCCGCCTATACGGTGTTTAAACGGTGTTTATGTGGTCCCTAAACGGTCCGTCGACGCCGCGCCGGTCATCGCGCGCCTCGTGGCGCTGATCAGAATTCTGAAGAATCCGGAACCGCATGCGAAGCGCCTCGCGCGCACAATCCAGCGCTGGCAGGCGAAGGGTGAAGCCAGGCCGCACGTGGTGCCGATGGCCGCTCGTCATCGCCTGGACCCGGAACTCGGCCTCGTCGCCAGCCTCCTGCCGCAGCTCCTGAACGAGGCGCTGAAAGGCTGGGCGGACACGAGCTGAGGCCCGCGTAAAATCTGGAATATTGCCGGAACGTGGTCGCGTTTCCGGCCGTCTGTACTGGCGCCCGGCCTCATGCTTCGACTTCGCTCAGCATGAGCCCTGGAAATCGCCTCAGGAAACCAACTCATCCTGAGCGAAGTCGAAGGATGGCAAGTGTGGGAATAACCCCCGATCACCCCTTCGCCCACAAGCCCTTCAGCACCCCTGCAAATTCTTCCGCGCGCTCCGCACACGCCCAATGTCCGGCGCCGTGTTCCACGTGCAGCGGCACATTGTGCTGCTTCGAGAAACGTTCGCCGACAGAAAGCTCAACGAACGGGTCGGTCTCACCCCAGAAGAGCTGTCCGGGGGAGGGCAGGTTCGCAAGGTCGCTGACCCAGGCGCCGGAAAAGCGAAGGCCAATGGCCGAGCGGTAGAGTTTCAGGATCGATTGGCGCATCGTCTTGTCGATCAGCGGCACTTCTTCTTTGGCCAGCGCCGCCGGCATGCCGCCCTGGATGAGAGAGGCTTCGAGGCGCGGCTTGTTGCGCATGTTCAGCATGACGAACTCACCCATCAGAGGCGTCGCCCACATCCGGGCGGTCTGGTGCCCGCGATACTCCGGATCGATCACCGCATTGGTGACACACCAGGTCCGGATCAGGTCCGGCCGGAGGCTGGCAATGCGCAGCGACAGCAGCGCGCCCCAGTCATGACCCACCAGATCAATCTTCTCGCCGAGCTTTTCGATCTCGCCGATCAGATGGTCAACATAGGCGTCCTTGGTGCAGGCAAAGCCTTTCGGCACCGGCGTGCCAAAGCCCGGCAGGGCAAGCGCGCGATACTCTGCTGGCGGAAGGCCAAGCGCCGCCACCAGCGGCTTCCAGAGATGCGGCGTGTCCGGCACGCCATGGATGAAGACCTTCATCGCCTATTCCTTTGCGGCGGGTTCCCAATAGGTCTCCGCCGGGAACACTTCGTCCATGGTTCCGGCAATCGACGGCCCATAGACCGGGTTCGGCAGGATGAACCAGCCATTGCCCCAGAGCGTGTCGAAGCTGGCAGATGCGGTCAGCGCCTTGCGTGCTGGCGGGGTGAGGGTCTTGTCATTGAAGATGTCGGCAATATCGCCCAGCTGATCCCCGGCCAGGGCGATGACGCAGTAATTATCGGAGATCAGATAACGCCGGCCATCCTTGCCGCTGCCGCCGGGCGCATCGCCGCGCAGGAACAGGGTCTGCTCATGGGCGAACTCGCCAAGCCCTGCCGCTTTCAGCGTGTCGGCCGTACCGGCATAATTGGCATTGTTCCGGTTCGTGTTGACGATGATCTCAACGCCTGCCGCGCGGATGCGGTCAAACGCGTCCTTCACGCCGGGAATGGCGACGGCCTTGCCCGCGCCGGTCTTCTCCCACTGGTCCCAGACCTTCGGATCGAAACCGGTGCTCATCCGGTCGAACGCGGCCATGGAGCCGAGATTCCAGATCAGCGTCTCGTCGGCATCGAACACAGCGGCCAGGGGTTGATCTGCCCCGCAGGCGAGAAAGTCAGCGGACTCCGCCGTAGCACCCGGCGCCAGCACGACGCTGGCATTCGGGCGGCTGGCGGCTTTCGCCTCGACGTAAGACGCGATGGCGTTCCAGTCCTGCACCATGGCGACGCGCGCCTCGGCAGAGCCGAATAGCCATTGCTGGCCTTGCGTCGGCTCGACTGGCGTGGGCGGCGGAACTTCCACAGTTTCGACGATGGTAACGGTCGTGGTTTCCGCTGGGACAGGGTCCGAAGGAAAGGTCTGACAAGCGGCAACAAGGGCGAGGGCGGTGAGGGAGATGAGATGTTTCATGCCGCTTTTTTCCGTCAATCCGACGGAGAAGTCTATCGCAGTATCAAGACAAGGGACCAAAAGGGTTCCCTTTCGTCACGCTTGCGGGCGGGCTACGCTTCCGCCATTGATACGGGCAAACCGGCGACCGGAGGAACACGTCATGAAAACCAAAATCACCGAAATGTTCGGCATCCAGCACCCCATCATTCAGGGCGGTATGCATTATGTCGGCTTTGCTGAAATGGCGGCCGCCGTTTCCAATGCAGGCGGGCTGGGCATCATCACCGCTCTGACGCAGAAAACCCCGGCAGACCTGGCGAATGAGATCGCCCGCTGCAAGGACATGACCGACAAGCCGTTCGGCGTGAACATCACCTTCCTGCCGTCCACCACGCCGCCGGACTATCCGGCCATCGTGGAAGCCGTCATCAAGGGCGGCGTGAAAGTGGTCGAGACCGCTGGCAACAACCCGTCTGCCGTGCTGCCGCACCTGCAAGGCGCCGGCATCAAGGTGATCCACAAATGTACCGCCGTCCGCCACGCGCTGAAGGCCCAGTCCATCGGCTGTGATGCGGTCTCGGTCGATGGCTTCGAATGCGGCGGTCACCCTGGTGAAGACGATGTGCCAAACTTCATCCTTCTGCCGCGTGCCGCTGATGAGCTGGACATCCCGTTCGTGTCCTCTGGCGGACAGGCCGATGGCCGCTCGCTGGTCGCCTCTCTGGCCTTCGGCGCGCAGGGCATGAACATGGGCACGCGCTTCATCGCCACGAAAGAGGCCCCGGTGCACGAGAACGTGAAACAGGCGATCCTCGCCGCCTCTGAACTCGACACCCGCCTCGTCATGCGGCCGCTGCGCAACACCGAGCGTGTGCTGAACAACGCTGGCGTTGAGCGCCTGCTGGAAAAAGAGAAGCGCCTTGGCTCCGACATCAAGTTCGAAGACATCATCAACGAAGTTGCCGGTGTCTATCCGAAGATCATGGTCAATGGTGAAATGGATGCCGGCGCGTGGAGCTGCGGCATGGTCGCGGGCCTCATCCACGATATCCCGACCTGTAAGGAACTGATCGACCGGATCATGGCTGAAGCCGAAGACATCATCTCCAACCAGATGATGGGCATGCTGGCTGGCAAGGTTCCGGCCTGATCGCATGGGGTTGGGAAACCTGAAGCTTTCCGCAGGGCTGCTGGCCGGGCTGATCCTGTCAGCCTGCGCCAGTGCGCCGGTGGAAGAGGCGGCCTCGCCGCTGGCAATGTGTCAGGTGATGAGCGCAGACGATGCGGGCCTGGCGGAGCGGCTCTCGCCGAGCGGTGCCACGCTGGACGATTTCTGCGCTTGCTTCGTGACGGTGCAGGCGGGGCTCGATGACACGCAGCGCACCGAGACATTCGCGCTGATGTCAAAAATCACCGCACTGCGCGATGGGACAGATCAGACAACGGAAGACATTGCCGAGCTGATGGAAGACGACCGCGATGGCGCGCAATACGGCTTCCCGGAAGAGCGGTTCAAATACGCGGCCCAGCCCATTGAGGACTCAATGACAAAGGCCCGCCGCGACCGGACGAGCTGCGTCGCGCCCTAGACAATTTCGACGCGGGGACCACCGGCTTCGATCCGGCCGACAATCGTTGCGCCCGAATGCCCGTGACGTGCGAAGAGGGCGAGAACATCCTCTGCCACGTCCGGACGGCAGGAGACGAGCAGGCCGCCGCTGGTTTGCGGGTCGCACAGAATGTCCTGCTCGACATCACTCATCTGGCCAGAGACGAGATGGCGGACAGAGTCCCAGTTGCGGCCAGAGGCACCGGTCTTCACGCCCGCTTCGGCCAGTTTCCGGGCGCCGTCGAACACAGGCACTTTCGCCTTTTCGATCACCAGCGTGACGCCCGCGCCGCGCGCCATTTCGCTGCCATGCCCGATCAGGCCGAAGCCGGTAATATCTGTCGCGGCATGCACACCGTCCATGGCAGCAAGGTCCGTGCCCGGCGTATTGAGGCGCGTCGTGGAGGCGATCATTTCGGCATAGTGCTGGGGCTCAAGGATCTCCCGCTTCAGCGCGGCGGAATAGATGCCGATGCCGAGCGGCTTGCCAAGGATCAGAACGTCACCCGGTTTCGCATTGGAGTTCATCAGGATGCGTGCCGGGTCGACCAGGCCCATGGCAACGAGGCCATAGATCGGCTCGGCTGCGTCAATCGAGTGGCCGCCCGCAATGGGCGCGCCCGCCGCCTCGGCCACAGACTGTCCGCCTGCCAGGATGGCGCGAATCGTCTCCGGCGAAATCCGGCCAATCGGCATGCCGACAATAGCGAGCGAGAAAATCGGCTTTGCGCCCATGGCGAAGACATCGGAGAGGGCATTGGTCGCCGCGATGCGCCCGAACGTGTGCGGGTCATCCACGATGGGAGTGAAAAAGTCCGTCGTCGCGACAAGGGCGGTCGTGTCGTTGATCTTGTAGACGGCGGCGTCATCGCTGGTGCCGGCATCGACCAGAAGATCCTTCGAGCCCAGCGAGAGCGGCATTTCCGAGAGAATGTCGGCCAGCACGTTCGGGGCGAGCTTGCAGCCGCAGCCGCCGCCATGGGCAAGGCTGGTCAGGCGCGGTTCGGCAGGCGTGTCTGTGATCGTGTCGGGCATGTGTGGTCTCCGGTTTGGCTGGCACCTTAGCGCTCTGGCGCGCCGGGGAAAACCTGATAGGTCTTTAGCCGATGCCATACCTTGAAACCGTTACAGATCTCAGCCCGGAAAACCTCGCCCGCTATGACGCCATCATCGATGTGCGGTCTCCGGCGGAGTTTGCTGACGATCACCTGCCGGGCGCGATCAGCCTGCCGGTGCTCTCGAATGACGAACGGGCGATTGTTGGCACGATCTACAAGCAGGAGAGCCCCTTTCGCGCCAATCGGATCGGCGGCGCCATCGTGGCACGCAACATTGCCGGTCATCTGGAAACGGCGCTTGCCGACAAGCCGAAAAGCTGGCGCCCTCTGGTCTATTGCTGGCGCGGCGGGATGCGCTCCAATGCCATGGCGACGATCCTGTCCTCCGTTGGCTGGCCGGTTGGCATCGTGAAGGGCGGCTACAAGACATGGCGCCGCGAAGTCGTCGCCGGGCTGGAACAGGACGAGACGCTGCTGCCGATCCGCCTGATCGACGGCCAGACCGGCACCGGCAAGACGGCGCTGCTGCATGCCATCGCGGAACAAGGCGGACAGGTGATTGACCTGGAAGGAATCGCCAATCATCGCGGCTCCGCCTTCGGGGATTTCGGCGAGGACACCCAGCCAGCTCAGCGAATGTTCGAAACCGACCTCTGGCAGCGCCTGCGCCAGCTCGACCTGTCAAAGCCGATCTATGTCGAGGCCGAGTCCGCCATGGTCGGCCGCCGCCGGGTGCCCCGCCGCCTGTGGCAGTCCATGCTGGCGGCGCCGCGTATCGAAGTGCACATGCCGGCGAAGGCGCGGGCGGACTATCTGGTCGGCGCGTATGCGGACATTATCTCAGATGCTGGCCGCCTGGCTGCGGCCATCGGCAAGCTGAAGGGCCTGCAGTCAAAGGAAACGATTGAGGCCTGGCTGGCACTGGCGTCAAAGGGGAATTTCCCGGAGCTCGCCCGCCAGCTGATGGAGCTGCACTATGATCCGCTCTACGCGCGCAGCCGCAAGCGGCGCGAGGACAAGCCGGAATATGTGATTGAACTGGTCGGGGCAGGCGAGGAAGACTTCAAGGCCGCCGCAACGGCCTTGCTGGCCTAGCGCCCGCGCGCTTCTTCCGTGCCGAGACGGGCCAACTCATCAGCCCATTCGTTGCCGGGGTCGCCATTGTGGCCCTTCACCCATTTCCAGGTGATGTCGTGGCGCTGGCAGGCCTCGTCCATCGCCATCCAGAGGTCCTGATTCTTGACCGGCTTTTTCGCGGCGGTCTTCCAGCCATTGCGTTTCCAGCCATGGATCCACTTGGTCAGGCCGTCCTTCACATAGGTGGAGTCGACATTCAGGGTCACCTTGGAGGGGCCTTTGAGCGCATTCAGCGCCTCGATCACGGCCAGCATCTCCATCCGGTTATTGGTGGTGGCCTTGTCGCCGCCCCAGAGTTCCTTGCGGTGGCCGCCCGCGATCAGGAGCGCACCCCAGCCGCCGGGGCCGGGATTGCCACTGCAGGCGCCATCCGTCCAGATTTCAATCGTATCGGTCATGGATCTGAGGTGCTGAGTTTCGCCGGATGCGTCAAGCGTCAGAAGACGTTGACGTCCACATCCGCGATCTGGTTCGCGGGCTTCACGATGGCATGGAAGAGCAGCCCACAGCCCGCCCCGGCGAGCGCTCCGATCATACCGCCAGACAGCAGCGCGCCGAGCCCGCTGAGGAAGCCACCCAGAAAGCCGAACCCACCCGTCGTGGTGCCGACAAGGATCGCGCCCCATATACTGCCCCAGCGGACATAAGGCGGGCGCCGCACAATGCCGCGATAGGGCAGGCGTCCGATGGAGAGGCCAAGCGCCAGCCAGGCCGCGGGCACGGTGATGAAGAAGAGGAAGAAATTATAGGTCGCCAGCTGTGCCCCGCCATACAGGCCATTCATGAAACCGCCGCCACTACGAAGAAAACTTGAGTTCGCAGACATGCCCAGCAATCCGTCCACAAGAGCCGCGACGCCAGAGCACACGGCACCCAGCAGCGTCACCCCGAGGCACGCCGCCATGGATGCCATCAGCAGGCCCATCTTGATCCGTTTGAACTGGCGGCGTTGTACGGCGCCCGCATAGCTCGGCAGGGCTGGTTCTACTGGCCCGCTGTCTGCCTCTTCACTCATGCACCATAGCCTTCAGCCGTGTTCACCTTGCGATGAAAGGCCAGGCGTCCGGCATATTCGAGGGGGTTTTTGGGCTTTACGAGGGCACCGGCGGGCGTTGATGACCAGTCGACCAGCCGTGTGAGGAAGAAACGCAGGGCGGCGCCGCGTGCCAGAACCGGCAAGGCGTTGCGCTCTGCTGTCTCCAGCGGGCGCACGCTTTCATAGCCCGCAATCAGCGCCGCGCCCTTGGAGAAATTATAGTCCAGCGAGGGCCCGCCGCCATCCTCGAACGCCCAGGCATTCAGGCAGATGGCGAGGTCATAGGCCAGCGCATCGGTGCAGGCGAAATAGAAGTCGATGGCGCCGGAGAAATGATCGCCCAGAAAGAACGCATTGTCCGGGAAGAGGTCTGCGTGGATCGTGCCGCGCGGCAGGCCAAGCGCCTGCGGCTTGGCCGCAGCGATCTCTGACAGGTCCGCGGCGATGGCCTCTGCGAGACCGGGCTGCAGGCCTTCCGCGTCCGCTTCGCGGCCCGCCCAAAGGCGCGGCCAGCTTGCCGGGCCGAGGCTGTTTTCCCGCACCATGTCAAAGTCGGCGAGCGCCAGATGCATCCGCGCCAGACCCGCGCCGAGTTCACGGCACTGGGTCACGTTCGGCTTGCGCGGCGAGAGGCCATCGACGAACGAGACGATCAGGGCCGGACGGCCTTCCAGCGTCCGCAAGGCCGCTCCGTCGCGCGCCGCAATCGGCGATGGGCAAGGGAAGCCCTTGGCCGCAAGGTGCTGCTTCAGGCCGATGAAGAAAGGCAGGTCCGCCGCGTTCACCCGTTTCTCGAACAAGGTGAGAATGAACCGGCCCTTTTCGGTCTCAAGGTAATAGTTCGAATTCTCGACGCCCTCGGCAATCCCCTTGAAGGCAAGGGGCGCGCCGAGGTCGTACTCGCTCAGGAACGCGGCCAGCGCGTCATCGGGAACTTGCGTGTAGACAGCCATACAGCCCGATTAAGCTGCCTTGCCGATCATGTCACGCTGCAGCGTTTTCCCGGCCCACAGATAATGAAGCGCTGCCCAGCCATACAGCGAGGCGAAAATGATAATCGACCATTGAAGCCCGCGGGCATTGGCGCTGTTGCAGGCCGCCGCTTGGTCTGCGGCGAGGCCGGTTACATCCTTGCACATGGCGAGTGTCAGGCCGAGATCGGCCCCTCCGAGCATCATGTTTTTCAGGATGGTCGACAGGATGCCGATCAGGGTGGGGCCGAGGCCGATGCCGATCAGGTTCACGGCAAACAGCGTCAGCGCCACAGCCGTCGCGCGCATCCGGGAATCGGCGACACCGGTTGAGACTGCATACATTGGCCCAAGATAAAAATAGTGCAGCGTCGCGGCTGCCATCAATGGGGGCAGCATAAGCGGCACGGTCGGTGCGAGATAGCCAAGCCAGTAGAGCGGCACAGACAGGCCCATGCCGAGCGCCGGCATCCAGGATAGTGCTTTCGGATGGCGTACGGACATCTTGTCAGCCAGGAAGCCGGACAGGAACACGCCAATCGCCGCCATAAGCCCGATGACCAGGCTGAAGATCAGCGCTGCTTCGGTCAGGCTGAGGCCATGGGTGCGCCGCAGGAATGAGGTCGAGAATTGGGCAATGCCATAACCGGCAAAGGAGGCGATGGATGCGCCCGCGACCACATGGACATAGGTCGGCTTCTTCATCAGCAACTTGAACGACGCGATAAAGCCCATCTTCTCCAGCGGGGTGCCGGTTGCTGTAGGCGGATCTGTATAGCCGCGCGGCGGTTCCTTGATGGTCATACCGAGGACTGCGGCAATGATTACGCCCGGCAGGCCGACGGCGACAAATGCGATGCGCCAGCCTTCCATGCTCTGCCAGTCAATGGCGTCACGCGCCCAGGTCCAGCCCCAACCGTCTAGCAAGTTGTGTACATTGTGGCCGGTCACGTAGTCATTGATCGGCCCACCAGCGAGGCCGGCGATCATTCCGCCAAGCGGAACGCCAAGCGCATAGATCGATGCGGCGGTCGCGCGGCTGGAAGGCTTGAAATAGTCCGCGATGACGGACTGGGCCGGCGGGGTACAGCCCGCCTCACCCACACCCACCAGAAGACGAAACATGAAGAGGGAGGCAAAGCCGAGCGCAAAGCCGCACAGGACGGTCATCAGGCTCCAGATGGTCAGCGACACAACGATGATGCCGATGCGGCTGCGTCGTTCGGCGAGGCGCGCAATCGGGATGCCCAGTGTCGTGTAGAAGATCGCGAAGGCGAGACCGCCCAGCACGCCCATGTGCCAGTCTTCCAGCTTCAGCGAGGTCTTCATCGGCTCGGTCAGGATTGCGAAGATCGACCGGTCGATGAAGTTGAAGATGTAAACGACGAGTAGGGCGCTCAGCACATAGGCGCGGTAAGCGGGCGTGCCAAATCCTGTCTCGTGTCCCGGTCGGGCTGCGGCGGCGTCGGTCATGGGCGTCTCCTGTCAGGTGGCCGGGTTGCACATCATCCTTGTGCGGCGTGTGAGGCCGGGTCGTAGCGGTCGCGCATATAGGTGCGCGCGGCGAGGAAGTAGCAGACCGCTGCGATGAGGAAGAACATCACGGTCGCGATCATGGATTGGCGCAGGCCCTCGGCATAAGCGGTACAGAGAGCCGGGCCATCGGCACCGAGCTCGGCGACATTCACGCCGCAATATTTCGGTTCGAACGCGCCGAATTGATCGGCCAGACCCTGGCTGGCGAGGCTCGCCTGCATGAAGTGCGTGCTCATCCAGCCGGTGAAGAGGGGGCCGATGCCGTTGCCGATGAGAGCGATGATCAGCAGCAGAACCGAGATCGTCGTGGCACGCGACCGAGGACTGACAATGGCTGTGCCGACCGTGTACTGGGCGCCGAGATAGGCATAGTGCGCGATGCCGGCGACAATCCAGAGGCCGAACGCCATGGAAAGCGACGAGGCAAGGAAGGCGGCGGTGTAGGCCGGGATGGCGATCAGCAGGCCAACGCCAGGCAGCCAGGCGGCCACGGCCGGGAACCGACCCGACAGCTTCTCTGACAGGAACCCGCCCATGAACGTGCCGAACGCGGCGACGGCGGCCAGCGGCGCGCCATAGTTCACGGCAGCTTCATGCACGCTGACCCCATGTACGCGCATCAGGAACGGCGCCTGGAAGGTGATCAGGCCATAGCCGACAAAGGCCACGAAGGCGGCGCCGAGGGACAGGGTCCAAAAGGTCGGCTTGGCGGAAAACTCTTTGAAGGCCTCGAAGAAGCCAGCCTTGTCCGTGCGTCCATCTGGTGGATCGGAATAGCCGCGCGGGGGTTCCTTGGCGGTGAGCCAGAGCACAATGGCGAGCACGATTCCGGGCAAGCCAATCGCGACAAACGCGATGCGCCAGCCTTCGACATTGTCCCATTGGATATGATCGAACAGGAAGCCGAGGCCGAGCGAATGCAGCCACGCGCCCATGTCCGGGCCCTTGATAGAGGCGATCGTGCCACCGAACAGCTGGGCAAGAACACCGCCCAGCGTCACGCCCATGGAATAGATGCCGAGCGCATTTGCCCGGCTCTTGGGTGGATAATAATCGGTGATCAGGGAGTTGGCCGGCGGGGTGCAACCGGCTTCACCGATTGCCACGCCGACGCGGAACAGGAGCAGCCAGAGGAAGCCGGCGGCCAGACCGCACAGCGCCGTCATGACTGACCAGATGATGATGCAGAGACCGATGATAAAGACGCGGTTGCCGCGGTCGGCCCACATCGCAATCGGAATCCCCATCAGGGCATAGAACAGCGCAAAGGGCGGGCCGTTGAGCAGGCCCCATTGGGCGTCGTCGAGACCAAAGCTGTTGATGATCGGCTGAGCGACCACGGTCAGAACCGTCCGGTCGATGAAGTTCAGCGTGTAGACCAGCATCAGGGAGATCAGGACATAGGACCTGTACCCGCGAGAGCCAAAACCGGTAATGTAGCCAGGCTGGGCCGCCTGGCCAGTCGTTGTATCGGTCATGCCGTCTCCTCTGTTGCAGGGTGCGCGCTTCTCGCCGGGCGCTTGCTGCCGTTGGTGCTACGGTACCGGCCCCGGCGCCCGCTGCAAGTCTTATCGTCACGTAATGATCAGATCAGTCCTGCGGCCCGGAAGCTGGTGACCCCGCCCGTGCCAGCGATCAGGTGATCGTGGACTTCGATTTCGAAGGGGGTAAGCGCGTCGATAATTTCCCGCGTCATGTCGATATCGGCGCGCGAGGGCGTGGTGTCACCCGAAGGGTGGTTGTGTACCAAGATCAGGCTGGAAGCGGCCAGCTCCAGCGCCCGCCGGGCAATCTCGCGCGGATAGACCGGGGCATGATCCACTGTGCCCTGGCCCATCACCTCGTCGGCGATCAGCTGATTCTTGCGGTCCAGGAAAAGCACGCGGAACTGCTCGCGCGTTTCGTGCTGCATTTCGCGGCGGACATAGTCCAGCAGGGCAGACCAGGACGAGATCACTTCGCGCTTGCGGATTTCCTGAAGGCTCGCCCGGCTCTGCAATTCGGCGACGGCTTTGAGATAGGCGGCAACCGTTTCGCCCACACCGTCCACTTTCACGAGATCGGCCGCCGGGGCGGCGAGCACGGCGGAGAGGCCGCCAAACTTTGCTTCAAGCGCTTTCGCAATCGGCTTCACATCCCGGCGCGGGATGAAGGCCATCAGCAGGACTTCGAGGATTTCGTAGTCATCCAGCGCCGAGGCGCCGCGCGCCAGCAGCTTGCCGCGCAGCCGCTCGCGATGACCTTGCCAGTGAGGTTTATCGGTGTCCGGTTTCATCCCTGCGGAGAAACCACGAAATCGCGCTGCGAAAAAGAGGCGTCAGGCCCTGGTGTCGACCTTGTAGGGCTGGTGCCAGCCTTTGGGGGAGGTGGTGAAGATCTCAAACCCGGTTTCCGTGACGCCGACAGAATGCTCGAACTGGGCCGAGAGCTGGCGGTCGCGGGTCACCGCGGTCCAGCCGTCCTGCAGAATGGCAGCGTCCCGGCGGCCAAGGTTCAGCATCGGCTCGACCGTGAAGAACATGCCTGGCTTCAGTTCCGGGCCGGTATTGTAGTTCGAAGAGTGGACGACGTTCGGCTCGTCATGGAACAGGCGGCCGAGGCCGTGACCGCAGAAATCCTCAACCACGGACAGACGGTTCGCGCGGGCGATCTCGCTGATCGCACCCCCAATGTCGCCAAACCGGGCGCCGGGCTTAACCTGGGCGATACCAGCCATCATGGCCTCATAGGTGAGGTCCATCAGCCGTTCGGCCTTCCGCTTCACTTCGCCGACGCCGTACATGCGCGAATGGTCACCATGCCAGCCATCGATGATGAGCGTCACGTCGATATTGGCGATGTCGCCATCTTTCAGCGGTTTTGCCCCCGGAATGCCATGGCAGATCACGTGGTTCACCGAGATGCAGGAGGCATGGCGATAGCCGCGATAGCCGATCGTCGCGGAGACCGCGCCATGGTCCATCACGAACTCGCGGACCAGATTGTCCAGGTGTTCGGTGGTCACGCCCGGCTTCACTTCCGGCACCAGCATGTCGAGGCACTCAGCCACCAGCCGCCCGGCCTTGCGCATGCCTTCGAAGCCTTCGGCATCGTGGGTGCGGATTTCGCCTGTGCGCATGGGCAGGAGGAGGTTGGTGTCGGTCATTTTTATGCCTTTGAAGGGCCTGTGATCAGAAACAGGCATCTTTTCAGGACAGATAACAGTTTGCGGCCCGAAATTCCACTGTGCGGAGTGCGAATGACCTGCGCTGCAAGACTTGCCGCGAGGTTCACCTTGGCGTCGGGCGCATGATCTCTTTAATGTGGAAGCCAGGGTGCAAGCGACACCTGCTGTATATGTCCGGCAAGGGGAGCCTCATGAAGCGTCAGATCAGTCCTATCCTTTCAGCATTGGCCCTGTTCAGCATGGCCTCCTGCGCAACCGCGCCAACTGTTGAGCCGGCCGCCACCCCGTTCGAGCATCTTGCGGATGCGGAAATGCCAGCCGGATTTTCAGCAAATGGACTGGCCGCGCTGGACGCTGCGATGCGGAATTCGGTGGATGAGGGAACGGTGAGAGGAGTTTCCACGCTGCTGGTGAAGGACGGCAAGGTCATCAATTATGACCAGTACGGCATCCGCCGGGCGGCCGACCAGGCGCCCATCACTGAAGACACCATTTTCCGTATCTATTCCATGTCGAAGCCGATTACGGGCGTCGCCCTGATGACGCTTTATGAGGACGGAGCGTTCAGTCTGGACGACCCGATCACGAAATTCGCACCGGAACTGGCCAACCTGAAAGTATTCCAGGGCCTCAATGAGGCAGGGGAGCCAATCCTGGTTAATGTCGACCGGCCCGCCACGATGCGGGAATTGATGAGCCATACTGCGGGCTTCGCCTATGGCCTGTTCAGTGACGATCCGGTCAACAAGATGTTCGCTGAGGCTGAAGTGCTGCGTTCACCTGACCTTGATACCTACATTTCGCGGCTCGCGACCGTGCCGCTGCTCTACCAGCCGGGCACCAATTGGGCCTACAGCACGGCGGTCGATGTTCAGGGCTACATCGTCCAGAAGCTGAGCGGAAAGCCGCTCGGTCAATACCTGCAGGATGAACTCTTCTCCCCGCTCGGCATGACGGACACCGGCTTCTTCGTGCCGGATGACCAACGCGACAGATTTTCAGACGTCTTCACCCCGAACGCCGAGACGGGCGAGTTGGAAGTGCTGAGCGCGCCCGGCTTCGAATTCCGCGAAGGCGAGATCGGAATGGAGGCGGGCGGTCACGGCCTCGTCTCGACCATCGGGGATTATGCCCGGTTCTGTCAGATGCTGGTCAGTGGGGGGGAACTGAACGGTGTTCGTATCCTGAAACCTGAGACGGTGAAACTGATGCGGACCAATGTGCTGCCCGAAGGCGTGAGCCTGTTTTCTGACGGGATCAGCCCCAACCCGCAAATGGCCGGGCAAGGGTTCGGGTTGGACTTTGCGGTCTATGTCGATCCTTCCGCGACCGGATCCAGCCAGCCTGAAGGCTCTTACTATTGGGGCGGCGCGGCCGGCACATGGTTCTGGATCGATCCAAAAAACGACCTGTTCTTCATCGGCATGATCCAGCGCTTTCCGGGCAGCACGGACAGGGCCATGCGCAAGGAATCCGCCAATCTCGTCTACCGCGCGCTTGCAGAGTGACGCTGCTTGGAGGATGGAACTGGAATGACAGATCGCACCCAGCCCACCGCAGCCGTCCTGCTGATCGGAGACGAGATCCTCTCCGGCCGCACGCGCGACATCAATCTGCAACAGATCGCGACCTATCTGGCGCCGCTCGGCATTCCCGTCCGGGAGAGCCGCACCGTGCCGGATATCGAGGATGAGATCGTCGCCGCAGTGAACGAGCTGAGGGCGAAATACACCTATGTCTTCACGACAGGCGGCATCGGCCCGACGCATGATGACATCACTGCCGATGCTATCGCCAAAGCGTTCGGCGTCGGCATTTCGGAACATCCGGAAGTGACCGCCATGCTGGCTGAGCGCTATGCCGCGATGGGCACCGAGTACACGCCGGCCCGGCGCCGCATGGCGCGCATTCCGCACGGGGCGAGCGTGGTGGCCAATCCGGTCTCCGGCGCGCCGGGCTTCCAGACCGGGAATGTGTTCACCCTGGCCGGCGTACCTCAGGTTGCCCGCGCCATGCTGGAAGACATCGGTCCAAGGCTGGAAACCGGTGCTGTGGTGCACAAGATCACGATCCGGGGCATTGGACTCCGGGAAGGGGACATCGCAGAGCCGCTGGGCGCGCTGGCGAAAGAGATGCCGCTCGTTTCGTTCGGCTCGTATCCCTGGTTTCGTTCGTTGGGCGACAATGGGGTTCACCTCGTCGCCTCCACACTTCATGAAGAGCTGACGGATGAGATCGTCGCGAAACTCTCGGCGATCATCGAAGCAACGGGCGTAAGACCCGAACGGCTGGAGGACGCCAATTCATGACAACATTTCTGACGCGAACACCCGTAATCTGGGCGCTGTTTGCTGCCTCGATCCTGATCACGGTGGGCTTTGGCCTGATGGCCCCGGCCGTCGGCGGGCAATATCTCGACAGTATCCTGACGGGCGCTGGCGCGCAGAAACACCTTGCGGCAATGACCGGACCGCAGCGCTCGGCGCATTTCTGGATCACGGCCCTGCTCGATACGACCTACCCGCTCGCCTATGGTGGCTTCTTCGCGGCCATGGCGCTGCGTTTCTTCGGTCGCTTCGGCAAGCTCGCCGCTCTGCCGGCTTTTGCGACCATTGTCGTAGACCTGACCGAGAACACCGTCCAGGCGCTGGCGCTCTCCGGCGCGGCCAACGTGCTCGACGCCAAGAGCTGGCTGACGCCGCTGAAATTCTACCTGTTCGAAATCGCTGGGGTTATCGCGGTCATCGCGCTTGTTATCGCCATCGTGAACATGTTCCGCAAGAAAACCGCCTGATCATCTTTGGGCAGATAAAACAGGGAGGCTGTAATGGCTGACGACATCATATTGGTAGAACGCGACGGTCCTGTCGCGCTCGTGACGCTGAACCGTCCGGACGCGCTGAATGCGCTCAGCCGTGCGCTGCGCTCAGAGATCGTGCGCGTGTTCACTGAACTGAAGGACGATGCGGACATCCGCGCCGTCGTGCTGACCGGAGCAGGGCGTGCTTTCACGGCGGGCGTTGATCTCAAAGAGGCAGGCCAGACAGGATTTGCCCTCGGCGCTGACGAGGATTCAAAAGCCATCAACATCCTCGCCGCAATGGACGCGTATCCGTGGCCCATTATCGGCGCGATCAATGGCTTCGCGATCACGGGCGGCTTTGAGCTGGCGCTGATGTGTGATGTGCTGCTGGCTTCCGAGAACGCGCGCTTCGCCGATACCCATGCCCGCGTCGGCATCGTGCCGGGCTGGGGCCTGTCGCAGAAACTCTCGCGCCTCATCGGTATCAGCCGCGCCAAGGAACTTTCCTTCACCGGCAATTTCATCGACGCCGAAACCTCTGAGCGTTGGGGCCTTGTAAACCGTGTCTACAAGGCGGACGAGCTTGTGCCCGCCGCGATGAAGATGGCGCATGAGATGTGCGGCTCTCAGCCGGTGCTGCTGAAGAAATACAAGGCGCTGATCGATGACGGTTTCGGCATGTCCTTCAAGGATGCGATGAAGGAAGAAGTCCGCCGCTCGATTGAGCACGCAAATTCCGTGACGGCCGACGCCGTCGAAGAGGCCCGCAAGCAGGTGACTGCGCGCGGCCGCGACCAGCAGGGATAAGCCCGATGAGAGACGTAGTCATCTGTGAACCCGTCCGCACCGCCGTGGGTGGTTTTGGCGGCAGCTTCAAAACCGTGCACGCGCATGAAATGGCGAGCCATGTCATCAGCGAGCTGATGAAGCGCACCGGCCTGCCGCCCGAAGTGGTGGAAGACTGTATCTTTGCGCAATGCTATCCGACCATGGAAGCCCCGGCCTTCGGACGCATGGTGGCACTGGATGCGGGCCTGACCACCACGACCGGCGGCTATCAGATCGACCGGCGCTGCGGTTCCGGCCTTCAGGCGGTGATCAATGCGGTCATGCAGGTCGGCTCCGGCGCGAACGATCTTGTCATCGCAGGCGGTGCCGAAAGCATGTCGAACGCGCCTTTCTTTTCGATTGACATGCGTTGGGACATCAAGGGCGATGGCCTGATGCTGCATGACGGCCTTTCGCGCGGGCGCTACACTGCTGGCGGCAAGTTCCATCCGGTGCCGGGCGGCATGATTGAGACGGCGGAAAACCTTCGCCGGGACTATCAGATCACCCGCGAAGCGCAGGATGAATTCGCGTACAATTCCCACAAGAAGGCCGCTGCGGCTCAGGCTGCTGGCAAGTTCGACGAAGAGATCATTCCGTTCACGGTCAAGGGCCGCAAAGGCGACACCGTGGTCGACAAGGATGAGCATATCCGTGCGGACTCGACCATCGAGAAACTCTCCACATTGCGCGCCATTCGCGGCAAGGTGGATGCTGAGTCCACCGTCACGGCAGGCAATGCCTCCGGCCAGAATGATGGCGCGGCGGCCTGTATCGTCTGTACGCGCGAAATGGCCGACAAGTATGGCCTGAAGCCGCTTGGCCGGCTGGTCTCCTGGTCGGTCGCTGGTGTTGGGCCAGATGTCATGGGCATCGGCCCAGTGCCGTCGTCAGAGAAGGCGATGAAGCGTGCGGGGCTTGAGCTGAAGGACATCGACCTGTTCGAGCTGAACGAAGCCTTCGCTTCGCAGGTTCTCGCCTGCACCAAGGCGCTCGGCTTTGGCGACGACGACATGCAGCGGCTGAACGTCAACGGTTCGGGCATCTCGCTCGGCCACCCGGTCGGCTGTACGGGCGTGCGCATCCTGACCACACTGCTGCGCGAAATGGACCGCCGCGAGGCGCGCTATGGCGTCGAGACCATGTGCATTGGCGGCGGGCAGGGCCTCGCCGCCGTGTTCGAACGCGTCAGCTAGAACACATCCTCCGGCCTGACGTGGTGCGTGTTCAGCGCCACGATCAGGGCGAGGATGAACACGATACCGCCAAGGATGCTGGCTAAGGCGCTGGCTGAGTCGGCAAATCCCATTGCGGCCAGGTCGGTCGAGGCCGGGTTGGACATATGGCGGGCGCGCTCCATCGTACCGAAAGCCTGTCCGACATAGGCGGCACTCGCCAAGAATAAATGACTATACCCGATGATTGCCACGCCGGGCGATGGCCGGGTGCGCAGGATCAACATATAGACCAGCGCGATGCCGATAATGTGGACCGTGGAAAACAGGGCAGTGAATCCCGCTGTCGTGAGCGCTGCGGGGAGGTATGTTGAGGAAGCCGTCGTCATGGCGAGGACGATATGGGCTGCGACACCCACCGCCGCCAGCAGGAACCATAGGAAGGGCAGGGCTTTCAGCATGGGATCCTACTCTCAGGGCGCCGAGGCGCGGTTCCCCGATAGCATCTCCCGGCAAAACCGGTTATGTCCACCCCCGGATGCGGGCGTGGCGGAATTGGTAGACGCAAGGGACTTAAAATCCCTCGGCCGTATGGTCATGCCGGTTCGAGTCCGGCCGCCCGCACCATTCGATTGCAGTTGGCGCAAAGCGCTGAAAAATCGATCCAAAGGGTCGATTTTCGCAATCGAGTGATTCTTTTGAAGGTCCCCGCTTCGCTGTGGTGCGCAATGAAACAGGCTCAGGGCTGCTCGACCGCTATGCCGCTGCTTGTCACAAATCGATCCAGCGGGAGCGTCATTCAACGAATGGGTAAATGAATTTATGCCCCCCTCCTGTTTACATGATTTGCAGTGAAATGCGCTTAGAACGGCTGACGTTCGACTGCCAACGTTCCAGCCCGAAACACTTGCGTCCCGATGTGGCACAGAAGCCGCGCCTCAGCAGAAATCGGCTTCATCTTCGCGTCAAACTCATGCCGAAAATGTATGATTGATATAGAGTAAATCGGGGAACCAATCGGGGTGGCACGCCATATGTAGGCGTGACGTAAAACCTGAAGGTCTGTGTCCCATGTTCCGCACCCTCCTTGCATCCGCCGTCGTCGCCCTGATGCCGCTGTCGGCGTTCGCTGGCCCCGAGGCCGAGGCACTCATCGCTGGCGCTGCCAATGATATTGCAGATCCGGTCAAAGGTGAGGAAGCCTTCACACGCTCCATCGACGTGGTTGCCGTGGCCCGTTTTGCCCTCGGCAAGCACGTCCGCCGCGTCACTGAGGACGAGCAGACCCGCTTTACGGCGGCCCTCAGCAACTTTCTGTCTGAAACGTTCCGGGACAATTCCGACAAGTTCCGCGATGCGGAAATCAAGGTGATTGGCTCTAAAGACCTCAAGCCGACCGACTCGATTGTCGAGACGCGGGTCACGCAGAAAGGTCAGGACCCGATGACGGTTCGTTGGCGCGTGATTTCCCGTGGCGGGGAATGGCGCGTGGTGGATGTCGAAGTGCTGGGCCTGTGGCTGGCCATCGAACAGCGCGCCCAGATCGGCGCCATCCTCGACCGGCCCCGCGCCACGATCGACGATGCAATCGCTGCGCTGTCCTGATCTGATCGAGACAAACAAAAAGCCGTCCGGTGTGCCCCACCGGACGGCTTTATTTCGTTCGCTTTTGTGTCAGTTCTTCAGCCAGGCCGGACGCACATAGTCTTCGCCGAGGTCATGCGCGACGGCTTCATGCGCGATCTTGCCGGCATCCACGGTCAGGCCGTTGGCGAGGTGCGGGTTGGCATTGATCGCCTCGCGCGCGCCAAGGTTCGCAATCTGCATCACGAAGGGCAGGGTGGCATTGTTGAGCGCATAGGTAGACGTGCGTGGCACGGCGCCCGGCATGTTCGCGACGCAATAGTGCAGCACGCCGTCGACGTCATAGATCGGGTCTTCGTGCGTGGTGGCGTGGCTGGTCTCGAAACAACCGCCCTGGTCAATGGCGATGTCGACCAGAACCGCTCCGGGCTTCATCGTCTTCAGCTGGTCACGGCTGATCAGTTTTGGCGCGGCGGCACCAGGGATCAGCACGGCGCCGATCACGAGGTCTGCGTCCTTGATGGCTTCGGCCAGCGAATGGGCAGTCGAATACATGGTCTTCAAGCCGCCGCGGAACTGTTCATCGAGTTCTGCCAAACGGTTATTGTTGCGGTCGAACACCGTCACGTCCGCGCGCATGCCGACCGCGATCTCGGCCGCATGGGTGCCGGAGACGCCGCCGCCAATGATGACGACCTTTGACGGGGCAACACCCGGTACGCCGCCGAGAAGAATGCCGCGGCCGCGCTTGGTGCGCATCAGGGCCCAGGCGGCGACCTGCATCGACATCCGGCCGGCAACCTGGCTCATCGGACGCAGCAGCGGCAAGCCGCCTTGCGCGTCGGTGACGGTCTCATAGGCAATCGCGAGGCAGCCCGATTTCTTGAGGCCTTCGGCCTGAACTGGATCGGGCGCCAGGTGGAGATAGGTGAACAGCGTGTGCGCCGGGGTCAGACGCGCGGTCTCGGTCGGCTGGGGCTCTTTCACTTTCACGATCAGTTCGGAGGCGCTGAAGACCGCATCGGCGTCCGGCAGGATTTTCGCGCCAACAATGGTGTAGGCTTCATTTGCAAAGCCGGAGCCGAGTCCCGCACCGTCCTGAATGTTGACCACATGGCCAGCGCGTACCAGTTCGCCGACGCTTTCCGGCGTCAGGCCGACACGAGATTCCTGTTTCTTGATTTCGGTTGGAACACCAATGCGCATAATTGCCTCCTTGGAGAATGAGGGTGCCTATAAACCTCATTTTGCGCAATTTCCACCCCATGTCTTTGCGGGGCAAAGTCTGGGTCAGGCGGCCTGTTCAATATCCGGCTCGAGCGGGTCCAGATCATCATCGTCGTCTTCGTCCGACTTGGCTTCGCCAATGGCAAAGCGCTCGGTCTCGTGGCTAAGCCAGGCGCTGACCTTGTCTTCCGGCACGTCGAGCGCGTTCAGCATGTCGATGACCATCTCGATGCCGCGCGGATCGCCCATGTTGAAGTGCGTCCGGATCCCAAGCCCGGCAAAACGCACCATGTCTTCCGGTGTGTCGACCGAGACAAAGCGCTTCAGACCCGGAAACCGCCGCTCCACCACCGGCGTCACGTCGTGTGACACTTCATAACGCGGCGAGCCGATCACCAGGGCGCGGGCATTCGTGCCGCCGATAGCCTCGATCAGTTTCATGTTCGATGCATCGCCGAACGAGACCCGGTAGCCGTCAGCCACAGCCGAGAGCATCCGGTCGGGGTCGAATTCGGTGGCGAGATAAGGGATGCCATGATCCTCCAGCGCGTCGACGGCGAGACGGCCGGTCTGTGTCATGCCGACGACGATCACAGGACGGTCAAGCAGCGGCGCGGTGGCTGGCGCGGATTCCATTTTGATCTGGGTCTGGCGGACGATGTGGCGGGAGAGGCGGGCGCCGAGGCCTGCCCAGGCCGGAGCGAGCGCCAGCGATAGGGCGACGGCTGCGACGACGCTACTCATCAGCGCGCCCGGCATGCCGGTAACGATGGCGCCCAGCGACAGAACGACGAGCGTAAACTCGGACCCCTGCGCCAACAGAAACGCCATCTGGGTTGCGCCCGGAACGCTCCAGCCATTTAGGCGCGCCGCGATAAAGCCGAGCACGGTTTTCATGCCGATCATTCCACCCGCTGCCAGCAGGACCAGCGGCAAGTTGCGCAGCAGGGCCGTGACGTCGATCGACAGGCCGACGCTGATGAAGAAGAAAGACAGGAGCAGGCTGCGGAAGGGGGCCATTTCCGTCTGCACTTCGTGGCGGAAGGGCGTGCCGGACACGGCAAGGCCTGCGAGGAAGGCGCCGAGTGTCAGCGACAGGCCAACCATCGCCGTGGCGCAGGCGGCGCCCAGAACGAAGAGAAGGGTAAAGGCGGTAAACGCCTCTTCATTGCGGATCACGGCCAGTGTGCGGAAGACCGGGTTGATCAGGTATTTGCCAGCCAGCAGGGCGGCGGCAAAAGCGAGGCCTGCCTGAACCACCGAGAGGGCAAGGGAGGCGGCAAGCGGCAGATCTGCGCCGCTCAGCAATTGCGTCGAGATCAGGCCGGCAAGGCCGGATGCGCCGGTCTCTGCCCCGCCGAGCGATGTCGCATAGATCATCAGGAAGATGGCCACCATGTCCTGGAAGATCAGTACATGCGTAGCGGTTCTGCCAATGGGACAGGAATTCTGTTCACGCTCTGTCAGGATGCGGGCGACGACCGCCGTGGAGGAAAGGCCAAGGCTGAGACCCACGGCCAGCGCGATGGGCCAGGCGATGCCTGCCATCCACAGCGCGCCGGCGCTCATCAGGCCGGTCAGCATGAGATGCGCGGGCGCAAGACCCAGCAGGTCTCGCCGGCTCTCGCGCAGCTCTCGCATGGAGACGTGCATGCCGATGTCAAAAAGGAGGAAGACAACGCCCAGCTCCGCCAGCAAATGTGTGGCCTGGCTTTCATGGATCAGCCCAAGGGCGTGCGGACCGATCAGTATACCGACGATCAGGTAACCCACGATGGGGCTGAGGCGGGCGGCCTTGCAAAGGAGAGCCGAGGCTGCGCCGAACCCGAGAAGCGTGATCGCTGGGACGAGCGCATCAACCGCTTGCACAGGGGTAAACTCGGCTGCCACGCAATCGTCTCCTTAGGTTCAAAATGTGATTGGGCGTCCCGCCTGCATTATAGATAGGGATGGATTGGGGTAAAACAAAGGCCGCTGATTCCGGCGGGAACCAGCGGCCTTCACCTTGCTGCGCGTGGAGGAGGGCATTGATCCCCGCGCAGTTGGGAGCAGTTGGAAGACTAGAGCGCCTTCGAGATCGTGAAGACGACGCGGTCTTCCGCAATCGAGGTTGCGTCGATATCGGTATCCCAGTAGCGAACGCCGAGGTCGATGCCGACCGGCAGGGTGTAGGTCGCGCCGAGTGACCAGTTGGTGTAGTCACCGCCAGCGTCGTAGCTGTAATTACCGACCGTTGCGTCCACCGAGAATTCGTCCGTGAAGGAATAACCGGCCGACCCTTCGACGTAGACGTTCTTGTTGTCCGGATCCCAGAACATGGAGCCGCCGACCGACACGCCGCTCGTGAAGGTGTAGCCGAGCGCACCCTTCAGTTCGACGAAGTCATAGTCTGCGTCTTCTGCGTCTGGGTAAGCGTAGTAGATGAACCCGACGTCCCAGCTGATGCCGCTTTCGGTTTCGCCAGCGATGCCGCCGTAGAGGTCGAGTTCGACGTTGCTGTCTTCCGGCTCATCGCTGAAGTCGACGTTCGACGCCCAAGTGCCAGCATAAAACAGGCCGTTAGCGTAGTCGAAGCCGCCAGAGATCGCCATGTCTTCGTTCGACTGTGAAACGCCGCGCCAGACATAGTCTGTCGTCATTGCGACGTTGCCCGACCATTCGCCTTCAGCAAGGGCTCCGCCAGCGGCGGATGCGAGTACTGCGAGGGCGACCCCCGCCCGTGTAACCTTGGATACCATTTTGAACTTCCCCGTTCTTGATATGCGCGCTTCGTTGAGCGCCATGACCAGATTGACGCGCCTCGGGGCGGCGGCGGACCTAAAAAAAATTTATCAGGGTACCGAAATAAGGAACGCCGCTGAATTGAGCAGACTTAAGGCATGCCTGCCTCAAATTCGGGCGTCACCAAAAGGTCAGCGCGCCACCAGAGGGGCATAGCCAAGGTGCATTCCGGCATCGACGAGAAGGGTTTCTCCCGTCACATGGCGGCTTGCATCACTGCAGAAGAAAAGGGCCGAATCTGCAATGTCGTCGGGGCCACTGGCTACGTTCAGCGGGACTGACGCTGCGACACCTGCTTCCATTTTTCTGTATTGCTCCTCGCCCATCTGGTCCTTGAACCAGCGCGTGCCGATGAAGCCCGGACAGATGGCGTTAACTCTGATGGAGGGGGCCAAGGCGCGGGCAAGCGAGAGGGTCATCGTGTTGAAAGCGCCCTTTGAGGCAGCATAGGCGACCGAAGACCCGACGCCTGTAACGCCTGCAATTGATGAGACATTCAGGACCGCCGCAGCGCGTCCGGTCTCTTCGTGGGACTTTACCAAGAGGTGCTTGCAGGCCTGCATCATGAGGAACGGACCGGCGACATTCACAGCGTAGATGTCGAGGAAGTCCTGCCGCGAGAGGGCGTCGAGGTCTGCATGGTCGCGCGCATGGCGGGTGATTCCCGCATTGTTGACCAGAATATCCAGCCGGCCCCAGAGACCGGCCGCGTCGGCGAGGGCCTTGCAGCCTTCCTCGGTGGAGACATCCGCCTGGACCAGACGAGCCTGCGCGCCGAGAGCCTGGCAATCGGAAACCGTCTGTTCGGCGTCAGCGAGGGATTTGGTGCAGTTGATGATCACATCGGCGCCGCGTTCAGCCAGCCTGAGCGCAATCGACCGCCCGAGACCCGTGGCCGAGCCCGTCACAATTGCTTTGCGTCCTGCCAGATCCTTCATGTCCGCCACGATGGGGCTCCCTGTCTTTTGTACTGTTGCAGCGCTTGTGAAGGCAGATTTTGACTGCGTCAACGAAAGCTCAATGGCTGTGGAATATACAGGCGGTTACAATTGGAGACGCAGGATATGGTTCTGCTCCTGAATCTGGCCGTGGCAACGGTCATGGTCGCGGTGACCTTCTCGATCCATTTCGCAGGGCTGGTTGGCCTGACAGCGCTGCTGCGGCATCAGGGCAACCGTCTGCGGGGCCGTCTTTCGACGATTGGGCAGGGGGTCGGCATCCTGGTTGTCGTTTTCAGCCTGTTTGCGCTGCACTCGCTGCAGATATGGCTCTATGCGTTCGCCTATTTGTTCGTTGGGGAGCTCCACCAGATCGAGACGGCGGTTTATTTTTCGACATCGACCTTCACGACAGTCGGCTTTGGCGATGTGATCTTGTCGCATAACTGGCGGATGTTGGGGGTTGCGGAGTCCATGAATGGTTTCCTCCTGATCAGCTGGTCGACGGCCTTCCTCGTTTCGCTTACGGGCCGGGTGCGCGCCTTCGAAGCCACAATCGAAGGCCTGGAAGACTAGGCATTTGCCGGCAGTTTCCCATCAGAAACGCGTACGCACTCACACATGACGTTGGCTTTTTACGAGCCTTTTGTCGCTCCGTCATATGTGGACAAGTCCGGATGGCCAGCGTAACTCCGGCGGGCTGAATTAAAATTGTTACTTGCGGGGCTACCAGCGTACCGATGTTCAAAAAAATCCTGATCGCAAACCGGGGCGAAATCGCCGTTCGAGTCATCAAGACCTGCCGCCGTATGGGCGTGCAGACCGTGGTGGTCTATTCCGACGCCGATGCTGGCTCGATGGCTGTCGAGATGGCCGACGAGGCTGTGTATATTGGCGGTTCGCCTGCATCAGAGTCCTATCTCGTTGCCGACAAGATCATTGCGGCGGTAAAGCAGACCGGCGCGGAAGCCATCCATCCGGGCTTCGGCTTCCTGTCCGAGAACCCGGCCTTCGCCAAACGGCTTGAAGAAGAGGGCATCGGCTGGATCGGTCCGAACGCTTTCGCCATTGATGCGATGGGTGACAAGATCAGCTCCAAGAAGCTCGCCGCCGAAGCGGGCGTGAACACGGTGCCGGGCCATATGGGCCTGATTGAGGACACCAAGGAAGCCGTGAAGATATCCAAAGAGATCGGCTATCCGGTGATGATCAAGGCGTCGGCCGGCGGCGGCGGCAAGGGCATCCGCGTCGCCTATAATGACAAGGACGTCGAAGAGGGCTTCCCGGCCGTGAAGGCCGAAGCGAAAAGCTCCTTTGGCGACGACCGCGTCTTCATTGAGAAATTCATTCTTGAGCCGCGCCACATCGAGATCCAGGTGCTAGGCGACAAGCACGGCAACTGCATCTATCTGAATGAGCGCGAGTGCTCGATCCAGCGCCGCAACCAGAAAGTCATCGAGGAAGCGCCTTCGCCGCTGCTCGATCCGGAAACGCGCAAGAAAATGGGCGAACAGGCCGTCGCGTTGGCCAAAGCTGTCAACTATGACAGCGCCGGCACGGTTGAATTCGTCGTGTCCGGCAAGGACAAGGGCTTCTACTTCCTCGAAATGAACACCCGTCTGCAGGTGGAGCACCCGGTGACCGAGATGATCACCGGTGTCGACCTGGTGGAACAGATGCTGCGCGTCGCCGCCGGCGAGAAGCTGAAGATCAAGCAGTCCGACATCGGCATCAATGGCTGGGCCGTGGAAAGCCGTGTCTACGCAGAAGACCCCTACCGCAACTTCCTGCCGTCCATCGGCCGCCTGAAGCGCTTCCATCCACCCGGTGAAGGCAAGCTCGGCAAGGGTGAAGTGCGCATGGACAGCGGGGTCCGCGAGGGCGACGAGATTTCCATGTTCTACGACCCGATGATCGCCAAGCTGATCACCCACGGCAAGGACCGCGACACCGCGCTCGACGTGCATGGCGAGGCGCTGGACCGGTTCCACATCGAGGGCATCCAGGACAACATCCCCTTCATCGCTGCAGTGATGGACGAGAAGCGTTTTCGCTCTGGCAATATCACCACGGCCTATATCAAGGATGAGTTCCCGGACGGCTTTGATGGCGTGCCGCCGACCAAGACCCAGGAAACCCAGCTGATCTGCGCTGCTGCCTATGTGCATGGCTTCTTCTCGCGCCGCGCCGCACTGACCAGCGGTCGCATGGCGCCGGTGCCGGAAGCCCGCCGTGACTGGGTCGTGATCCTCGGTGACAACCAGTACCCGGTCACGCTGGATCTGGGCGGAGAAGGGGATGCGGAGATCACCATCAATGGCGGCAAGCCGCATTCGCTGGTGACCAACTGGCACCCCGGTCTGCACCTCGTCGAAGGTTCGCTGGACGGCAATCCGTTCGCGGTGAAGTTCGCCAACCGGACTGAAGGCTATCTTTTCCGCCACCGCGGTGTCGCCCTGCGCGCGCTGGTCTGCACCCCGCAGATCGCAGAGCTGCATGCCCGCCTGCCAGAGAAACCGAAGCCCGACACGTCGAAGTTGATTATGTCTCCTATGCCCGGACTGGTTGTGTCCGTGGACGTGGTGCCCGGTCAGGAAGTGCAGGAAGGCGAAGCCGTCTGCGTCGTTGAGGCCATGAAAATGCAGAACATTATCAGGGCGGACGCAACCGGAACGGTCAAGACGATCAACGTCAGCGCGGGTGACAGTGTCGCCGCCGACGAAATTATGGTTGAGTTCGCCTGATCCGGGGATGAATTAACCTCCCAATAATGAAATTGCCGCGCTATCCTGTCGCATCTGAGGCAGGTGGCGGGTCGCGTTCCGCCATTGCGTTCTTGGACTATGGGGCGAGGCAGAGGGCGCTCGCCACAAAATAGGGGACCGATCCATGGTCAGCTTTTCTGACGCAGTAAAAATGTTCTTCTCCCGCTACACCGACTTCCAGGGCCGGTCGCGCCGTTCGGAATACTGGTGGGTGGCTTTGTTTAACTTCCTCGTCTTTGCTGTGATTGGCGGACTGGCGTTCGCGCTGGGCGGCGATTTCGAGAGCGGCCAAATGAACCCCATCGGCATGCTCTTGTTCGGTGTGCTCGGGCTCTATGGCCTTGGCATCGTGATCCCGAGCATCGCGCTTTACGTTCGCCGACTTCATGACATTAACCAGACCGGCTGGATCTATCTCGGCATCATCGTGGCCAGCATGATTCCGCTGATCGGCCTGATCGCTTCGATTGCTTCAATCGTGATCGCATGTCTTCCCGGCACGGTTGGCCCGAACAAGTATGGTGACGATCCGAAAAACCCGACGCTTGGCGCGGCGGACACGTTCATCTGAGCCTGTTCCGGCCTCGACCGGCACGTATCATGAGGGCCGGGCCCAGCAGGGTCCGGCTCTTTTTGTTGCAGGTTTCGCTTGCGTGGATTTATCGTTTATTGATAAGACCGCTGCAGACTGACTTATCAGATCACCGGAGACACAATCCTTCATGGACATCAGCCACGTCCTGCTCAGCCCGAAAGGCCGCATTGGTTCGCGCGACTTCCTTCGCGGCCTGATCCTGCTCACCGGCGCCTCTCTGGTCGTGCAGGTTCTCACCAGCAGTGTCTCTATTGGCGCATCGGTGCTGCAATATCCCTTGCTGTGGGGCTATCTCTGCGTGCTGGGCAAGCGCCTGCATGATGCTGGGCAGACTGCCTGGCTCAGCCTGATCTTCCTGCTCGGCTTTGTGATCCTGTCGTCGATTCTGGATACGGTTCTGATACCGCTTCTGTCGCCGCAAATGGTGCCGCTCATCCAGCAGATTCAGGAAGTGGCCAAGACGGAAGGCCTGTCCGGAGCGTTCAATGCCCAGCAGGAGCATGTGCTCGAGCTTTCCCGCGGCCTGGCGCTGACGACGCTCGCCAGCTTCCTCATCTCCAGCACGGCCCTGGCTTTCATCGGTGCGCGCCTGCCGTCCGATCCGAAATCGAATTCCCACGGGCCGGCGACCGGCTCCTCCAACGCGTCCTGACTTCTCCCTCGCCAAGGATCATTGTCCACATGAAACCCCTCGACCCCACCGCGATCGACCCGCACCGGCCCTGGATCAAGGATGCGCGCGACAATCCGCACGAGATGAACTGGGTGCAGACCTTCTTCAACCCGCTTGGTGCCAGCTCCAAGCTGCACTTCAGCCGGGCCTGGACCTTCATGTTCCTCGGCCGGATCCTTCTCTTCATCGTGCCGGTTTTTGCTGTGTCCATCGCTTCACTGGCGGGCGCGGATCTCAGCGCGGCCTGGAAGCCGATCGAGGCGATCGTCCTGCCGGTCCCGGCGCTTCTGGTGCCGTTCTTTGCGTTTACCCTCCTGACGGAAATGACGTCATGGGTGGCGCACGTCCGCCGCTTCCATGAAACGCACAAGTCCACTCTGTGGGCGATGATCGTACTGATCCCGTTGATTCTGGGCCTGGTTGGCTTCTCCATCGGCGCTCAGGGCGGCATCAAAGAGTACGAGTCCATGCACGCACCGAAGCCAGCGGCCGAATCCGTGGCAACGGATGGGCCTGAGGCGGCAGCCACGGACACCGAAGCCGCTGCGAAGCCGAAACAGGGCCAACATGGGCCACAGCGCAATGGCCCGCCGCAGAGCGAACTCGCCATGGCAGCCGGGGCGGGCTTCGGTCTTGCCATGATGATCTGGGCCGTATGCTCATTCTTCGTGATGTTCTGGACGCTGCTCTATGTCGCGCGCATGCCGAATGGCGGCGTCGGCCGGTTCAAGACCGGCAGCGACATCGCGCAGGGCGAAGAGAAAGACCTGCCGGCCAGTTACGCCGCGGGCTGAAGCGGGCAGGGGACGGGTGTCAGCGCGCTGCCGAACACGGTTTTGAACGCATCGCGCAAGGCAATGTCTGCATCCGCCATGGTCGCCGGAATGCCGAGATCGGCAAGGCTGGTGACGCCATAGCGCGGATCAGCGATGCCGCACGGCGTGATGCCGGTAAAGTGCTCCAGGTCCGGCTCCACGTTCAGGCTGATTCCGTGGAAGCTGACCCAGCGCTTGAGGCGCACCCCGATGGCGGCGATCTTGTCCTCACGCAGCGGGCCACCTGCCGCCGTCCGGTCGACCCAGACGCCGACCCGGCCATCGCGTGGCCCTGCATCGATATTGAAGCTCTGCAGTGCGGTGATGATCCAGCGTTCCAGATTCTGCACGAAGGCGCGCACATCTTTTCCGCGGGCGCCGACATCCAGCATCACATAGGCCACCCTCTGGCCAGGGCCGTGATAGGTGTATTGCCCGCCGCGTCCGGCATCGAAAACGGGGAAGCGGGACGGGTCGCGCAGGTCGTCCAGCTTGGATGACGTGCCTGCGGTGTAGAGCGGCGGATGCTCCAGAAACCAGACAAGCTCGGGGGCGCCGTCCTCACGGATGGCACGGGCGCGCGCCTCCATGAAGGCGAGGGCGTCTTCATACGGAACCGGGCTATCCGACACGGCCCATTCGACAGGAGGAAAATTGTTCATCACAGCCCGCATATAGGATGTATTCGGGGCTTCACAAAGCGCCAGTCGGGCCTTATACGGCGCCTCTGCCTCGAATGAGACCAGTGTGCGGTCATGGCGGAATTGGTAGACGCGCAGCGTTGAGGTCGCTGTGGGGCAACCCGTGGAGGTTCGAGTCCTCTTGACCGCACCATTTCACCGGCCTGCGGTGAAATGGCTTTAATGCAGATCCTGTTTTCCTGACAATCTTTCAAGCCGTCAGGCCCTTGGCGCTTTGCCAAAGGCACGGTCGATCTCGTCCAGCAATGCGGTGGCGGCGGCATAATCCGGTTTCAGCCGCAGCGCTTCTTCAAGGTCGGCATGGGCAGGCCCCGGCGCATCGAGCGCGAGGCTCGCCATGGCGCGGTTGTAGAGGGCGTAGGCGCGCCGGTCCGGGCTGATCTTGCCGGGTTGGTGCAGCACGTCGATCGCCTCCTCATAGCGGCCAAGCCGGATCAGGGCGGCCGACTGGCTTATGGAAATGTCTTCAAGTTCCGGCGCCAGTTCACGCGCTTCCTCGAAACGCTCGACGGCGGCGTCCAGTTCACCGAGCCGGAGACGCGCTGTGCCGGCATTGGCCAGCGCTGCGGCACGGTCGCGGTCTGTCAGGCCCGCCTGAGTGATTGCTTCGTCGCACAGCCGTTTCAGGCGCGGACTGTCCGAATCGGTTGTGGCAATCTCATTGGCGCAGGCCTCGGCCGGGCTAGGGCCTGCTGCAAGGACGAGCGGGGCTGCCAGCGCAGGATCGACGGCGGCGGCCATTATCAGGGCGGTGAAGGTGAAGGCACGGGGGAGTTGCATGATGCAGGTCTCTATATGTTGTATATGCACGATAGGTGGTGCGTGGGCACCGCGAAAGCCCCGTCCGGCCGAGGAGAAGCCGGACGGGGAAGTGAGGCACCAGCATGCGGAGTTGAGACAGAACCATGCCGGGCCCTCAGCTCTAATAGTGTATATACACTAATATTGCTTATCCATACACGATCGCTAAACCGTGACCGCAATAAAAATGGGTATTATTGGACATTAACGTCCGTTGCTGCATATACACATAGTGATGACAACGCTGACGACAAAAGACGAGATCCTGTTCGAAGTGACGGGCCATTGTGTTGCGGGCCGGGTGCTGCGCGCCGCCCGTCTGATTACTCGCCATTATGATGATGCGCTGCGGCCCACGGGCCTGACCATCACGCAGTTCGGCCTGCTGCATGTGATTGGCCGGTATGAGCCGGAGTCGATCTCCCGGGTGGCCGAGCTGATGAACCTCGACCGCACCTCGCTGTCGCGAAACCTGAAGCCGCTGGAAAAAGCTGGTTTCGTCCATCGTGGAAATGAAGGCAGCCAGCGCAAGCGCCGGGTTTTGCTCACCACGCTAGGCCTGAAAAAGCTGGAAGAAGCACGGCCCTATTGGAAGGCCGCCCAGGCCCGGATGGAAGACGTTCTGGGCGAGCCCCATCTCGAAAATCTCACATTGGCCCTGCGCGAAGTGCGTCCGGACGCACTGAACCCCTGAGTTCCCGTCGGACGGGCCTTGCCGCGGCGCAGCAACAGCGGCAAGACAAGCGCCATGACGGACGTGTCCACGCCTCCTAATCCGGCGCCAGAACCGCCGAATGTCGATCCGGATCTGCTGGACGACCTCGTCGATGCTGTCGAAGAGGATGATTCCCGCTGGCTGGCGCGTACGCTGCAGCGCATGCACCCGGCGGACGCGGCCGACCTGCTGGAAGCGCTGCCCTTCGACACCTTCTCCGAGGCGGTTGAACTGCTGGGCGGGGAGCTGCCGTCCGACATCCTGATCGAGCTGCGCGACTCCTATCGCGAAGAAGCCGTCGACGTCATGCCCGACAGGGCCGTCGCCAACGCGCTTGATGAACTCGACTCCGATGACGCGACCGTCATCCTCGAAGACCTTGAAGATGACCGGCGCGAGCGCATCCTGGACGAACTGGCACCGTTCGACCGGGCCCAGCTGGAACGCGGCCTCGCCTATGAAGAGGAATCGGCCGGCCGTCTCATGCAGACGGAATTTGTGGCCGTACCGGAATACTGGACCGTCGGCCACGCCATCGACCATGCCCGGGAGATTGGCGAAGAGCTGCCGGAAGTTTTCTACGAGATTTATGTTGTCGACCCGGCCCACAGGCTGCTCGGCATCGTCCAGCTGGCCTCGCTGATGCGCACGCCGCGCGATGTCCTGCTGTCTGACCTGATGACCGACCCGCTCTCGGACATCCAGACCAATATGGACCAGGAAGAGGTGGCCTTCCAGTTTCAGAAATATTCGCTGGCCTCGGCGCCGGTAAAGGATTCCGGTGGGCGCCTCGTTGGCATGATCACGGTCGATGACATGGTCGACGTCATGCAGGAAGAGGCTGCTGAAGACCTGTTCTCGCTGCTCAACGTCAGCTCGGCGGATGGGTCCGACTCTGTGTTCGACACGGTCCGCGCGCGGGCGCCATGGCTGGCGGTAAATCTCGTGACGGCCTTTGTCGCGTCGGGCATCATTTCCCTCTTTGAAGGCACGATCAATCAGGTCGTCCAGCTGGCCGTGCTGATGCCGGTTGTGGCGGCGCTGGGTGGCAATGCCGGCAGCCAGGGCCTGGTGGTCGCCGTGCGCGGCATCGCAGACCGCCAGCTGGAAGGGGACGCCGTGCGCCGCGCCATCATGCGCGAAGCGCTCAGCGGGCTCGTGAATGGCATCCTGTTCGCCATCGGCGTCGGCCTTGTCGCGCTGGTCTGGTTCCATGATGTGAAACTGTCGCTGGTGCTCGCCACTGCGATGCTGGCGACGTTCCTGTGGGCGGGCTTTTCGGGCATCCTGGTGCCGCTGGGGCTGAAGAAACTGGGCGCTGACCCGGCAGTTGCCTCATCCGTTTTCGTGTTGACGCTCACGGATGTGATGGCATTTTTCTCGTTTCTCGGATTGGCCACACTGGTCCTGCTTTGAAGCGGGCAGCAGTGCTGGACTCCCTCATCAGGGGAAAAGGCGCGCCATTTGCAGGCGTGCCACATAGAAAAAGCCAACTGTTTCAATACGGGAGCCATTCCGCATGGCCCTGCCTATGCGCACGTCGGGAGCCGGGGTCGAGCTTATCAAGAGCTTCGAAGGCTTTCGTGCGCGCGCAACTGAGCTTCCCGATGGCAAATGGATCGTCGGTTTCGGTCACACGGAAAGCGCCCGGGAGGGCCTGAGGGTTACCCGCGAGGACGCTGAACTGGTGCTGCGCCACCACGATCTCAAGCCCATCGAAGACCTGATCCGCGACCGGGTGCTGACCCCACTCAGCCACAACGAGTTCGATGCGCTGGTCTCCTTCGTGTTCAATATCGGGCCAGAGGCCTTTCTCGAATCGAATGTTCTGGCGCTACTGAACAGTGGCGAGCGCCTCCAGGCCGCCGAGGGCATGTCTGCCTGGCGCAAGGGCAGGGTGGATGGCGAGGTCCGTGTCGTCGATGCGCTGGTCCGCCGACGCGCCGCTGAGAAGGCCCTGTTCCTGGAACATCCCGCTGGCCGCATCCCGGTGCCGGGCGCCTTGCTGCGTCCGCAATTCGATCCGGGCGCCGCCCTCGTCCTGTCACGGGAACGGGCGGTCGTGATCGAGGCCCGCACCGAAGGTGGCCGCACATCTGCAAAGCCAGCCGATTCAGCGCCACAGGCAGCCGCCCGCGCGGTGGCTGAGCGGATGTCGAAATTGCTGGGCGACCAGGACAGAAATACCGCTCCTGAGAGCGAGCCCCTGCCGGGCGTGCCGACCGCCGACGAGATCAAACGGGCCGTCTCCGCGCTTGCCGAGCCGGATGGCCCCGGTGAAGACCGCGCGTCTGATACGGTCATCGAAGCTGTGCCAGACCGTCTCCCTGAGTCTACGTTGGTCACCCCTGAGCCCGCGCCTGTGTCACCTCCGGTCTCCGGTCTGCGCGATGCGCTGCGCCCGCCGGTCGTTCCGCCCGTCCGTCAGGCCTTTGGCGGCGAGATGAGCCTGATGCGCTGGCTGCCCTATGCGCTTTTGTCGGGCCTCGGCATTTTTGGCGTCTTCGCGGGTATCCGCCGGATTGCCAGCTCGCCGGTCTCACCCCTGCCGGCCAGCCCGAGCGAGATCTATGTTGGCCCGCTGCTGGCCTTTGGCTCGGCCATGCTGTGCATTCTGGCCGTCTATTATCTCTACCGGGCGATCACGCGTCAGGATTGACCTGCTGACAGGCGGGAAATGGCCTGCTAGTCAGACGCCATGATTCCGAACGCATATCCCACACTGAACTTCGATCTCGGCGAAACCGCCGACATGATCCGTGAAACCGTGGCAAGTTTTGCCCAGAACGAGATTGCGCCGCGCGCGGCGGAAATCGACCGGACGGACAAATTCCCCCGCGACCTGTTGCCGAAGATGGGCGAGCTTGGCTTGCTTGGCATCACGGTCGAAGAGGAATGGGGCGGTACCGGCCTTGGCTATCTCGAACATGTCGTGGCGATGGAGGAAATCTCCCGCGCGTCGGCTTCTGTGGGCCTCTCCTATGGTGCCCATTCGAACCTCTGCGTGAACCAGATCCGCCGCTGGGCCAGCGATGCCCAGAAGGCGCGCTACCTGCCCAAGCTGATCAGCGGCGAACATCTCGGTTCCCTCGCCATGAGCGAGAGCGGGGCAGGCTCAGACGTCGTCTCGATGAAGCTGCGCGCCGAGAAGAAGGGCGACCGCTACGTCCTTAACGGCACCAAGATGTGGATCACCAATGCGCCGGATGCCGACGTGCTGGTCGTCTATGCCAAGACAGAGCCTGACGCCGGATCGAAAGGCATCACGGCTTTCCTGATCGAGCGCGGCATGAAGGGCTTCTCCGTCGCCCAAAAGCTCGACAAGCTCGGCATGCGCGGCTCGGAAACGGGTGAGCTTGTTTTCGAGGATTGCGAAGTTCCGGAAGAGAATGTCATGGGGCCACTGAATGGCGGTGTCCGTATCCTGATGAGCGGGCTCGACTATGAGCGCGCCGTTCTGTCTGCCGGGCCGACCGGCATCATGCAGGCCTGCATGGATGTCGTGATCCCTTACATCCACGACCGTAAACAGTTCGGCCAGTCCATCGGCGAGTTCCAGCTGATCCAGGGCAAGCTTGCGGACATGTATGTCCAGATGAATGCGGCCAAGGCCTATGTTTATGCTGTCGCCAAATCCTGCGACCGGGGCGAGACGACCCGCAAGGATGCCGCCGGCGCGATCCTCTATGCGGCCGAAACGGCGACAAAGCTGGCGCTCGACGCGATCCAGATTCTCGGTGGTAACGGTTATATCAACGAATACCCGACCGGGCGCCTGCTGCGCGATGCCAAGCTCTACGAGATCGGGGCAGGCACCTCCGAAATCCGCCGCTGGCTGATCGGCCGGGAGCTGTTCGGCGAGACGGCGTAGAGGGCTGGCCAAGCGTGCACCGGTAAGTAATGTTGTCCCTCAATTTATGGGGGATTGTCATGCGTCGCGGTATTTATCTGTTCTGGGCTTTTGCCTCGCTCGCAGCCTGCGCGACAGCGCCGTCGCTGCCACCTGAACCTCTCGCGGATGATGGCACGCCATGTATCGCCGACCGCGACGCCCTTATGGCAATGGACTACTGGACATTCGACCAGGACCCGGCGGGCTCGCAGGCTGTCTATGGCAAGCCCGGTTGTGAACTCATCGGAGCGGACCTGATCCGCGACTATCACGCCGCCTTGCGCGAAAAGGGAGAGCCGGTCACGCACACGTTCCCACAAGGGACGATAACTTTTGGTGAGACGGGCGAGATTACGGGGCTCTACTGGCATGAAGGCCAGATCCGTGCGTTCGAGGGGCAGACCGAGAATGCCAAGTCCTTGTTCCGCAAGTTCATCGACGCGGATAGGAACAGCATCGCAAGCAACCGGCATTATGCGCTCGCGACGATTGCATTTCTCGATAGTGACAAGGATGCACTCCTCATGAAGCGCGCCGCGCTGGCTGCCGTCGTGCCAGAGGACAACATTAATCTCGGCGTTGTGGACGGGCTGATCGCCTGCTTCGACAGGCCCTACAAGGATGCTTATGGTGCGGTGGAGTGCGATCGGCGACCAGGGCGCCAGTCCGTAACGCCTTAGGCGCTTATCCGCCGTTCCTCGAAATCCGTTGGCAGGCTAAGCACTTTTCCGATCACCGCGACGAGCGAGCGCTCGTCGATTGGTTTGGCGACATAGCCGTCAAAGCCCTTGGCGAGGTATTTCTCGCGGTCACCGCGCATGGAATCTGCGGTCAATGCAATCACAGGCGCGACCCGGTTCAGGCTCGCCGAATTGCGCAGGCGTTTGAACGCTTCCGCACCGTCGAGGCCCGGCATGTGGATGTCCATCAGCACGATATCGAACGGTTCAAGATCCAGGATTTCCAGCGCCTCATTGCCGTCAGCCGCTTCGCTGACCACGAGGCCGTAATGCTCCAGGAAAGTCCGGGCGACGCGGCGGTTGATGCCATTGTCGTCGACCACAAGCGCGCGGCGCCCGCCAAGACCTTCGCGGCGCGCAGCCGGGGAGGCGGGCTTGGGCAGCACGGCGTCCTGAACGTGGATAACGTCGCTCGATTCGGCGAGGAATTTCAGGGTGAAGACGGAGCCGCGCCCAGGCTCGCTGACAACGGAGACATCGCCGCCCATCATCCGCGCCAGTTTGCGCGTGATCGGCAGGCCAAGGCCGGTGCCGCCGAACCGGCGCGTGGTCGATCCATCGGCCTGTGAGAAGCTTTCGAACACGCGCTCAATCTTGTCGGCTGGAATGCCGCAACCGGAATCCGTGACGTGCACGATCACGCGTGAGTCGCCTGTCTCCGTCGGCTCGCAGGTGACGACAACCATGACGTCGCCATGTTCGGTGAACTTGATGGCGTTCGAGACGAGGTTGCCGACGCACTGGCGCACGCGCACCGGGTCGAATGTCAGGCGCGAGGGCACGCTCGGGTCGATGAAGAGCTGAACTTTCAGCCCTTTCTCTTCGGCGGTCGCGGCATGAAGCTTGATCATGCGGCTGAGCTTGTGGCGGAGGTCGCCAGAGACAGGCGTCACTTCCAGCTTGCCGGCTTCGATCTTGGACAGGTCCAGAATATCGTTCAGGATCGACATCAGCGTCTTTCCGGAATCGAGAATGGTGGCGACCTGTTCTTTCTGGTCAGGTGTCAGATTCGTGTGAGCCAGAACCTGCGTCATGCCCAGAACACCGTTCAGCGGTGTGCGGATCTCATGGCTCATGTTTGCCAGGAATTCGGACTTCAGTCGTGTTGCCTGTTCGGCCTGGTGCAGCGCGTTGCGCAGGTCGTGGACCTTCTGGCGTTCTTCGCGCACATCGCGGACATAGGTGATGAAAATGCGCTCGCCCGTTGCTTCCCATTTGGCGCTAGACAGGGACAGCTCGACCCGGTTCGTCTTGCCCGACTTGGTTGGGGTCTCAGCTTCGGTCACATGGCGCAGGACTTCGCCGCTCAACAGCTTCTTTGCAAGCTCCGGTTCGGGCCGGTAGGTTCCCTGGCCGGTCAATATGCCGACATCCTGGCCGAGCAGCTCTGCCTCGGAATATTCCGACATGTCGCAGAGGGCCCGGTTCACATAGATGACCTTGCCTTTGGAATCGCTGAGCACGATGCCGTGCAGGGCGTGGTCGCAGGCGGCCTTCGCCAACTCGTAAAGGCTCAGCGCTTCGTCGCGTTCCTGGGCGATCTCGGTGATTTCATGGGAGACAGACAGGGCTCGGCGCTCGCCATCGCGCTCAACGGGGATGAGCATGGTCTTCATCACTTTGCCGAGCATCTTCGCGGCCCGGCCTTGTGAAGTGATCATCGTGACCGGTTCGCCGGTCTCAATGACTTTGATCACCGCGCGGACCATGTCTGAGTTCTTGTACTTTTCGTCGAACTCGAAAATCCGCATCCCGACGACGCTCGCGCCATCCTTGCGGATCGATTCGTTCATCAGCCGGTTGGACGCGGTCCATTCCAGGTCGACAATCTGGCCGGACTCATCACGGATCGCCGCAGTCTCGCAGACCACAACGGGCAGCATGTCCAAAAGGCTCATATCCATGCGCAGCATCTCCCAGCCAACCCCGACACCCGAGGGAAAGCTGCCCGAATATGCTTAACACTGTATTGAAGATTACGGTTTCGACATCATCCGCGCTGCGGATGAGTTGGTAATACAAGCCCAGATTGATCGAGCGCCAGAAGGGTGGCCCGGTAGCCAGCCTCGACGGTTTCTTCATAGGCTTCCCAGTCGCGCAACTGGGTGGAGACCAGTTCCGGCAGGATCAGCACATCGGTGATGTCCCGGCCGAATTCGGTATTCGCGCGGATCGTCGCGGCTCGCATCAACACGCCGGCAATCGGGGGTGGGCTGGAGAAGCCGTGCCGCAAGACCCAGCGCACGAAGCCTGCAGGTTTCTCGAATTCTGCGATGTCGAGGCCTTCCGGCTGGCGTGTCACATCCGATCCGACGACGAAGCCGCGATGCATGTCGCGCATCACATCGACCGGGAAATTGTTCAGCACGGCGCCGTCGACCAGAAGGTCATTGCCATCGACCACCGGCGGCAGGATGCCGGGCAGGGAGATCGTCGCCCTCAGGGCATCCGCCAGCCTGCCGGTGCGATGAATGCGCTGGGTGCCGGTCATCAGATTGGTCGAAGTGGAGAAAAAGGGGATGTCGAGGTCGCCGATTTCTGCCTCGCCGAAATGTTCTTTCAGGCGGGCATTGACGCGCAGGCCCTTCACCATGCCGACCACCGGCAGGGTGTAGTCGCCAAGCGGATTGCTTTCCACGAAGGCCTTGCGGATGCGCTGGTCGATTTCTGCATCGTTCCAGCCCATGGCGACACAAGCGGCGACGACCGCGCCCATCGAGGCCCCACCGATAAAGTCGATCGGAATGCCTCGTTCGCGCATCGCCTTGACCACGCCGATATGGGAATAGGCCCGGGCTCCGCCGCCGGAAAAGACCAGTCCGACCGACCGGCCCCCGATGACCCGCGCCAGCCGGTCGCAAGGTACACCCTCCATGCCCTGCCAGTGGAACAGGCGGCTTGCTCCGGCTGCGTTCAGCCATTCCACCGGGCGGCAGGCCCGCCGGTTGTCGCCGGGGTGCAGCAGCACGACATCGACCAGTTTCAGCGTCCGGGCGGGAGAATCGTCCTCGGGCATCAGCGGGTTGGACGGTTTCGCGTCAGCCCGGCCAAACACCCAGATCCGGTCTGCCTGGCGCACGGACAGCTTGTACCAGGGCGTATCGCCAATCGTGGTCACCAGGATCACTATGTCATGGCGCAGTTCCAGATCGTCGAAGAAGGCGGTCGGCTTGTCCTCTCCGGTGGTTTCGTTGACGACGATGGCAGACAGGCCAAGCCGTTCGATGCTGGCCTTCAGCGCCTTGGCGCGCAGCATCAGGTCGATCGTGGGGGAGGTGGCCACAAGGGTGAACACTTTCGGCGCCGCGCTGACATTGCGCTGACCCTGACGGCCAACGCGGCGCAGGATGATCCGGATCATTTGCTCCAGCAGTTCCGGCTCGGACTTGACCAGCTTGCGCCAGCCCTCGCGGGAAAAGCCGACGATTTCAGAATCGCGCAGGGCATAGATCGAACTGGTGTGCGGGGCGTCTTCCGCGACGCCGTCGCCATCCTCATCAATCCCGCCAAGAAAGAGGGACATTTCGCCGACAGGCTCACCCGGCCGGATGTGGCCGACGAACTCGCCCCGTCCATCGGGCGTCTCCCGGAATGCGCCGAGGGCCCCGGACAGGACGAAATAGATCTTGTCGGCGGGCTCGTTCCGCAGAAACAGGGTTCCCCCGGCCGGCACACAAAACCATGACGCCTCACGCCCTGCAGCCTTCATGGCTTTGGCGGGCACGCCTTTGAGAAACGCGATGGTTTGCAGGGAGGGGGTAATGTCCAGCTTCATGGTTCTGAACATGCGCATGGCTCGCAGCCTTTCCTAGAGGGTCCAGGTGCCAGTCTGGTAAATTCCGGTGACGTACGCGTGACACCCGCCTCGCACCCAGCTAAGCCTGCCCAAAACGTGTAAAGGGAGGCTGAATGCCCGTCCTGAAATCCAGTCTCGATGTGGCAGGCCCGCGCTTTGCGGCGAACAAGGCCGCCATGGGGCGCCTGCTCGATGAGCTGCAGGCGCACACCGCCGCTGCGGCTATGGGCGGCCCGGAAGCCTCTCGAACGCGCCATGTGGAGCGCGGCAAGCTGTTGCCGCGCGAGCGGGTTGAGCGCCTGCTGGACCCCGGCACGCCGTTCCTTGAGATCGGGGCGCTGGCCGCCCACGGTATGTATGACGATGAGGCGCCGGGCGCTGGCATTATCACGGGCGTGGGCCGCGTCGAGGGCCGCGAATGCCTGATCGTGTGCAACGATCCGACGGTCAAAGGCGGCGCCTACTTCCCCATGACGGTGAAGAAGCATCTCCGGGCCCAGGAAGTCGCGCTCGAGAACCATCTGCCCTGTATTTACCTTGTCGATAGCGGCGGGGCAAACTTGCCCCACCAATCGGAAGTCTTTCCGGACCGGGAGCATTTCGGCCGCATCTTCTACAATCAGGCTCAGATGAGCGCGAAGGGTATTCCCCAGATCGCCTCGGTCATGGGCAGCTGCACGGCGGGCGGCGCCTATGTGCCGGCCATGTCGGACGAGACGGTCATCGTGCGAAAGCAGGGGACGATCTTCCTCGGCGGGCCGCCACTGGTGAAAGCCGCAACGGGGGAAGTAATCTCCGCAGAAGACCTTGGCGGCGCCGATGTGCATGCCCGCCGTTCTGGCGTCGCAGACCACTACGCCGCGCATGATTCCCATGCGCTCGCGATTGTCCGCTCCATCGTCCGTACGTTGGCCAAACCAAAGCCGCAGCCTTTCGAACTGACCGAACCGGCGGAGCCGCTTTACGATCCGGCCGAACTCCACGGCCTTGTGCCGCAGGACGTGCGTGAGCCCTATGACGCGCGTGAAGTCATCGCCCGTCTGGTCGACGGATCGGAATTCCATGAGTTCAAGAAGCTCTATGGCGAGACGCTCGTCTGCGGCTTCGCGCGGCTCTACGGCATGCCGGTGGCGATCCTCGCCAACAATGGCATTCTCTTTTCGGAGAGCGCGCAGAAGGCGGCCCACTTCATCGAGCTGGCAGACCAGCGCCGCATTCCGCTCGTCTTCCTGCAGAACATTACCGGCTTCATGGTCGGCTCGAAATACGAGGCGGGCGGTATCGCCAAGGACGGCGCCAAGATGGTGACCGCCGTTGCCACGGCCAGCGTGCCGAAATTCACCGTCGTCACCGGCGGCAGCTTCGGGGCAGGGAATTACGGCATGTGCGGCCGGGCCTATTCCCCACGCTTCCTGTTCATGTGGCCGAACGCCCGCATCTCTGTCATGGGCGGCGAGCAGGCAGCCAGCGTGCTGGCAACGGTCAAGCGTGATGGCATCGAACGCAAGGGCGGTGACTGGGCGGCAGAGGACGAGGAAGCCTTCAAGCAGCCGATCCGCGACCTCTACGAGGCCGAAGGCTCGCCTTACTTCTCCACCGCGCGCCTCTGGGACGACGGCATCATCGACCCGGCAGACACGCGCCGTGTCCTCGGCCTCGCCATGTCCGCCAGCCTCAATGCGCCCTTCGGCGAGCGTGGCTTCGGCGTGTTCAGAATGTAAGGATATTTGCGGATTGCTGATGCCCGCAGATATCCCATCTTTTCGGTGAGACCCACCGGAAGAGGGACGTCTGTCCATGACCAAGACAATCTGCATCATTGATGGCCATCCGGACCCGGCTCCGGGTCTGGTCCATGCGCTTTGCTGCGCCTACGCAGACGGGGCCTCTTCGGCGGGCCATAAGGTCACCCGGATCCATATCAGTGATATTGACGTGCCGTTCCTGAATACATCGGAAGACTTCATGACCCCGCCCGCTGAGCCCGTGCTGTCCGAGCGGGAGAAGATCGCCGCTGCGGATCACGTCCTCGTCGCCTTTCCGCTCTGGCTGGGAAATATGCCGGCCAAGCTGAAGGCGTTTTTCGAACAGGCGGCCCGGGCCGATTTCTTCCTTGCCCAGAGCACCAAGAACAAGGGCTGGCCCGCTCAGATGATGAAGGGCAAGTCCGCCCGCGTTCTGGTCACCATGGGTATGCCAGGCCTGATCTATCGCTTCGGCATGGATGAAGGCGCATTGAAGGCACTTGAGCGCGGCCTGCTCGGCATCTCGGGCTTTCACCCGATGCATCACACGATCATCGGCGGCGCGGGCGATCTCAGCGAGGAAGACTACCGCAGCTGGGAGACCTTCTTCCGCAAATGCGGTGCAGACGGCACGTGATCCGGGATTATTAAAAGCCTGTCGTGAACCCGTTTTCACGCAACATGAATGCGCCGTTGGCGTACTCTTTTCCTGTCGCAGCCAAGCGCGGCACAGCACAGGAGGAAAGACGTCATGCAACGCACCCCATTCCTTGTCGCCGCCGCCTTCGCAACGGCCCTGATGGGCCACGCGGGCGAAATGCCTGACTTTGCCGGCCTCGACACGGACGCTGACGGCAAGGTCAGCGAAGCGGAATTTGTTTCCTGGAAAACCTCGGATGGACGCACGCAGGAGGCCGAGGCGGTGTCGAAGTTCACCAGGTTCGACAGCAATGGTGACGGCTGGATTCTTGAAGCCGAATACAACGCTGCCATCGACGCCTGGCGAACTGGCCCCGCCCACCGCGTGCAGGATGTGAACTCAGATACGGACGGCAATACGAACTAGGTTCGAGCGCCGCCCGAAGACGGCCCTCCGCGCGAGGCGGGGGGCCGTTGGTCGACAGTGGATCGATGCCCCCGAGAAGGCCCGTAGCGCAAGCGGAGGGCTGGCCAGTGCGCACCTTGCGGCGGAACGCCGGTTGCGGTCAGCGGCCTCCGGGTCCAAAACATTCCCAACAATTCAACGCGAGGGCCCTATGCGCGATTCCGATTATGATCTCATCAAACTCGAAGCCACCCAGGAAGGCCTCGCCGTCGTCGTCATAAACCGGCCCGATGTGCACAATGCCTTCAATATGGAGCTGATTGCGGAGCTGACCGACGCGTTCAAGACGATCGCCGCCGAGACCACGATCCGGATGATGATCCTGCGCGGCAATGGCCCGACCTTCAGCGCCGGGGCCGATCTCAACTGGATGAAGCGCGCCGCTGAGCATACCAGAGATGACAATATCCGCGACGCCGAGAACCTCGCCGAGATGCTGCAGTCGCTCTATGAGATGCCGCAGATGACACTGGCCATGGTTCAGGGCGCGGCCATGGGCGGCGGAGCAGGTCTGGTGGCCGCGTGTGACGTCGCTGTCGCGCTGGCTGGCACCAAGTTCCGCTTCTCCGAAGTACGCCTCGGCCTGACGCCGGCCACGATCAGCCCCTATGTGATCGATGCCATTGGCCCGCGCTGGGCCCGTGCGCTGTTCACGACTGCTGAGAGTTTCGACGCCGAATTCGCCGAGAAGATCGGCCTCGTTCAATATGTCGTGCCTGACATGGCAGAAATGACGAAGATGGAAGAGCATCTCGCCAATCTCGTCTTCTCCGCCGCGCCGGGCGCTGTGGCCGATGCCAAGAAGCTCGTCGCTGACGTGACCGGACAGGTGATCGACCGTGACCTCGGGCACGAGACAGCGAAGCGCATTGCTGCGCGGCGTGTGTCTGATGAGGGCAAGGAAGGGATCGCCGCCTTCCTCGAAAAGCGGCGCCCCGATTGGGTGAAGTAAGGCTTACTCGGCGCGTTTGTCGATGAGGCCGCCGACTGGGAGGCCGATATCAGACAACAGGCTGAGCGTGGCATCGACCGGGTTTATCCCGGTCAGTTGCTCGATCTGGTGCTGGAACACATAGGCCAGCACGCCGAACATGATCAGGTAGATGATGAATTGCATCACTGATTTCAGCAGGAACGCACCGGCACTGCCGACAACCATTCCGATGCCGCCCAGGATCAGTGCGCCCGCCACAGGGGCCAGCTCGCTGACATTTGCCGCCTGCGTGTAGCCGATATAGCCGCCGACGGCTGCGCCAACCAGGCCGGCCAGGCCGCTGAGTTTCGTGCCAGATGCATAGGCCATGTGTTCTCCCTCCGAGTTCAGGCCATTAACCCTTACAAGCGGTTCGTGACCGTGCAAGGCCGGAAATGCGGAGCAGATTTCGGCAGAAACCAGCACGCCCGGTCACGAACCAGCCTGAAACCTGCCGCGAAGCTCTGTAAGACAGGCTGCATGAGCCCTGAGACACCGTTTTCCCCGAAGCCGCCCAATGCCGTCCAGCGCTGGCTGCACGTCCGCCGCGAGGCCCTGAGGGTCAGCTGGGTAAAGGGCCCGTGGAGCCTTGCGGCCTTCGAATTTGTCAGTTTTGGCATCAAGCAAGGCTGGGCCTGTCTGTTCGGCGGCGCGATGCTGGGCCTCTTGCTGGCAACCTTCCTCTGGTATCCGGACGGCGCGGCGCTCTCACGCTACGATTTCCTCGTGCTCGGCGCAGTGATGATCCAGATCATGATGCTGTGGACCGGGCTGGAGACGCTGGAGGAGGCCAAGGTGATCCTTGTCTTCCATATCGTCGGCACGATCATGGAATTGTTCAAGACGGCCCATGGCAGCTGGCTTTATCCGGAGCACAGTTTCCTGCGCATCGGCGCCGTGCCGCTGTTCTCGGGCTTCATGTATGCCGCCGTCGGCTCATACCTCGCGCGGGTCTGGCGGATCTTCGAGTTCCGGTTTGACCGGTTTCCGCCGCTCTGGCTGCAAGGCGGACTCGCGGCGCTGATCTATGTGAATTTCTTTGCCCATCATTGGCTGCCGGACATCCGCCTCGCTTTGTTTGCGGGTACGTTGATGGTTTATGGGCGATGCGTCGTCTGGTTCCGGCCGGACCGGCATCACCGGCCGATGCCGCTGGTGATCGGCTTCCTTCTCGTGGCCCTGTTCATCTGGTTTGCGGAAAATCTCGGCACCTTCGCCAAGGCCTGGGCCTATCCGGGGCAGGAAAATGGCTGGCACCCGGTCTCTTTATCAAAGCTCGGATCATGGTATCTGCTGATGATCATCAGTTTCGTCCTGGTCGCTGCCGTTCATCGGGGCGGGCGCCGGGGCACGGAAGGGCCGGGCCATGAACATCAGCAAGCTGCTCGTCGCGAATAGGGGCGAGATCGCCTGTCGCATCTTCGGCACCTGCCGGGAGCTCGGCATCACTACCGTTGCGGTCTATTCCGACGCCGATGCCCGCGCCAAGCATGTGCGCGAGGCCGACGAGGCCGTGCATATCGGCCCGGCGGCTGCGCCCGAGAGCTATCTTAACGTCGACGCCATCCTCGCCGCCGCCAAAGCGACCGGCGCGGACGCGATCCATCCGGGCTATGGCTTCCTGTCGGAGAATGCGGACTTTGCAGAGGCCGTGACCAAAGCTGGCCTCATCTGGGTCGGCCCGGCGGCCTCCGCCATTCGGTCCATGGGGCCGAAAGATGAGGCCAAGCGGATCGCGGAAGAGGCTGGCGTGCCCGTGCTGCCCGGCTATCGTGGTGAGGCGCAGGACGCAAAAACGCTGACCGAGGCGGCGAAAAAGATCGGCTTCCCGCTGCTGATCAAGGCCGTCTCCGGCGGCGGGGGACGGGGTATCCGCCTTGTCACCAAGGCATCCGAACTTGCAGGAGAGCTGGAAAGCGCCGTGCGTGAGGCGACCAGCAGTTTCGGCGATGGCCGCGTGATGCTGGAAAAGCTGGTCGAACAGCCGCGCCACATCGAAGTGCAGGTGTTTGGCGATTCCCATGGCAATGTCGTCCACCTCTATGAGCGCGATTGCTCGCTGCAGCGCCGCCGTCAGAAAGTGCTGGAAGAAGCGCCCGCGCCCGGCATGCCGGAAAACGTGCGCAAGGCGATGACCGACGCTGCCGTGGCTCTGGCCAGGGCCGTGAAATACGAAGGCGCCGGCACGGTGGAATTCATCGTGGACGGATCAAAACCGCTCTCGCTCGAGACTTTCTGGTTCCTCGAAATGAACACCCGTCTGCAGGTGGAACACCCGGTGACCGAGATGATCACCGGGCAAGACCTTGTCGAATGGCAGCTTCTGGTCGCGAGCGGCGAAGAACTGCCGCTGGCGCAGGACGAGATCCCGCTGCACGGTCACGCCATCGAGGCGCGCATCTGCGCCGAAGATCCTGCGCAGGGCTTCATGCCGGGCGCCGGCCTGATCCTCGAATTCGGCATGATGGAACCGGCGGACGGCGAGATCGTGCGCTGGGATGCGGGCTTCGAGACTGGCGACCGCGTGCCCTCGAACTACGACTCCATGATCGCCAAGCTGATCGTGCATGAGGGCAATCGTCACGCCGCGTGCGAGCGCCTGATCGACACGCTGTCGCACCTGCAGCTGGCCGGTGTGCCATCGAATGCGGGCTTTCTCAGCCGGTGCGCCGCCTCTGAGGCCTTCCTCACGCACACCCATCATGTGAACTGGATTGCGGAGCAGGGCGATGCCCTGACCGATCCGCCTTCGGATCATGCGCTGGCTGCTGTGCTGGCTGTCGCCGATGTGCGCATGAGCGAGCAGGAGAGCGCGGCGCCCTGGGATATCCGTGACGGGTGGCGCATGAATTCCGCGCCTGTGCGCAAGGCGATGATCGGGATGGGCGCCGAAGCCGACTGGGTCGACCCGGATGCCTGGGATCTGGACCCCGAAACGCCGACGCCGCTGGTGACTGACATCTCGCCCCGCCGCTATGCCGTCACCACGGGGGGCGACACGGTTCTGGTCGAAGTGCCCGAATTCGACGCCGACGTCGAAGCCGTGCTCGGCGGCGACACGGTCAGCGCGCCGATGCCGGGCAAGTTGCTGTCAGTCCATGTCGAGGCGGGCGCTGAAGTGAAGCGCGGCGACACGGTTGCGGTCATGGAAGCGATGAAGATGGAACACGCCCTGACTGCCCCGCGCGATGGCGTTGTGGAAACGGTCACCGGAAAAGTTGGCGACCAGGTCTCCGAAGGGGACGTGCTGGTCCAGCTGGTGGGGGAGTAGCCCTCACCTCCCGCATGCAGGGGGTGGCTGCGCCGTTCTGGCGCTGGCGGAAGGCGAGGGCCGCTGCGTAACTCTAAGCTGCGATGGCGTAGGCCGGGCTCATGCGGGAGGAGACATGCGCTTCGGCGCGGTAGGGGCGGCGCACGACCGGTGGGGCGACGATCTCGCCCAGATGGTTTGCGGCCCAGGCGTTCGGCTCTGTTTGCAGGATGCGTTCGCCATATTCGTTCTGGCCGAGGGTGACGCGCGCCATGATGCCGTCCGGCCCGGCGGCCCAGAATTCCACGCCGGCACTTGCCAGCTCCATCGCCTTGTCGAGTTCCATCCGGAAGCTGTCGCCGAAGACGACATCCTTCACTTGTGCCGGATCAAACTCACATCCCTTGATGACCAAACGTACCATCACGCAACTCCCAGCTACTCGTCTTGAACCCAGATCTCGCGGGCGTTTCATTCGCCCTTCGATATGAGAACATAAGCAGAATATTCACGTTTTGGAAAGGAAAAAGTTCCATTTTTGTTCACGGCGAACCAAAACGGAACAAAATCAAAGAATTGCAGTTTTCTGCCGTTCAGCCGCCGAGACGTTTCAGCGCGCGTTCCCGTCCGATCAGCGGCAACAGCGTGCCCATGTCGGGGCCGTGTTCCTGGCCGGTGAGGGCTTTGCGCAGCGTCATGAACAGGCCGCGGCCCTTGCGGCCGGTCTTGTCCTTGACGGCGTTTGCCCAGGTCATCCAGGTCTCGCCCGTCAGCTCACCTTCCGGCAGCAGCGTGGCAGCTTCAGCCACGAACTCCTTGTCTTCGGCATCGACCATGGGCGTGATGTCGCCGAACACGGTGTCGACCCATTCGGCGACGTCCGGCAGGAGGGCGCAGTTCGCGCGCACGGCCAGCCAGAAGGCTTCATTCGCGGCGCGGGGGTCCACGGCGGCGAGGCGGTCTTTTACCGCATCAAACGCCAGCCCATGCAGAATAGACGCGTTGAGGTTCTTCAGATCTGCCTCGTCAAACCGGGCCGGCGAGCGGCCGATCTTGCCGAAATCAAACTCTGCGGCCAGCTGGTCGAGGGTTTCGCGCGCTTCGACATTGTCAGACGTGCCGATCTTCGCCAGCAGCGAGCAGATCGACATCGGCTCGTAGCCCTGCGCACGCAGTTCGCCCATGGAGAGCGAGCCGAGGCGCTTGGACAGGCCCTGGCCATCGGCGCCGATCAGCAGCGGCGTGTGCGCCATGTCTGGCGCTTTGCCGCCAAGCGCGTGGAAGATCTCGATCTGGGCACCGGAATTGGTCACGTGGTCTTCGCCGCGCACGACATGCGTGATGCCAGCCTCGATATCATCCACCACGGAGGGGAGGGTATAGAGGAACGAGCCGTCCTCACGGATGAGGATCGGGTCTGACAGGCTCGACGTGTCGATGCTTTGCGGTCCGCGCACGAGGTCGTTCCACTCGACGCGTTCGCCGGACAGTTTGAAACGCCAGTGCGGCTTTACGCCGTCGGCTTCGAACTTGGCTTTCTCGTCGTCCGTCAGGTTCAGCGCGGCCCGGTCATAGACCGGCGGGCGCCCGCGCGAGAGGGCGATCTTGCGCTTGCGGTCCAGCTCGTCGGCCGTCTCGTAGCATGGATACAGCAGGCCCATCTCGCGCAGCTTCGCGGCAGCGGCCTCATACTGGTCAAAGCGGTGCGACTGGCTGAACGTGTCGGCCCAGACCAGGCCCAGCCAGGTCAGGTCAGCGCGCAGGCCATCCTCGTATTCCTGGGTCGAGCGCTCAAGGTCTGTGTCATCAATGCGCAGGATGAACTTGCCGCCCGCCGAGTGGGCGAACAGCCAGTTGATCAGCGCGGTGCGCACATTGCCGACATGAAGGCGGCCGGTGGGCGATGGGGCGAAACGTACGATTGGAGAAGTCATGTGACCATATATCAGGGGAAGGTGTGCCGCTTTCGACACCAAATCGCAGAAAAAGCCAAGCGATGCATGCCACATTGTTGCTATTCTGTGTGCTAGTGTGGCACCGCAAGTGAGTCGCAATCCCAGGAGGGGGTCATGAAAAGAGCTTGGATTCTTGCTCTCGCTGGAGGTCTTGCGGCGTGCGGACAGCCAGCGGACAAACCAGCAGATATCGCCAATCCCTCTCAAGCAGAGATTGAAGGCGATGCCATGCCCGTCGAGGCGCAGGGGTCAGAGCCGATCACCTCGCCCTATGAGGTTGCTGAAACCGCTCCGGACGACCGGGACTTTGCCGCGCTGGCAGGCTATCCGGACAATTGGTACGTCTCGTACGGCTGGCCGGGCGAGTATCCGGCCGGGTTCGTGGTGCTCGAACAGGGCGTGAAGGTGAACGGCCGTGCGCGGCCAAACCCTGACGCGCCGGCGAATGTCTCCTGCACCCTGCCGCAATACGCCAATTACCAGATCTGGAACCGCACGCGGGTTGACCGGGACCATCTGGAATTCATCGTCGCGACGCAGATCCAGCCGGTCACCATGCTGGTTGATGCCGATGTCGAGACGCCCAGCGAAACCGGCATGCAGATGCTGAACCTGAAGGCCGGCGATGTGATCTCCTACCTTCGCTATCTCGGCGAAGGCTTCGCGATCTTCAATGTCGACGGGCAGGAATACACGATCAACGAAGCCGAGCTTCGCGACATCTCCAGCATGAACGCCGTGGGCCTGGAAGAAGACCAGTGGGTCGAGGTCGCCTGCATCGGTGGCACACGCGCCTGGTTGCTGTATGACGATGTCATCGCCGAAGACGCCATCGTGCCGTCTCCGATTGTCGGCTTCGGGGAGTCCGCCGACATCTTCCCCGACGAGGTTGACCGCGTCCGCGCCGAAGGCCTCGACATGGAAGCCTACCAGAGCGCCCCGGTGGACGGCGACACGGGGGAGTAAGCCTCTCTGTTTGGTGGTCACTGCCCGCGCGCATGCTTCGACTTCGCTTAGCATGAGCGCTTAGGGCGTGCGTTTCCGTACCAGACTCATCCTGAGCGAAGTCGAAGGATGACGCGCGAGCCCGTTTTCCGAAGACGCGTCGCCTCAATCGTCCCGGAACCGGTTCGTGATCGGATAGCGCCGGTCTCGGCCGAAATTCTTGCCGCCGATCTTGACGCCCGGCGGGGCCTGGCGGCGCTTGTATTCGGCGATGTAGAGCAGGTGCTCGATCCGGCGAACGGTGGCCGCGTCATGGCCGCGGGCGAGGATGTCGTCCACGTCTTCTTCGCCCTCCACCAGGCCGCGCAGGATATCGTCCAGCACGTCATAGGGAGGCAGGGAGTCCTGATCCGTCTGGTCTTCGCGCAGCTCTGCACTTGGCGGCTTGGTGATGATCCGCACCGGGATCACTTCGCCGCCCGGCCCCAGCGCCGCCTTCGGCACGCCCGTGTTGCGCCACTTCGCCAGCTCGAACACTTCGGTCTTCCAGAAATCCTTTAGCGCATTATAGCCGCCGCACATGTCGCCATACAGCGTGGCATAGCCGACGGCCATCTCGCTCTTGTTGCCGGTCGTTACCACCATGTGGCCGAATTTGTTCGACAGCGCCATCAGCGTCACCGCGCGCAGGCGCGACTGGATGTTCTCTTCCGTCGTGTCGGGCGTCGTGTCCTTGAACGCGTTCCCCAGCATCTCGTCCAGTGCGCCGACACCCGGCGCGATATTGATGATGTCATAGCGACAGCCGAGGGCCTCGGCGCAGGCCTTGGCGTCTTCCAGACTGTCTGAGGACGTATATTTCGACGGCAGCATCACACACCAGACGCGCTCCGGTCCCAGCGCGTCCACCGCAATGGCTGCCGTCAACGCCGAGTCGATCCCGCCGCTCATGCCCAACACGACGCCGGGGAAGCGGTTCTTGTTGACGTAATCGCCGAGCGCCAGCATCGCCGCGCGGTATTCCGCTTCCCAGCCGGAGGTCAGGTCTACGTTAGGCCCGGCGGGCGTGAAGCGGTGCGTTTCGCCATCATAGTCTACCAGTGCCGTGCCGGTAACGAAGTCACCCAGCAGCTGGTGCTCAGTGCCATCAAAATCCACGGCATAGCTCGCCCCGTCAAAGACCAGCTCGTCCTGCCCGCCCACCTGGTTCACGAACAGGTAGGGCACGCCGGTCTTGGTCCAGGCGGAGAAGGTCGTGTGCCGCTCCACCTGCACGGTGCGCCGCCAGGGCGACCCGTTCGGCACGATCAGCATTTCGGCGCCCGCCTCGGCCAGTGCAGACGGCACGCGCGGGTACCAGATGTCCTCACAGATCGCGATGCCGACCGGAATGCCGTTCAGCTCGAATACGGGCAGGGGGCCGTCGCCGGCATCGAAGATGCGTTTTTCGTCGAACACGCCGTAATTGGGCAGCTCGCGCTTGTCATAGCGCCCGGCGACTTCGCCATCGGCCAGCAGCACGGCGGAATTGTGCCGCTTGTCGCCGTCCATCCAGGGGCTGCCAATGATCACGGCTGGGCCGCCGGCAGTCTCCCGCGCCAGCTCGCGCACCGCCCGCATGGACAGCTCCACCGCTGCCGGCTTCAGCACGAGGTCTTCCGCCGGATAGCCCAGAATGAACAGCTCGGAGAGGACCAGCAGGTCCGCGCCTTTGGCCTTCGCCTCGGCATAGGCCCCGCGCGCCAGCTCAAGGTTTCCCTTGATGTCCCCCACCACAGGATTGAGCTGCGCGACCAGAATTCGAAGATTTTTGCTCATGAAGAGCATTTAGGATGCTGCGAAGGGATACGCAAACCCCAACTGCGCGTTTCAGGAGGCGAGGGCGTCCTGCGTATGCGGTGTCAGATCGCCGAAGAAACAGGCCCGGTTCCGTCCGCCCCGCTTGGCGGCGTAAAGCGCGATGTCTGCTGCATGGGCGAGCGTCTTCAGATCGAGTCCGTCAGATGGCGCGCAGGCCACGCCGATGGAGGCGCTGACGCGGGCTTTCCGGCCGATCGACAACACCAGAGGCGCGCTCAGCTGCTGGTTCAGCCGCCGGGCCAGTTGCTCGACCACTTCGCGGCATGGCGCATTCCTGAAGACGATCAGGAATTCGTCTCCGCCGCTCCGCACGGCCAGATCGTCTTCCCGGATGATGGATTTCATCTGTGCTGCGACAAATTTCAGCACTTCGTCACCTGCGCCATGCCCATAGGTGTCGTTCACGGCCTTGAACCCGTCCAGATCCAGAGCCATCAGGTAAGCTGGCATCTCCGGGCTGGCGCCAGCGAGGATCTCAGGCATGTTGCTTTCGAGGCGGCGCATGTTCCCAAGCCCGGTCAGCGGATCGGTATTGGCCAGTTTGAGGGCCTTCTGGCGCTCCTTCGTGACGGCGGTGACATCTTTCACCACGCCCAGATAGCCGGCAAATGCTCCGGATGCGTCATAGCGCGGCATGCCGGAAATCTCGATATTGTATGTCTGTCCATCCGGGTCGGTGAACAAGGCGTGCGAGCTGGTATAAGCGGTCGTGCTTTCGTGGGCCTGCTGCATCCGCGCGAGGTGTTCCTCATCCATCTGGATGATGTCGAGAGACCGGCATCCAATGAGGCTGTCGCGGCCGCCTTTCAACTGTTTGAGGAATTTGCCTTCGGCATAGATGATGTGCCCGTCCGTATCGGTTTCCCAGAACAGGTCGGCGGCGAGCCCGGCAAAGTTTGACAGGCGCGTGAGGGCGGCTTCGGTTGCTTCCTGCTTGTCACGCAGCTGGGTGAAAGCGCTGGAAATCGTCTTGTGAGCAGGCCAGAAGATGAACAGAACTTCTCCGATAACCGTCAGGAAGGCGATCAGAAGGGAAAATTCCTGGATTTTCTGGAGCTGTACGGAGCGCGTGCGCGTGGCTGTTTCAAACGCGTTTACGGTATTGTCCAGTCTGGCCGCCAGTGTGCCGTTGGCCGCTGTTTCGATCTGCATCAGCGCGTCATCGGCGTCTTGCGGCGCCGCCAGCACCAGGCGCGCATTCGAGGTCAGGCTCAACACCAGTTGGTTCAGTGAGGGTGACCCATCCGTATAGAGACCGGTCAGCATGGCATCATGCGCGCTGATCCGCGTCAGTTGCTGGTGCAGTGTCTCGAATTGCGAGAGGGACTCTTTCAGTTCGGCTTTGTGATCGGCGCCGGAATATTCGACATAGTCGTGCGCGGCATGCGAAATTCGCTGCAGCAAGGCGCTCTGCTGGCCGCTCAGACTGATCGCGGAGCCGTCACGAGAGGTGCGCCGAAGCTCGGTCTCCGCCAGGATATGACTGACAAGCAGGACGCTGAGAATCAGCCCGAGGGCAATGATATAACGCCGCCACAGCACTTTCAGCTGCAACGGTCTCGCCGGTTCTTTTGCTGCATCCTGCAGCGTGAAGAGACGTTTGGACATGCCGCTTGTATCGCATCGTTCTGGTTAGAACCGCGTATCGCCCGCACGATAGGTTTTCCGACCTCAGAAGGGATTTGTTTACGTGTTGGCGTGGGCGCAGGCAGGTGAGCCTGCGCCGGTATACGCCCCGCTAGGTGCGGATTTTTCTGTCAGAGCTAAGCCACGTCGCGCGCGTGCTACCTCAGCTGATCCGTGATGGGCTGGAGCCGTGGAGAGACGCGAGCTGAACTCACCCCCAAGCTGATACGTATTGCCGGAGCGCCGGAGGCGTTGCCGGGCAATGATACAGGTCCGGATGTTTACAGGCTGTCCGGTTCCATTGCACCCAGTGGCCTCACTGCAGACAAGGGGGAGAGGCCATCATGACCGAAGGAATGCGTTTTACGACGCCGCGCCACGAGCAGGTCTATGTCGCCTATGGGACGGTCTATGACTGTGTCGATGCGCTGGCGGCGATCCTGTTCATTGTCGGCTCGGTCCTGTTCTTCGGGACGGCGACGCAGACGGCGGGGACCTGGGCCTTCCTGACCGGCTCGGTCTGTTTCGCCGTGCGCCCGGTCGTGCGAGACATGCGCAGGCTGCCGAAGGACTGGCCGCGCCCGCTGGCGCGCGCCGCCAGCCCGTGTTTAAATGGTCCATATACGGTGTTTACATGGTGTTTTATATTGCCCGGCGGGGCACTTATCCACCACTTCAGGCGCGTCTAGATATCTAGATCTTCGACGAAGGCCGCATTCTCCTGAATGAAGCGGAAGCGCAGCTCGGCCTTCTTGCCCATCAGCGTGTTGATGAGGTCGGCCGGTTTCATCTCGGTCAGCTCGTCCATGGAATCCGGCAGCGTCACGCGCGCGAGCGTGCGAGTGGCCGGATTCATCGTGGTCTCTTTCAGCTGGGCCGGGTTCATCTCACCGAGGCCCTTGAAGCGCGTCATGTCGACCTTCTGGTTCGGCTTGAAATGCTGCTTCATCTTCTCGATGCGGTCCGCGTCGTCCATGGCGTAGACGATCGTGCCCTTGTTGGAGAGCTTGAACAGCGGCGGCAGCGCCAGGAAAAGGCGTCCGCTCTCGATAAGACCGGGCGTCAGGCGATAGAAGAACGTGATCAGCAGCGCCGCAATGTGCGCGCCGTCCACGTCAGCATCGGTCATGATAATCACGCGCTCATAGCGCAGATCGTCGATGCTGAACTTCTTGCCGAGTTGGGTGCCGAGCGCGAGGGCGAGATCGTTGATCTCCTGATTGTTCATCAGCTTGTCGTCAGAGGCGCTCTCGACGTTCAGGATCTTGCCGCGCAGGGGCAGGATGGCCTGCGTTTTCCGGTCGCGCGCCTGCTTGGCAGAGCCACCAGCCGAGTCGCCCTCGACGAGGAAGAGTTCCGTCCGTTCAGGGCCTTTTTCCGAACAGTCGGCCAGCTTGCCCGGCAGGCGCAGCTTCTTGGTGGCGGACTTGCGGTTGATCTCTTTCTGCTTGCGGCGGCGCGCGCGCTCGTCGGCCCGGTCGGTCGCCCAGGTCAGCAGCTTGTCGGACTCTTTGGGAGATCCGGCCAGCCAGTGGTCAAACCGGTCACGCACGGCATTTTCCACAAGGCGGAAGGCTGCGGTGGTGGACAGTTTGTCCTTGGTCTGACCCACGAATTCCGGCCCGCGAATGAAGACCGAGAGGAGCAGGCCCGAATGGCCCATAATGTCCTCTGCAGTGATTTCACTGGCTTTTTTGTTGCCGGTCAGTTCCCCGAAATTGCGCAGGCCCTTGGTGATGGCAGAGCGGAAGCCCGCCTCATGCGTGCCGCCTTCGGGCGTCGGGATCGTGTTACAGTAAGACCGTGCAAAGCCGTCTGCTTCGCCGAAGCCGGCTTGCGTCCAGGCGATGGCCCACTCGACCTTGCCTTCCGCGCCGAGATCGACGAGGCCGGTGAACGGGCTTTCGGTGATCGTCGCCTTGCCGCCGAACACTTCGGCCAGCTGGTCAGCCAGGCCGTTCGGATAGGAGAGGGTGGCCTCGGCCGGGATCTTGGAGTCTTCCGGCAACAGGCTCGGGTCGCAATTCCAGCGCACTTCGACGCCGCGATAGAGATAGGCTTTCGAGCGCGCCATCTGGAACAGGCGGGCAGGGCGCCAGCGCATCTTCTCGCCGAAGATCTGGAAGTCCGGCTTGAACTTGACGGATGTACCGCGCCGGTTGGGTGCCGCGCCGACCTTCTGCAGCTTGCCTTCGCTGAGGCCGCGCGAGAAGCACTGGCGGTAAAGCACGCGGTCGCGCGCCACTTCGACTTCGACATGTTCCGACAGCGCGTTCACCACCGAGATGCCCACGCCGTGAAGGCCACCAGCGGTGGCATAGGCCTTGTCGGAGAATTTCCCGCCCGAGTGCAGCGTCGTCATGATGACTTCCAGCGCAGACTTCTTGGGGAATTTCGGGTGCGGGTCGACCGGGATGCCGCGGCCATTGTCGGTGACGGTCAGGAAGCCGTCAGCCTCGAGGTGGATCTCGATCCGGTTGGCGTGGCCGGCGACGGCTTCGTCCATCGCATTGTCCAGTACTTCGGCGAACAGGTGATGGTAGGCGCGCTCATCCGTGCCGCCGATATACATGCCCGGCCGCTTGCGGACAGGCTCGAGGCCTTCGAGGACTTCAATGTCCTTGGCGGAGTACCCGGACGTGTCGGAGCTCATTTGGTCGAACAGCTTTGCTTGCTTGGCGGCGGCCATTTATGGTCTCCCTTATGGGCGGTACGCTTGAGTGTCGATATGGGGGAACATCAGTGGCTGACACGATTAACACAGCATTAACCTTGGCCAGCGGGCTGACATTCCCGAACCGCTTGGTGAAAGCGGCCATGACAGAGGGATTGGCTGATTCGCGCAACCGGGTCACTGAGGCGCATGTCACGCTCTACCGGCGCTGGGCCGAAGGGGGTCTTGGCGGCATCATTACCGGCAATGTCCAGATCGACCGCGATCATCTCGAACAGGTCGGCAATGTCTGGATCGGGCCGAAGGTCTCGAACGAGGAACTGGACGGCTTCGCCCGCTGGGCTGACGCGGCCAAATCCCATGGCGCGGCGCTGATCATGCAGGTCAGCCATGCTGGCCGGCAGACGCCGAAACTTGTGAATCCCCGGCCCGCTGCGCCCAGCCCCATTGCGCTTGGCCTGCCGGGTGACCAGTTCGGATCGCCCCGCGCCATGACGGCGGACGAGATCCAGGCCGTCATCGAAGGCTTTGGCCGGGCTGCGAAAGTGGCAAAACAGACCGGCTTTGACGGCATTCAGGTCCATGCCGCCCATGGCTATTTGCTTTCCGCATTCCTGTCGCCGTTGGCCAACCAGCGTGAGGATGACTGGGGCGGCCCGCTCGAAAACCGGGCGCGGCTGCTCGTCGCCTGCGTAAAGGAGGCGAAAGTCGCCGGCGGGCCGGGTTTTTCTGTCTCGGTGAAACTGAACTCGGCGGACTTCCAGAAGGGCGGCTTCAGTTTCGAGGACTGCCTCGCCGTGATCGATATCCTGAACACGCTGGGTGTTGATTTCGTGGAGATTTCCGGCGGCAATTATGAGCAGCCAAAGATGATGGACCAGGAAGGCCTGCAGCCCGTTTTCGAAGCCCCGGTCGGTGCCTCTACCCGGGCGCGGGAAGCCTATTTCCTCAAATATTCCCGGGCTGTGCAGGACCGGGCGAAGATGCCGCTGATGGTCACGGGCGGCTTCCGCTCTGTTCTGGCAATGAATGAAGCCATCGACGCCGGGGAAGCGGACCTGATTGGCGTCGGTCGGCCGCTCTGTGTCGATCCGGCTGCGCCGGGCAAACTGCTGTCCGGGCAACAGGACGCGTTCGACAGCTGGGAGAAGCGCCTGCGCATTGGCCCCGGCATTCTCGGACCAAACTCCCCGATCAAACTTGTGAAAGCGCTTAACGGTTTCGGCGCAATGGGCTGGTATTATGAACAGCTGAAACGGCTCGGTGCGGGAGGGGAGCCAGATGAAAAGCTTGGTGTCTTCTCGGCATTCCGGGCCAATCAGCGCTCTGAAGCGGCCAAGGCGAAGGCCTGGCGGGCCGCAGCGCCCTGATCACGTGCAAGGGCGGGGGAATTCACATTTTTGTTGCGCAGGGGCCGGGTTGAAGCAGGCTTTGTGACCCTCCACATCTGGTTCATCGCCCGACTCCCGCCATGTTTGACGGGCAGGGTCACATGGTCGCCGCCAGACGGGGCCATAATCTGAAGGAGGCAGTTACATGCCAAAGACCAAGAACCTTCCGGTGTTGCCGCTTCGGGACATCGTCGTGTTCCCCGATATGGTCGCCCCACTCTTCGTGGGACGGGACAAGTCGGTGCGCGCCCTCGAGATGATCGAGGAAGCAGAAAATGAAATCATGCTGGTGGCCCAGCTTGACGCCGCGATCGATGATCCTGGCGCCGATGACGTGCACGAAACCGGCACCATTGCCACCATCCTCCAGCTGCTGAAGCTGCCCGACGGCACGGTCAAAGTGCTCGTCGAAGGCAAGACGCGCGCGCGTGTGGCCCAGCTGCTCGACCGCGGCGACTATTTCGAAGCCGAAGTCGAAGTTCTGGATGAACCCGCAACTGACGGCTCTGACGTGCAGGCCCTGATGCGGGCCGTGCAGGAGCAGTTCGAGAACTATGTGAAGCTGAACCGCAAGATCCCGCCGGAATCGGTGGGCACGATTGCGGCCATGACCGATCCGGGCCGGCTCGCCGACTCGGTTGCCTCGAACCTGTCCGTAAAGCTTTCCGACAAGCAGGAACTGCTCGAACTCACTGACGTGAAGGAACGCCTCGAGAAGGTCTTCGCGCTCATGGAGAGCGAGATGGGCATGCTGCAAATGGAGCGGAAGATCAAAAACCGCGTCAAGCGGCAGATGGAGAAGACCCAGCGCGAGTATTACCTCAACGAGCAGATGAAAGCGATCCAGCGCGAGCTGGGTGAGCAGGGCGGCGAAGCCGGCGAACGTGACGAGATGGCTGAGTTGGAAGCTCGCATCAAGGACACGCCGCTGTCTGAAGAAGCCCGCATCAAAGCCGATGCCGAGATGAAGAAGCTGCGCCAGATGTCGCCGATGTCGGCGGAATCGACCGTGGTCCGCAATTATCTTGACTGGCTGCTGGCTCTGCCATGGGGCACGCGCAAGAACATCGTGACCGACCTCGCGAAGGCCGAGAAGCAACTTGATGACGACCATTACGGTCTCGAAAAGGTGAAAGAGCGGATCCTGGAATATCTCGCCGTGCAGAAACGCACCGGCAAGATGAAGGGCCCGATCCTCTGCCTCGTCGGCCCGCCGGGTGTCGGCAAGACCTCGCTTGGCCGCTCCATCGCCGAAGCCACGGGACGCGACTTCGTTCGTGTGTCGCTGGGCGGCGTGCGGGACGAGAGCGAGATCCGCGGTCACCGCCGGACCTATATCGGCTCGATGCCGGGACGCATTATCCAGTCGCTGAAGAAGGTGAAGTCGGGCAACCCGCTCTTCCTTCTGGACGAGATCGACAAGATGGGCATGGACCATCGCGGCGATCCGGCCTCGGCCCTGCTGGAAGTGCTCGATCCGGAGCAGAACTCGACGTTCAACGACCATTACCTGGAAGTCGACTATGACCTCTCCGACGTGATGTTCGTGACCACGGCGAACTCGCTCAACATGCCCCAGCCTTTGCTGGACCGTATGGAGATCATCCGGATCGCCGGGTACACGGAAGACGAGAAGCTTGAGATCACCAAGCGTCACCTGATCCCTCAGGTGCGCGAGGATCATGGCCTGCAGGCAGACGAGTTCATTGTCACCGACGAAGCCATCCGCGACCTCATCCGTTACTATTCCCGTGAAGCCGGGGTGCGTAGCCTGAAGCGCGAGATTGCGCGTCTTGCCCGCAAGGCTGTGCGCAAGCTGGCCGAACAGGGTGAGGGCGCAAGCCTGACCGTCACCGAGAAGAACCTCGGCGAGTTTGCCGGCGTTCGGAAGTATCGTTACGGCCTGGCCGACGAGACCGATCAGGTGGGCGCCGTTACCGGCCTTGCCTGGACCGAGTCCGGCGGCGACCTCCTCACAATCGAGGCGGTCAAGATGCCTGGCCGGGGCAATATGAAGGTCACGGGCAACCTGCGCGACGTGATGAAGGAATCGATCCAGGCGGCGAGCTCGCTCGTCCGTGCCCGGTCGGTTGTGTTCGGCATCAAGCCGACCCTGTTCAACACAACGGACATCCACGTCCACGTGCCGGATGGGGCCACACCGAAAGACGGTCCGTCTGCCGGTGCGGCCATGACCACGGCCATCGTCTCGCTGCTCACCGGAATTCCGGTGAATCGTGAGGTCGCGATGACGGGTGAGATTTCGCTGCGTGGCCGGGTTCTGCCGATTGGCGGCCTGAAGGAGAAACTCCTGGCGGCCCTGCGCGGCGGTATCAAGACGGTCCTCATTCCGGAGGAGAACGAGAAGGATCTCGACGAGATTCCGGAAAACGTGAAGACTCTGCTGAAGATCGTGCCGGTCTCCGACATCAATGAGGTGCTGGAGATTGCGCTGACCGGTCCGCTGGCGCCGATCGAATGGTCGGAAGCTGACGAGGCTGCGCTGCACGCGTCGCTGTCCGGGCAGGGCGGCAGCGGACAGGGCGACCAGCCCCGCGCGCACTAGGCCATTAGACGCCTGAAACAGAGACGGCCGCTTCACCT